>Ga0070705_100001885_pt1 | contig 10786 bp, 10 predicted proteins | sample KBSK5253metaG_FD_65455 | JGI IMG/M metagenome (GOLD analysis project Ga0070705, IMG submission 65455) | Corn, switchgrass and miscanthus rhizosphere microbial communities from Kellogg Biological Station, Michigan, USA - KBS K5-25-3 metaG | ecosystem: Host-associated > Plants > Roots >... | reverse complement strand
GCCTCGCGCAGCACGCGCGTCAGCAGGGCGGCGGCGCACTGCCCGTCCACGTCGTAGTCGCCGTGCACGAGAATCGGCCGGGAATTGTGAATGGCGCGCTGCAAGATTTCTACCGCCACGCGCATGTCGGCCCAGCGCAACGGATCGGAGAGGCTTTCGAGTTCGGGGCGGAGGAACGCCTTGGCGAGCGCCGGAGAGCCGAGACCGCGCTGCACCAGGATGGCGGCGAGCGCCTCGGGGATGTGCAGCTCCGCGGCCAGCGCGCTGGTCGCCGCCGGATCGGCGGGCGCGGTCAGGTTCCAGCGCGCAGGAATCATTCCTTCGAGTACAACAGGACGCCGCAGGCCTCGCACGCCTCGATGGTCGCCCCGCGCTGGATCAGCGCGCGCCGCTGGGTCGGGACCGCCGTGAAGCAGTTGCCGCAGGACCCGCCGTGCAGGGCGAAGAGCGCGAGCGGCGCCTTGCCGCGGCGGATCCGCTCGTAGCGCGCCAGCATCGCGGCGCTCACCGCCGCGGCGGCCGCCTCGCGGGCGCGCACCGCGCGCTCGCGCTCACCGACGATGGCGTCGCGCCGTCCCGCGAGGCCCTCGCGCTCGGCCGCCTGCGCCTCGCGCACCTCCTCGAGCGCGCGCTCCGCCTCGGCCGCCTTGCGCTCGGCCTCGCCGACGGCGTCGCCCGAGCGCATGAACTCCGCTTCCTCCTTGGCCAGCACCGAGCGCGCGAGATCGAGCTCGGCCATCAGCGTGGAGGCTTCCTTGGCGCCGCGCACCCACTCGAGCTTTTGCCGCCGCTGTTCCTGCATCGTCTTGTAGCTCGCGATTTTGCCTTCCAGGTCGCCGCGCCGCCCCTGGGCCGCCTGGATCGCGGCGCGCGCCTGCGCCAGCGCGCGCTCGGCTACGGCGATGCGCTCATCGAGCACCTGCGCTTCGGGCGCCAGCGCGGCGAGCTGCGCGTCGCATTGGGTTACGGCGACGTCCCGATCTTGCAGAACCAACAACGATTCAAGTTCCGGGTGCACCCTTCCTCCTTGCTGTCTCGAGGATTTTCCAGGTAGGACGCTTTGCATTTCGCTCATCGGTCAACGCTCGTTTCTCAAGAGTGAGGCGCTCTTTATCCGTCTCAGATGCAATGTCGATTTCACGCTGCAGCCGAGTGATCTCGCGGGACTTGCGGTCGGCTTCGATGCTGTTGATCGCCCAGGCGAACATGTCGTCCGCGGAGACCACGCCCAGACCGCTCGCTTGGAGATCCTCGAGGGTTCGGGCCGAGATCTCGTCCAGGCGGTCCGGGGCGTCCTCGGCGAGCGCGTCGAATACGGTGCGATAGCGCGGCGAGGAAAAATTCTCGCGATCCACATCAGCCAGCACCCGCGCCTTCCATTCAGGGCTATGGAGCATGACCAAGAGCAGACTCTTCTCGGTCTGCGCGGCCGGTCCGAACTGCTCTACCACAGTCGCCGGCGCCGCGTGCGGACGGGGCGCTTCCAGCCGACCCGCCACTTCCTCCTCCAGGGTCTCCTTGCGGATTCCCGCGGCCTCAGCGACGCGCGCCAGATAGAGGTCTCGGGCGATGGGATCGGTCGCTGCCCGAATCGTCGGCAGGAGCGCGTCGAGCGCGCGGCGCCGGCCAGCGAGCGTTCCGAAGAAACCCTTGCGCTCGAGGATCTGGATCTTTCGCTCGAGCACGTCGATCGCCTGCTTGAGGATGCCCTCGAGCGCCGCGGCACCACCCTTCCCCACCAGCGTGTCGGGATCCTCGCCCTCGGGGAGCGTCGCGACGCTGACCCGGAGCTTGTGACGCAACAGCTCGTCGCCGGCCCGGAACGTCGCGCGCAGCCCCGCATCGTCCGAGTCGTACAGCAGAATGACGTGTGGCGCGTGACGCTGCAGCAACGCGGCTTGGTCCTCGGAGAGACCCGTGCCGAGAGGCGCCACGGTCTCTTCGAAGCCGGCGAGCGTGAGCCGCAACACGTCGAACTGCCCCTCGACCAGAATCGCTCGCTCCGCCTTCCGCATCGCATGCTTCGCGAGGTGCAGGTTGTAGAGCAGTTTGCCCTTGTGGAAGACCGGCGTATCGGGAGAGTTCAGATACTTGGGCTCGCCGCTGCCGAGGATCCGTCCGCTAAAGGCGACCACGCGCGCGCGAAGATCGTGAATTGGGAAGAGCAGTCGGCCACGGAATCTGGGGACCAGGGTGCCATCATCCCGTTTAACGATCAGACCCGCCTCGAGCAACACCGGTTCGCGCAGGCCCAATCCTTTCATCGCATCGAGGAACGCCGTCCCGCGCGGCGCGTAGCCCAGGCCTTGCACCTGCGCTTGCTCGAGCGTGACGTGCCGGGTGCCCAGGTACTGCCGGGCCCCTTCGGCCTCGGGACTCTCGTGCAGCTGGCGGCTGAACCAGTCCGCGGCCGTCGCCACCGCCTGGTAGAGGGGTTCGCGCGGATCGGGGCCGGTTGGGCCGGCGCGCTCGGGGATCGTTATCCCGACGCGTCGGGCCGTCTCTCGCACCGCCGTGGGATAGTCCATGCCCAGCTTCTTCATGAAGAACGTGAAGACGTCGCCCGCCTCGTGGCACACGAAGCAGTAGAACATGCCCTTCTTCGGAATGACGGCGAAGTTGCGATGGGTGCCACCGTGGAAGGGACAGGGCCCGCGATAGTCCGCGCCGGTGCGCTTCAGCTCGACGAACTCGCCGATGATGGAAATCAGGTCGGCGGACTCGCGGACTTGCTCGATGATGTCGTCGGGAATCATGAGGCGGACGGTGGGACGGTTGGACGGTTGGACGGTGGATCGACTCGCTCCAGTAGATCCGCTCCCACGATGAGCCGGATCGCACCGATTTCAACGACCACGCGGCCGTCTTCACGAATCTCCGCAACGACTCCCACTTTGCCCTGCCCCGTGCGCACCCGGTCTCCGACGCTCAGGTCGGTCTTTGCAACCGTCCCACCGTCCAACCGTCCAGCTGTTTTCTCAATCGCTTCCTCCACCAACCGCCGCGCCTCTTTTGCCGTCGCCTCGTCGACCGCCGCGCGAGCCTGTGCCAACGCGGCCTCGACGGTCTTACGCGCCTCGAGCAGGTAGCTGCGGGCGCGATCGCGAGCGTCAGCATCGAGCCGCTTCTCCCGCGCGGCCAACTCGGCCGCGAGGTTCTCGAGGTTCTGGAGGTTCTGGAGGTTCTGATCGATCTCTGCGGCACGTTGATCGAGGTCCGCCCCGCGCGTCTCGATCTCGCGCGCGCGCGCTTCGACGGCCGCGAGCAGGCGGTCGAGCGTGCGCTCGGCGTCGGGCACGGCGCGCTCGGCTTCGGCCAGCACATCCGCGGGCACGCCGAGGCGCCGCGCGATGGCCAAACCGTAGGAGCGGCCGGGCACGCCCTTGAGCAGGCGATAGGTGGGCGTCAGGGTCTCGGCGTCGAACTGGAGTGAGGCGTTGACGACGCCGACGGTTTCCGCGGCCAACTGCTTCAACGCGCCGAGGTGCGTGGTCGCCAGCGTGACGGCGTGGCGGCGCGTGAGCGCCTTGAGCGCAGCGGCCGCGAGGGCCGCGCCTTCGGCCGGATCGGTGCCGCTCCCGATCTCGTCGAGCAGCACGAGCGACCCGGCCCCGGCGCGCTCGAGAATCGCGCGCAGGACGGCGACGTGCGCCGAGAAGGTCGAGAGACTGGCGGCGATCGACTGCCGGTCACCGATGTCGGCGAACACCTCGGTGAACACCGGGAGCGACGACTGCGGCCCGATCGGCGGGATCACCCCACTCTGCACCAGCAGGGCGAGGAGTCCGACCGCCTTGATCAAGACGGTCTTGCCGCCGGTGTTGGGGCCGGAGACGAGGATCGTGAATTCGTCGGGGGCGAGTTCGAGATCGAACGGGACCGCTTCCGTGCCAAGCAGCGGATGCCTCCCCGCGCGAATCTTGAGGGGTCCCTCCCCGATCGCCGGCACGAACCCGTTTACCTCCACCGCATAACGTCCGCGGGCACAGAGGTCGTCGAACGCGATGCACATCTCCCACGCCGCCGCAATCGTGTCTCGGTGCGGACGCAGCAGGTCGGTCAGCTCGCGCAGCACGCGCAACACTTCGCGCTGCTCCGCCGACTCAGCGGCGCGCAGCTCGTTCCCCAGCTCGATCACTTCGGGCGGCTCGACGAACAGCGTGCCGCGCGTCGCCGACTCGTCGTGCACGATCCCGCCGACGTGGCTGCGGGCGGTGCTGCGGATCGGGATGACGTAGCGGCCGCCCCGCACCGTGACCGCCGCATCGGGGGCGCGTTCGGTCGGGTCGAGGGAGCCGAGCATCGCCTCGAGCTTCTTGACGAGGCGCTGCCGCGCTTCCCGCACCTGCGCGCGGGCGCGCGCCAGATCCTTCGACGCGCCATCGAGCAAGGCGCCGTCGGGACCGACCGATTTACCGACACGTGTCTCTAAGTCCTTCGGGGGCGGATCGACGCGCAGCGCCGCCGTGCGCGGCGCGCCCTCGGCGAGCCGCTTCAGATCGCCGGCGGTGACCCGCGCCGCCGCGAGCGCGACGGTCAGATCGGCGAGCGCCACACCCTCGAGCGCGCTCCCCGGGACGGCCAGCAGCTCGAGTGTCGGCGTGATGTCGGCGACGGGCTCGGCGCGGATGCCGTCATCGTGCAGCAGCAACGCGGCGAGCTCGGCGACCTGCGCCAGCGCGGCCCGGATGGTGTCGGGCCCGTTGCTATCAAAGGACGGAGTGCGGCTCATCACGCGCGCCGCGCCCAGGGGGCCCGCGGCGTGCGCCGCCACCCGCGCAAGCGCAGCGGGAAACTCGAGTGTATCGAGGACCGAGGTCAGGGAGGCGATCCCGCCAACTCCTCGCGGACGATCTGGTTCACCAGCTTGCCGTCCGCCCGACCCTTGAACTGCGGCATGATCTTCGCCATCAGCGGTCCCAGCTCCTTCGCGCCACCGGCGATCGCCTCGCGCACCGCGGCGCGGATGTCGTCGGGCGCGACTTCGGCCGGGAGGAACTCCTCCAGCATCTTCACTTCGGCGCGCTCACGCGCCGCCAAATCGTCGCGCTGGCCCTTTTCGTAGGCCTCCACCGACTCCTTGCGCCGCTTCACGCCACGACGCAGCACCTCGGCCGTTTCGGCGTCGGTGGCGGGATGCTTGAGCTCGATTTCGCGGTTCTGGATGTCGGAGAGGATCGTCGAAAGAAGCAGGGTGCGCGCCTGATCGCGTTGTTTTCTCGCTTCGTTCATCGCGGTGCGCAACCGCTCCGGCAGACTCGCCACGATTCAGGCGTAACGCGCGGGGCGGCGGTTCTTGCGCCGCGCCGCGGCCATCTTGCGCTTGCGGCGCTCGCTCGGCTTCTCGTAGTGGCGATGCTTACGGAGGTCTGCCAGGATACCCGCCTTCTCACACTTTTTCTTGAAGCGCTTCAGGGCCCGCTCGAAGCTCTCGTCATCGTGAATGATGATTTCAGGCATAGGATTCACTACCCTAACTGTCTGTAGTCACAGGAACTTAGCCGCCGCCAGGTTCTGGTGCAAGCTAGCCCGGCGGCCACGTCATCACCCGGCCACCGAGCAGATGCAGGTGCAAATGAAATACGGTCTGGCCGCCGTCGGGGTTGGTGTTGACCACCACGCGGTAGCCGCGCGTCGCGAGCCCCTTCTCCTTGGCCAGGTCGCGCGCGAAGGCGAGCAGCGTGCCGAGCAGGTTCGGATCCTTCGCATCGTTGAGCGACCCGATATGCATCGTCGGAATGATGAGCACATGCGTCGGCGCCTGGGGATTCATGTCCGTAAAGGCCACAATCCCGTCGGTCTTCTTCACCACCTGCGCGGGAATCTCGCCCGCTACGATCTTGCAGAACACGCAACCGCTCATATGCCGAGCGCTCGTTTGAGATCTTCCCAGATCTGGCGGCCGCTGCTTTCGGTGGGAGGAGCGCCCTCGATGCCCGACAGCTGTTCGAGCACGCGTCGCTGCTCCGCGGTGAGCTTCGTCGGCGTCCAGACGTGCACGCGCACGTGCAGGTCGCCGTGGCTGCCTTCGCCGATGCGCGGCAACCCCTTGCCGCGCAGCCGGTGCACGCTGCCCGTCTGCGTCCCGGCCGGCAGGCGCAGCGTGGCCTGACCGTAGGGTGTCGGCACGTCGATCTCCGCGCCCAGCGCGGCCTGCGTGAACGAGACGGGGAGATCGTACACGAGATCGTCGCCGCGGCGCTCGAAGCGCGGGTCGTCCTTGATGTCGAGCACGGCGATGAGATCGCCGGGGGGGCCGCCGCGCGGACCGGGAACGCCGTGGCCGCGCAGGGTCAAGTAGTGGTGATCGGCGACGCCGGCGGGGACGTCGATCTGCACGGTCTTCTCCGCCTTCACGCGGCCGTCGCCGTCGCAGCGCTCGCAGGGTTTCTCGACGATCGTGCCCTCCCCCCCGCACGTGGGACAGGGCGACACCGTCAGGAACTGGCCGAAGATCGACTGCGCGTTGCGCCGCACTTCCCCCGAGCCGCGGCAGGTACCGCAGGTGACGGCTTTCGTGCCCGCTTTCGCGCCGCTGCCGCTGCAGACGGGACAGCGATCGAGCGTGCGCACCCGCACTGACTTCTGCGCGCCGGTCGCCACTTCGGCGAGCGTGAGCTTCAAGGCGACCTTCAGGTCCTGGCCGCGGTGCTTATCGCGCTGGGACCGCTGCCCGCCCCCGAAGAACGCGTCGAACCCGCCGAGCCCGCCGAAGTCGCGCATGAAGACGCTGAGGGCCTCGGAGAGATCGAAGTGCATCGCGTCGGACTGACTGCGGCCGCGGATGCCGGCGATGCCGTAGCGATCGTAGGCGGCGCGTTTGTCGGGGTCGCGCAGCACTTCGTAGGCTTCGGTGATCTCCTTGAACTTCTCTTCCGCCGCCTTGTCGCCGTTGTTGCGGTCGGGGTGGTGCTCCATCGCGAGCTTGCGGTACGCTTTCTTGATGTCGCCCTCGTCCGCATCGCGCGCGACGCCGAGCACCGCGTAGAAATCGACGGTTCCGGCCATCTTACTCCAGCAACTCCCCGACGAGCCGCGACGTGTGCTCCACCAGCGCGGCGATCTTGTCGTAGGGCATGCGAGTCGGACCCATCACGCCGATGACGCCCGACAGGGCACCGAGGCGGTACGACGACGTGACCAAGGTGAACGGCGCGAGGCGCGGATCCACGTGCTCCTGCCCGATCGTGATCGTGAGCCCTTCACCGCCGCGCGCCGCCAAGGCCTCGCGCAGCAGGTCGCGCCGTTCCGTCACCTCCATCAGTCCCTGCAGCCGCTCCTTGGTGGCAAACTCGGGCTGGATGGCGAGCGGTTGCGTGCTGCCGAGCACGACGCCCACGGGTGCCGGCACATCGAACAGCTCTTCGGCTTCCTGCACGAAGATGTTGAGCAGGTCGGTGGAACCGGGGTCCGAGAGAGCGTCGCGCAAACGCTCGGCGAGCGTGGCCCGGATCTCTTTCAACGTGAGACCCGCGAGGCGCTCGTTCAAGACGGCGGTGACGTGCGCCACCGCTTCGTGCGCCATGTGCGAGGGCACCTCGACGTAGATCGTGCGCACGAGTCCGCTCTTCAACGCCAGCACGAGCAGCAGCCGCTCGGTGGACACGTACATCAGGTCGAGCCGCTCGAGCACCGCTTCCTCGAGGGACGGGCTCACCGCGACGCCCAGCTCGTTCGTCAGGACACCGAGCACCTGCGCGGCGCGTGACAGGATCTGCTCGATCACGGCACGCTCCCCCGCCAGCTCCCCGCGGATCTGTTCGTCCTGGGCGGCGCCGACCCGCGGCGGCTTCATCAGGGAATCGACGTAGACGCGGTACGCCTGGTCGGTGGGAATGCGACCGGCGGAGGTGTGCGGATGGTAGAGGAAGCCCTTCTCCTCCAGGTCGCTCATCGTATTCCGGATGGTCGCCGGCGACAGGCCAAGCTGGTGACGCTTGGCGATAGTCCGGCTCCCCGCCGGCTCGGCGGTCTGCACGTAGGTTTCGATGACGGCCTCGAGCACCAGGCGCTCGCGGTCGGTAAGCGACGCAGTCACGATGCCAACTCCTTTGCCACAAACAATTTAGCTACGAGCTCGTCGAGCCGCAACCAGCCTTCCGGGGTGCAGCGGAGGCGGGGCCCCGTTTGCTCTACCCAGCCCCGCTCGGCCCATTGGGCGGCAACGGACGGCAAGGGACGGCAACGGTCGGTCCAGTCAAGCCCCTCTGTCGTTCGCAAGCCGAGATAGACCGCCTCCATCTCTCGTTGCGCGTCCGTTAGCACCTCCTGGGACTCGACGGGCGAACGTCCTTCCGCGATGGCGCGACGATAGGCCTCCCATGCGGAGAGGTTCCAACGGCGAGTCGTACCGTCGAACGAGTGAGCAGCTGGACCGAGACCAACGTAGGACCGTCCCGACCAGTAGGCCGAGTTGTGACGTGAACGAAACCCGTCGAGCGCGGCGTTCGAGACTTCGTAGAAATGATAGCCGTCAGCCGTCAGCCGTCGGTGAGCGAGCAGATACTCGTCGGCGTAGCGCTCATCGGCGGGCAGCTTCGTCGCCCCTCGGGAAATCCAGCGATCGAGAGGGGTGCGGGGCTCAACTGTGAGACCATACAGGGAGATGTGAGAAGGGAGAAGGGAGATGGCTTGATCCAGATCCCGTTCCCAGTCCCGGTGCAACTCCTCCGGCAGCGCAAAGATCAAATCGAGCGAGATGTTCTCGATCCCGGCGCCGCGCAGCGTGCGCACGGCGTCGCCGATGCGCGCGGCGTCGTGAGAGCGGTGCATCCATTGCAGGACGCGGTCGTCGAACGACTGCGCGCCGAGCGAGACGCGGTTCACCCCCGCACTGCGCCAGGTTCGCGCCGCGGCATCTGTGACATCTTCTGGATTCGCTTCGAGGGTGACTTCAACGTCGTCGAGCGACGGCGTTGAACGAAAGGCGTCGAGCAACGACGTGAGCAGGCGGGCGAGGTCGGGTGCTGGCAGGAGCGAGGGGGTGCCGCCGCCCAAATACAACGTCTCGAGTGTGGTGGCGTCGGGGCCCCGGGGCTGCGCGGTGTGAGCGCCGGTGGCTTCGGGGCCCCGGGGCTGCGCCCCGGGGTTAACCCACCCTGGGGAACTCCAAACCAGGTCAAGTTCCCGGAGTACGGCGTGTACATACTCGGATCCAGGCACATGCTTGCGCACGGCGATCGAGAAGTCGCAGTAGGAGCAGCGGCGGACGCAGAAGGGGATGTGGACGTAGAGGTGGCGGACCACCTAAGGAATATACAACCTACCCTGGTCAGACTGGGACCAAGTTGGGATGACGCCGAAACTGCGCTCCTACGTAAGTCCGTGCCGCAGCCACGTGGCTCCGCGACAGCGTGTTGGCGTAGTAACCGCGGCACCAACGGAACTCGTTACCGGGTGCCCGCTCCCGATTGATGCGTAGCGCCGATGACGACTTCGACTCACGGATGAACGAGCTCAGCGTGGTGTCGGGCGAGAAGCTCACGACTAGGTGAACGTGGTCCGCGAGGACGCCTACCGAATGAACGCGCACGCGGCAGCGCGCCGCCGCATTCTGAACGGCCACTACCACGTGCTCGGCGTCCGCGCGGCCCACTGTCCGCTGCCTGCGCCACGTGTGCCACGTAATGTGGGCGTACAGGCCAATGGCTTTGTGGGGTCCACGGTTGCGCATGGTAGGTCCATGACCCGGCTAGGGTGTGTTAACCCCGGGCTGGCAGCCCGGGGTTAACCAACCCGGAACAGTCCCGGACGTTGGGCACGCCAGCCCGGGGTTAACCAACCCAAACGGGGTCGGGTGCTGTTACTAAGACAGCCCAAACACCATCCCCGGCGTCTGCCGCACCAAGCCCCGCAGCTCCAACTGCGTCAACGCCCCCAACACGTCCGCCGCCCCCGTCCGCGCCGCGGCCACCAGCGCATCCACGTGCTGCGGCTCGGCGGTGAGCCGGCTCCACAACGTCAACTGCAAACCCGAGAGATCAGGTGGAGGCACGCGGGGCGCGGGAGTCGCGAGCGCCATGGCGGTGTCGTTGCGACCCGTGGGTAGCCCGATCTCCTCGAAGATGTCGGCGGCGCACAGCGCTGCCTTGGCACCCTGCTGAATGAGGCGGTTGCAGCCGACCGACGTCGGGCTCGTGATGGGGCCCGGCACGGCGAGGATGGCGCGGCCCTGCTCGAGCCCCGCATCGGCGGTGACGGTCGCACCCGACTGCGCGGCGGCCTCGATGACGAGCACCGCGCGCGCCAGTCCCGAGATCAGCCGATTGCGCTTCGAGAACGAGCCGGCGTGCGGCCGTTCTCCGGGCGGATGCTCGGTGACGAGACAGCCGTGCTCGACCATCCGCTCGTACAGGGCGCCGTTCGCGGCGGGATAGATGACGCCGAACCCGTTGCCGAGCACCCCCACGCTTCCCCCGCCGACATCGAGCGCCGCTGTGTGCGCCAGCGCATCGATGCCGCGCGCCATGCCGCTCACCACCACGGCGCGACGGGCGACGGCGCCCGCGAGTAGCCGGACCGCCTCGGCACCGTAGGCCGTATGGTTGCGGCTACCGACAATGGCGACCGCGGGACGCGCGAGCAGCGACACGTCGCCCCAGGCGTACAGCACGGTGGGAGGATCGTGAATGTCGACGAGCTGCGCGGGGTAGTCCGGATCGGCGGGGAGCAGGGCTCGAGCCCGACCCCGACCGAGGGCATCGAGCTGGGCCAGCACGCGCTCGCCGTCGGCGGGCGACGCGGCGCGAATCGCCGTCGCCGCCGCCGTGCTGATCCCATGGAGGGC
>Ga0070705_100001881_pt1 | contig 10790 bp, 10 predicted proteins | sample KBSK5253metaG_FD_65455 | JGI IMG/M metagenome (GOLD analysis project Ga0070705, IMG submission 65455) | Corn, switchgrass and miscanthus rhizosphere microbial communities from Kellogg Biological Station, Michigan, USA - KBS K5-25-3 metaG | ecosystem: Host-associated > Plants > Roots >... | reverse complement strand
GTAACGCGGCGACCGCGGCCGATAAACACCTGGCGGATGACCGGCTCGAGCTGGATCGCGGGCTGCGCCAGGTCGCTGTTATCCACCGGCACGTCGCGCCAGCCGAGGAGATGCTGACCCTCGTCCTTGATGGCGCGCTCGATCTCGTATTCACAGGCGATGCGCGAGGCCGGGTCGCGCGGCAGGAACACCATGCCGACGCCGTACTGGCCGGCGGGCGGCAGCTTCACGCCCTGCTTCGCCATCTCTTCCCGGTAAAAGCGATCCGGGATCTGGATCAGGATGCCCGCGCCATCGGAGAGCTTCGGGTCCCAGCCCACCGCGCCGCGGTGGGTGAGGTTGCGCAGCACCGTGAGCCCTTGCTCGACGATGGTGTGCGATTTCCTGCCTTTGATATTGGCGACGAAGCCGACGCCGCAGGCGTCGTGCTCGTTCTCGGGGCGGTAAAGCCCTTGGGGATCTAAGCCCATGATCCTAGGCTGAAGTGGAAGCTATGCGGCTCTGCACAAAGACCTTTCAATATACCTGCGCAGTGCCGCGACGACAAGGATTACGCCGCCGCGGCGATGGTCTCGTCGACGAGGCGCGGATCAACGTCGGCGCGCAGCGAGGCGCGGCCGATGGCATCCAGGAGCACGAAGCGCACCCGGCCGGCGGCGCTTTTCTTGTCGAGCGAGATGAGCTCGTGCCAGCGCTCGCGCGCGAGCTGGGGCGCTCGGATGGGCAAACCGGCGCGCGAGATCAAGGCGCTGATGCGCTTCGCATCCGGGCGAGCAAGCAGCCCGGCGCGCGCGGAGAGCTCGGCCGCCATCACCATGCCGGCGGCGACGGCCTCGCCGTGCAGCCACGGACCGAAGCCGGTGGCCGCTTCGATGGCGTGGCCGAAGGTATGGCCGAGATTGAGGAGCGCGCGGCGCCCGGTTTCGCGCTCGTCTTCGGCGACGACCGCGGCCTTGAGCTCGCAGGAGCGCCGCACGGCATGGATCAGCGCATCGCGCTCGCGGGCGAGGAGACGCTCGATGTGGCTCTCCAGCCAGTCGAAGAACGGCTGGTCGAGCGCCGCGCCGTGCTTGATCACCTCGGCAAGACCCGAGCGCAGCTCGCGCTCCGGCAGCGAATCGAGCGTCGCAACGTCGCTGATCACCGTGAGCGGCTGGTGGAAGGCGCCGATCATGTTCTTGCCGCGGGCGTGGTTGATCGCCGTCTTGCCGCCAACGGACGAGTCGACCTGCGCGAGGAGCGTGGTCGGCACCTGGATGAAGTGCACGCCGCGCTGGTAGATCGCCGCCGCAAAACCGGCGAGATCGCCGACCACCCCGCCGCCGAGGGCAACGATGGTGGCGTCGCGGCCAAGGCGTGCGGCAAGCAAAGCGTCGAGCACGCGATCGAGCGTCGACCACTGTTTGGCCTGCTCGCCGTCCGGCACCAGAACTTCAATGACGCGGGCGCCGGCGCGCTCGAGCGCGGCGCGAACGGCACCGAGGTAGAGCGGTGCCACCACGCTGTTGGTGACGACGGCGGCGGCGGGCCCGAGATGCGCGGCGTAGAGCTCGCTGCGCGCGATAAGCGAGGCGCCGATGTGGATCGGATAGCTGCGGCTGCCGAGCGCTACGCTGATTGTTTCCATCGCAAAGCGAGCTGTTCAGCGATGGTACGGCCGAGCGTCTGCACGCTCTGCCGGCCGCTGTCGACCACGAAGTCGGCAATCGCGCGGTACAGTGGGTCGCGCTCCGCGTGCAGCACCCGCATGCGCGCCAGCGGATCAGGCGTCGCGAGCAGCGGCCGGTTGCGGTCCTGGCGCACGCGCTCGAAGAGGTCCTCGGGCCGCGCGCTCAGGTAGATCACCGTGCCGCGGGTCGCAAGGCGCCGGCGGTTGTCCTCGGCGAGCACGGCGCCGCCGCCGGTGGCGAGCACGATGCCTTCCAGCGCGGTGAGCTCGGCCAGTGTCTGCGCCTCGCGCAGTCGAAAGCCGGCTTCGCCTTCGATGTCGAAAATGGTCGGCACTTTTACGCCGCAGCGACGCTCGATCTCGTGGTCCGAGTCGACGAAGCGCAGCTTCAGCCGCCGTGCCAGCAGGCGCCCGACGGTGGTCTTGCCGGCGCCCATCATGCCGACGAGGAACAGGTTGCCCGGCCGGTTCATGAGCGCATTGTAGGAACAAAAACGGCCGGGGAGACCCGGCCGTGCAATGCCGCGCGCGGCGGCAATCAGCGAATGCTCAGGCGCTCGTTCATGATGCGCGGGGTGATGAAGACAAGGAGTTCTGTCTTGCCGGTGCTCACGGCGCTGTTCTTGAAGAGCCAGCCGAGCAGCGGCAGATCGCCGAGCAGCGGGACTTTGGTGATGTCGGTGCGGTCGTTCTGCTCGTAGATGCCGCCGATCACCACGGTGCCGCCGTTCTCGACCAGCACTTCCGTCTTGACGTGCTTGGTGTTGATCTGCACGCCGGCGGCAGTGGTGGCGCCGGGCTGATCCTTGTTGACGTCGAGCGTCATGATGATGTTGCCATCGGGCGTGATCTGCGGCTTTACCTTGAGCGCGAGGTTGGCCTTGCGGAACGAGACCGAGGTCGCGCCCGACGAAGTGGCCTGCTGGTAGGGAATCTCGGTGCCCTGCTCGATCACCGCCTCGACCTGGTCGGCGGTGAGCACGCGCGGGCTCGAGATGATCTTGCCCTTGCCGTCGGCCTCGAGCGCGGAGAGCTCGAGATAGAGGAAGCGCTCCATCGCCGAGTTGAAGATCGAGAGCGAAAGCGAACCGGGGCCGAAGCCGTTCAGGCCGCTCGCCGGCAGCACCACCATCTGCGTGTCCGGGATGAAGCTGCCGCTCGTGATGGTGGCCTGGCCGGTCTGCTCGCCCGAGCCGAGGTAGTTGCCGCTTGGCAGTACGCGTGCGCCGCTGCCGAGCGGTGAGCCCGGCGTGCCGCCACGCAGCCCGCGGTTGTCGAGGTAGCCCAGCTTGACGCCGAGGTTGCGGCTGAAGGTCTCGTTCGCTTCGACGATGCGCGCCTCGATCATCACCTGGCGCACCGGCACGTCGATCTTCGCGAGAAGCTTTCTCACCTCTTCCAGCCGGCTCGGCGTGTCCTGCACGAACAGCGTATTGGTGCGCGCGTCGACCACCGCGCTGCCGCGCTTGGAGAGGATGCGCTGGTTCGGGTCCGAGAGCAGCTTCTGTACGTCGGCCGCCTTCTGATAGCTCATCTGGAAGCTCTCGGTGCGCGTCTGCTCGAGATCCGAGATCTGCTGCTGCGCTTCGAGCGCCAGCTTCTCGCGCGTGGCGAGCTCGTCGCGCGGCGCGATCCAGATGACGTTGCCGCTGCGGCGGCTGTCGAGACCGCGCGTCTGCAGGATGATGTCGAGCGCCTGGTCCCAGGGCACGTCCTTCAGGCGCAGCGTGATGTTGCCGGTGACCGTATCGCTCGTGATGATGTTGAGATCGGTGAAGTCGGCGATCACGTTCAGCACCGCGCGCACTTCAACGTTCTGGAAGTTGAGCGAGAGCTTCTCGCCGGTGTAGCGGCCGCGCTGGGCGCCGCGCGTCGTGTCGACCACGACCGGCTTCACCTCGAGCACGAACTGGGTGTCGGACTGGTAGGCGGTGTGCTCCCACTGGCCCTTCGGCTCGATCACCATGCGCACGTTCTCGCCCTGCTGGAACGTGGCGACCGTATTCACCGGCGTGCCGAAGTCCACGACGTCGAGGCGCCGGCGCAGGTTCTCCGGCAGCGCGGTGCGCAGGAACTCGACGATGATGTTCTGCCCCTGCTGGCGGATATCGATGCCGGTGGTGGTGTCGGATAGGTCGACCACCACGCGGCCCTCGCCGCCGCGTCCGCGGCGGAAGTCGATGTCGCGGATCGCATGTTTGGTATCGCCGCGGTCGGCGGCGAAGCGTGCCACCTGGCCGCCCGGAGCGGTCGCCGCCACCGCCGGCTCGGTGAGCGTAATCAGCAGGTTGCGTCCGTCGACGGTTGCCTCGTGCATTACGGAACGGCGCAGGTTCAGCACCACGCGCGTGCGGTCGGTGCCCTGCACCACGTTCATGCTGCGCAGGTCGCCCTGGCCGATGTCCTGCGCTGCGCGACCGAGGCCATTGGTGGTGTTGGGGAAGTCGAAGGCAATGCGCGCCGGGTTGGTCACCGCGAAGTTCGGCGGCACGTTGGCAAGCGGCTCCTTGGTGGTGATGCGCACGAGCGTCTTGCCGCCCTGCTGCGTGACGTCGAACGCCTCGATGCTATTGGACTGCGCCAGCGCGAGCCCCAGGCCGGCGAGCCAGAGGGTGCACACGTAAAGAAGCATTTTCGTTTTCATTGTTGTGCCTCCAACGATTTGAAGCGGGCTACAAAATCGTTCGCGACCTCATTTGCCGACTTCCACGAGTTGCAGGGCGCTCGCGCGTTCCACCCATTCCCCGGTGCCGTCCTGGACCAGCTCCTTCAGCTTGATCTGCGCTTCGTCGATGCCGGTAATGACACCGAAGTTCTGGCCCATGTAGTTGCCTTTGCGCACGCGATACAGGTTGGGGCCCGCCTTGACCAGCGCGAAGGTTTCTTTCTGCTGGGTGATGGTGCCGAGCATCTGGATCGATTCGAGCGGGAAGGCCTCGAGCGGCTCCTTCACGCGCTTTTCGTGCTCCGCGAGCTTCGCCGCGCTGGCCGAGGGACGGCCGCTCGCCGCCACTTCGATGCGCTCGCCGCGGAACGGATCGACCTGACCCTCACTCGTGTACGGCACGGGCTCGTAAGGCTTGACCTGCGGCAGCGGCGGCACCTGGCCGCGGAAATCCTTGGTGAGCTGGGCGAGCTCCTGTTTCAGATCGCCGTGCTCTTCACCGCCGCAGCCGGCGATGAGCGCAAGGCTCGCGCTGAGCGCAATCGGAAATAGACGGCTCATTTTTTCGCCCCTTTGCGCGCCGCCTGCGTCGCCTTGCGCTGCGCGGCGATCTCGTCCTCATCGAGGTAGCGGAAGGTGCGCGCGGTGGCGTCCATGGTGAGCTGGTTGTCCTTGCCCGCCGTGATGGTGACGTCGTTAAGCGTGACGATGCGCGGCAGCTGGCCGACGTCGCTCGCAAACGCGCCCATGTCGTGATAGTTGCCGACCACCTTCACCGAGATCGGCCGCTCGGCGTAGAAATCCCGCGTGATCTCAGAAGGCGCCGGCCGGAAAAGGTCGAACTGCAGGCCGCGGCCAAGGCCCGCCTGGTTGATGTCGACCAGAAGCGCGTCCATCTGCGAGCGGTTGGGCAGCTGGCGCAGCAGCGCGCCGAACTGCGTGTCGATCTCGCGCAGCTGCTGGCGGTGGAGGTCCAGGTTCACCGCCTGCTTTTTCTTGGCAAGATATTCCTCTTTCAGCTTCGCTTCCTTGCCGCGCAGCTGCTCGAGCTCATCGATCTGCGAGTTGGTGTCGGCAAGGAACCCCGCCACCGGCACCGCGATGATGATCAGCACCCAGACGAAGACCTTGGGGAAGGTCTGCCAGGTGCCGGGGTCCTTCCAGTTGGTGCGCTTGAACTCGTCGAGAATGGCGTTGAAGTTGACCGCCATGGCTAGCCTTTCTTCGCTGCCGCGCCCGGCGCGGGCGGGGTTTCCGCCGGCGCGCGCTTCAGCGAGACGAACAGGGTGAATTCCGCGACGCGCCGCTTGTCGAGCGCGGCGGCCTTGACTTCGATCAGCTCCGGGTCGCCCAGCCAGCGCGATGCCTCGATATTGCGCATCAGCGTGGAGACGCGCGCGTTCGACTGAGCGTAGCCGAGGAGCTGCACGCGCATGCCCTTCTGCGAGATCGACTTGAGGAACACGCCCTCGGGCATCTGCTTGACGAGCTCATCGAGCAGGTGCACCGTCTGCGCGCGGTCGGCCTGCAACGACTCGATGATCTGCTTGCGCGCGAGGAGCGCCGCGATCTCGTCCTTCAGCTTGTCGATTTCCGCGATTTCCTTGTCGAGCTTGCCGATTTCGCTCTTCAGGAACTGGTTGCGTCCTTCCTGGTTGCTGATCAGGTCGGCGTATGTGATGTGCACCGCAAGCACGATCACCAGACCCAGCGCGGCGGCAAGGCCGGAGACCAGCGCAAAGTGCTTCTTGGCACGCGCGCGCCGCTCGGCGCGGTGCGGCAGCAGGTTGATGCGGGCGGCGTTCATTGCGGGTCGAACCTCCTCATGGCGAGGCCGCAGGCGACGATCAGCGAGGGCGCGTCGACCATCAGGCGCTTCAGCTGCACGCGCGGCGACGTCTGCATCTGCGCAAAGGGGTTGGCGACGCTCGTCGGCACCTGGGCGCGCGTATTCACCACCTCGTCGAGCCCCGGGATGACCGCCGAGCCGCCGGCCAGCAGGATGTGCTCGACGCTGTGGTACTGCGTCGAAGTGAAGAAGAACTGCAGCGCGCGCTGGATCTCGGTGGCGAGGTTCTCCATGAAGGGCCGCAGCACTTCGGCTTCGAAGTCGTCCGGCAGGCCGCCGGAGCGCTTGGCATTCTCGGCCTCTTCCGGGCTCATGCCATAGCGCGTGACGATCTCCTGCGTGAGCTGGTTGCCGCCGAACGCCTGCTCGCGCGCGTAAACCGACTGCTCATTGCGCAGCACCGTCACGTTCATGACGTTCGCCCCGACGTCGACCACCGCGATGTTCTGGTCCTTGCCGCCGTTCGGCAGCGCCTCGACGACGAGCGAGAGCGCCGTCTGCTGCGCGAACGACTCGACATCCATGACGAGCGCCTTGAGGCCCGCCGACTCCGCCACGGCAACACGGTCCTCGACCTTCTCCTTGCGAGTCGCGGCGATCATGACTTCCTGCTCTTCAGGTGTCGCCGCCGAGGGCCCGACCACCTGGAAATCGAGATTCACTTCCTCGAGCGCGAACGGGATGTACTGGTTCGCTTCGCTTTCCACCTGGATTTCGAGCTCGGCTTCGCGCAGACTCGCCGGCACCACGATCTTCTTGGTGATGACCGCGCCGGTCGGCACCGCCATCGCGACATGCTTGGTGCGCGTACCGAGCCGCTTGTGCGCGCGACGCACCGCGTCGGTAACCGCTTCGAGGTTGTTGATGTTGCCGTCGACCACCGCATCGCGCGCCAGCGGTTCGATGGCGTAACGCTCGACGCGATAGACGCCTTTGCCGGCGTCGACAATCTCCAGCATCTTGACCGACGATGAGCTGATGTCCAGTCCAAAGAGCGGAGGCGCCTTGGGCGTAAACAGGTCGAAATTCATCCCTTATTTCCCCTTTGCGTATCGCGGCTTAGCGGCGATACGTAGAATTGGCGTTAAATGCTAGCAACAACCCTTCCGGGTGTCTAGTTAATTGTCCGGGGAGACTGAGGCGGTATGATGCGACGCGGCTCGGGCGCCTGCGATAGCGCCCTTTTAACGGTCTAACTCCCGATGTGGCTTCGGTTTCTTGGCTTTCCGCTGGCCCTGCTGGCGGGCGTTTGCGCGGCTGCGGTGCTGCTGCTCGGGCTGGTCATCGTTCTCGCCTACCCTAACCTTCCCGAGCTGGGCGCGCTGACGGCCTACCAGCCGAAAATTCCGCTTCGTATCTACACGGCCGAGGGGACGCTGATCGGCGAGTTCGGCGAGGAGCGCCGCGCCGTGGTGTCGATCGCCGAGGTGCCGGCATCTTTGAAGAACGCCATCATCGCGGCCGAGGACGAGCGCTTCTACCAGCACCCCGGCATCGACTACATCGGCGTGCTGCGTGCGGCCTATGCCAACCTGGTGGCAGGCGGCCGGCGGCAGGGCGCAAGCACCATCACCATGCAGGTCGCGCGCAACTTCTTCCTGTCCTCGGAAAAGACGCTGACCCGCAAGCTCTACGAGGCGTTGCTCGCGTTCAAGATCGAGCACAGCTTGAGCAAGGAGCAGATCCTCGAGCTCTACATCAATCAGATCTATCTTGGCCAGCGCGCTTACGGCTTCGGCGCCGCGTCGCAGATCTACTTCGGCAAGGCGCTCGGGCAGTTGAGCCTGGGCGAGCTGGCAATGCTCGCCGGCCTGCCGAAAGCGCCCTCGCTTTACAACCCGATCGCCAATCCGCAGCGCGCCAAGCAGCGCCAGCAATACGTGCTTCGCCGCATGAGCGAGCTGGGCTACATTACTGCAGCGCAATATGACGAAGCGCTGAAAGCTCCGCTGCGGGCGAGACGCGAAGTAAGCGAATACTCAGTACACGCCGAGTACCTCGCTGAAATGGTGCGCCAGGCGCTCGCCGAGCACTACCCGGAGGACGTCTACACGCGCGGTTTTCGCGTCTATACGACCTTGCGCGCGGCGGACCAGGAAGTGGCCTACGAAGCGGTGCGCCGGGGCGTCCTCGACTACGACCGGCGGCAGGGTTACCGCGGCCCCGAGGGCTTCTTCGATCTCAAACCCGATCTCGCCGAAGACGAATACGACGACGCGCTTGCGGACCATCCGGACAGCGACGATCTGCTCGCCGCGGTCGTGCTCTCCGCCGATCCGCGACAGGTGGAAGCGGCCTTGCGCACCGGCGACAAGGTGGCGATCGCGGGCGAGGGCCTGCGCTTTGCCGCGCGCGCGCTCGACCCGAAGACTGCGGTGCAAAAGCGCATTCGCCGCGGCTCGATCATCCGCGTGCTGCACGAAGGCAAGAGCTGGCACATCGCGCAGCTGCCGGAAGTCGAGTCGGCTTTCGTGTCGCTCGATCCGCGCGACGGTGCGATCCGCGCGCTGGTCGGCGGCTTCGATTTCAACCGCACCAAGTTCAACCATGTCACCCAGGCGTGGCGCCAGCCCGGCTCGGCGTTCAAGCCGTTCATCTACTCCGCGGCGCTCGAGAAGGGCTTCACTGCGGCGACCGTGATTCCCGATGAGCCGGTGGTACTCGAGGCGGAAGAGACCGGCAGCCAGCGCTGGGAGCCGAAGAACTACGACGGCAAGTTCGAGGGACCGATGCGGCTTCGCACGGCCCTCGCAAAGTCGAAGAACATGGTGTCGATCCGCATCCTCGACGCGATCGGCCCAAAGTACGCCCAGGAGTATGTCACCCGCTTTGGCTTCGACGCCGAGCGCCATCCGCCATACCTCACCATGGCGCTCGGCGCCGGCTCGGTGACGATGTGGCAGCTGGCGCGGGCCTATTCGGTGTTCGCGAACGGCGGCTATCTGGTGCAGCCCTACTTCATCCACAAGATCGTTGATGACCGCGGCAACGTGCTCGCGCTCGCCGAGCCGCGGCGCGCCGGGGACGAGGCGCTGCGCGTGATCGATGCGCGCAACGCGTTCATCCTCGACAACATGATGCAGGACGTAACTCGCATCGGCACCGCCGCGCGCGCGGCGCGCCTCGGGCGCACCGACATCGCCGGCAAGACCGGCACCACCAACGAATTCGTCGATGGCTGGTTCGCGGGCTACCAGCCCGCGCTGGTGGGAATTTCCTGGATGGGTTTCGACCAGCCGAAGACCCTCGGCAAAAACCAGACGGGTTCGGTGGTGGCGCTGCCGATCTGGGTGTCCTACATGGAAAAGGCGCTGAAGGAGATACCGGAGATGCCGCGCGAGATGCCGCCCGGCGTGGTGGTGGTGCCCACCGGGCCGTTTCCGGCTACGCCAGGGGACACGCGCCTTGCGCCCGAATACTTCTACCAGGAAGCGGTGCCGCCGCCGGAAGTGCTGCGGCCCGAGCCGCCGCCACAGCCGGTGATCCCGGCGACGGTGCAACCGGTCCCCGGCGTACAGCCCGCGCCGGCCGCGCAGCCAGTGCCCGGTACGCCGCCCGCGCCGCAGCCGGTACTACAGCCGCCGGCCTAGGGAGCGAGCCGCACGCTCTGGCCGCTCTGCGCTGAAACGAGCTTCGACAGCGCGGCGAAGAGCTCGGTGCCTTCGCGCGTATCGCGCCACACCGCGCCGTCCCAACGGAAGTGAAAGCCGCCGGCGCGCGCTGCGACCCACAACTCGCGCGCAGCGCCGTGGCGGTTGATCAGCATGCGCGAGCCATCCTCGAACTCGATCTCGAGCACGCCGCCGTCCTTCAGCTCGATGTCGGCTTCGACGCCGCTCGCTTCGAGCGCCGCCTCGATGCGCTCGAGCGCCTCGTCGGCGCGCTGCCCAAACTCCCGCTCGTCCATTAACATCGTGAATTTTATGCGCTTACTCGCCTTGGCTGCCGCTTTGGCGCTTGCCGCGTCGGCCTGCGGCCAGCGCGGGCCGCTGTATCTGCGCGACAACCCGCCGCCGGGTGTGAAGCCGGAAAAGCGCGACACTTACAAGCCCGTGCCCTACCCGCCGGCTGCGCCGGAAGAAGACCGCTAGGCGCGCTGTGTCCTTCGACTATCGCAACGGCGTGCTCTGCGCCGAGGAGGTGCCGCTCGACGACATCGCGCGGCGCTTCGGCACGCCGTGCTACGTGTACTCGCGCGCGGCGATCGAGTCGGCCTACCGCGAGTTCGCGGGCGCGCTCGCCGGCCGCGATGCGCTGGTGTGCTACTCAGTGAAGGCGAATTCCAACCTTGCGGTGCTCGCGCTCCTTGCGAGGCTCGGCGCGGGCTTCGACATCGTATCGGGCGGCGAGCTCGCGCGCGTGCTCGCCGCCGGCGGCGACGTGCGCAAGACCCTCTTTTCGGGTGTCGGCAAGAGCGCGGCCGAAATCGAGCTCGCGCTCGTCAAAGGTATCGGCTGCATCAATGTCGAGTCGGAAGGCGAGCTCGAGCGCGTCGCGCGCATCGCGCGGCACCTTGCGCGCCGCGCGCCGATCGCCCTGCGCGTGAACCCGGATATCGATGCGCGCACGCACCCGTACATCTCGACCAGACTGCGCGAGAACAAATT
>Ga0070705_100001880_pt1 | contig 10791 bp, 9 predicted proteins | sample KBSK5253metaG_FD_65455 | JGI IMG/M metagenome (GOLD analysis project Ga0070705, IMG submission 65455) | Corn, switchgrass and miscanthus rhizosphere microbial communities from Kellogg Biological Station, Michigan, USA - KBS K5-25-3 metaG | ecosystem: Host-associated > Plants > Roots >... | reverse complement strand
AGGCGCGTTCCCATGAACGCACTCCGAGCAGACGCTTTCTCTATTTGATCGGTTATGCAGCCGGACAATGTCATGCGCTGGCGTTCTGTAATGGATCGGATACCGGCGGCAGTCTTCGTCCAACCGAGTCAGGACGTCTCGTTCTTTGGGCTGGGCTTTCTTGCCATCACACCATCAACCATTGATCGCAAGTATCAAAGCTCTTGTTTCCAGGCCGGCGTCGCGTCCGAATGAATCGCAACTCGGGGATCGTAAACAGAACGAGCGTCGTAACAGAGCCGGTAGATGATTGTTTCGCAAAGGTCGGCCGCTGCTTGCGGGTCGCTGTCACGCTCGTGAATCTCGATGAAGATGGCTTTCAGCTCATTGGCGAAGCCCCTGAGTCGTCGATCCGCGTCGGAGTGTGTCCACCCGAGCTCACTCAGCCAGGCACTACCGTCAAGCGGTCTCCGATTGAAGAACTCGGGACCGTCGGGATCGGTAGGTTCCCGGTGTTTCCCCATGGGGGGGAGTGTCTCAGGCCGCCCTGCGACGCAGCGGGAGGAACACGCACTCTCGCGCTGGTTGGGTCTGACACTTGTCTGTCCTTGCGCTCGATTTTGATCAGCCCGCAAGCGAGCCTGGACACAGTCCTCGGGTTTGGCCCTAACGTCGTGTGTCGTGGATGCTCGTACCGCCCTTGCTGGCGTCGCTGGCTACTCACACCGCGCCCGCAAGGACCAGCCCGCACAGGGCCACCTACTGTCCGTCCAGGCCGACCCACCGCCTGAGTATCCGCTCGGACTGAGCGTTCTCGTCAGTGGCATCGGTCCGAGTCTGCCGGTGGTGCCCTGGATCGCGTTGCTCGACGACGATGTGACGACCACGGCGACAGACGGCATGTACGTCGGCTATCTGTTTACGAGCGCGATGGACGCCGTGTACCTATCGATGAACCAGGGCGCCACGCAGCATCTTCGCGCAGCCGAGGCCGACGGACACAAGGGCCGGGGAGCGGAGATCGCGGCCACCAAGGAGATCGCCCTAGAGACAGCGCAGCTCCGGCAACTCATCGACAAGTCGCTGCTGGCGCACAAGCTGGCGTCGATCGAGCTCGGTGCGAAGCGCTTTCTCCCCCGCGTATACGAGGCCGCCAGTATCGCGGCTGTCCGATATCCCATGTCAAACCTTCCGGACAACGTCACGCTATCGGCGGATCTGTCGGAGTTCGCCGGCCTATATTCCCAATGCGTAGAGATCAAAGACGAGCTGGCCGCCAATCGCCGGATACGCACAACTGCACGATCCCACCAGCAGCAGGTGCAGCCTGCCGTAATTTCAGAATTCAAGCCCAACAGCTCCGCCGACTACGTCGCGGCCATCTCGGCGTCGGCGGAACGACCTAGCCGCAAACACAAGGCGCTCATCAAGGCGTTCGGCGACGCGGTGCGCGCGACCGGACGAACCGCTGTCACCAGCGCCCACCCACGCGACCTCGTCGTGGTCGACCGGCCTCTGGAATGGCTCGTCGAGGCCAAGACAGTCGGCCTCAACGCCGAACCAGCGGTTCGTGACGCCATCGGTCAGCTATTCGCCTACCGCCACTTCTACTACCGAGAAGCGGGGAAGCTCGACCCGCGCCTACTCGCACTCTTCAACGCGCCCATCGGCCGGGGGTTCGAGAACCTCCTTACGACACTCGACATCGACTTCGTGAGCCGCGTCGCGGGTGCCTGGCGCGGGTCGGAGGATGCACTCGCTCTCCTCGCCTAGAACCCACATCGCGTGAAACCGTCGTCGCACCGCCGGTCGATTCGCGCCGTTGTCAAGCCGTCGCGGTGGGCACGTCCCGGATGAACAAGCGACCCAAGTCCGACGGCGCCGAGGCTCAGGCGCTGTGTAGTGCGAGCACGGAGATGCGGCGACCATCGGGCCCAGCCGTGATCAGATACGTCGCGGCGAGCTGGGTGATCTCGCTGCCATCTTTACGCCGACGGGAGAACCGTCCCTCATATAGGGCACTCGCCGCGTTCAATGGCGTGATCTGAAAGCCGAGTACCGTGCTGTGGTCGTAGTGGTCGGCGAGCATTCCGTCAACCTGTCGCTGCACGGCCGAACGGACATGGTCATCGCTGGTGAGTGCGAAGTACCCGTCGTCGCCGGTGAACAACAGGGGAACGCCGTAGTAGGCCAGCAGCGAGTCCACGTGCCTTTCGCCTCGCCCGCACGCCGCGAAGACGTCGAGGTACTCCTCGAACCACCCAGTCACCTCGGCTTCATCCACGGCGTCGCACCATACCGACGTGACGCAACCGCAGACACTGCGACGGCCGCCGGCGGAGCCGGCTGGCAAGGTTACGCCGCGGCAACACCGATGACTTGCCGTCGATCACGTGGCGCGCCCCCCGCGACCCGGCCTCGCCGAGTACCACGTCCACGTGAGGACCTGGATGATCATCCGGCGGCGATCGGGGAGCCGAAACGAATGACGTTACCGTCAGGGTCGATAACTACTCCTTCGTGCATCCCCCATTCGGTGTCGACCGGAACCCTGACGTCGGCGCCGGACGCGCGCCACGCCTGAGCGAGTTCGTCCGCGTCGTCAACGAACAGGTACGCCGAGGCTGGCGTCGAGGCCTTGCTGGGCGGCACCACACCGAGGTGGATCTCGACCTGATCGAGCGTGGCGAAGCCGTACCCGCCCTTGGGGTACGCGCGCACCGAGAAGCCGAGGCGTCGATAGTGCTCGAGGGCGACGGCCAAATCGGTAACGGGGAGAATCGGCGCGATCCGAGTGGCCATGGGAAGCACGCTACGACCCCATGGCAACTCATCTGGACCGCCTTGGAGCGGGCCCGCTGCTGCCGCAACCGCAACTGGTCACACATCGCGTGCTCGGTGAACCCCGGCACGAACGCGCGTGGATTATCGGCGCAGGGCGCTCGGTAAGGCATGATGGTTATTGATCTGCCAGACGCGACCTTCGGAGGGGGGTCGACGATGGAGGTTCAGAGGGGGAAGTCAGGTAGCGAGGCGGAACCGGGCCGGGCGGTACGCGACACGGGGACGAGCCCCGCCACCCAGCCTCTGGCTGCCGCCGCACTGCCGGTCGAGGGGCAGCCGGCGCTTGGTCCCGGCAGTCTGCTGAACGATCGGTACGAACTGGGACTGGTCATCGGCTCCGGTGGGATGTCGACGGTGCATCGTGCCTACGACCGCCGCACCGGCCACGAGGTAGCCGTGAAGATCTCTCGTCCGGCGGCGGAACTGGCTGACGCGGATGGGCGCACCCGCCGCGAGGTCGACATACTGTCGAAGCTGGACGACCCTGGCTTGGTCGCCGTCCTCGATGCGGGCATGGGCGAGGGGGCGACACCGCCATACCTGGTGACTGAGTTCGTCGACGGGCTAACGCTCGCCCAGTGGATTCGTCGCTCGACGTTAACCGAATCGCAGACGGCCCGACTCGGCGCGGCCATGTGCCGCACCCTGGCCTATGTCCATGCCCGCGGGATTGTGCACTGCGACATCAAACCGGCCAACATCCTCATCTCGGGTGACACGGAGGACGACCTGGTCGCACCGAAATTGGCCGACTTCGGCATCGCCACGGCCGGCAACGGCACTCGCCTGACGACCAACGGCGCGACCGTAGGCTCGGCGAACTACCTCAGTCCCGAGCAAGTTCGCGGCCAACGGATAACGGCGGCTACCGATATCTACGCTCTGGGGCTGGTACTGATCGAAGCGCTTACCGGAGCGCTCGCGTACCCGGGCACGGGCGTCACGGCCGCAATGGCCAGGCTCAACCGCTCGGCCATCGTCCCGCAGGATGCCGGTCGGGGGCTGCGCGCCGTCCTCGCGCAAATGACTGCACGCGATCCCCTCGATCGACCCAACGCCGGACACGCGGCGAGCATCTTCGAGGAAATAGCTGCCGGCTCACTTGCAGACGAGATTCTGATGCTTGGCCGGCCGATGACCGAGACGGACGAGCCAACCGCTGCCACCACCCGCCGCGCTCCACGAAGACGCCTGATCTTTGCCGCCGCTGCGGTCGTCGTCCTCGCCGGGTGTGCCGCGCTCACCGCCACCCTCACTTCCACCGGATCGACATCACCCAGATCGGCGCCCGAAGCAGCTCCCCCAGCCGCGGCGCCCGGTCAGCCCACTCCATCGCCGGCAGAGCCGACGCACGCCGGTCCGCTGAAGGTCCGACCAGCACCACGGCACAAGCCAGCCCCGACTCGGACGCCCGCGCAGATCGCGGCCCTGGGAGAGCTTCACGTTCAGCCGGCTTCCACTCGCCAGAGCAACGGTTCGCCCAAACCGCACTCTAAGAACAAGCACACTCAGCCCAAGCGGGCACACAGCAAGGACGCACACGGCAAGCGCGCATCTAGCAATCACGGGCATGGCAAGAACAGTCGTCCCAACGGCGCACACGGCAAGCGCGCACACGGCAAGGACCGGGCTTAGTCCTTGCGCCGCTGGGCCCTGCGTGCACGGCCGCGGCTTGGCCAGGTACAAGATCCTCGGTCGTGATCTTGGGGTTCTCGCGCGATAGCGGACGATAGGGCACAGCTCATCGCGTTGCACCATCGGACGTCATGTCCGGCCGGCGCGGTTGTCATCCCGCGAGGCCGCCAATCTCATCGAGTGCGCGCCGCAGCGCATGCAGCGCGTAGTGGGTGCGAGACTTGATCGTGCCGCGAGGCACGCCGAGAGTCTTGGCGGCCTCCGCTACGGAGGCGCCGCGGAAGTAGCATTCGAGCAGTACCTCCTGGTGCTCGGTCGACAGCGCACGGAGGGCAGCCAATACGAGCTGGCGGTCGACGATTCGTTGTGCGGCGTCATCGACCGGCTGCTCGGAAACCTGGTCGGTGACTACTTCCGAGTGGCTACGGTTTGCCCGCCATTCGTCGATGACGATGTGGCGGGCCACGGCGAACAACCAGCCGCGCTGAGAGCCGCCTGTCTGTTCGAGTACGCCTCCGTTGCGCCAGGCGCGGAGCATGGTCTCCTGCACGACGTCCTGCGCTTTGACTCGGTCACCGCCGTTCAGGCGGACGACATAGGACCACAGGGCACGGGCGTACTTGTCGTTGAGGGCGCGAAGCAGGTCGGAGTCACGCCCGGCCACCAGAGTCGCGCTCATGCAGTGTGCTCACCCATAACGCGCCATGGTTGGCTGCCGGGCCGACCAGGTGTGCGGGCGGCGAGTCTCAGGCGCTTCGGCGTTTCGCGCGGGAGGCAAGAGCGAGGGGGCATGGTCATCGCTTTCATGAGCCACCTTCTGCCTCATACAGAACGCTTCGTAGCGTTTCTAACAAAGGGCGACAGTAACACTCAGGCACAGTTCATGCAACGCTACGTTGCGTTATGAACTGAATAGTGACCGAGACCACCCCGACCCAGGACGGGTGGGTGCCGCGCGCCGGGCCGACGATCTTGGACGCCAGCCGGCTGCTGGCCCACGACAGCGACGTCGCGCGCACCCACCGTCGAGGCGGTCGCCGCCCGCCTCGGGTGGCCAGGACGACGATCTACCCGCGGTGGCGGGGCGGTCCGGCACCGAGGGCTGGGCGATTGACGTCGAGCTGACGGGCTTGCAGAGACCGGCCAGCGGTGGTCCTAGGCCGGATGCGGCTGGGGCTCCGGCTCCGCATCGAGGTGGCCTTCGACCTCGAGATGGGGCAACCAGTTGAGCCAGGACGGCAGGTACCAGTTACGGTCGCCGAGCAGCACCATCACGCTCGGCAGCACTACTGAACGAATTACCGTGGCGTCAATCAGCAGCGATACTGCGATACCAAATCCCATTTGCTGAAACATCACCAGGTCGCCAGCGGCGAACCCGGAGAACACGACAACGATGATCAGCGCAGCTCCGGTAATTATCCGGGCAGTCGAGGCGACACCCCAGCGGACCGCCGCGGCGGTATCTGCGACCTGGTCGAAACGCTCCCGGATGCGGCTGAGTAGGAAGACCTGATAGTCCATCGACAGGCCGAACAGGACAGAGAACAGGAACAGCGGAACCCACGCCTCTATCGAGTCGACAGTCTGGAACCCGAGGATGCCTGCGCCCACGCCGTGCTGGAAGACGAGCACGAGCAGGCCATATGCCGCACCCACCGACAGTAGGTTCAGCACGATGGCGGTGAGTGCGATAACCACAGATCGGAAGGCGATCGTCAGCAGCACCAAGGAGAACCCGAGAACAAACGCGAATACCAGCGGCGCCGGGTCAGTGACTCCGTGCAGGTAGTCGACAGTCTCCGAAGTCGACCCGCCGACGAGCGGATCAGCGTCGGTCCCCCGAAAGGCCGTTGGCACCAGATGCTGGCGGAGGTCACGCACAGCAGCGATGGCTTGCTCGCCGGCCGGATCGCCGCGGACCGGCACAACCAGATCGGCAACGCCTCCGGATCCGACCCGGATCTCGCCCGGCCCGAAACGCGGATCTGCAGCAAGCTGATTGTCCAGGCGCGCGAGCGCTGCCTCGACCGGACCTGAATAGTTGACGACAACCACGTGGGCCGGGTCTGCGGTGTGCGCCGGAAAGTCCCGCTGCAGTGCGACGTAGCCCTGCTTGGCCGCCAACTGGTCGGGCAGTGTGCTCACGCCCGACGTGCCTATTTTGAGTCCGATTGCGGGCAGCGCCAAGGCGATGAGCGCGGCCACGGAGATCGCCAGGCTGATAGCGGGATGGCGAAGGACTCGATCGATGACCGCTCCCCAGAATCGGCCCTCCGGATTTGCCCGTTCCCCGGAGCGCCGGCCGACAATCGGCAACCGACCCGCGTCGACACGATCGCGCAGTACGCCGAGCAGCGCCGGCAACAACGTAAGCGCCACCGCGAGCGACGTTATGCCGACGAGGATCGCTCCCGTGGCCAGACTGCGGAAGATCGTGGACGGCACCAAGAACAGGCCGAACATGGCAATTACGAACGCCGACCCGCTGAACAAAACCGCGCGGCTGGCCGTGGCACCGGTAGCCGCGATCGCGTCGTGAGGGAGCCGTCCGCGATCACGCTCCTCGCGGTATCGGGAGATGACGAAAAGGGCGTAATCGATGCCAAGCGCTAACCCCATGCCCGTCAGCATGTTGGTCGTGAAGACCGATAGCTCGAACACCTGAGTAAGTAAGGCAACGATGCCGAGCGCGCTGGTGATCGCGACGAGTGCCATCAGCAGCGGCACCATGCCGGCAACCACAGTGCCGAACACCAGCAGCAGCACGATCAGCGCGGCTGGTAGGCCGAACCGCAGTTCACCGTTGAGCAAATCCCGTTCGGACAGCTGATTGAAGTCGTGATCGCGTGTTCTGTTGCCAGTGATTGTGACCGCAAAGTTCGGATCTGCATCTGCGCGTTTGACCTCGTCAATGACGCCGGCGGTGGCGTCGTCGTTACGTATATTTATCCCGACGAGCGTCGCGTGCCGGTCGGCCGACACCGTGGAGGCATCCTTGGTCTCGTAGTAGGTCTGCGCGCTCAGTAAGGCGCCGCTGCGTAGGCCGGTCTGCGTGAGGTTCTCGACGAACGTGCGGAAGTCTTGGTCATCCACGGTCAGCCGGTCGGACCGCACAACGACAAGATCGGTTACGGTGTGTTGCGGATCAGTCGGAAACGCAGCCGCTAAACGGTCATGCGCCCGCTCTGATTGCGGGTTGTTCGTCGGTGAGGACTGCGTGGTGAACCCGGTTAAGGCGAACGCGAGCGCAGCGAACGAACCGAGAAGGACCAGGCCCCAAGCCGCAAACGTCCGCCCGGGACGTCGGCTACACGCTCGAGCGACAGATGTGGTCGAGAATCCCATAGCGCACCCCCACGGCCGCGGCTCGACCCTCATTGTCAGTCCCCGTCCGCGCGACGCCTAGCGATAATCCGCAGGTTCGGCCGTGTGCCGTGAACACGGCCGACTGACCGAGTGCATGTACCGCCGTCTCGGTTGAGCGGGTCGTCGCAGGATGCGCGAGTGACGATAGGTCCAGGCTCACGACCAAGGGTCTTTGCTCCTGAGGAAACCGGATACGGGTTGGGATTGGCCCGATACTGGGGATCGTGAGTGATCAGCAGGCCACGGCGGAGATTCACCTGATCGAGGTCGGCGGCCTGACGGTCGGCTATCGGCAGGTCGGCTCCGGACCGACACTGGTCCTGCTCCACGGCGCGTTCGAGGACGGCCGGGTGTGGACCCGGCAGCTGGCAGAGCTGTCGGACGAATTTACCGTGATCGCCTTGGACGCACCTGGCTTCGGGGCGTCCGACGACCCACCACCGACGTGGACAACCGCCGACTACGGCAACTACTCGACGTGCTCGGCCTCGACCGGCCGACCGTCGTGGGCCAGTCCTTCGGCACGGTCTACGCGCTCGCCCTGTACCGCCAGCGGCCGCAGGCGGTCGGCGCCCTGGTTCTCGTCTCCGCATACGCCGGGTGGGCCGGGTCCCGGTCGGCGGAAGAGACCGAGCGCCGCGTACCGCAGACCGAGCGGGCTATGTCCGCTCCCGTCGAGCAGACGATCGAGAAATGGCTGCCGACCCTGCTCACGCCAGCCGCATCACCGGACGTCGTCGAACTAGTCGCGACGATGATGCGCAACTTCCGCCCAACCGGCGTCCGCCCGGCCGTGACCGCTCTGGGGGCCGCGGATCTCCGCGACGTGCTGACGACCATCGCCGTTCCGACACTGCTCATTTACGGCGACGCGGACGTACGCTCACCCGCCGACATCGTGGGCCGTGACATGCACACACGCATCCCCGGCTCGACGCTCGTAGTCATCCCCGACGCTCCGCATATGGTCAACCTCGAACAACCCAAGGCATTGAACACGGCGATCCGTCGCTTCGCTTGCGAGGATTGACCGATCCATTGCGCAAGTCGCGGCCTGAGTGTGCGGTTGCTGCCGTAACCTGCATCCGCCGTTTCAGCATGTCGCTTATCCGGCGTGCCCGGCGTCCAGTTGGGCTTGAACATTCGCGAGGAGCTCGACGACGTGAGTGCCAAACACGACGTCGACCGGATGGGGCTCGCCGCTCACCGCAGCTGCGACGAGCTCGTTTGCGGCGGTGGCGTATGGACCGGAAAGGGAACCCTCGGGCCGAGGGGGCATGGGTAACAGCCCGGCCTCGCCCCACACCGCTGCCTCGAACCCGGCCGCGGCGGGTGGCGCGAACTGCGTGAGCGAGACGGTGCTGGTGGCACCGGACTGATGACGGAGCACGAGCGCGACCAGGTCCCCCTCACCACCGACCGCCGTCAGCGAGACGATCGGGCCCAGCGCAGTCCCCATGGTGGATAGCGCATGCGGTCCGGTGTCCCACACCGCGCCGCGCTCCTGACGCCAGGGCGAGGCGCCGAACGGATTGTCGGCCTGCTGCAACGAACTGAACCAGCGAAGCCACCCGCCACGCCAGCCGTTCGTCGAGCCGACCTGGTCGAACCAAGCCCGCGCTGTATTGACGAAGCGGTCGGTGAAGAACACCACCGAGGCCAGCCCGGCCGCGGTGACTGCGTCCCGCAGGGCGCGCGCATCCTCGACAGCCAAGGCAACCGGCTTGTCCAACAGCAGGTGTTTCCCAGCCTGGGCCGCCACCAGTGCCAGCTCGACTTGCACGTCCGGCGGCACCGCGAAGGCAACCGCCTCGACGTCCGCGAGCAGCGCCTGATAGTCGTCGTAGCCGCTGACCCCCAGGCTCCTGGACAGGACCTCGACCTTGTCCCGGCTCCGGCCCCACAGCCCCACCAGGTCAACCTCGCGGGCCGCGACCAATCCCGGGCCGTGCGTCATCGTCGCCCAAGGTCCCGTTCCGACCAGACCGAACCGCATGCCAGCAAGGTACCCGGAGGAGGGGGCGATAACGCAGCGAGCCGGAAGGCGCCGGCTGGGCCGTGCAGGCGGGTAACCCGCCTCGTTAGCGGGACACAAACAGTCCGACGGCGCTCAGAAGGTGATACCGCGTGCGGTGAAGCTGTTTCGTACCAGGGTTGCCGCTGCAGCGCCGTCGCGGGCGCGGGCAGTGTCGTACGTCGCCTTTGCGGCCGCGCTGAATGAGGTGTCAGCTGCGAACTGGAACTGAGCGTCGATGATCGTGGTGTCCGCGCGGCGGGTGCCGAGCCCCAGTTGCGCGTAGCCGCCACGGATGACCCACAGGGCGCGGCTCCAGATCATCCCGTCGTGGTGTACCTCGCCGTTCTTGTCCGCCACGGTGAGATCGCTGTCGAGCCGGCGTAGACAGTGCGGCACGGTGTTGGTGTAGGCGGTGGAGTCCCAGTCCATTACGCAAGCTGGGTCGTTCAACTCATTCGGCCATCGATACTGCTGGTCGGCGGCCAACCCGACCGTGACACCGAGGTAGTCACCGAACGCTTCGCCGATCGAACCGGCTTCCTCACTGGCGCCGAAGCCGGGCACCTGCGCAGCGTGCACGGCGTGCCCGTACTCGTGCACGATGACTTCCGCATCCTCGGCATCGTCCACGCCGCCCTTGCCGTACCTGATCCGGAACGGCTTGTCGGTCTGGAAGGAGTTGTCTCCGCCGTACTGGTCGACCTTGACCTGCTGCTGTTGGGCGTTGACCGGCAGAAGTGTCGAGCCGAACCCGAGCGACTGCAGATACTCCTGCGCCTGGTTGATCCAGAAGTAGGCCATGACCTGTTCGAACTGGTCCGCGCTCCGGTCGAACAAGAACGTGTTTGTCGCCGAGTACACCGGAGTGCCCGTGCTCGATTCAACCCGCACCCAGCGACCGGTCAACGTGCCGGACCCATCCAAATTGCGCAACTGGACGGTCGCGT
>Ga0070705_100001878_pt1 | contig 10796 bp, 11 predicted proteins | sample KBSK5253metaG_FD_65455 | JGI IMG/M metagenome (GOLD analysis project Ga0070705, IMG submission 65455) | Corn, switchgrass and miscanthus rhizosphere microbial communities from Kellogg Biological Station, Michigan, USA - KBS K5-25-3 metaG | ecosystem: Host-associated > Plants > Roots >... | reverse complement strand
TGATTCGCCGGGTCGAGCAGGACGCTCCACCCTCGCCGAGCCTCCCCGCCATTGAACCGCTGCCGGAGGTGACCGCATGACGGAGACCGCCGCAGGAAGACGCCGCCTCGGCCGTGGTCTCGAGGCGCTGCTTGGACCGACTCGCGAGGAGGCAGAGCGAGAAGGCAGCCTGGTCGAGCTGCCGATCAAAGACATCAAACCGAACCCGTTCCAGCCACGCCAAACGGTCGACCCGGCTGCGCTGGAAGAGCTGGTGTCGTCCATCAAGCAAGCCGGCTTGCTGCAGCCCGTCGTGGTGCGGCGCACCAACGGAGGGGGAGGGGGAGGGGGAGGGTACGAGCTGATCGCTGGCGAGCGACGCCTGCGCGCCTGCCAGCAGCTCGGGTGGGAGCGCATTCCCGCAGTGCAGCGCGACGCCGACGATCGCACGTTGCTCACGCTGGCACTGATCGAGAACCTGCAACGCGACGATCTGTCACCGGTGGACGAGGCGCGCGGCTATGAGCGCCTCATTGCCGAATTCAAGCTCGCGCAGCAGGACGTGGCCGATGCCGTCGGCCGCGACCGTTCGACCGTCGCCAACGCGCTCCGCCTCCTCAAACTCCCGGAAGTCGTATTGCAGATGCTCCATGAGGGGCATTTGTCGGTGGGTCACGCGCGCGCGCTGCTCGCACTCGAGGATCCTCGCATCGTCACGACGCTCGCGCGCGAAGCAGTGGCCCAAGGTCTCTCCGTTCGCGAGGTCGAAGACCGGGTGCGCGGTGGGCGCGCGCCCGAGCGCCGCCCGCGCATGAAACGCGGGATGGGCGCGGCCCCCGAAGTTCGCCGCGTCGAAGACGCGCTCCGCCGCCGGCTCGGCACCGACGTGCGCGTCACGTTGCGCGCCAAAGGCAAAGGTCAGATCCATCTGTCGTTCTATTCGAACGAAGATCTCGCCCGGCTCCTCGAAGTCATCCTCGGCGCGCCGTTCGACGGATGACGAAGGGCACACGCGGTGTCACGATCGTCGTCCACGCGGATGGCGATCTCGAATCGAAACAGTACCGGTTCCCACGCTGGGCGGTGATCGCGGGAAAGTGGGGCGCCGGCGTGGTCGCGGTCCTGGTCGTGCTGTTTTTCGCGTTCGCAGGACCGATCTCACGCAACGCCGCCCGGGTCCCCGGACTCGAGCGTGAGGTGTCCCGCCTGCGTCTCGAAAACAGCCGCGTGCAGCAGCTCGCCTCCGCGTTGAATCGGGCGGAAGCGAACTACCAGGAGCTGCGCCAAATGCTCGGCGTCAAAGCGCCTCCCGAGCCCCGTACCGCCGGTAGCACGGGCGGCAGCGTCGCCCGAACCACCGACTTCGCGAACTCGATGCGGGCCGTGCCGGTTCGAGCGGCGCTGCCCGGCGTCCCGAAGCGGTACGAAAGCGGCCCGTCGGCCCCCTCGCACTGGCCCCTGGACGTCCAGGGCTTTGTCACGCGGGGCCAGGTCCGGCCAGGGGTGGTGGACGAATCGCATCCCGGCATCGATATCGCCGTGCCCCTGGGGACGCTCGTGCGCGCGTCCGGGGGAGGCTCGGTGACGGCGGCGGGGTACGACGCGGACTACGGGTTGTTCGTCCTCTTGCGGCATCCGTCCGGGTATGAGACGATGTATGGTCACATGTCACGGCTGGTTGCCGCCGAGGGCGACGAAGTTCAGGCGGGGCAGGTCATCGGTTTGTCGGGAAACTCAGGGCGGTCCACAGCTCCGCACCTGCACTTCGAGATTCGACGCGACAACAAGACCGTCGATCCGCTGGAACTTGTTAAGGAGGGACGCTGATGGCGGTGTTCTCAGAAAAATCCACAACACCCGGTGGCGTTCCCGGCCTGTCGATCATCGGCGCGGGGATGCGAGTCATCGGCGACATCTCGGCCGACGGCGTCGTAAAGATAGAAGGCTCGGTGAACGGAACGGTGCGGGCGGCAAAGCAAGTCCTTGTCGCGCGGGGCGGGGAAGTGGAAGGCGATGTGGTGAGTCGCGAAGCGATCATTGGCGGCGAGGTGCGCGGCGCGATCTACGCCGAGGAGCGGGTCGAGCTGCAGGCGACGAGTGTCGTGCACGGCGACGTGCATACCAAGCGGCTCCTGATTCAGGAGGGCGGCGAGATCAACGGCGTGCTGCGGATGGGTGAGGACGCAGGGCAACCGCCGCAGGCCTCTGAACGCAGCGGGCAGGCTTTCGCGCGGGCATAGATATCCACATGCCCAGCGCGGCCGCATGTGGATTCTCTAAGTTGTTGTGACATATAGTATTATGAGCACGCCCAATGTGGAAAGTCGCGTTAACTGCCTCGATACTGTGATTACGGTGTCTTGAATGCGGCTAGACAGTTTGGTCGGTTTTCTCGATGACTATCTCCGCGTCACCGAGGAAATCGCGGACGCGCCCGAGGCGCTGAATGGTTTGCAGGTGAGCAACTCCGGCGAGGTCACCCGCCTCGCCGCAGCCGTCGATCTCTGTGAGGCCACGGTTCGCCAGGCGGCCGAGCAACACGCCGACTGTCTCCTCGTTCACCACGGGCTGTTTTGGGGTGGTCTCCGGCCGCTCGTTGGTCCCGCCTATCGCCGCGTCGCGGGTCTGATAAAAGGAAACATCGCGCTCTACGCCGCACACCTTCCCCTCGATCGGCATCCGGACGTCGGAAACAACGCGGTGCTTGCGCGCATGCTCGACATCAAGATTCGTGGCGATTTCGGATCCTATCACGGCGCGCCCGCAGGAGTGTGGGGCGAATACAAAGGAAAGCGCGACGAGCTCGGTTGGGCGCTGACCAAGGCACTCGGCACCGCACCGCGGCTGTTCCCGTTCGGACCCGAGCGGGTGCAGCGGGTGGGCATCGTGACCGGAGCGGGAGGCTCGTTGATCCCGCAGGCGGCCGCCGCGGGTCTCGATACGTTCATCACCGGCGAGGGGCAGCACTGGACGTTTTTCGACGCCGAAGAGCTTGGTCTGAACGTGTTTTTTGCCGGTCACTACGCCACGGAGACGGTCGGCGTCAAGGCGCTGGCTGAGCAGGTCGCCAAGAAGTTCGATCTCCCCTGGGTGTTTCTGGATCATCCCACCGGGCTGTGAAGCCCCGGGGGGTCCTGGCCGTCTTAGCCTTCGCCGAGTTGCTCGGGATGGCTCCCTGGTTCAGTGCGTCCGCCGTGGCGCCGACCCTCACCCGCATCTGGCAACTCTCACCCGTCACAACCGCCTGGCTGACGATCTCGGTCCAGCTCGGGTTCGTGGTCGGCGCGCTCGTGAGTGCGATCTTCACTCTGTCCGATCGGTGGTCGGCGCGGCGGCTGGTCGCCGGTTCGGCAGCAGTGGCCGCGGTGGCGACGCTCGGCGTTGCGGTCTCGCGCGGGATCACGATGGGGATCGCGTGCCGGCTGCTCACGGGCGCCGCCCTCGCGGGCGTGTACCCGCCCGGAATGAAGCTCGCGGCGGGATGGTTTAGGGAAGGACGCGGGTTCGCGATCGGGATTCTCGTCGGGGCGCTCACCCTCGGTTCGGCGAGTCCGCATCTCGTGCGCTGGGCCGTGTCGCCGGCGGCGTGGCGCGTCGTGCTCGTCGTCGCGGCGCTCAGCGCGCTCGCCGGCGGTCTCCTCATCTTTCTTGTTCCGAACGATGGTCCCTACGCGGCCCCTTCGCCGCCGTTTTCGCTCGCCGCCGCGCCGCGGATTCTGAGAGACCGCGCGGTCGCACTCGCCAACCTCGGATACCTCGGCCACATGTGGGAGGTGTACGCGATGTGGACCTGGATGGCGGTGTTCATCACCGCGAGTGAGCACGCGCGCCGCGGTGCGGACGCAGACGTCACGGGACTCGCGGCGCTCGTGACGTTCGCGGTCGTTGGCAGCGGCGCGATTGGCTGCTGGCTGGGCGGCACGTACGCCGATCGCTGGGGCCGCACGTTGGTGACCAGCGCCGCGATGGTGGTGTCGGGGATGTGCGCCGCCCTGGTCGGTCTGTTATTTGGCGCACCGCTCGCGGCGCTCATTCCGTTGCTGCTCGTGTGGGGAATCAGTGTCGTCGCCGATTCGGCGCAGTTCTCTGCGGCCGTGAGCGAGCTCGCGCCGCGCGAGTACGTGGGGACGGCGTTGACACTGCAGACGAGTCTCGGGTTTCTGCTGACGTGCGCGACCATCTACCTGCTCCCACGAGTCGCTGCCGTCATCGGATGGCGCTGGAGCATGAGCGTGTTGGCGATCGGACCAGCGCTCGGCGTCTGGGCGATGCTGGCACTTCGACGCCGTCCCGAAGCGGTCCAACTGGCCGGCGGGGCTCGCTAGGGCAGGATAAAGACGCCTACCTCGCCGTCGTAGTCGTCGGCACTGCGCGTCGTGCCGCCCGGCGCCATCCACGGCCCGCCATCGCGACGCACGTTGATGCGATGCAGGCCCTTCGGAATTCGAAACGATGCCACCCAGGCGTCGGCGCTCGCGGGATTCCGGCTCAAGGGCACGGGACGCCAGTCGGTGAAATCGCCGCTGATCTCGACCACCGTGGCGCCCGGGGCGTATAGCGTGAGCTGGACATCGTCGTCCTGCCGGGCACGAATCTCCAATCGCGTTTCGGTGGTGCTCGAGCCGTTCGATCCCATCGCGTACTGATCGGTAGGCAATGCCGGCGCGCGAGGCCGGCGGATCGTGATCGTGCCCAGACGTACCGCAGCCGTCACATACCGGCCCGCGATGCTGCCGCTCACGGCGTCGGTGGGATAGCGCCCCGCGGACAGTACGAGCGCCGCGTGTGGCGCGAGGGTGAGCGTCGCGCTGCCTTCGCCAAACACTCCGCGCCCGCCGTTGCGACTCCACATTCGCGCCCCCACGATCCCTTCGAGCACGATGCTGTTGCGCTGCCAGCGGGCTGACGAGCGCAGATCGGTGTACGCGGTATCCCCGATAAACGAACGATCCAGCGAGACGAACAGCGTTCGGTCATCGCGCAGGAGCCACGCGCCCACCGCCAGAACCGTGACCGGTCGCGGTCCGCCTCCGAACGACGACCGCCCGAGTGTGGCCGCGATCCAGCCGCCACGATCCCGATCCATCAGGTGCAAGCGCGCGTCGGCTTGGCCATGACTGAAGCTCGCGATGTTCGCATAGTCGCTGGCTCCGGCGGTGACGCCCAGCTCGCCGCGCCAATGACTCGCGAGGGGCATGAACCATGAGGCATTGGCGGTGCCATCGAGACTGCGCCGCCCGCTTTCGAATCGCAGGTAAGTGCCGCGGGCGCTCACAAGACCGCGGCCGCGGGGGTGCTCCCACCGCAACGTGGGTGAAATGGACGCGGCACCGGATGACAGGAACCCGTCGTACAGCACATCGGAAATTCCGGCCTCGACGTTGCCGGTCACTTGCGCGCACAACAGCTGAACACCTACCCCGCATGCCAATCCGATGAGGGCGAGTGTCCGCACGGAGACGAACGACTACGGCCGGGGGCGACGAGAGCGAGTGGCCGGGTTCGGGGTTGCTCCGCTGTTGGTGGCGCTGTAAACGTCCGCGACATTGACCCGGACGGACGTCGCGGCCGCGGGCGGCGCGCCCAGCGCAATGTCGCGCTCGACGGCACGCCGGAATTCGACGAGATCCGCGTCGCGCGCCTTTGGCGCGAGCACGAGAACCGCGGCTGCGGCGCTGTCCGCGGGCACCCCGCTCGCGACGAGATCGGCGAGCACCGAGAGCGCAACCGTGAGCGGGGGCCGCCGCACGTCGCGCAAGTTGGCGAGGACGTCCGGGGTCGCCCCGGCGCGCAGCGCTGCAACGCCAGCCTCGAGCTCCGCTTCCGACGCGCTGGTCCCCAGGGCGGTCCGCGCGGTCCCGAGATCTACGGTGAGCCTCCGGACGGCGGCCACAATCCGTGCCCCTGCTGCGCCTTTGGTGACGCCCTCCAGCGCCCGCTGAATGATCGGTTCCACGGGTAGACCCACGCCGTGCGCCGAGTCGACGACCGCCACGACGGCCGCCCGCGTATCGGGATCGAGCCGTTCGAGTCGAGGATCCTGGACGGCAACCTGAGTCACGAGAAACAGCGCGGCGAGCATCATGTCCCTCTCCCTCCGACCGTAACCACCGAGCTCGGTGTTCCGAACTCATCGTCTTTTGCCGCGGGCGCGCTCGGATCGGCGCGCCATTCGACGCCGTTCACGAGAAATGCGTAGCGGTACCGTCCCGGCGCAAGGCGTACCACGGTTGCCCACACCCCATGCGCTGTCCGCATTGGCGAGCGCGCGGGGTCCCAATCGTTGAAGTCTCCGACGAGTGCGACTGAAGCAGCCTGCGGGGCGACGAGCACGAACTGAAGCGTGTCCGACGTATTCGCGGCGTTCCAATTCCAGGGCCGGACAACGAGCATCGTTGCCAGCACCGCCGCGGCGGCCAGCAGCGGCCACAGCGGCTTCACGCGCCGCCTTTGGGGCGGAGCCTGCGCGATCTCCCGCATGACACGCGCGTCCAGCCCCGGGTCAATCGCCACGGGGCGGCGCAAGTGCTGAATTACGCGTTCGACCGTCTCATCTTCTCGTTCAAACATGCTCCGCCTCTCTCAGGTACTTCTGCAGCTGCGCGCGCGCGCGCTTCACGCGCATCTTCAGCGCCGACACTCCGGCCCCCGTCAGCTCGGCGATCTCCTCGTACTCGAGATCTTCGACGTGTTTGAGGAGAAACGCCTCGCGGTAGTCGGGCGCGAGGCGCGCGAGCGCGCGATCGACCGCGTCGGTCCAATCCAGCCGGTCGGCCTGGTCGGCATGCGCCGCCAAGTCCAGGGCTTGAGCGTCGTGCACGAACATCCGGCGGCGGCGCGCGGCACGCGCTCCCGTCGTTCGGCACCGGTTCACCAAGATTCCGTACAGCCAGGCGCCGAAGCGTGCCGGATCGTCGCAGCGCGCCAGGGAACGGTAGGCACGCACGAAGCTATCTTGCAGCGCTTCCTCCGCGTCTTCACGATCGCCGATCATGTGGACGGCGTAGCGCCCCAGGCGATCGCGGTAGCGGGAAACCAGCGCGCCGTACGCCCCGGTGTCGCCGGTCCGGACCCGGCGCACCAGCTCTGCGTCGCTTGGTTCCACCTTGGATATACCCATCGCGTAAGTCGTCACGTCACAAAAGAATGAAGTGCGGCACCGTATAATGCGTTGTGACGGTGCGTCGGCGCATCAGGGTATTCAATACACCAGCGCCGTCTGCGCAACACCCCCGGGAGGGTTTTGACGATGCCGAGATTGAGCTTTGCCCTGCTTGCCGTCGCTATGCTTGCCGCAGCCTGCTATAAAGACGACGCCACGGCCGCACTCAACCCTGGCGCCAGCCCGAAAGCGAAGGTGCTCCTCACCGACGATCCCTTCCCGTTCGATTCGGTGCAGAGCGTGCAGGTCTACGTCGTCAGTATCGCCGTTTCCACGCACCCGGACACCGGCACGTCGGCCGACAGCATGCACTGGGTGACGGTCGCGGCGCCGCATCGGCAGATCGACCTGCTCACGCTGCAACAGGGCCTGACGGACTCGCTCGGCGCGGGACCAGTGACCGCCGATCAGTACAAAGCCGTGCTCGTCACGATCAACGTCGACTCATCGGGCGGCATCAGGTTCAAGAATGGGTCACAGGCGATCGTGCGGTGGAATGGCTCGGGACAAGAGTCGTATGGCGTGTTCGTCCAGGCCCCGATCACCGTCCCCGATACGGGCGCCGTCATCGTCATCGACTTCGACGTAGGACGGAGCTTCGTCTACGACCAGCGTGGCGACGGCGCATTCGATTTCTTCCCGGCGATCCGGGCAGTCAACCGCGGCGCAACGGGAGACATCGCGGGCACGGTCACGCATGATGCCAGCACCGGCTCCGTTGGCCCGGTCGCGGACGCGACGGTCAGCGCCTGGGGCGGCGGCCCGAACAATTGGTACATCCTCTCGACCGGCAAGACTGATGCGGCCGGGCACTACCGTCTCGCGTATCTCTTGCCCGGCACATACATCGTCGGCGTGGAGCCTCCGTCCGGGAGCAATTTCGGATCCGCGCTCGATTCAAACGTGGCGGTGAACAAGGGCTTCCAAACCACGCATAACGTCACACTATCGGTCTTCCAAGGTGATATCATGATTCAGGGCGCCAGCTCGATGTTAGTGAATCACACGAATCGGCTCGAAGCCTTCGTCATCACCCCGCAGCATCAGCAGGATACCAGTGCGGCGGTGGTCTGGCAGAACCTGGACACCAGCGTGCTCGGACTCGTCACATATGTGGACAGCACGCACATCTCGCGCGTGACATCCAAAGCTGTCGGAACGGGTCGCATCGTTGCCACGAGCGGTGGTCTGGCAGACACGCTCGTGATTCACGTAGTTCCCGACAGCACGCCGTAACGCCGAGGCAGTCACGTCGCCGCTATATTTGCGCGCCGTGACTGCTCCCGCCGTCCCTCCCCCTCCTCCTCATTACCGCCCCGGCGGTGGCTATCGCAATCCGTGGGTCGATCACGCCGTGCCGGGATTCGGCAGCCTCCTCAAGTGGATGCTCGTGCATCGCACTACGCGCCCGCGACCCAAGGACCCCGACCCATCGGTGTTCACGCGTGTGCCGCCCGATTTTGTCCCGCCGCGCGCGCCGCGCAGCCGACTCACGCTAACGTGGGTCGGACACTCGAGCCTGCTCATCCAGCTCGACGGTCTCAACATTCTCACCGACCCGATGTGGAGCGAGCGGGCGTCGCCGGTCCAATTTGCGGGCCCGCGGCGCTGGGTTCCGCCGGCGATCGCGTTCGAAGACTTGCCACCGCTCGATGTCGTCCTGCAGTCGCACAACCACTACGACCATCTCGATAGCGCCACGGTGCGACGCCTAGCACCGAAGCATCCGACGGCGTCGTGGATCGTGCCGCTCGGTCTCGCGTCGTTTGTCCAGAAGCGGGGCGTGCAAACGGTGGTCGAGCTCGATTGGTGGCAGGAGACGCGCGTGGGGCCGCTCCGAATCGCGGCAACGCCGGCGCAGCATTTCAGCAGCCGCGGCATTGGCGACCGAGGCGACACGCTGTGGTGTGGTTTCGCGCTCATGGCCACGAGCGGCCATCGTGTGTATTTCGCGGGCGATTCGGGCTATCATCCCGACTTCGGGGCGATCGGCGCGCGCTGTGGTCCATTCGACGTCGCGTTGATGCCGATCGGTGCGTATGAGCCGCGCTGGTTCATGCGCTACGTCCATATGAATCCCGAGGAAGCCGTCGCCGCGTTTCGTGCGCTGAACGCGCGCATGATGGTGCCGATTCATTGGGGGACGTTCAAGCTCACCGATGAAGCGATGGACGAACCACCGATCCGCGCCCGCGCCGCATGGGACGCGGCTGGACTGCCACGCAGCGGGTATCGCCAGCTCGCGCACGGCGAGACGCTCACGCTCTGAAGAAGGATGGTGGAGGATGGTGAAGGCTATCACGGTGGTGCTGTTCGTTGCCGGCTGCGCGTCACGTCGTCCGATGCCGCCGCTCGCCGGGCCGTCATCGGAGCCGTCCCTGGAGACGCCTGCGCGCGTCGCCCTCATGAACGCACCCGGCGAAGCGGAGTGGTCGGCGCTCGGCGACGAGGCGACCGCACTGCTGTCCCGGTATCTGCGGATCAATACGACCAATCCGCCGGGAAATGAGCTTGTCTCCGCGCGCTGGCTTCAGGCGGTGCTGCGGCGCGACGGGATCGAGGCGCAAGTCTTCGAGCCGGCCCCCGGCAAGGCCAACCTCTACGCCCGGCTCGCGGGCGATGGCAGCGCGCGGCCTCTCATTCTCTTGAACCACATGGATGTCGTGCTGGCCTCGCGGGAATACTGGACGGTCGATCCGTTCAGCGGGCTGATCAAGGACGGCTACGTGTGGGGCCGCGGCGCGCTCGACATGAAGGGCGAGGCGATCGCGCAGCTGATGACGATGTTGATCCTGAAGCGCGCCCATATTCCGCTGAAGCGCGACGTCATCTTCATCGCCACCGCAGACGAGGAAATCGGCGCTGGCGTGGGGGCTGCCTGGATTGTGGAGCATCAGGCCGATCTCTTCCGGAATGCCGAGTTCCTGCTCAACGAGGGCGGGCTGACCCGGGCCGACGGCCGCGGAGGAGTCGAGTTCTACGGCGTGGGGACCACGGAAAAGTCGCCGTTTTGGCTCGACGTCACGGCGCGCGGGACGGCCGGGCACGGCTCACGCCCGACGCCTGACAATCCCGTCCACCGCTTGATCCGCGCGCTGAACCACATCGCTGAGTGGCGGACGCCGCTCACCGTGACGCCGGCGGCGGAGCGCTCGTTCCGTGACCTCGCGACAGTCGAGCGGGATTCGACAGTGCGGCGCTGGCTGAGCGACATTCGGACCGCGCTGCGTGATTCGGTCGCGGTTCGCGCCATCACCGCGGACCTCACGTACAACGCGCTGCTGCGCAACACGATCTCGATCACCGGCCTCAAGGGGAGTGACAAGACGAACGTCATTCCACCGGTGGCCACGGCGGCGATCGACGTCAGGCTGCTGCCCGGACAGGATCCCGCCGCGTTTCTCGCCGAGCTGACCCGTGTGGTGGGAGACACGGCCGTCACGCTACGGCCCCAAGGACCGAACTGGCCGGCCACGGAGAGCCCGATCGAGACCGAGATGTACCGCGCCATCACGGCGGTGGCGCATGAGCGCCACCCCAACGCGTTGGTCACGACGCTGATGCTGCCGGGTTTTACGGATAGCCACTACTTCCGCCGCCTGGGAATCGCGAGCTACGGCCTGGGACCATTCCCGCTCACGCAAGGTGATTCTCG
>Ga0070705_100001868_pt1 | contig 10851 bp, 6 predicted proteins | sample KBSK5253metaG_FD_65455 | JGI IMG/M metagenome (GOLD analysis project Ga0070705, IMG submission 65455) | Corn, switchgrass and miscanthus rhizosphere microbial communities from Kellogg Biological Station, Michigan, USA - KBS K5-25-3 metaG | ecosystem: Host-associated > Plants > Roots >... | reverse complement strand
TCGGCGCCGCGGTGGATAGGTATCGGGCGCATGTCGACGGGACTGGGATGTCCACACGCCGAGACCGATGCAGATTTCCTCGGGCTCATGGTGGCATTTCGCACGGCGGAGGGACGCCGCATCGATTTCGTCACCATCAACGATCCCACATCGCCGACCGATACGCCGGAGGAGTTCCTTGCGCTCCTGAAAGCCACGGCGGACGCAGCGGACGCCGAAGGCCAGCTGGCTTCACAAGCCCAGCTGCTGGCGGGCCTGGCGAGACACGCGCATCTCAGAGCTCCAGCCATCGCCCTTCACGTCACCGGCCAGACGCGTCGGACCGTGCGGTCGACGAGTGCCTATCAGCAGTACTGGACCGGGATCGTGCGCGCGCGCGACGTGCTCGGCAAGTTCACGTTCGTGCCCACAGGAGACGTGCAGCCGCGTCCAGGCGCGACACGTGGCCCCGCGCATCTGACGCAGGACTGGCGCGCACGCCAGAGCGCCGGCCCACTGGAGTTCCAGCTCCGGTGGATTCCCTTTCTGAACGATCACGACACGCCGCCGGAGGATCTGACGAGGCCATGGGCCAGCGGCCATGCAGTGACGCTCGGGACAGTGACGTTCCCGAAAACCGACTTCGACTCGAGCGCGGGCAAGCTGACAACGCTGCTGGCGTCGGAGCTCGGCGCCAATCCCGGTAACTGGCTCGAGACGTCTCATGCGGCGGCGGGAGCGCTCCCGTCAACGCGCTTCACCGCGGCACGACTGCTGGCGTACCGCGCGAGTCAAGAGGCTCGCGGCGCGCTGCCAGAGGACCAGTACCAGTCGTTCTTCGAACGGGGCGAGATCGGCCCCGCGCTCGCCGGAGAACTCGTGCGCCGGTATCAACAGAAGCGCGCCGCTGGCCATTGGGTGCCGGACGTCGGCGACGTGTCGGTCGCCTGACGCGGCACGGCTACGCAGAAACGCAAAAAGATTTAGTGCACGCACGCCAACACCCGTTCCCAGCCGCCGATTGCGGTCAGTGCGGACGTCGCGCGCTCGGTGATCTGTTCTAGTGTCAGCGGCCACCTGGGCGTGGCGCGGCTCTTTGGAAACACGACGTACAAGACCGGGCCCTTCGGCATGCCACGGCCGGTGCGCGGGTTGACGGTTCCGCGACCAAGGCTTTCGGCGAGGCGAATCGAGACCTCTCCGAGCGCCGCATTCGTGGGACCGACATCGGCGACGATCGCGGCGGTGACCTGATCGTTGCCCAGATGGCGCACCATCGCCACGTCGCCCATCGTGCCGGTTCCGGTCAGCGCGTGGAACGCGCCGGGGAAGACGACGTAGGGAACCGTCGTGGCGTCGACGTACCGCGCCGGATCGATTTCGGCGCGCGTCCCATCCTGCAGCGTGGTTTTCGACACGAAGAATCCCGCGAAGGGATCGGACGTCTGCACGAACGGCTTCGTCGCATCGTGCGGATCGACGGCCAGGATCGACTTCCACTCGCCGTTGGGGAAGCCGGCGTTGCGATTGTCATCGAGGCCGCTGTTGTCAGGGTGATAGGCGTTGGGAGCGCCGTCGGCATCGATCGCCATCCGGTCAGTGACGTAAAAGTACGCGTCGCTTCCCGGGAACTTACGCAGTTTCGTCTGGTCGTACGTGAGGAAATCGATGGCATCACACGGCGTCGGCATGTCAGTCTCCTTACGGCAAGATCCGCGACCTGCCTATTGTCTTTCGTCGGTTTTTATCCTACAAAGGAGCGTTCCGTTACGCTCGCGTCGCGAGACGGGAAGAGTCTTTGGAGGCTGTATTGGCGAAGTTCAACTTGAAGGAATATGCACGCAGCGGCGCCGCGGCACGCGTCGCTGAACTGAACGCGGAACTGCAGGAGATTTATCGAGCATTCCCTGACATGCGTGCGACTCGAGGCCGTCGCATCGCGAACAAGTCAAATGCGTCGGCCAGTCGCGGCCACCGACGACGTCGGAAGCCCATGTCCGCCGCTCAAAAGAAGGCGGTCAGCGCGCGCATGAAAAAGTATTGGGCGGAACGACGGAAGGCCAAGCCCAAGTAGCAATAGCGTCTAGTCTAAAGCTGTCACCGCGACCCGAGCCGAGGGTACACGGAAATAGTCAGGCAAGGCGGTCTTGGTGTCTCGAAGGATTTCGATGATCGCCTGACGGTCGCTCGCTCCCAGACGGGCGTACTTCGGACTCGTGTCTTCGCCTGAAAGCACCGCGTACATTCGACGATAGACCGCATCGCGCGCGATGCGAGGCAACTCGTCGAAGGCATTGCTGTACACCATATAGCTACAGGGATACCGCAACAGCCTTTGCGTCAGGTCGAGCTGGTGCAGCGATCGCCCACGCGTGTCGACCGGACCCTGCGCCGAAAACCATTCCGCGAAGCCGGAGCTTCCCTCCACTCGTGTGGTGAGCGCCGCTTCATCGACGAACAGCATGTAATCAACGACGTCACGTGCCACCGAATCGACCAGCATCGCGGCCTCCGGTCGCCCGGCCGCCGCGCGCGCCTCCCACAGCAACCGGGCAAGCAGATTCGTCATGTGCATCTGATGGTCGAACACCATCAATGCCGCGATGTCGCTGTACGGTGCGAGATACCCTGCCGTGTCGAACCTGCCCCGCAGCGTTGAGAGTGGAATCCTTTGCGGCTCGACGAGGGAGTCCGCGTCGACGTCCTCGCTCAGCATCAGGTTGCCGAGGCTCGCGACACCTACGTTACGACCGGTGACATACCAGCCACCCCACCGCTTGCTCAATGGCAGCCGGTGGTCCACGACATCGCTTCCCAGCTGCCGCACCGTCCGACCATCGGCGCGCGGCCGCTCACTACGCAGCAACATGCCGGGAACCGCAAGCGTCGCCTCGAGCGAGACGTGGCAGGTCGTGCAACTGGTGCCACGGCGAAACCGCGGGGCCGACCGATCGTGCTGGTCGAGAACGTAGAAGATCACGCCGAGGTGTGGATCCACCGCGGCAGCCTCGATGAATCCGCCTCGCGGCCAACCAACAACGACTGTGTCATTGAAGAACAGCGTTCTCGGATTCGTCGGGTTGATGATCGGCGCCTGCACGCTCGTCTTGGCGAAGACAGCCAATTGCGATTCGATGGGAATGTCGAGCGCCTTCAATACCCCCCGCAGGTAGCCGCTATCCGGCTCATACGTCAGCGTCGCAGAACCAGCGGCGATCGTGTCGTTCAGCCGCGCGACAGCGTCGTGTGGTTCCTGAGTGGCGTATGCGACGGCGGGAATGCTGGCCTCGTCGAAGAACGTATCGGGAAGCTGATCGGCTGCCGTTATCGTCGACAGCACGGCTGCGACATAGAGCAACGCTGCAGCAGCCGTAGAGCGCACAAGTGTCATAGCGATAATGCTGCTGATGATCAGGGAGATTGTACACGTGTTGATGCGAGCGTCAGGCGTTCGTGTGATCTCGTCGTCGCCGTGGAGTGTTTGATGAGGGACTGGTGTTAGGACGCGACGTTTTCAACGTTGAACACACGACGGTGTGTCGCGCACCGACACAGGTAAGCCGATCACGCGGTCCGGGCGGTGGACCGCCACGGGCGCGCACGCATTCCGAGCGAGGGCCTATGAAATTGACGGCCGGTGCGTTCCAACAGCTCCGGTTCACGGGCATTCTGCTGCTCCTGGCGGTCGTCACGGCCGCGGGCCTGATCTACTGGAGCTCCGTCCAGCAGCAGCGCCAGTATCTTGGCAGCCGCGACTTTCGGCTGCTCACAGTCCTGGCCGGCCAGGTCCAGAGCCTGCTCGACGACAACGCGCGAATCTTCCAGGGCGCCGTCGAGTACGTGTACAGAGCCAACGACGTAGGCGAGAACGCCGACCGCCCGTACGCAAGCGTGAAGGAATGGCGTGACAAGGCGCTGGGCTTCGTGCCCATTCTGCGGGACGCCGACTTTGCGTTCGGCCAACCGCCGTCGGCCGCAATCAGGAGCGCGGTCGCGCGTCCGACCGTCGAAGTCGAAGGCAGCCGCTCGCGCCTGCACGTCGATGTTGTCGCCGACGGCAACCTCGAGCCCGTTCTCAAGGTCCGTGTCCCGCTCGCCGCGCTGCTGGAGCCGACGTTCACCAGCAAGCTGCGGCAGGGTGTGTTCGACACGCTGGCCCTGGCCACGCCCGACGGACGGGTGATCTTCGTCACCGGCCGACGACAGCAGGAGCTGCAATCGACCCCCCTCGATGCGATGCTTCCGGCGACGATCGCCGACGCGAAGCGGTTTCAGCAGCTGGCGCGGACCATTTCCGTCCAGGACGCGAATGTCGCTGGCGTGCGATACAACCTGTTCATCCAGCCGTGCTGCGCGTCGGTCGCGCTCAACGCGAGACCAGGCGATCCGGCCGGAGCGGGCCTGCTCGTCGCGGGGCTGATCGAAGCCGACCAGGTGTATGGGTCGGCGCTGGCCATCTCGCCCACGCTCGTAATCGCCGGTGTCGTGGCGACGCTCCTGGCCGTCGTGATGTGGCCCTTCCTGAAGTTGTCCTTCGTCGGAGAGCGACAACGGGTGACGGTGTGGGATGTCGTGCAGCTGGCCGCATGCAGCATTTTCGGCCTGGCGCTTGCCGCCATCATCATCATCACGTCCGATGTCTACGCGCGGCTGAACGGCGACCTCGACGAACAACTCGAGCACCTTGCGGTGGACATCCGGGACCATGTGCACAGCGAGATCGAGCTCGCGTATGGCCAGCTGTCGTTGCTGCAGGGCCGATTCAAGACCTCTTCGACAGGGATGTTTCCGTGCGTCGTCGCGGGCGAGAAGGGCGAACACTGCTCCGGTTCCCGTAAGCCGATGGCCGGACCGTCGTATGCGTCATACCAGGATTACGAGGCTTTTGCGCTGATCGATGAACGCGGGCGACAGCAGGTCAAGGCCACCCCGCGTCCATACGTTCCCAATCGTCTCAGGGTGCAGGGACGGGCGTATGTCGATGCGATTGTCACCAACCGGTACTGGCGCAGCCTGAAAGCGTGTTCGGCGGGCGCCGGTGACGATGGCGGCGACCCGGGATGTTTCCTGGAATCGGTATGGTCGTGGACCGACGCTCAGCCACAAGCGGTGCTGTCCAAGCCAACCGGCAGCACGCGCTATCCGGTTGCGTCGCTTGCATTCCCGGCGCGAGCGATGATCGACCCGGTGCTGCCCCCGGGCTTCGAGTATGCCGTCGTCGATGGCAACGGGACGGTGCTGTTCCACTCGGACCGGCAGCGGAACATCCAGGAAAACCTGTTCATCGAAACAGACCAGAATCGACGGCTGCGGGCGCTCGTCTCGGGCCACAGCTCCGGAGCGGTGAGCATCATGTACTGGGGACGTCAATACCGGGCGTACGTGGAGCCGGCCGGCATCCCCGACTGGTCGGTGGTCGCCCTGTCGGATCAGCGGGCCATACGCGGACTCGTCCTCGAATGGACGGCGGTGAGCCTGTTGATGCTGAGCCTGTATCTCGTGGCCTGGATCCTGGCGATCGTCGTTGCCATCAAGTCGGGAGCGTCGTGGATGTGGCCCGACATCCGTCGCCGTTGGCAGTACGCCGCGCTCGCGGCCATCTACGTGGTGCTGTTCGTCACATTTGCGGCGGTGGCGTTCACGGGCGATACGCGCACGCTTCTGGCATCGGCGGTCGCGATCCCGGCCGCGGCATGGGCGATGGCGTTCGTCGTGTTGCGCCATCGTCCTTCGAATCTCAAGATTGCGGTCGCACAACGCGGTAGTGCCGCCGCGCGAGGATATGCGCTCGCTGGCGCGCTGTTCCTCGTGCTCAGCGGCATCGTGCCGGGAGTCGGGTTCGTCGTGCGCTCCTACGACATGCACGTCGAGTCGTACATCAAGCACCGTCAACTCGGGCTCGCCAGGGCGCTCGCTGCCCGTGCGGTCCAGACGGACGGCAAGCCGATATGCGGCGCCGACCGCGTATCGGAGCTCGATCGCAACTGTCTGTTCTTCTACGACACGACGGTGAAGACGGGGCCTTACCAGTCCGACGAAGAGGAGCCCCTGAAGGGGGCGAGCGGCCCGAACACCAGCGACGCTGCCGCGCACCACGGCCTGCTGCAGTCGCTGATCGAGGAGTACCTCCCGTACTACGCCGAGTCGTCAGTGGAGATGCGCGAGCTCCTGCACAACCACGCGGCCGACGACAGCTGGTGGAGCGCACGAGGCGGTGACGGCGATCTCGAGCTCCATCTTCGGTCAGACCCTCCCAAAGGCGTCCTTCAGTCAGACCATCCCAATGGCATCGTCGTCCGGTCGTCGCTGCCAGCGCCGGTGCCGTTCTGGGCCAAGCAGGCACGACCGGTAGACAGGCACCATGCCGAAGCGATGCTCGTCATGCCTTATCTTGCGCCTCTGCTGCTGGTATGCCTCGGTGGCGTCGCCTATACGATTGTGCGATTCACGCTGCGGCACGTCTATCTGATTGGGGTCTCGGAGCCGCTGTGGGCGACGGGCCGGCTGGTCGCGACTGCTGGAGCCAACGTACTGATCCTCTGCGACGACACGTCGAAGTTAGCCGGTCAACTTCAAGATACGTCGATCCTGGCACTCGGGCCGATTGCAGCGTCGACGGATCCAGGTTCGGCGTGGCGCCGCGCGCTCATGCAGATCAGCCGCGGCGACGCCGGGCACGCGGTCGTGGTCACCGACCTGGATCGGGACCTCGAGAACGTCGACATGACCCGCGCCAAGCTGGAATTTCTCGACGAGCTGGTGAACGATCCCGCCCGGACCATCGTGGTCCTGATGCAGAACCCGCCAGCGCTGCTGCAGGACAGCCTGCGCCGCGGGCAGACCGAGGCGCAAGGCGATTTGTGGCCGCGGCTGTTCAAGGCTTTCGTCGTCGTCGACTGGCGCGACACCGCCGATATGACGCGGCAATCGATACCGGTCACCGTTGAATCACCGACCCAGCCAGCCGCCACGGCCGAATCGCCGCGCCAACCGAAGTGGTGGCGGCGGTGGCTGCAGCGTGCTCCCGCCGAACCCCGGAGTACTCTCGGCGGCATTCTCACCCTCGAAGGCCGGAACGACCGCTTCATCCGCAGCATCTGCGAAGACATCCGGCAGTCGGATGCGTTCCGGTCGGGCAGTCTCGCGCGGGACCAGATCCTCGACGAGATCGACGACCGCGCCTCGGCATACTACCGGCGACTCTGGGCGAGCTGCTCCGACGATGAGAAGGTGGTGTTGGGCCATGTAGCGATGGACGGGCTGACCAATGCCGCCAGCCGCCGCGTCGTCCGCCGCTTGCTCGTGCGCAGGCTGCTGACGAAGGATCCGGACCTGCGGCTGATGAATCGCACGTTCCAGAACTTCATCCTGTCGCCGGAGATCATGCGGCAAGTGGCGCAGCTCGAAGGGGTGGCCGAGCCGAGCACTTGGGACCGGCTGCGCCTGCCGTTCGCGCTGACGGCGGCGTCCGCCGCCGCGTTTCTGTTCACGACGCAGCGGGAGATGTTCAACCAGACGGTGACCGTCGTCACTGCCGTTGCCGCCGCCATTCCGACGGTGTTCCGCGCGGTTTCCGTGATGGCGCAACGCGATGTCGGCGCGGGACCGCCACGCGCATGACGCGTACCGAACGGATTGGCAGGACGTCGAGGAAGTCGGATGCGTTAGACATGACTGAGACTGGCGTTTACTTCTTCGGGGGTCTTGTGCCGCAGAGTTCGTTCGTGCACGTTGCGTTCGGATGAGTACACCTTTCGCCAGCGAACCAACGATCGATAGTATCGACCACCCGCTTCTGCGGATCGCTGCGGCAATGCAGCTCACCCCTCACACTGGAGTGGCGACATGCTCAGACGAGTGACCTCCGACCGCTATGAGGCCGACGAGGGCGATCGAATACAGATTGTCACGAAGGCGCAGAACAACAACGGCGTCAACGACGCCCGCTTCGAGTACGACAGCAACGTCCTGCCGCGTGAGACGATTCAGGGCCTCCCCGGGGCCTCGTTCACCGTCGCGAAGGGCCGCAAACGATTTCAGGCAGTGGTCGCATTCGACGCTGGCGCGAAGGCTGGCGCACGCTACGACGTGTTCGAGGTGGACGAGGTCGGTGGGCTCACCGACCTCCGCCAGCACGTGAGCAAGATCGACTCGTCCCCGCTCGTCGGCTTCGCCGTCGAAGGGGTGTCGGTCGCGGTTCCGGTCGGGGCTGGGCCGATAGGGATGGCGGCCGCGCGGCCCCCCGTGAAAGCGAAGAAAGCCGCCGCCAAGAAAGCATCCCGGAAGACCGCTCGCAAGCGCACGGCCAAGGCCGCACGCAAGCAGTCCACGGCCGGTGGAGCTCGCACGCGTCGGCGGTCGACGTCAGGGAAGCGACGATGATCAGATGGCTGCCCTTCCTCGTGTTGCTGGTCGCAGCCGCGCCCGTGCAGGCGCAGCCACCGGTGCCTCCGTGCAACCCCACGCCGAAGACATACCAGGACTTCTGGTGCCATCGCATTGACGACATCCTGACCGCGCGCCAGGGGTTCCCCGACGGCTTCCGCGACGACATCCGAACGGCGATCAAGATCACCGACCAGAACCTCGGGGCATTCATGATGTTCGCGCAGGCGCGATCCCGCGCGATCGATCTGCGGCAGGTCGAGGATGCGCGCATCGACAAGCAGATCGGCGCACCGGGAAACAGCACCGGATCGACCAGCGTCGTCTCGAAGGGGTCGGTGCCGTCGATTCTCGGCTTCGCCGTCGAGAACGGCGCCCTGACTCAGTCGGCTGCGGGCACGAAGGTCACCCTCCGCGGAACACTCGTGGGGTGGCTGGATCTCGCGCAGAACCAGGGCTTCATCGCCTCCTACGAGGACGACTCGCGGTTCACCCGGCAGCTCCGCCGCGTGTCGTATTCGCTGACGCTCAACACCGACAACGCGGTCGTGCCGCCCGAGACGGGCAGGGCAGTGAGCCTCGCCGCGCTGCGCAACCAGGTCAAGCAGACCGACCAGCAGCTGGCGGGCTATTCCTTTCGATTCGCGATCGTCGACAAGCGCGATCCCCGGGACAGCGTCAATCGCGCATCAATCGCCACCGTGCTCGACACGCAAGGGGTCGCGCTGCTGAGGAGCGACAACGCCTTCAACGACTTCTTCAACTCGGACGAGTACGCGATCAAGTGGATCGAGGAGACCACCGCGCTGCTCGGCGATACCGATCACACACTGAGCGCCGATGACGTCGAGCGCATCCTCTATCGGCAGCTCGAGGCCGTACGGCTGCTGATGGTCAGCCGCGTTCCCGATTTCGACGAGAAGGTCGCGCGGGTGCTCCTGGCGCTGCAGGCGTTCGACAAGGCGCGCGTGCGCGTGTTCGAGGAGATGCAGAAGCGTCCGCTCGTCGCGTTGGAATACCTCGACGCGCGGACGCCCGATGTCCCCGATCGCCATACCCTCCGATTCATTGCCGAAGGGCAGATGGGGCCACGGCTCGACCTCACCGCCAACGTCAGCTGGACCCTGCAGTCGTCCGGCGCCAGCCTCGCGGGATCCACGTCATCCACCGATCTCCGCGATGTCCAGGCGGCTGCGCAGCTAGACATCCCGCTCGGCAACGTCCAGAAACGCCTCGCCGGCGGAACGGGCATCGGCACCCCGGTGTTCGGTATCGCCTTTCTGTCGCAGAAGCTCACCGACAAGGCTTCGATCGCGTTCGGGGGGCAGAACTTCGCGCTCGACCCCGGCTGGATTCACGTCGTCCAGGCGAGGTTGTCCATCCCGGTGAAGGACTCGGGGCTCAAGATTCCCTTGTCGCTGTCACTGGCGAACCGGACGGAGCTCATTCGCGAGAAGACCCTTCGCGGGCACATTGGCGTGACGTTCGACATGGACGTCCTTTCAGCACTCATCAGATGAAGACCCTGCTCGCACTCGTCTGTGGACTCTCGATCCTGTCGGCCGGCTGCGTTCAGCAGAACCGGTTCCGATACGTGCGCCTGCAACCCGAATGCTTCGGCGGCCGCAGGGCGGTCGACCCGGTTCCGGGCGCGCCGAACGAACGGCGCGACTGGCCATCGCTCGACTGCCGTCATCGCGACTACTCGGTCGGCTTCGTGGAGTTCGACAAGAACGGGAAGGCGATCGATTCGAATCAGACGAAGAAGGCGCTCGAGCTGATCGCCTTCAGGAAGAGCACGGCGCCCGGCGGAAAAATCATCACCGTCGTCTACGTGCACGGGTGGAAGAACAACGCCAACCAGATGCTGCCCGGACGCGACGCCCAGGACGTCGAGCGTTTCGAGCGCGCGCTGTCGGAGCTTGCGTTTCGGAGCGGCCGGGCTGCGGCCGCGGCCGGCCAGAGGACCCCGGTCCCGATCGTCGGCGTGTACATCGGCTGGCCGGGCAAGAGCCTGATGGGCCCCGGATGGTTCACGTTCGCGTCGTTCTGGGGACGCCGCAATACGGCCAACCACGTGGGCGACGGACCCGATCTGGCGCAGACGCTGAACGATGTGATTGACAAGACCAACGATGGCCGCACGGGCTCGCGCGTGATGCTCGTCGGGCATTCCTTCGGCGCGCGCGTGCTCGAGCATGCGATCGAAACGGGGAAGGTCAGGCTGTTCGACGCGATACCGGACTCCGGGTTCGTCAACCCGCGTGTCGATCTGACCCTGTACGTGAACTCGGCCAACGACGCTCGCCTCAGCATGGCCCGGGTCGAGGCGCTGCGCGATCGTCCGATCAGCGTTCGACATCCAGACTACGACCCGGCATCGTGCGACGCGGCCCGAGCCACGCGCCCCGAGTGCCGCGCGTATCCACTCATCGTGGCCATCACATCGCGCGGGGATTCCGCCACCAAGTACCTGTTGCCGACGGC
>Ga0070705_100001866_pt1 | contig 10863 bp, 6 predicted proteins | sample KBSK5253metaG_FD_65455 | JGI IMG/M metagenome (GOLD analysis project Ga0070705, IMG submission 65455) | Corn, switchgrass and miscanthus rhizosphere microbial communities from Kellogg Biological Station, Michigan, USA - KBS K5-25-3 metaG | ecosystem: Host-associated > Plants > Roots >... | reverse complement strand
GCGCTCGGGCAGCACGAGGTCCTCGAAGCGGTGCTCCGACAGCCGATTCGCGATACGGTCCAGCAGGCGGCGCGCTCCATCGATTCCCGTGGCAGGCAGCAGCAGGGCGAATTCATCGCTGCCATAGCGGGCCACGAAATCGGGGGTGCGAACCTCCTGCAGCAGGATGGTGCCGAGCTCGGCCAGGAAGCGATCGCCTACCTCCTGGCCCAGGCGGGTGTTCAGGTCGCGCAAGGCGTCCACATCGAGCAGCACGAAGGCGAGCTGCGACCCGTAACGGCGCACCCGCTCGCATTCCTCGCGCAAGCGCCGATCCAGCGCATCGAGGCTGGCACAGCGGGTGAGTGGATCGGTGCTGGTCGCGAGCGACTGGCGCCGGGAGACGTCGGCGCGCCGCTCTTCCCGCTCCAGCAAGGTGCCGGTCGCATTGACCAGCTGCTCGATCATGGCGACCTGCTCCAAGGTGACGGGGGGCTCGCCGCGGCGGGTCCGGATCACCACCACCGCGCGTACGGTGCGATTGGTGACCAGCGGGACTGCGGCCGAGCTCTCGACTTCGTGCACTTCCGGGGAATCCGGCCACTGCGCCAGGTGGGCCAGGAAGAGCCGGTCACGGAGCACTTCCGGAGCGTGCACGGTGCGGCCCGACATCGCGGCCTCGACCGCTTCGGGATAGCGGAAGAGATCGACGGAGACGTCGCGGAGCGTGGGGTTCTCGTGCACGGCGATGAGGCGGGCATAGCGCCGGTCCGAGGACGGAGCGAGGCAAGCGCAATGCGCGGCTCCCAGCGCCTCGCCCAGCCGGCGGGTGAGGGTCTCCAGCATTTCTTCCGGACGGCCCGCGGTGGCGATGGCCTCGATCGAGCGGAAGAGATCCGACTGGAGCGCCCCGGCTCCAGCGGCCCGCTTCAGCTCGGCCCCGGCGCGCAGGCGGGCTTCGAGCCGCGCACAGAGCTCGCCCAGATTGACGGGAGCGACCAAGACGTCGGTCGCCCCTAAGGCCAGCGCGCGGGCGATCCCGTCCCGCTGGGAAGTTGCGAACAGGACGATGACGGGTACGTTGGCCCAGCGTTCGGCGCGGAAACCGGCCAGGGCCTGGTCCAACTCAGCCCCAATGTCCGGGACCGCCACCAGCGCGAGGTCCGGCGGTGTCAGCGGATCGCCCGCCTGGGCCTCGGCGAGCGCGAATCCCGCGCGCACCAGGGCCCGCTCCAGTCCCTCGGGACGGGAGGCGGCATCGCCGAAGAGGAAGATGCGCTCCCTCATTGCCCGGCTGGCTCCGCACCACAGAGGACATGCACGCGAATGGCTCCAGTAAGACGAGATCCCGCCGAGCGCCTCGGCGCTCACGTTTCGACTCAAGGCGGGGTTCAGACTGCGCCGGCTCGTGGCAGCGCCATCGGAGCCACGGCGATCCAGATCTTTACCAAGGGACCCAGTCAGTGGCGTGAACCCGAACTGACTGCGGAGGTCGTGCGCGAATTCCGCAACGCCGTGGCATCCAATGAGATCCGCGAGGTGATTTCGCACGATTCGTACCTCATCAACCTGGCCTCTCCCGACGGCGAGCTAAGCAGAAGATCCATAAGGGCTTTCACTGCCGAGCTCGAGCGCTGCCGGACCCTCGGAATCGGTTGCCTTGTGTCGCACCCGGGCAACTACATTGACCACCCCCGCAGGGGGCTGGAACGGAACGCCAAGAATTACACTCGCTGCATGCGCGCGGTGCCCGGAGTCACCGTGCTGCTGGAAGGGACCGCCGGAACCGGCACCGCATTGGGAAGCCGATTCGAGGAGCTGGCCGCGCTGCGGGAGCTGATCGGGGAGGAAGTGCGCCACCGGGTGGGCTTCTGTCTTGATACCTGTCATCTCTACAGCGCGGGCTACGACCTGGTCGGCGACTACGACGGTGTGTGGAACGAATGGGAGCGCTGCATCGGAGTGCAGCAGCTCGGTTGCCTGCACATGAACGACTCGAAGACCCCGTTCGCCTCGCTCCGCGACCGGCATCAGCTGATCGGAGAAGGCTCGCTGGGCCCGGAGCCCTTCCGGCGGATCATGCGCGATCCACGCCTGCAGCACATCCCGAAGATCCTCGAGACGCCGAAAGGCCAGGACTTGGTGACCAACGACCGGAGGATGCTGCGGAGGCTCCGGGCATACGCCAGGGGGACGGGAATCAGGGAATAGGGGGGGTCGGAGTCGCGCGCCGGCTCCCTGGCTCCCCGGCTCCCGCATCGCCATCTTTACCGTTCCAAAACCCGTTCCACCCTGAACCGGGGACTACCTCGTTTTCCATGCCGACGAAGACCTCTGTCGAACGCGAAGCGACCAGGCTGACTGCCCAGGGAATTGCCGCCAAGCAGCTCCGGGCCAACCTTGGGGCCAGTGAGCTGGTCGAGCACGCGGTTCGCCGGGGTGAGGGACAGCTCAGCGACAACGGCGCCTTTACCGCGATCACCACACCCCATACCGGCCGCAGCCCCAAGGACAAGTTCCTGGTGGAGGAGCCCGGATCGAGCGGGAAGGTGTGGTGGGACAGGAACGCCAAGCTCTCGGAGTCCCACTTCGAGTCCCTGCTCGCCGCCGCGAAGGCGCACCTGAGCGGGCAGCCGGAGGTGTTCGTGCAGGACCTCTTCGGCGGCGCCGATTCGACCTACCGGCTGCCGGTGCGATTCATCACGCCGAATGCGTGGCAGGCGCTCTTCGTCCGCAACATGTTCATTCGTCCCGCTCCGGCGGACCTGGCCCGTTTCGAGCCGGCCTGGATCGTCTACCACTGTCCGGAGCTGCAAGCGGATCCCGCGGCCCAGGGGACCCATAGCGGGACCTTCATCGTGCTCAACTTCGCCAAGCGCTGCATCCTGATCGGCGGGACCCGCTACGCCGGCGAGATGAAGAAGAGCATCTTCACGGCGCTCAACTACCTGCTGCCGCAACAGGGCGTCCTCTCGATGCACTGCTCGGCCAATCTGGGTCCTGAGGGCGACACCGCCATCTTCTTCGGGCTGTCCGGCACCGGCAAGACCACGCTCTCCGCGGATCCCGCCCGGCGGCTCATCGGCGACGACGAGCACGGCTGGAGCGACCGCGGCGTCTTCAATTTCGAGGGCGGCTGCTACGCGAAAGCCATTCGACTCTCCGCCAAGGGCGAGCCGGAGATCTTCGCGGCAACCCGGATGTTCGGGACGGTGCTGGAGAACGTGGTGCTCGATCCGGTTACCCGGACACCGAACTTCGACAGCGACAAGATCACCGAGAATACCCGGGCCAGCTATCCGATCCATTTCATTCCGAATCACGTCCCGGACGGGCTGGGCGGCCATCCCGGGAACATCATCTTTCTCACCGCCGACGCGTTCGGAGTGCTGCCGCCGGTCGCGCGACTCTCCCCCGACCAGGCCATGTATCACTTTCTGTCGGGCTATACCGCGAAGGTGGCCGGCACGGAGCGCGGCGTGACCGAGCCCGCGGCCACGTTCTCGGCCTGCTTCGGGGCGCCGTTTCTTCCGCTCCACCCGAGCGTGTATGCCAAGATGCTGGGCGAGCGACTCGCCAAGCACGGATCGCGGGTGTGGCTCATCAACACCGGCTGGACGGGCGGACCATACGGCACGGGCTCCCGGATCAAGCTCGGCTACACCCGGGCCATGGTGGATGCCGTCCTCTCCGGCAAGCTGGATGGAGCGACCTATGAGAGGGATCCCGTCTTCGGCCTCGAAGTCCCGAGCGCGGTTCCCGGAGTCCCGCGCGAGCTGTTGACCCCGCGGGGGACCTGGCCGGATGCCACCGCGTATGATGCGCAGGCGGCCAAGCTGACGGACATGTTCCGGAAAAACTTCATCGCCTATGCCTCCGGCGTTCCCGCTGCGGTTGCGGCCGCCGGGCCAAAGAGCTGATTGCGCCCCTTCGAGGTCGTCCGCGACCCGCTGTGGGATAACATCACGCTGGATGAAGCGGCGCTGGGTCTGGTGGACTCGGCGCCGTTCCAGCGCCTGCGGTACGTGCGGCAGCTCGGCCACGCCTTCCTGGTCTACCCCGGTGCCACGCACGGACGGTTCGAGCATGCGCTCGGCGCCTATCACCTGACCAAACAGGCGCTCGCCGCCCTCGAGATCCGCGGCGAGCTGACGGGCATTTCCGAGGACGACCGCCTGGCCGTGACGCTGGCCGCGCTGCTGCACGACGTAGGGCACTACCCCTTCTCCCACGCGCTGGAAGAGGCCGGCTTCCCCTCCCATGAGGCGCAGGGCGAAGCGCGGCTGCAGAGCGGGGTGCTCCACGAGCGGCTCGTGGCGATCGGGGGCGACGGCTTCCCGGCGCGGGTCGCCGATCTGATCAGGACCCGCAGCGCGAGCCCGTTGCAGGGTCTCATTTCCGGAACGCTGGACCTGGACAAGATCGACTATCTCTGCCGGGACTCGCGGATGTGCGGGGTCCCCTACGGCACGGTCGATGTCGACCGCCTGCTCGCCTCCATCACGATGGTGCAGGCCGGCCCGCTGGGCCAGCGCACGCTGGGCGTCCAGGAAAAAGGAGTGAGCGCGCTCGAATCGCTGCTCTTTGCGAAGTACCAGATGTACCGCAACGTCTACTGGCACCACGCCGTGCGCAGCGCGACCTGCATGTTCAAACGCGCGGGGCGGACCGCGGTGGCCAACGGCAGCGTGACACGCGAGCGGGTGGCGGCACTCACCGACGATGAGCTGATGCACCTGCTGATCGAGCGGGAGCGGAGTCCGCTCGCCCGCGCCCTCAGAGAACGCCGGCTCTACAAGCGGGCGCTCGACCTGCCCGGGAGCGAGGTGGAGGCGGCAACGCCTGAGTGGGTGGCGGAGGAACCCGAGCTGCTGGGCCGGGTGGAGGATGCGCTGGCGCTGGAGGTCGGGCTGCATCCGGGGGAGCTGCTGCTCGACTTCCCCTCCCGGCACAGCATGTTGGGAGTGGATCTCCCCCTGAAGCTGCGGGATGGCGGCGTCGAGCGGCTCACCGATGAGGGTCGCGCCGGTCATCTCGGGCTGCCGAGGATCGCGCAGGAGCTTTACCGCAGCGCCAGGCGGCTGCGCGTCTTTGTGGCCAGGCCGGTGCGGCGATCGGTCGAGGGGGTGGTCGGGCTGGTGGCGCTGGGAGGAGCCGAGGTCAGCGCCCGGATCGAGGCGGGGAAACCCTTACTGGATTAAGGCACCACCGGAGGCGGTTCCGTCGGGCTGCGGGCCGCTCGCAACAATCCGTACGCCGCATAGAGCACGACTACCACGACCAGCCAGCGCACCGCCACCAGCGGCAGCGACTTTACGATGAACGCGGCGATCAGCACCGCGGGGATACCGCCGAGCGCGAGCCCGAGCGCCGGCCGGATGCTGAAGGCTTCGGCTTTGAGGAAGCGAAGGCTGGCGATCGGCATCAGGAAGGCGCAAGAACCCATCATGATGGGGAATGCGGCCGTGGGGTTCATGCCGAGCAGGCTGATCATGATCAGGCAGGGTGCGTAGAGCCCGATCCCCAGAGTCATCAGGGCGCCGAGGACGAAGTTGCCCACCAGGCCCGCGAGCAGCAGCGCTCCATCCAGGCCGAGGGCGTTCCCGCCGGGGATGACCGGGTTGCCGCGCATCGCATCGAGGTTCTTGATCACGAACAGGAGGGCGGCCGCCAGCAACGCGCCTCCCATGCCGAGCTGGATCTTCCGCCGCGGCCACCGGCTGACCACGCCCGCCCCGAGCCAGGATCCCACGATCGAAGCGACGATCAGCAGGACCAGCGTCTTCATTTCCACCTCGACGATCGAGATGTAGATGAAGGCCTGCACGATGGTGGGGAGCGCGTGCCCGATCGTGAGGGTACCGGGGATGCGCTCGTCCGGCACCAGTCCGAAAAAGCGGAACAGCACCGTGGTCGGCGCGTAGGAGCCGATCCCGAGGGTATCGAAGAAATTGGTCCCGAAGCCGATGGCGGCCTCGCGCGCGGATGGAGTCTTCGGACCCGGGCTCGCCAGGAGCACGCGCCCGAGCGCGAAAAGAAAACCGGTAGCGACTACGCCGAGCGTGAGGAAGATCCAGAGTTTCATCAGGCGGGCTTGACGGCGGCGACTTCTCCCGTGACCCCGTCAGCGGAATCCACCCGGATCACGATCGCGGTGATGTTATCCAGGCCTCCCCTGCGGTTGGCGTCGGTGATCATCTTGTTGACGCAGACCTCGGGATTCTCCTCCTCGCCCATGATGCCGGCGATCTGCTGGTCTTCCAGCATGCCCGTCAGCCCGTCCGACGCCAGGAGCACCCGGTCGCCCTGCTCCAGGTTCCCGAAGTAGATATCCGGGGCCACATCCTCGTTGGCGCCGACGCAGCGGGTGATCACGTTGCTGTAGGGATGGGTGCGCGCCTGTTCCGGGGTGAGCAGGCCGGCGTCCACCTGTTCCTGGACGTAGCTGTGATCCTTGGTCAGCTGGAGGAAGTCGCCTTCGCGCAACAGGTAGGCACGGCTGTCACCCACCTGGCCGATCAGGTAGCGCCGGGAGAAGAGGACCATCACGGTGGTGGTGGTTCCCATGCCCCGCTTGTCGTGCTCCGCGAGGGTCCGATCGAAGATCTCGGCGTTGGCCTTGCGGATGGCATTGCGCATCCGCCCCGCGGCCTCCCCGTCGCTCATGCCGCGCAGGCTGCCGAGCTCGGTCGCGATGATCCGCACCGCCATCTCGCTGGCGACCTCGCCGGCGGCGTGCCCGCCCATCCCATCCGCCACGATGAACAGCCCGCGCGCGCAGTCGAGGAGGAAGCTGTCCTCATTCCCCGACCGGACGATACCGACGTCCGTGTTGCCCGCGCAGGAAATCCGCATCGCGGCTCAGCCCGGAAGGAGGTAAGTCGGCATGGAAGGCGGCAACGCCGTCGAGCGTCCGCCGAATTCGGGCTGCATCCGTGGGAAACGTCCTGAGATGAAACGGTCACCAAACGTAGGCGCCGGAGTGGGCCGAGGCAAGGAACTCACAAAGCGACCTTGGGTTGGGGCGCGAGGGGGCCGGTATCCTGCTCGATTCCCTTGAGCCCGCGGCGGACCCAGGCCGAAAAGACCAGCGAACCGAAGATGATGGTGTAATAGCTGATTACCAGCCGCCAAATGATCGTATAGAGCGCCGTGAGGGGCCGGGGGACGTAAATGGACATGACCGCCGCGGAGAGCAGCTCCGCAATACCCGATCCGCCGGGCGTCGGCGCGAAGAAGTAGAGCAGGAAGGTGATCAGGGTCTGCAGCAGCAGGACGTCGACGAAATGGGCCTCGATGCCGATGGCCCGCAGCGCAACGTACCCGGCCATCAGCTTGTTGGCGTGGGAGGGCCCCGAGATCAGGGTCGCCCAGAACAGCGCGAGCCAGCCGCGCGGCGTATTGAATTTGGACATCGCCTCATGGGCCTGGTCGATGCCGAGCTCCAGCTGCTGCAGCCGACCGGCGACCCGCGCGGTGCGCCGCCCCAGGAAGGCGATCAGGGTCCGCAGCACCACGTGCAGCCCGCGAGGCCAGATCACCACCAGAATCATGAGCCCGAAGCCCACCACGAAGATCCCCAGGCTGGCCAGAAAGAGATCGTAGAGGGAGATCCCCAGCAGGACCCCGTGCTGGCCCAGGGACTTCCCCGCCCCGAAGACGATGGCGACGGGACCCGCGATCCCGAAGAACGCGGCGGTGGCGACGAAGGTCATCAGCACCAGGGTCAGCGCGATGGGCACCGGGATGCCATAGCGCCGCATGGTGTAGATGGTCATCGGCGCGTTGCCCGATTGGAGCGGCGTCAGGTACGAGGCCCAGGCGCCCATGCCGCCGGCCAGGATCAGTCCCTTGAGGGAGGGACCGGGATGGATATGGCGAGCCAGCACCCAGAGTCGCGCCCCCCCTCCCAGCCAATCCAGCGACGCGAGGCCCAGACCGGCGAGTACCCAGATCCAATGGATCCGGGGAATCGCGTCGAGCAGCGCGCTGAAATTGTTGCCGTAGAAGAGAAGGGCGCCGATCCCGAGGAGCGAGCCGAGCAGAAACAGCTCAAACCCGCGGCGGAGCAGCTTGGGGGTCAGCAGCCGGCCCATGTGGTCTCTAACCTAACCTCCGTTCCCTTATTGTTCACGCGTGGCTGATCCAGTCCTGCGCATCGTCAACGCCCGCCAGCACAACCTGAAGGGCTTCACCGTCGAGATCCCGCGCCGTCGGCTCGTCGTGCTCACGGGGCCGTCGGGCTCGGGCAAGAGCAGCCTGGCCTTCGATACGCTCTACGCGGAGGGCCAGCGGCGCTATATCGAATCCTTGTCGACCTACGCCAAACAGTTCCTCGACCGCATGCCCAAGCCGCTGGTCGATCGCCTGGAGGGCATCGCGCCGGCCGTGGCGATCGAGCAGAAGAACCCTACGACGTCGAGCCGCTCCACGGTCGGGACCGCCACTGAAGTGTACGATTTTCTACGCCTGCTGTGGGCGCGCGCCGGAACCGCGTATTGCCGCAAGTGCGGCCACCCGGTGCTCAGGGACACGGCTTCCCAGGCCGCCGGCCGGGTCGGTCTGCTGGACCAGGCGCGGATCCGGGTGAGCTTCCCACTGCCCGAGTCGGCTCGGGTCACTCACGCGGCGCTGGTCGAGAACCTGCGCGCGCTGGGCTTTCTGCGCGTGGAAGCGGACGGCAGAGAATACCACCTGGAGGAACTGCCGCCCGAGGTCGACTTCAGCGGGCTGGGTGAGGTTCTGGTGGTAGTGGACCGGCTGATCGCGGCCGAGACGCAGCGGGTGAGCGAGGCGGTGGCGCTGGCCTTTGCCGAGGGCGAAGGCGTCTGCGTGGTGCTGCACGAGGGCGGCCGGCTGCGCTTCACGGAGCGCCTGGCCTGCAGTGCCTGCGATACGCCCGCCGTGCCGCAGACCCCGCTGCTCTTTTCCTTCAATACTCCCCGCGGAGCCTGCGGCGGCTGCAACGGTTTCGGGGCCGTGCTGGAATACGACGAATCCCTGGTCGTTCCGGACCCACGGCGCAGCCTAGTCGAAGGTGCGATCGATCCCTGGACCAAGCCGCGCTACGAGAGCAGGCGGAAGCTGCTGCTGGAGACCGCGCGCAAGCTGGGCGCGGACCCCTCGGTCCCCTGGCGGTCGCTCAAGCCGACGGTACGCCGCGAGCTGTTGCACGGCAAGACGGGGCGCTACCTCGGGATCTTCCCGTTCCTCAAAGGCCTGGAGGAGAAGCGCTACAAGCAGTACATCCGGGTTTTCCTGAGGCAATACCAGCTGGCCAAACTGTGTCCCGCGTGCGGTGGCAGCCGGCTCAATGAGCACGCGCTCTCCATTCGGCTCGGCGGCTCGACCATCGCCCAGGCCGCCGCCCTGCCGCTGACGGGGCTGCGCCGCTGGCTCGGCGAGCTGGCCCTGACGGGGGCCAAGCGCGAAATCGCGGCCCACATCTTCGACGAGCTGCTGGCCCGGATCGATTTCCTGCTCGACGTCGGACTGGGGTATCTCACGCTCGACCGGCAGGCGCGCACGCTGTCGGGCGGCGAGGCGCAACGCATCGCCCTGTCCAATGCGCTCGGCGCGCGGCTGGTGGACACCCTCTACGTGCTGGACGAACCCTCGATCGGATTGCACCCGCGCGACACCGACCGGCTGCTGGGCCTGCTGCGGCGGCTGCGGGACGGGGGGAACAGCGTGCTGGTGGTCGAGCACGACCTCGCCGCCATTCGCCAGGCCGACTTCATGCTCGAGCTGGGTCCCGGCAGCGGCGAGCGCGGGGGCCAGGTGGTCTACGCCGGCGCGCTGAACGGGGCGATCGCCACGCTCACCGGGGACTATCTCTCCGGCAGGAAGCGCATCGCGGTGCCCAGCGTGCGACGCCCCGCGGGTCCGCTGTGGATCAAGCTGCGCGGGGCACGGCTGCACAACCTGGCCGGGGTGGACGCCGATATCCCGCTGGGCACGCTCACCGCCGTGACCGGCGTGTCCGGGAGCGGGAAAAGCTCTCTGGTGCACGATGTGCTGTACCGCCAGCTCGAGGCGCGGCTGCACGGCGAGCACTCCGCCAAATCCCACCTGGGCGAGGCGGTCGGCGAGGTGGCCGAGCTATCGGGCTGGGAGCAGCTCACCGATGTGGTGCTGGTCGATCAGTCGCCGATCGGACGCTCACCCCGCTCCAATCCGGTCACCTACATCAAGGCCTTCGACGAGATCCGGGCGCTCTTCGCGGCGCAGCCGCTCGCCCGGGAGCGCAAGTACACCGCCGCGACCTTCTCCTTCAACCTGGCCGGCGGGCGCTGCGAGGAATGCGAGGGCGCCGGGGCGGTGATGGTCGAGATGGTCTTCCTGGCCGACGTGTTCGTGCCCTGCGAGGCCTGCGGTGGCACCCGCTACAAGCCCAAGGTGCTCGATGTCCGCATCCAGGGGAGGTCGATTCACGACGTGCTGCAGTGGACCGTGGACGAAGCGATAGCCCGCTTCCATCACCAGCCCAAGCTCGGCGCGGCGCTCTGGCAGCTGCAACAAGTCGGGTTGGGCTATCTGCGGCTGGGACAGCCCGCCACCACGCTTTCGGGAGGCGAGGCGCAGCGACTCAAGATCGCGCGGGAGCTGGCCCAGGCCGGAAAGCGGGGCGGCCGCAAACTGTACCTGCTGGATGAGCCGACCACCGGTTTGCACCTCGACGACGTGCGCGTGCTGATCCAGGTGCTCGACCGGCTGGTCGATGCCGGCAACACGGTGCTGCTCATCGAGCACCATCCCGATGTGATCAAGCGCGCCGATTGGGTTATCGACCTGGGGCCGGAAGCGGGAGCGGGCGGGGGAAAGCTGGTGGTCCAGGGAACGCCCGAGACGGTGGCCGCCTGCGAGGCCTCGCACACGGGCCGG
>Ga0070705_100001861_pt1 | contig 10877 bp, 7 predicted proteins | sample KBSK5253metaG_FD_65455 | JGI IMG/M metagenome (GOLD analysis project Ga0070705, IMG submission 65455) | Corn, switchgrass and miscanthus rhizosphere microbial communities from Kellogg Biological Station, Michigan, USA - KBS K5-25-3 metaG | ecosystem: Host-associated > Plants > Roots >... | reverse complement strand
GCACTGGTCGTGATCGCGCTGCTCGGAATGCACTCGCTCATGTCGTTCGTCCTGATCGGGCTCGGCGCCCTGACCTGAGCGGTCGGGGCGCTAGGCCGCGGCTCGGATCTTGCGCTTCAGAGCGTCCTTGAGACGATGCTCGAACACCGTCGCCGCTGACTCTCGGGACCAGAAGACGTTTCGGATCGTGCGCCAGATCCGAGACGGATACAGCGCGTAGCCGATCATGTAGTTGAGGAGCATGAAGGAGATCCGGTAGAGCGCGAGCTCGCGCGGCCCCATGACGGGGTTGAAGGTCAGAGGGTTGGTCCGCGTATAGTCGCTGTTCAGCGAGGTGAGCTGCAGGAAGTAACGATCGCCGAGCTGAATCCGATTCGCCTCGGTGAGCTCGCGGTAGAGCTCGGACCCTGGGTACGGCGAGAAGATGTTGATGGTCACTTCGTCCGCGCCCCGGGCGGCGAGCATCAAGCCGTAGCGGATGGTCTGAAACACGTCTCGACGGGTCTCGTGCGGGAACCCGATGATGAGATTCGTGCGCACGACGATCGCCTGCCGCTTGGCTTCCAGGATCGAGGCCGTGATGCGAGGCAGCTGGATCTTCTTCTTGATCCTCCGTAGCGTGTTCGGCGAGCCGCTCTCAGGCGCGTACACGAGATAGTGACATCCCGTGCGCTTGAGCAGACTGAGCGTCTCGTGGTCGAGCGCCTCGCTCCGCGTTCCGGACGGAAGCGACCACTTCAGATCGATCCCGCGGTCCAGGAGCTTGTGCGCGAACTCGATCGTCCAGCTCTTCTTCGTGATCGCGGTGAGGTCGTAGAGCTGGAGACTCGTGATCCCGTACCGAGCCTGGTACGTCTCGATCTCGGCGATCACGTCGTCGGGATCGCGCAACCGGTACAGCGTCGTCCACATCTGTGGGCTCGAGCAGAACGTGCACTGGTACGGACAGCCGCGTGAGATCAGCAACGGCATATCGCGCTCGGAGGTCACGCCGTACGATTTGCCGGCCGCCCAGAACTTCTCGAGGTATCCCTCCGGCCAGTCGGGCCATGGAATACGGTCCAGCTCCCGAATCCGCGGCACGTCGTGGTTCGAGTGGAACTGGCCGTCGCGGTCGAGGTACGCAACGCCGTTCACCGTCGAGAGATCGCGACCTTCCCTCACGCACTCCAGCACCTCGTAGAAGGTGTGCTCGCCCTCGCCCCGCACGCACACGTCGAGCGCCGGGCAGTCGCGCAGGCTGTACTCGGACAGCGCCGTGATGTGCTCGCCGCCGGCGACAACGACCGCCTTCGGAAACTCCCGGTGGATGGCGGTAATCAAGTCTCGCTGGACCGGCCACTCCCCCGAGAACATCGCCGAGAAGCCGACGACATCGACGTCGCGCGGGATCCGCGCCAGGACATCCTCGACGGTCAGTCCCTGACAGGCGTAGCCTGGGTGCTCACGCAGCGCCCAGTACCGGTTGAGGCCTTCGCCGATGGCGTCGACGATCGTCGTTGCGTACCCCTGGGCACGTACGTAGGCGGACACGTATGCGAGGCCGATACACGGCGTCGCCTCGTTGTTGACCGACCGCGCGGTGGAGACGACCGGCCCACGGACCAGGGCGACGCGGAGTTTCGAGGCGGGGGGTGCGCTCATGGCATTGCGACCCAAGATATGCAACTCGCGGGCCAAAGCAGCGTCCGGGCCCGCTGCATAAGTGCTTGATCTGCCACACGTCGCTGCCGCTGCTTCTCGAGCCGGTGACACAAAGCACGGCGCCACTGACAACCGGGACAAAAACTGGGGCCGATCGTGGCGTGTCGATCCCCGCGTCGATCGCAATCACGGAATCAACAGGGCCGTCTTCGTCGAGTTTCATTTCACCGGCCCGAGCGCCTGGCGGTGCGCGACACGCATCGGCGGGCCGCCTTCGGGCACTCGGTACCAGTGGAGGTAAGGCTCCGGGATGTTGTCCCACGCCGTGTCCGTCGACGGTGACGGCACGGCGACGTAGTGATTCGTGCCGAGGACGCTCTGAAGCCAGGCGGACTTCCGCTGAGCATCAGCGCGGTGTACCGACCGACTGCCGAACGCAAAGAAGCTTCGGACGACGATCCATTCCGGTTCCGGCCAGCCCTCGAGAGATCGACCTGACTGGCCGCCACGAACCTCCAGCCCGGTGTAGAACATGACGATCAGGTCGCCGTACGTGATGAAGACTCGATCGGTCGGCGCCGCTGAGCGACCGATTTGGTCCACGAGCAGCTCCATGGGGCCGGAGTAGGGGTGCGCGAACTCATACAGGAGATTCCCCAATGGGAATAATAGGTCGTAGACGTAAAAGGACCGCTGTCTGGACTCGTCGGTGACGCGGAAAATACTGAGGGGCGTCGGCACGGTCACATGAAACAACGCCGTCAGCATGAGGCACGCCGTGATCGGAGCGCCCACGAAGCGGCTCCAGCGCAGCACGCTCGCACACATGAAGGCCAGCATGACGCTGGCGACCGGAAGCAAACCCACGGTATAGCGATAGAAGAACCAGGGTGCCGCCGCGACCACCAGCAGGTAGCCGGCCAAGAACACCACGAGCATGAGGAGTGACCGCCACGCCCAGGACTCGACCAACGGTCGGCGGCGAGCGCTCCACGCAAGTGCCAGAAAGAGCGGGGCCGTCACGAACGGGAACGTGTAGCGGTTCGTCATCTCGAAATAGACACGGACCTGCTGCCAGAACGTATATAAGCGCGGCTCCGATATAGCCGGGCTGAAGAGGTAGACGGTCGGCGCGTTGAGGACAAGCGACACAGCCGCTGCCAGGGCGGCGCGCCGCAGGGCCGCTGCGTCGAAGCGGCTCACGAGTACGCAGGGGACGAGGGCCACCGCGGTCGCTGCGGCGTTCAGGGTACTCGACTGAAAGAGCAGTGTCATCGCCGTCACGAATCCCGCGACAGCACCGCGCTGTCCGCGCGCCATACCGACGAAGAAGTACAAGACCCAGATCGTGCACAGGATTGCGGGGCTGTAGTAACGGCACTGGCGGACATGAAGTATGAACGGAACAGAAAGCGCGAGGAACGCCATCGCGAGGACACCGATCCGGCGGTCGCGGAAGAGCGCCAGGGCCAACGGATAGACGGAGATCACGCAGAGAAGACCGAGCACCGCGAACGGAAAGCGCGCGGCGAACGTCGATACCCCGAGCACCGCGAAGGCGGCGGCGGCCAGGTACTTGTCGAGCCACGGGGTCCACCGCCACACGTAGTCGGGGCCGTATTCCCGACCCAACTCTTGCGAGATGACGTTTCGTCCGTCGAAGGCCGTGGGCACGCCCCGGTCCAAAATGCTGCGGCCGAGAAGCGCGGTCTCGGCCTCGTCGATCCAGAGGATGCGTTGATCGAGGGAGAAGAAGATGAGTGACGCGCTGATGAGGACGACGGCCAGCGCCGCCGCCGTCACCGCATCGGGCGTCCTCGACGTGACCCGATCCGCTGCGCGGCCAACTACTGACGAGCACCACCTCGCCGAAGTGATCGAGCGTGCCCGGAGCAGGGCTGCCCGGAACATATCAGCATTATTCAACGGCCGCTGATCGCATCAATCATCAAACATCCAGACCGCGTCGAACCGGCTGAACACTGCCGACGGGTCGCGCGATCGACCGAAGCCGATGGTCGACGCCGAGGCCATTCGAGTGAGCAAATGACCCTGGGGGCGCGACGTCGCGAGCGGACCGCCCCAACCGCTAGTGCTCGGTGCTCACATCTCCCCTCGCGGTGCCACCTAAAGGATTGTTTGTTGGCCCTCAACGGCCACGCTATTTCTTGAAGATGGGTTGTGCTCGGCCTTGGGCGCCGGCGCTCGGTGCTCTCGGCCTCGTCGCTCTGCTCGCGGGATGCGGGATGTCTCGGCAGGCCGGAGCGGCGGTGGACGCGGGACGCCGGTCGACGGAACAGGGCGACCTTCTCCAGGCCCTGGAGCACTACCGCACGGCGGCGAGGCTCGCTCCGGACTCCGCCACGGCGCAACTGGCTCTGGGAGAGGCCGCCGAAGCCCTCGGAGAGTTCGACGAAGCGCTGAGTGCCTACCAGGCGGCGGCTCGGCGCGCTCCTTCCACGACGACCTGGCTCCGTCTTGGCGAGATGGCCGATCGCATGGGGCAGGTGGACGTGGCGATCCAGTCGCTCGAGCACGCGTACGGGCCATGGCGCCAGCACGCGTCGCTCGGGCTCAAGGTCGGCGTGGTGGTGCTCGTGACGTGCGTACCGAGCCACTGGCCGGATCTCTCCGCGTTGTGGGGCGTGTGTCTGCCGACGGCGACCCGGCTCGGCCGCTCGACGTTCCGCTCGTCGCACGAGGTGGTTCCGGAGTACGTCTTCCGCATCCTGGTCGAGGCTCGGCGTCGCGAGCAGGCCATCGCCCTCGCGCGCACTCGCGGCTGGCTCCGGGAAAACGGCGACTACTGCCAGGGCCAAGATCTGCCGGTGTCAGCGGAAACGGCCGGGCTGCTGGCGATGATGCTCGAGCCCGACCGCGCCGACTGCCTGCTGCCTCTGGGCGTGCGGATCACCGACGAGGGGCTCGCACGACTCGGACGGTTGGTTCTGCTGGACCGGGCGCAGCGCTCACGGAATTCCGAGAGCAGAGCGCAGGCGGAGTGGGTGCTGCGCTATCGCCTGCCCGACCACGAGGTGCCCAAGCTCGCCGAGTCGCTCAACGTGACGGGCTGGCGCCTGCAGAACCGCAACAGCAAGTCGACCGCGGCAGTCGCCGTGTTCACCAAGGCCATCGACGCCGATCCCGCGTTCTCGTGGCCCTATCACAACATCGGACGGCTTTACATGAGCCAGGACAACGACGCGCAAGCGCTGACCTGGCTCACCAGAGCCCTCCAGGTCAATCCGAATCACCTGCGCGCGCAATTCAATCTTGGCGCAGCGGCCGGTCGGCTCGGACGCCATGACGAGGCGCTCGCTGCCTACGACCGCGTGCTGACCATGGACCCCATGGACGCCGAGGCTCACGCGAGCATCGGCTGGCTCCACCTGAAGGCCGGCCGTCGAGGCGAAGGCCTCCGCGAGCTTCAAATCGCCGTACGTCTCGAGCCGAGCCTCGACGATGAGCGGCGATACCTCGACGAGCAGTTCGGGCGCGACGCCCGCCAGGGACCGACCCCCTTCAGCGCGCGATGACCATCCGCATCTCGAGAGCCATCGCGTCGGCGATCGTGCTGACGCTCTGTGTCGCGGTAGCCGAGTCCGCGCCCGAGCGACCGGCGCAGCCGGCCGGCGATCTGGACCGCGCGCAGGCGGCATTCGACGCCGGACACTATGCGGAGGCGCTGAGCCTGGCGCGGCGCGCGGCGAATACCGCGCCGACGTCGGTACGCGCGCTGACCGGGCGGGCCGGCATGGCCGAGTTCATGGGCGAGTTCGACGAGGCGCGCACGTTCTATGACCGGGCCGCCGCCCTCGCGCCCGACGACGCCGAGCTGATCGCCCGTACGGCGTCCTTCGCCGTGCGTGTGGGCGAGTACGATCGGGCTCTCGCTCAGCTCGACCGACTACTCGCGCTGCATCCATCGCACGTGCGCTGGCTCTTCCAGTGGGCGCCGACCTACATGCAGCCCGCTCTGCTGCGCGACCATCCGTCGCTCGAGCAGATCGTGCAGGTGAAGCTCGACATCCTCACCGAGAAGGGCGATCTCGCGCAGGCCCGACAGCTGGCGCGCTCGTACGCGATCGTCAAGCCCGGCGAGAACTATTGCGGCGAAGCGCAGGCCAAGTCACGAGCGGGCGCCGAGCGCGACGAGACCTTCAAGGCCTTCCGGCTCGCCACCCTGGGCCAGCCGGAGGCGGCCGACTGCATCTGGTGGTACGGCCAGTGGCTCTCGGACGAGGGCTACGTGCGCCTGGGGCGCCTCATGGTCATCGAGGGCACCCGCGTGACCCCGTCGGCCACGAACAAGGAGTCGGGCGCCCGCTATCTCAGGATTCGTCTCGGCGGCAACCGCGAGGTCCCCAAGCGCGCCGAGCAGCTGTTCCTGATCGCGCGCCAGCGCTATCTCCGCGATGGCGATATCGACGGCGCCACGAAGCTCTTCGACGAATCGATTCGGCTGGCGCCGGCGTTCGCGCGGCCCTACAACTATCGCGCGGCGATCGCCGCGGATCTCGGCGACCGCGAGGCCGCGCTCGCGTGGCTCCAGCGCGCCGAGCAAGCCGATCCCGACTCGTGGCGCACCCATCGGAATCTCGGCAAGCTGCTCGCGGATCTCGAGCGCTATCCCGAGGCCGAGATGCACCTGAGAAGGACCGTTCAGCTCTTCGGCGACGATGCCGGAGGACGCCTCGCCCTCGCGCGCGTGCTCTACGCGCAGGGCAAGTACGACGATTTCGTCAAGGAAGCGAAGGCGGCCGTCGCCTTCCTCGCGAACTGGAACGCTCCGGTCCCCGAGGTGCGCGATTTTCTCGCCAAATTCGACCGGTGGGGCCCGGGTGTCTCGCTGCCGCCGGCTCCCGATCCGCGAATCATCATCGGATGGAACTATGACTGACCGGGTCGGCGCGGTCCTGATGCTGAGCGCCATGCTCGTGGTCGCGTCGACGCCGAGCGCGGCGGGGACGTACCGCTGGGTCGACGAACAGGGCAACGTCAACTACTCCGATCGTCCGCCCCAGCCGAGAGAGATCCGTACGCCGACGCCCGAGACGAAGCCGACGCTCGAGCCGAGGACGCCTGACGCGAAGGCACAGGGGATCAAGGCGCCGGAGGTGAAGGCGCCCGCCCCGAAAATACCCGAGGCGACGACGCCCAGCCTGAAGCCGTTGGACGTGACGAGACCGGAGATGAAGACGCAGCCGGAGTCCAGGGGCCTCGACGCGCAGTCGCCGCCGCGAGCCCGCGACGCGAAGGCGACGATTCCGCCGCTCCCGCTTCCGAAGGCGGGCCCCACGAAGATCGATGAGCTCCTCGAGCTGTCGGGAGCTCGCGCCCAGCTCGTCGGATTGGTGGCCCGGGTCGCCGCAGATCTGCGGCCGGCACCGGGCCAGATGAGCGCCGCCGACATGGCGACGATCGACCGAATCCTGGCCCAATCGCTCCGGCACGACGCGGTCTACGGTGCGGTACGAGACGCGTTCCTCCCGCACGTGGACCGGCCAAGCCTCGAGACGACCGCCGCATGGCTGCGGACGCCCGTGGGTCGCAAGATCATCGCCCTCGAGATCGCGTCCTCGCAGCCCGGCGCCGAGCAGAAAGTCGCGGAGTACACCTCGGTGGTCAAGGCGAACCCGCCGCCCGCGCGGCGGCTCGAGCTGCTCCAGCGATTGGACTGGGTCACCGGAGCCAATGAAACGTCGGCTGACCTCGTCGCGGCGATCGCACGAGGACTCTCGACGGCGGTGTCGGCGGCCGGGCCGCCGGAAAGCCGGCTGCGGCCGGGACAGATTGAAGACCGAGCGGCGCAAGTGAGAGCTCGGGCGAACGAAACGCTACGTGAGGTGCGCACGATGTCGATGCTCTATACCTATCAAACGCTGGAAGACGACGAGCTCTCGGAGTACGTGCGGCTCTCGGGCACCGACGCGGGCCGCTGGTACAACACGGCGATGCGCAAAGCGCTCGTCGGCGCGATCGGGAAAGCCGTCGAGCAGACGGTGACCGAGCTCGTCGGAGCCGTGCCGCTCGATCGATGGGCGCGCGCCGCGATGCCGGCGCCGCAACCGGTGAAGTGATGGCCACCGCATGCCCTCGCTGTGGCGCGCCCGCCGTCGAGCGCGACAAGTGCGCTCAGTGCGGTGTCGTCGCCTCGGTTTATACGGCGGCACTCGAGAAGATGCGGCGCCCGCCGACACCGCCGGGCGCGCCGCGGGCCAGCGGGCCTCCAGCAGCTTCGGCGCCGCCCGCGCCGCCGCGCGCCGAGATGACTCAGCCGGCTCGGCCGGCTCCGACGGTGTCGGCCGCCTCGGCGACCGCGGTCATGACCGCACCGCCCCCCGCGAGCTCGACGTCGGGAGCCGCGGATCCCGTCGGTCCGCGGCGACTCGCGTTCCACGGCTCGGGCGGGACGCTCTTCGGCATCTACGTCGTGAACATCCTGTTGACGATCGCGACCTTCGGCGTCTACCGGTTCTGGGGCCGGGTCAAGATTCGCCGCTTCCTGCTGAGCCAGACGGGCTTCGAGGGTGATCGCTTTGCCTATCACGGCACCGGCAAGGAGCTGTTGCTGGGATTCGTCAAGGCGCTGCTGTTCGTCGGGTTGCCGATCACCGCGCTGAGCGCGGTGGCACGCCTCTCCGGAGACAAAACGATTCACATCGCGACCCAGGCGTTCACGTCGCTGCTCGTCTTCCTCTTCATCCCGATCGCCATGATCGGAGCTCGGCGATATCGACTGAGCCGTACCTCGTGGCGTGGGATCCGCTTCTCGTTCCGCGGCCCGGTGTGGGCGTTCGTCAAAGTCTTCGTCGTCGCGTCGATCCTGAGCACCTTGACGCTCACCCTCTACTACCCCTTCTTCCAGACGCGACAGCAGGGGTTCCTGGTCTCGCACTCGTACTTCGGCCGGCGGCCGTTCCGCTTCGACGGACGCGGACGCGATCTCTTCGGCGCGTATGTCGTCGCCCTGCTCCTGCTCCTACCGACACTCGGGATGTATCTGTTCTGGTTCAACGCGAGGAAGACCCGCTATTTCTGGGAGCACACCTACTTCGAGACGGCGCGCTTCCGCTCGACGATGACGGGCGGGCGGCTGATGGGCCAGACGCTCGCGAACTGGGGTCTGCTCATCGTCACGCTCGGGCTGGCGTGGCCCTGGGTGCTCGTGCGACGCACGCGCTTCGAGTTCGCGTATCTCACCATCGACGGACCGCTCGACCTCACGGGGATCATCCAGGAGCCCCAGCTGGCGACGGCCACGGGCGACGCGCTTTCAAGTCTCCTGGGCGCCGACGTCGGTTTCGCGTAACACCCCAGGATGCCCGGCGTATTCACGGGCCACTACCTCGACGGGCGCAGTGCCGCGCGCCGGCAGGCGTCGGTGCGCCTGGCTGCGAGCGGGCTCGAGATCGCGCTTGCCGACGGCACGCGTCTCTGGTGGCCGTTTCGGGACGTGCGCCAGACACAAGGCTTCTACGCCGGCGAGCAGATCCGCCTGGAGCGCGGCTCGCCCTTCCCGGAGATTCTCCTGGTCGACGACACCGCGTTTCTGGCGGCGCTGCATACGACTGCCCCGGGCTTCAGGCGCAAATTTCATAACCCGGGCCGGCGACGGTCCCGCCTCCTCTTCACGATTGGAGCGGCGCTGACTTCGATCGCGGCGGGCGCGGTGCTCTACGTGTGGGGTATTCCCGCCGCGGCCGGCCTGGTCGCCGCCCGCGTGCCGGTGTCGTGGGAGGAGCGGCTCGGGCAGGCCGCCGTGGAACAGATCACGGCGTCGAAACGGCGCTGCGTCGACCAGGAGCGCGAAGAAGCGATCGGCGCGATCGTGCAGCGGCTGCTCGACCCGCAGCCGAAGGCTCCCTACACGTTTCGGGTGATCGTCGTGGACGACTCCACCGTGAACGCGTTCGCCGTCCCCGGCGGCCAGGTCGTGCTCCTCCGAGGGCTCGTCGAGCGCGCGCGAACACCCGAAGAGCTGGCCGGCGTGCTGGCGCACGAGCTCCAGCACGTGCTCCAGCGCCACGCGACGCGGCTCCTGCTGCAGCACGCCTCGACGGGCCTGCTGCTCGTCGCCATATCAGGAGACATCACGGGCGCGATGGCCTACGGGATCGAGAGCGCACGCGTGCTCGGGACCCTGCGCTATAGCCGCTACCTCGAGAACGAAGCCGATGTCGAAGGGCTGCGGATGCTACTGGTGGCCGACGTCGATCCCCGAGGGATGATCGCGTTCTTCGAGACCTTGCAAGCCGCCGAGCGCGGCACGCCGGCCGCGACGCGCTACCTGGCCTCTCATCCACTCGCGGCGGATCGAGTCGAGACCCTCAAGCAGCTGGCCGCCTCGCACACGAAAGAATTTCGGCCGCTCTTACCCGGCCGGGACTGGACCGACGTCAGGCGGGTGTGCGGCGGCTAGGCTCTAGCGGCGCGGAGCGTCACCGAGCGCAACGACGACGAGCGAGCCATGGGAGTCGACCGGCCGAACCCCCCGTCCGTAGCCCGCGACGTGGTCGCAGAGCCAGCCGACGCAGGGTGTACGGGAATCCACCTCGCTCTTGATCGCGGCCCACTCGTCGGCCGCCGCACGACCCAGTGCTCGATGGCGGGCACTCGACTCGACGACGAGGACCAGCCGCGCCCCGTCACCCTCGAGCCGCTTCAGGGCCGACCGGGCGGCCTCCACGGACCCCTGGATGAGGGTTTCCGGGTCGGGCGAAGCCCCCGTGTCGAATCCCTCGGCATAGCCCAGTCCGGTCGAATAGGCGGCTTCGAGACACGCTGCGCTGGCAAGCGGCTCGCCCGTCGAGGCCCCGTAGACGACCGGGGACGAGAGCACGCTGCACACCGTCCGCATCTTCGGGCCCATCAGGATTCGCCAGGGCTGCAGGAATGACTCGGCCGGCGTGCCGAATCCCGGCTTGACGAACGCAAGGCCGAGACCCCGCGGATACCGCATCCTGAACGGCCAGCCGGACAGGATCAGCCGCGCCGCACCCTGCCCTGCCTCCGTCAGATCGCGACCCCCCGAGGCGGCAACGCCGCTCACGGCACCCTCTCCGTTGGTCAGGCAGACGACCAGGGCCCCGGACGTCACGGCGCCGTTATGGGTCAGGATCGCCGAGGTGGCGCCTCCCGCCACCCCTACCGGCCCTAGAACCCCTCGGAGGAGCGGGACAACATCCTGAGCGGGCACACCCGCAGTGATCAGCAGGACAAGGTCGGGTGAC
>Ga0070705_100001859_pt1 | contig 10887 bp, 9 predicted proteins | sample KBSK5253metaG_FD_65455 | JGI IMG/M metagenome (GOLD analysis project Ga0070705, IMG submission 65455) | Corn, switchgrass and miscanthus rhizosphere microbial communities from Kellogg Biological Station, Michigan, USA - KBS K5-25-3 metaG | ecosystem: Host-associated > Plants > Roots >... | reverse complement strand
CCGAGCTGCGGGGGTGCGACTCGTGAGCTCGACGCCGAGCACGTCGAGCGTGCCGGCGCTGCCGTCGAGCGCAATCAGATCGCCGTCGCGCAGGCGCGCGAGCGGGCCGCCGGCGGCGGCCTCCGGCGTGCAGTGGATGGCGGCCGGGACCTTGCCGGATGCCCCCGACATGCGGCCGTCGGTGACGAGCGCGACCTGCTGCCCACGGTCGAGCAGCACGCCGAGCACGGGCGTCAGCTTGTGCAGCTCCGGCATGCCGTTTGCGCGCGGGCCCTGGAAGCGCACGACCGCGACGAAGTCCTCGCCGTCGAGCTCGCCGGCCTCAAACGCGGCGATCAGCTCGGCCTGGTCATCGAACACGCGCGCCGGCGCGGTCAGCGCGCGGTGCTCGGGCGCGACCGCCGAGACCTTCATGACGGCGCGGCCGAGCGCGCCGTCGAGCACGCGCAGGCCGCCGTCCGCAGAGAACGGCTCCGCGACGCGGCGCAGCACGTCGGAGCTGCCGGCGTGCTCGTCGAGCGGCTCCCACGTGAGCCGGCTGTCGGGGTCGAGCGTCGGTCGCAGCGTGTAGGTGTCGAGCCCGTCGCCCATCACCGTGCGCACGTCGCGGTGCAGCAGCCCCGCCTCGAGCAGCTCGGCGATCAGCAGCGCCGTGCCGCCGGCGGCGTGAAAGTCGTTCACGTCCGCGCCGCCGTTCGGGTAGATGCGCGCCAGCAGCGGCACGTGCGCGGACAGCGCGTCGAAGTCCTCCCAGTCAAGGCGGACGCCCGCCGCGGCGGCGATCGCGACGAGGTGCAGCGTGTGGTTCGTCGAGCCGCCGCTCGCCAGCAGCGCGACGATCGCGTTGACGAGCGCGCGCTCGTCGACGAGCTCGCCCAGCGGCGCCGGCTCGTCGGCGCTGCCGAGTGCCGTCAGCTGGACGACGCGCCGGCCGGCGAGCCGCGTGAGCGCCTGCCGCAGCGGCGTGCCGGGGTTCACGAAGCCGGCGCCGGGCAGCTGCAGGCCCATCGCCTCGACGAGCAGCTGGTTCGAGTTGGCGGTGCCGTAGAAGGTGCAGGTGCCAGGGGCGTGGTAGGCGGCCGACTCGGCTGCCAGCAGCTCGTCTCTGCTCGCCTTGCCCTCGGCGTGCAGCTGGCGCACGCGGCTCTTCTCGGCGTTCCCCAGGCCCGACGGCATCGGCCCAGCCGGCACCAGCAGGGCAGGCAGATGGCCGAACGCGAGCGCGCCGATCAGCAGCCCGGGGACGATCTTGTCGCAGACGCCCAGCAGCAGCGTCGCATCGAACATGTCGTGCGAGAGCGCGACGCCGGTCGCCATCGCGATCACGTCGCGGCTGAACAGCGACAGCTCCATCCCGGCGCGCCCCTGCGTGATGCCGTCGCACATCGCCGGCACGCCGCCGGCCACCTGCGCCACCCCGCCGGCCGCCAGCACCGCGCGCCGCAGCGTCGCCGGGTAGGTGGCATACGGCTGGTGGGCCGACAGCATGTCGTTGTAGGAGGTGACGATCGCGACGTTCGGCCGCTGCACCTCGCCGAACAAGGGGCGCTCGTCGGCGCCGCAGGCCGCCAGCCCGTGTGCGAGGTTCGCGCAGCCGAGCCGGCCGCGCGCGGGGCCGCGCTGTCCTGCTGCAGCGATCCGCTCGAGGTACGCCGCGCGCGTCTCGGCGCTGCGCGCGATAACGCGCTCCGTGACCTCTGCGACGACCGGGTGCAGGAGCGCAGACATTGCCACCGATTATGCCGGATCACCGACAAAAGTCGACTGATCTGCGTAAAAAGCCCCCCATTTGTCTACAGCAGCCCTCACCGTGCGCCGGCTGCCAGGATTCACAGTGGATGTCGCTGTCCTTCCCGATCCAGCTGCTGCTCGTCGAGGACGACCCGGGCGACGCGCTGCTCGTCGAGTCGCTGTTGGCGGGCGTTGCGCCGAACGTCGACGTGCTGCGTGTGGAGCGGCTGCAGGAGGCGGCTGAGATGCTGCCCGGCGGGATCGACTGCGTCCTGCTCGACCTCGGCCTGCCTGACGCGATGGGCCTCGAAGCGGTCGAGCGACTGCGCGCCGCCGCGCCGGACGCGGCGATCGTCGTGCTGACCGGCCACGACGACGAGCAGCGCGGCGTCGACGCGCTCTCGCGTGGGGCCGAGGACTACCTCGTCAAGGGCGGCGTCGACGGGCCGCTGCTGGCGCGTGCGATTCGCTACGCGATCGAGCGCTGCCGCGCCGACCGCTCGCAGCGCGAGCTGATCGAGGCGCGCCTGCATGCGCGCGAGAACGCGCGCCTCGAGCGCGGTCTGCTGCCGCAGGCGCTGCTGCGCGACCCACACATCGCGGTCAGCACGACGTACCGGCCGGGCCGCCGGCGCTCGCTGCTCGGCGGCGACTTCTACGACGCGGTCGAGCTCGACGACGGCACGCTGCACGTGCTGATCGGCGACGTCAGCGGCCACGGTCCGGACGAAGCGGCGCTCGGGGTCTGCCTGCGCGTCGCGTGGCGCACGCTGATGCTCGCCAACGAGCCGCCGGACGCAGCGCTCGCGCTGCTGCAGGAGGTGCTCGTCCATGAGCGTCACGCGGACGCGATCTTCGCGACGGCGTGCATGCTGAGCGTCGCGCCCGGCCGCGCAGCGGGCGAGCTGCGCGTGGCGGGGCATCCGCCGCCGCTGCTCGTCGACGGTGAGGGCCTGCGCGCGCTCGAGCTGGCACATGTGACCCAGCCGCTCGGCTTCGTGGAACGCGGCGACTGGCGCGGCAACGCGCTGCGCTTCGCCGGCGACTGGGCGATGCTGCTCTACACCGACGGGCTGATCGATGGACGCATCGGCGAGGGGCCCGAGCGGCTCGGCGAGCAGCGGCTCGTGGAGCTCGTCGCGCAGCGTGTCGACGGCGACGTCGGACGCCTCGCGGACGCCTCGCCGCTGCTCGACGAGCTGGTGACCGAGGTCGAGCGCCTGCACGGCGGCGACCTCACCGACGACGTGGCGATGGTCGTCGTGGCAGCGCGGAGCGGCGCGTGAGCGACGGACCCACGCGGCCCCGGCGGCCGCCGCTCGTGCGCCGCCTCTCGACCAGCCAGTGGTTCGCGCTGGCCGCGAGCGCGCTTGCGCTCGTGACGGCCGCGGGCGCCGCGCTCGGCGTGGTCGCGATCGCGCGCCTCAGCAGCGCGCGCAACACGGTGCTCGACCGCAACGGCCCAGCTGTGCTCGCGCAACTGCAGCTCAACACGGCGCTCATCAACCAGGAGACCGGCCTGCGCGGCTTCGTGCTGACCGGACGCGAACAGTTCCTCGCGCCCTATCGCGACGGCCGCATTGCCGAGCGCGAGCAGTACGTGACGCTCGACCGCGTGCTGACGGGCGACGACATGGCCGAGGTGCGCCGCGACACCGCGCGCGTAAAGGCGCGGGCGGCCGCCTGGCACGAGCGCTACGCGGCGCCGGTGATCCAGGCGGTGCGGGCGCGCGGGCCGGACGCGCCCGAGGCGCCGCCGCCGACGGTCGGCAACCGCCGGTTCGACGAGCTGCGCCAGGCGCTCGCCAGCCAGGCTGAGTCGCTCGGCCGCGTGCGGATCGCCGGCCGCACGCACTTCAAGAACATGGCGGACTTCCTGACGGCGGCGTTCGCCGCGATCGTCGTGCTGATCGCGATCGGCATCGCCGGCGCGCTGGTCGCGCTGCGCGTGACGACCACGCGCCCGCTGCGCCGGCTCAGCCGCAGCGTGCGGCGGATCGCGCGCGGTGAGTTCCAGCACGAGATCGCGCGCAGCGGCGCGCGCGACGTCGTCGAGCTCGGCGAGGACGTCGACTCGATGCGGCGGCGGATCGTCGCGGAGCTGTCGAGCCTGCGCGAGGCGCACGACCAGCTCGACGAGCAGGCGCGCGAGCTGACGCGCTCGAACGCCGAGTTGGAGCAGTTCGCCTACGTCGCCTCGCATGACCTGCAAGAGCCGCTGCGCAAGGTCGCGAGCTTCTGCCAGCTGATCGAACAGCGCTACGGGGACCAACTCGACGAACGCGGCCAGCAATACATCGCGTTCGCGGTCGACGGCGCGAAGCGGATGCAGCAGCTGATCAACGACCTGCTCGCGTTCTCGCGCGTCGGCCGGGCCGCGGCCGAGCAGGTCGTCTCCGGCGACGACGTCCTGCGTCAGGCGCTCGCGAGCCTCGGCCATGCGATCGACGAGACCGGTGCGCGGATCGAGTCTGGACCGCTGCCGCCGGTACGCGGCGAGCCGACGTTGCTGGCGGCCGTCTTCCAGAACCTGATCGGCAACGCGCTCAAGTTCCGCGGCAACGGCGCCCCGCCGCACGTCACGATCTCCGCCGAGCGTCGCGGCGACGAGTGGGTCTTCACGTGCGCCGACGACGGCATCGGGATCGAGCCCCAGTACGCCGAACGCGTCTTCATGATCTTCCAGCGCCTGCATCCGAAGGACGCGTACGCCGGCACGGGGATCGGCCTCGCGATGTGCCGCAAGATCGTTGAGTACCACGGCGGTCGCATCTGGCTCGACACCGACGCGCCCGCGGACCGCACGACCTTCCGCTTCACGCTTCCCGTCATCGAGGAGGAGCCTGTACCGACATGAGCCCGCCCCAGTTGTTGAACGCGATCGACGTCCTGCTGGTCGACGACGACCCCGGCGACACGCTGATGATCCGCGAGGCGTTTGAGCACAACAAGGTCAAGAACGCGCTCGAGTGCGTCGCCGACGGCGTCCAGGCGATCCAGTACCTGCGCAGAGAGGGCGAGTACGCGAATGCGTCGCGGCCCGATCTGATCCTGCTCGACCTCAACCTCCCGCGCAAGGACGGGCGCGAGGTGCTGGCAGAGATCAAGGGCGACCCGCAGCTGGCGACGATCCCGGTTGTCGTGCTGACGACCTCCCACGCCGAGGAGGACGTGCTGCGCAGCTATCAGCTGCACGCGAACGCCTACGTCACGAAGCCGGTCGACTTCGAGCGCTTCATCGAAGTCGTGCGCCAGATCGATGAGTTCTTCGTGACGGTCGTGAAGCTCCCCGGGCAGTAGACGTCATGTCGCCCTTCTGGATCTGGATGCAGGTGCTGATCATCGTCTGCGTGCTTGCCGGCATCGTGATTGCGATCGTGAAGCTGGCGTAGCGGCCGAACGCCGCGGATATGATCCGCGCGCACTTCGTCAGCGGCAAAAGGGAGCGCCCGTGTTCGGCTCGATCGTGGTGGGAACCGATGGCTCGGAAACCGCACAGGAGGCGGTGCGTCAGGCCGTCGAGCTGGCCAAGCTGGCGGGGGCGACGCTCGAGGTCGTGAGCGCGTACGAGCCCGTGTCCGGCCAGCGCCTGAAGGACGAGGCGATCGAGGCGCCGCGCGACCTGCAGTGGTCGGTCAACCCGCGCGAGGACGTCGACGCGACGCTTGCTGAAGTCGCCAGAGAGGCGCGCGCCGCGGGCGTTGCGGACGTCCGCACGTTCGCGCGCCAGGGCGACCCGGCCGATGCGATCCTCGACGTCGCCGAGGAGCAGGGCAGCGACCTGATCATCGTCGGCAACAAGGGCATGACGGGCGCGAAGCGCTTCCTGCTCGGCTCGGTGCCGAACAAGGTCTCGCACCACGCTCCCTGCTCGGTGCTGATCATCCGGACGACGTAGTCACGCGGCCGCTGCCGCGCGCGCCCGCGCGATCGCCTCCTCGAAGCGCGCCTCCCAGATGCTGGCCGCCTTCGAGAGCGTCTCGCCCGCAACCCACTTGCCGGCGCGCTTGGTCAGCTTCGCGCGCTCGCGCGGCTTGTCGAGCAGGCGTGTGAGCGCGTCGTGCCAGCCGTCGTCGGGGACGAGCCGCCCGCCCTGCTTCTCGCCGTGGCCGACGTAGGGCCCTATCGGCGAGGCGAGCCAGCAGGCGCCTGCGGCGGCGTACTCCTTGAGCTTGACGTTCGAGCGTGCCTGGTTCAGCGCGATGTCGGACAGCGGCGCGATGCCGATGTCGAACACGCCGGCCGCTCTCGTCAGCTCCATCAGCGCCACGACGTTGACGTGGCGGTAGCGCTCGCTGCGCAGCCCGAGCCCGAGGCCGAACGAGACGACGCGCACCTCCGGCCGCTCGTCGAGCAGCTGCTGCAGCGTGTCGCGGATCGGGATCCGCTCGGTGTCTATCTGATGCTCGAGCCCGGCTATCCAGCCGACCGTGACGCCCTCGCGCGGCGGCCGCGAGCGCAGCACGAACTGGTCGGGCACATGGTTCTCGATCACCTCGGCGTGCCGTGCGCCGTACTCGCCCAGGCGGCGCACGAGGTGAGCGCTCGGCGCGGTCACGAGGTCGGCGATCGGAAACAGCTTGCGCATCCCCGACAGGCGCCGCTCCCACATCATCCCGCCCTGCCTGCGGTAGCCCGGGGTGCCCTTCGGCACGGAGCCCATGTCGTCGTCGTTGTCCCACACGACCGCCGCCCCGTGCGCCTTCGCCGCCCGCGCGAGGCCGATCACGCCTTCTTCGGCATAGCGGTGAATGTGCAGGACGTCGACGTCGCGCACAGCGGCAAGCGACGGGTCGCCTTCGTTGATCGGCACCTCGCGCACCTGATGTCCGCGGCACTGCTGCAGCGCCGTCATCGGACCTATCCCCCGATAGAAGCCGTTCCCCGTCCTGGGATCGGCAACGTATGCGATCCGCATCTGCTGAAGCATGCCTGGGTCCGGCCACCGTGGGCAAGCGGGAACCGTTGGGGCGGTTCGACCGCGCGCTAGCGCGGCGCGCGGGCGGCGCCGGCCGTGCACTGCGGCGTCGCGTTGGCAGCGGACGTCGCTGCGCCGGCGTCGATGAGCCCGTAGCCATAGACGCGGTTCGGGCCCGGGATGCCGAGCTGTCTCGCGGTCGCCTTCAGGCGGCACTCGACCTGGCTTGGCGTCGGCCGGGCGCCGAGCACGCCGCTCGCGATCACGAGCGCGGCGGTCGCGGAGACGTGGGGCGCGGCCATCGAGGTGCCGTCGTAGCCCGAGGGAAGCTCGAAGTGGGCGACCGAGTCGGTGTAGGTCATCTGGTAGATGTCGGCGCCGCGGTGGCCTGGCTGGCAGTTCGGGTCGTTCGAGAGGTCGGCGTCGTCGCCGCCGCCGGGCGCAACGACGTCGAGCCCGAAGCCGTCGTTGGAGAAGTCCGCAAGGCAGCCGTCGTCGGTCGTTGCGCCAACCGAGATCACGTTGCTCGTGCGGGCCGGATAGGCGATCCGCGCCTCGCCTTCGTTGCCCGAGCTGCCGACCACGACGACGCCGTGCCGGTCGGCGTAGCGCAGTGCGGCCGTGATGTCCGGGATCTCGACGCGCCGCACGCTCGTCGAGAACTCGAGGCTCATGTTGATGACCTTCGCGTTGTGGCGGACGGCATAGCGGATGCCCTTGGCGATCGTCGTCGCGTCGCCGTAGCCGCGCGCGTCGAGCACCCGCACCGGCATGATCGTCGCGCCCCATGCGAGACCGGAGACGGCGAGGCCGTTGTTCGTTGCCTCGGCGATCGTCCCGGCGACGTGCGTGCCATGACCGTTGCGGTCGACCGGGTAGCGCGTGCGATCGACGAAGTCGCGCGGCGCGACGAACTTCGTCGCGGCGAAGTCGGGCGAGCGGCGGAAGCGGCCGAGGTTGCGATACGCGACGCCGGTGTCGAGCACGGCGATCCGCACGCCGCGGCCGCCGGGTGCGCTGCTCTCAAGGTTCGACCACGCCTCAAGCGCGTTGACGCCCCAAGCGCCGTAGAAGTTCCACTGCAGCGCTGCGAGGCCGCCTGGGTAGCCGCTGATGCCCGGGTCGTTGGGCAGCGGGACCTGACTCGCGTGCGCAATCGGGTTGGGGGCGGCGAAGGCGACGCCGGGCAGCCGGCGCAGCTTGGCGACGGTCGCGCGGACCTCGCCGGGCGCGACGTGCAGGACGCGGACCCGGTTCCCGCCCGCCCCGGCGGCTCCGCCCACGCGTGCGCCGACCGCTGCGGCGACGGCTGCCTGCGCGGGTGCGCTGCTCGCGCTCGGCGCGTAGCCGACGACGACCTCGCCCGGGACGTAGGCCGGCGGCTCGTCTGCGTTCGCCGCGGTCGCGCTCGTCGCCGCGAGCGCGATGGCGGCGAGCAGCGGCGGGGTAAGAGGGCGGCGGAGGCGGGGGAGGGGAGGCATCGGCGGCGGATCGAGGAACGCTGCAGCAATCCTGCCGCGTCTGTCTTAAGACATCATCGGCGGGGAAAGGTTTCGCCGCAAGACCCTGACACGGCGCATTGGACCGCCGGAACCTCGTGACCAGCCATTTCTTCCCACGCGATGAGTACTTCATGCGGCTTGCGCTGCGCGAGGCCGAGCGCGCAATGGAGCACGACGACGTGCCGATCGGCGCCGTCGTGGTGCACGAGGGCGAGGTGCTTGCGGCCGGGCGCAACGAGCGTGAGCTGCGCCAGGACCCGACCGCGCATGCCGAGGTGCTCGCGCTGCGCGAGGCGGCGGGGAAGCTCGGCAGCTGGCGTGTGCTGGAGAGCGTGCTGTACGTGACGCTCGAGCCGTGCGCTATGTGTGCCGGCGCGATCGTGCTCGCGCGTGTGCCGCGCGTGGTGTTTGGCGCTTGGGACCCGAAGGCCGGCGCCGCCGGCAGCGTGCTTGACATCCTCGCCCAGCCACAGCTCAACCACCGGCCGGAGGTCGCCGGCGGCCTGCTGGCGGGGGAGTGCGGCGAGCTGCTGACGAGCTTCTTCGCGGGGCGGCGGTAGCCGGCGGCCAGGGCCGAGCGCCGTCTCCAATCGCTACCCTGTTCGGGCCGTACCACCTGGAGGGGTGGCAGAGCGGTTGAATGCGGCGGTCTCGAAAACCGTTATGGGCCGGTTAGGTCCATCGAGGGTTCGAATCCCTCCCCCTCCGTCCGGCCGTGCTGTGTGATCTATGCCGCTCCGACTGCCGTGCGGTACCGGCCCGCCACTGCCGGCTCCTGCCCGTCCATCCAGTGCGCGAACGCCGCCAGCCCCGCTTCGAGCGACGTGCGCGCCTGCCAGCCGAGCTCGTTGGCCGCGCGGCGGGCGTCGGCGACCCACACGTCGGTGTCCCAGTCGCGTGCGGGGAACGCCGCCCACGCCGGCGCCTCCTCGATTGAGAAGACCCGGCGCGCGACCTCTGCCAGCTCGCGCAGCGACGTCTGCATTCCGCTGCCGACGTTGTAGACGGCGCCCTCGCCCGGCTGCGCGCGCTGTGCCGCCAGCATGAACGCGTCGCAGACGTCCTCCACATAGACGAAGTCGCGCGCGATCGCCGGGTCCGCCAGCGGCGGCAGCCTGCGGTCGAGGCCCGCCGCCACGAGCGCCGGCATCAGCCGTCTCGGCTCCTCCCACGGTCCGTACGCCGAGTACAGCCGCAGCGTGGTGATCGCCGCCGCGCGCGAGCGCGCGAGCCAGCCGCCGAGCAGCGTCGCGCTCGCCTTCGTGACGGCGTACGCGCTGTTCGGCTCGGGCAGCTCGTGCTCCGGCGGCGGGTGGTCCTTCAAGCCGTACTCCGACGAGGAGCCGGCGTTGACGATCACGCGCGCGCCCGCCTCCAGAGCAGCCCCGGCGACGTGCGCCGCACCGGCGATGTTGGTCTCGATCATGCGTGGGAGCGAGCGCTGCCACGAGTACGCGCCGTGTGCGGCGAGGTGGAAGACCTCTTCAGCGCCGGCGGCGCGCATCACGCCGGCGACCGCATCCGGATCGCGCAGGTCGATTTCCAAGACCTGGGCGTGCTCGCGCAGGCCCTCCAGCCGCCACGGGTCCGAGTTGGGGCCGGCGAGCGCCATGACGCGGTCCCCGCGCTCGACGAGCCGCCGCGCGAGCGCCGCGCCGATGAAGCCGGCCGCGCCCGTTACGAGCGAGGAGGTCGGCATGCGGACTCCAGCTCCTCGACCGCCTGGCGGTGCGTCTCCGCTTCGAGCGGCAGGTAGTGCCACTCGATCTTGCTCTCCATGAACGACACGCCGCGTCCGAAGACGGTTTGTGCGAGCAGCACGTGAGGAGGGCCGGAACGGAGATCGAGCTGCTCGATCGCTTCGGCGATCGCGTCTGGGTCGGTCCCATCGACCTCGTGCACGTCCCAACCGAACGCGGCCCAGCGCTCGGATGCGGGCGGGCCGGGGTCGATCACGTCGCGCGTGTAGCCGAGCGCCTGCTGGCCGTTCATGTCGATCAGCGCGACGAGGTTCGACAGCTGGTGGTGGGCGGCGAACATCGCGGCCTCCCATATCGAGCCCTCGTTCGTCTCCGCGTCGCTCAGCAGCGCGAACACGCGCCGCTGCGAGCGCTGGCGCTGCGCGGCAAGCGCGGCGCCGGTCGCGATCGAGAGCCCCTGCCCGAGCGAGCCGGTCGAGAAGTCGACGCCGGGCAGCACGTGCTCGGGGTGCGCGCCGAGCATCGAGCCCTCGCCGCAATACGTCGACAGCAGCTCGCGGTCGATCCGGTCGGTCGCGGCGAGCGCCGCGTAGAGGCCGAGCGCAGCGTGGCCCTTCGACAGCACGAAGCGGTCGCGCTCGGCTTCGTGCGGTTCGCCGATCCGCAGGACGCGGCCGTAGAGTGCCGCGAGCAGGTCGGCGATCGACAGCGCCGAGCCGATGTGCCCGACCCCCGCGCGCATCGACTCGTCGATCACGGCGCGGCGGATCTCGTATGCGAGCCGCTCCCCCTCCATCGATCCCCCTTCGACTTTCAAGCGACTCTACCAGCGGGTGATCTACCAGCGGGTGAGATACACCGCGGAATGGTAGGCTCGGTCGCGCACCAAATGGGGGAAAGGGGATCGGTGCGCATCGCCTTCATCGCCAACCCGGAGCTGCCGGGAGGCTGGTATCGCGGCATAGGGCCGATGGTCGCGCTGCATGCGCGCGGCCACGACATCGTGCAGCTGTGGCTCCCCAGGGAGGGCATACGC
>Ga0070705_100001856_pt1 | contig 10891 bp, 8 predicted proteins | sample KBSK5253metaG_FD_65455 | JGI IMG/M metagenome (GOLD analysis project Ga0070705, IMG submission 65455) | Corn, switchgrass and miscanthus rhizosphere microbial communities from Kellogg Biological Station, Michigan, USA - KBS K5-25-3 metaG | ecosystem: Host-associated > Plants > Roots >... | reverse complement strand
ACCCGACCCCGCTCCAGCCCACGCAGGATCTCGATCGGCAGCAAACCCGGTGTGAACCCCACCGGCGGCCGTTCCAGGCGCGCTCGCGCATCGGCGTATCGCCCGCGGGCCGCGAGCAGCTGCACGTGCACCAGGTCGTCGATCACGCACGCGCCGAAACACGCCGTGTCGGGGAGCGCGTCAAACAGCCGCAGCGCCTCGGCGCTGTCCCCCCGCGCCAGCGCCAGGAAGGCGTGGCTCGCGGATGCCAGATAGCCGAAGACGTCCCGCGCGATCGGCGGTGCAGTGGGCGGAAGGGGGCGCCGGCGCATCGCGTCCAGATTTCGCGTCAGGCCTGCCAGACCTGCCGTGTCGTGCTGCGCCGCGAACAGCGGCGCGGCGTACAGAATCTCCTGGCCGCGACTCGTGGAGAAACCGCGCGCGAGCCGGAGCACGCTGTCCGCGGGACCCCCGCCGACCACGACGAACTGCGCCACCAAGGTAGGGAAGGTGGTCCGCGAGTACGCCTCTCGGATATGGCCGCGCGCCGCGAGCGCCACCGGCAGCGCGAAGCTCGAGAAGTTGGACGGCTTGCCGGCCGCTTGTTCGGCAGCCACCCGCGCGCGCAGCAACGCCACCCCCACCTCGGCGGAGTCGGTCCAGCGGTTGATCGCCAGCCACACGGTCTGGAGCATGTGCAGGTCGGCGCTGTCGGCGAGGTACCGGATGGCACCGGCGCTGCTGGCGGGATCGATCAACCGCAGCACCAGCTCGGTGCTTTGCGCGTATTGGCCCATCGCACCCGCGGCCAGGAACGCCTTGGCGTAGCGGCGCCCCGACGCCGTTCCGTTCAGCTCGAGGCCCAGCGGGACCGCGTGTACGTACGACGGCGTGAACGCCGAGTCGAGCGCGATGGACCGGTCGAACGCGTCGAGGGCGGTGCGGGACGCCTTGTCCGCCAGTCCGCCCGCGTGGAAGCGCGCGTCGCCCAGCATGTACCACAACTCAGGGTCGTTGGGGTAGCGGCGCACCGCCTCGTCGAGTGTCGCGATGAGCCGGCGGCCGTACGTCCACCACTTCCCGCCGATCGGGCCGGGGCCGGCGTAGACGACCGCCGCGAGCGATTCCGCCTGAACGACGAGGCTCTCGCGGGGCGCGAGCCCGTGATTCATCGCACCGGCCCGCAGCTTGTACGTGCGCGATAACGAGTCCTGGGCGGCATGCTGCCATCCCGCCGCCATCCCCGCGTGGCTCCACGCGAGCACGAACCCGCTATCCAACCCGATGGCGCGCTGGTGGTAGGCCAGCGCCGAATCCCATTCCGACCGTCGCAGGAACTGCTCGCCCTGGAGGAACGCCTTGAGCGCGGGCAACGATGGTGAGCCGAGCGAAGAGCTCCGCACCAAGCCGATGGCGCGCGTCCGTCCCAGCTCGCGCAGCACCCGCACCGTGAGCGAGTCGACCAGCTGGTCCATCCGCTCGGACGCTTCACGCAAATCGATCTCGCCCAGCGACGCCGCGTCGGAGGTGTTCAGGACCGTGGCGGTGAGGCGCACGGAATCGGGGCCGGCCTGGACGAGGCCGCCGAACACGACCGTGCCCGCACCAGTCGCGCGGCCGAGCGCCTGCGCCGACGCCGCATCGGCGCGCCCGCTCCAACGGCGTACGATCATCGTCGTCGATGCCGAGCGCAGTGGACCGGCGCCGTCGAGACTGCGCGACAACACGTCCACCAGGCCTTCGCGCCACAACGCGAGCTCGGGACCTCCGCCCAGGACGTCGAAGGGCGCGACCGCCACACGGTTCAGGTCGAGCGCCAACCCGGCGGGGGACCGCAGCGCCAGCCACCCGCCGGTGACGACCACGGCGGCCAAGACGACCAGGCCGATCCGTCGGTTCCGAGGCCGGCGCAGCACGTGCCGCAGCGTGGCGCTCGCGGACGTCACCGTCGCCGAACCGCTCGTCGTGGCGAGCGACTCGAGCACCTGATAGATCTCAGCGGCGGTCTGTGGACGGTCGGGTGGGTTCTTCTCCAGACAGCGCATCACCAGCTCGGCCAGGGCCGGCGGCAGACTGGGCCGCGCATCCGTGATCGGTCCCACCGGCTCGGTGATGTGCGCTGCCAGCATCTGATGCGGCGAGAGGTTGGTGAACGGCGGCCGCCCCGTCAGCATCTCGTAGGCCATCGCGCCCAGCGCGTAGATGTCCGCGCGATGGTCGATGTTTGGGTCGCCGGCGGCCTGCTCGGGCGCCATGTACGCGGGCGTGCCGAGCGCCACGCCCACCGACGTCAGGCCGCTCTGGCCCTTCGCCTGGCTCACCGCTTTGGCCACACCGAAGTCGGCCACGACCGCGTGGTTCCCGGAGAGGAGCACGTTGTCGGGCTTGATGTCGCGATGCACGATGCCGCGCGCGTGCGCGTAGGCGAGCGCGTCGGCGACGTCCTTGAGGATCCGCACGGCGTCGCGCACCGGCAACGCGCCCTCCCGCGCCAGCCGCGTGCGCAGCGCCTCGCCCTCCACGAAGGGCATCGTGTAGTACAGCACGTCGGCCGAGCCTCCCGCCGCGAGCAGGGGCACGATGTGCGGGTGTTGTAGCGAGGCGGAGAGCTGAATCTCGCGGTTGAACCGGTCGACGCTGATCTCCGCCGCCAACTCAGGCGGCAGCACCTTCACGACGACGCGGCGGGCGAGCCGCGTCTCCTCGGCGAGGAACACGCGGCTCATCCCGCCGCCGCCCAGTTCCCGCTCGACGCGATAGGCGGCTCCGAGGGCGGCCTGCAGGCGGCCCGACAACTCTTCCATAGCGGCCCAAGATAACCTAGTTTCTGGGGCCTTCGCTCATGCGACCGACACCGAGGCTCCTCGCCGCCATTTTGCTCGCCGTCGCCGGCTGCGGCGGACCCTTCCCCCAAACCACGCTGGCTCCCCGCTCGGACTTGGGTGTCGCGGTCGACAATCTCTTCACCAACATCTTCTGGTGGGCGGTGGTCGTCTTTGCGATCGTCGAAGGACTGCTGTTGTTCGTGATCATCCGGTACCGGCAGCGGACGGGCGGCGGCCCGCCCTCGCGGCTGCACGGCCACACCGTCCTCGAGATCGGCTGGACCCTGGCGCCGGCGCTGATCCTCGTCTTCATCGCCGTGCCCACCATGCGCACGATCTTCGCCACCGCCGCCCGCGCTCCCGAGGGGGCCCTGCGGGTGGAAGTTGTCGGGCACCAATGGTGGTGGGAGTTCCGCTACCCCGAGCTCGGCGTCGTGACGGCCAACGAGCTGCATCTGCCGCGCGGCAAGCCGGTTCAGCTCGAAATGACCTCGGCCGATGTGATTCACAGCTTCTGGGCGCCGGGCCTGGGCGGGAAGCGCGACCTCACGCCGGGGCGGGTGACTCGCATCGCGTTCACGCCCGATTCGATCAGCGAGTATGCGGGCCAGTGCGCCGAGTTCTGCGGCGCGTCGCACGCCAACATGCGGCTCCGCGTGTTCGTGCAATCCGACTCGGCATTCCGCGCGTGGGCGGCCCGGCAGGTGACGGCGGCCGCCGTGCCGCCGCGCGGATCGCTCGCGGAGCGCGGCCAGGACCTGTTTGCGCACGGCGCCTGCATCGCCTGCCACACGATCACCGGCGTGCCCCAGGCGCGCGGGACCGTCGGTCCGAATCTCACGCACGTGGGCAGCCGCACGATGCTGGCTGGCGCGACGCTCCCCAACACCGAGGAGTGGCTGCGCCGCTGGATCACGAACGCGCCCTACTTGAAGCCCGGTTCGCTGATGCCCGCGATGCCGCTGCCCGACGATCAGGTCGCGGCGCTCATCGCTTACCTCCAGAGCTTGAAATGAAGAGCTGGCTCACGACCACCGATCACAAGCGGATCGGCCAGCTCTACTTCTGGACCGCGCTCGGGTTTTTCTTGATCGGCGGGCTCGAGGCGCTGGTGATCCGCGCGCAGCTCGCCCGGCCGGAAGGGATCGGGGTGAGCGCCGAGGTCTACAACCAGCTGTTCACGATGCACGGCACGACGATGGTGTTCCTCGCGCTGATGCCGCTCTCGGCTGCCTTCTTCAACTACATCATCCCGCTCCAGATCGGCGCCCGCGACGTCGCCTTCCCGCGGCTCAACGCGTTCAGCTACTGGGTGTTCCTGCTCGGCGGCCTGTTCCTGAACGCGAGTTTCGTCGCGGGTCCGCTGCTCGGCGCCGGAACCCTGTCCGTCGCCCCCGACGCCGGCTGGTTCGGATACGCCAACCTGACCTCGCGGCAGTTCTCGCCGGGACCGAACGTCGACTTCTGGCTGCTCGGCCTCCAGATCCTCGGGATCGCCTCGCTCGCGGCGGGCTTCAACTTCATCGTCACGATCCTGAACATGCGGGCGCCGGGCATGAGGCTGATGCGGCTCCCCGTATTCTCCTGGATGACCCTCGTCACGCAATTCCTCGTGATCACCGCCTTCCCCGTGATCACCGTGGCGCTGGTGCTCCTCATGTTCGACCGCTTCTTTGGGACCCACTTCTTCGTCCCGTCGGGCGGTGGCGACCCGATTCTGTGGCAGCACCTCTTCTGGCTCTTCGGCCACCCCGAGGTCTACATCCTCATCTTGCCGGCGATGGGGATCGTCTCCGAGGTCCTGCCGACCTTTTCGCGCAAGCCGCTCTTCGGCTACACGGTGGTCGTGTACTCGGGAGTGCTGATCGGCTTCATGGGGTGGGGGGTGTGGAGCCACCACATGTTCTCAGTCGGGCTGGGGCCCATCGCCGACTCGGTGTTCTCCGCCACCACCATGCTCATCGCCGTCCCGACGGGAGTGAAGATCTTCAACTGGATCGGCACGATGTGGGGCGGCCAAATCCGTTTCACGACGGCGATGCTGTTCGCGGTCGGGTTCATCGCCATGTTCATCATCGGCGGGTTGTCGGGTGTGACGCACGCTTCGCCCCCCGCCGACCTGCAGCAGACCGACACCTACTACGTGGTGGCGCACATTCACTACGTGCTGTTCGGCGGCACGATGCTCGGCCTGTTCTCCGGGATGTATTACTGGTGGCCCAAGATGACGGGCCGGCTGCTTTCCGAGACGCTCGGCAAGTGGCACTTCTGGCTGACGTTCGTCGGGATGAACCTGGCGTTCTTTCCAATGCATTTCAGTGGTCTGTTGGGCATGCCCCGCCGCATCTACACGTATGGCGCGGAGCTGGGCGTCACCCGCCTCAACGAGATCTCGACCGCGGGCGCGTTCCTGATCGGCATCTCGGTGCTTGTTTTCCTGGTGAACCTGTGGTGGACGCGGAAGCGCGGCGAGCCGGCGGGCAACGATCCCTGGCACGGCGCGACGCTCGAGTGGGCGATTCCATCGCCTCCGCCGGTCTACAACTTCACCGTCATCCCAACGGTCGCGAACCGGCTCCCGCTGTGGCAGACGGAGCACCACGCCCCGATGGCGCCGCTGCCCGCGACGCCACCCGCGCCGATTCACGTGCCCGGCGGGTCGTGGTGGCCGATGGTCACGGCCGTGGGGCTGCCGCTCATGGCGATCGCCGCGCTGTCGCACCAGTTGTGGCTGGTGTTCGTGGGGTTGGCCGTCGTGATCGCCGGCATCTATCTCTGGGCCTACGAGCCATTCGAGGTATAGATGGCATACAACACCGACACCCACGCCGTCGCTGTCGCACACGGGCACGCCACCTTCATGGGGGTCGACAGCCGCAAGATGGCGTTCTGGGCGTTCATCGGCTCCGAGTGCCTGCTGTTCGGCTCGTTGATCTCGACGTACCTGATCTACAAGGGGAAGAGCACCGTCGGTCCGTTCCCCCACGACGTGCTCAATATTCCGTTCACGTCGTTCAGCACGTTCGATCTGCTGATGTCGAGCCTCGCGATGGTGCTGGCGCTGGCCGCGGTGCAGCGTGGCGACATGAAGCAAGGGAAACTGTGGCTCCTCGTGACGGCATTGCTCGGCCTGGTGTTCCTGGGCGGACAGGTCTACGAGTTCAGCTCGTTCGTGCACGAAGGCCTGGGGCTGACCACGAACCTGTTCGGGTCGACGTTCTTTGTGCTGACGGGGACGCACGGCGCCCACGTGACCGTCGGCGTGATCTGGTTGCTCACGCTGTGGGTTCAGGCGTTGCGTGGGAAGCTCGGACCGGAGCAAGCGATCACCGTCGAAATCACCGGACTCTACTGGCACTTCGTAGACGTCGTGTGGATCGTGATCTTCACCCTCGTGTACCTGATTCAGTGATGGAGGCGAGATGAGCGAGCAGGCGCACGCGACGACCGGAACCTATCTGCGCATCGCCGCGATCCTCGTGATGATCACGTTGATCGAGGTGGGCGTGTTCTATGTGCCGGCCTTCCAGCCGGTCCTCGTGCCTCTGTTGCTGGTGCTGTCGTTGGTCAAATTTGTGCTGGTCGTGCTGTTCTACATGCACCTCCGCTTCGACAGCCGCCTGTTCGCGTTCCTGTTCAGCGGCCCGCTGCTGCTCGCCGTCAGCGTGATGATCGGTTTGCTCTTCCTCTTCTTCGGAGCGGTGCGGTTGCGGACCGGCACGTGAGTCCGTTGAACCGCTGGGACCTGCATCCCAGCGTCGTGATCGGGCTCGTCCTCCTGGGCGGGCTCTACGTTTTTTGGGGGGGCCTGAGAGCCGATCGCCGCCGTGTCGTGGCGTTCGGTGCGAGTCTGCTTGTGATCTTCGTCTCGCTGAACGGCCCGTTGCACACCCTGTCCGACACATACCTGTTCAGCGCCCACATGGCGCAGCACTTGCTCCTGACGCTCCTCTTCCCGCCGTTGCTGCTGTACGGGACGCCGGCGTGGGTAGTCCGGCGGATTCTCGCGCACCGTTGGGTGACGGCGCTGGGGCGGGTGGTGACCCGGCCTGTGGTCGCGGCGGCGACGTTCACGGCCCCGATCGTGTTGTGGCACGTGCCCGTCTTCTACGAAGCGGCGTTACGTAATCACAACCTCCACATCCTCCAACACCTCGTCTTTCTCACAACGGCCGTCATCATGTGGTGGCCGGTGCTCTCCCCGGTCCCCGAGCTGCCGCGGATCCCCTACCCGGGCCAGATGCTGTACCTGTTCCTCCTGGGTCTCCCGATGTCGATCACGGGCGCCCTGATTACGTTGTCCGATTCCGTCCTGTACCCGTTCTATGCCGAGGCGCCCCGCGTCTGGCCTGACGTCAGCGCCCTCGCCGATCAGCAGATCGGCGGCCTGCTGATGTGGGTGGTGGGGGGCCTCGCGCTCTGGGGGGCGATGACGGTGGTCTGGTTCCGATGGTCCGTCCGGGAACGCAACGGGGACGCCGAGCAGGCCGTCCCCTTGGAGGTGTACGCGGTGACGCCGCGCTGAACTACTCGCCGTCCTGCGTCTCTCCGAGGGGATGGCGCCGCAGCTCTTCGCCGATCTTGGGGTGCTCGCGCCAGAGGTAATAGCCCATGGCCAGGGCGGCGAGGCCGTTGCCGATCGCCACGTTCCACCACGCCAGGTAACCGAGCAAGGGCTTGGCGATCAGGGCGACGAGGATGTAGAACCCCACTTCGAAGAAGCAGAACCCGACGACGACCAGAAACAGGGTGGAGGGAGCGACCTCGACTTCGGCCGCGAGCGCCGCGGCGATGCAGCCCACCACGACGAACGCGCTCACGTGGATCATGGTGTAGCCGATAATGCGGGAGTACTCGATCACGACGCCGGCGGGGTCGGTCGCGCCCCAGAAGACGGCGCTGCCGAGCATCGCCGGCGTGAAGAAGGGGCGGCCATTGACGCCGTCGATGAGCAGGAACCAAGCCGCGACGATCGCCGCGCCGATACAACCTGCGATGAAGCCCTCGCGCAGGATTCGATTGAGTTCCATGCGGAGAATATATCGCCGGGCGGAGGACGTGCTAGATTAGCGCATGACTCTGACGCGCCGTCCCCTCTTCTACGGACTCTGTCTCCTGGCGGGCTCGCTGCTCGCCGCCGTCGCCGGGGTGATGCATCCCTGGCTCCTGGGCGACGGAGCCGCGCAGCTCACGACCGTCGCCGCCACCGCGGGGTGGCGCGCGATCCACTGGGGCCTGCTGTTCGGATTCCCGCTGATGTACATGGGGTTGATCGGCGTCGCGCTGCGCCACAGCGACACGCCGGGCTCGGCGCCCGCCCGCGCCGGGGTGCTGCTCGCGGGGTTCGCGTTCGGCGTGTGGTCGCTGAACGTGCTGTTCATGGTGGGGGCGGGGTGGCACCTCGCCCACGCGTTCATGACCTCGGACAAGGCGCTCACCGCCACGCACGCCGTGTTCGTGTACGACATGCTGCACCCCGCCGGCCTCGCGGCCGAGCGGCTCGCGACGTTCGCGCTGGGCCTCGTGGCCTATGTGTTCGGGTGGACGATCCTCAACGGGAAAGTGTATCCGCGCTGGCTCGGGTGGGCGGCGTTCGCGGTGGCCGTAACGAACGCGGCCGTCGCGGTAGGGTTCAGCGAGTTCTCGCCGAACCTCTACTACGGCCAGGCCTTCTTCGTCGCCTGGCTCGTCGCGACGGCCGCGGTGATGCTGGCGGAGCGGCGGCCCGTCTAGCGGGCCCGGAGCCGCACGACGCGCTGCGTCCAGCCGTCGGGCGGTCCGTAGGTCAGCACCGTCAGCGTCACGATGTCGGCGGACTTGACGGTCGCCAGCGCGGTCCGGAACTCGGCGCGCGTGCGCGTCGGTTGCCCGTTGACCTTCAGGATGATGTCGGGATACCCCCCGCCGCTCGCATCCACGAGTTTCTGATACGCGGGCCCATCCGGCGAGACCGACGTGACCGCGAGGCCACCGCCGGCGCGTGCCACGGCCCGGAGGCTGGGCTCGCGCGCGTCTTCCTGCGACAGCGGCTCGACCGAGATGCCCAGCGTCTCTTCCTTCGGGGAGAGACCGCGCTTCGGGGTGCCGTCCTCCGCCGACGCCACCGCCTCGCTGTCGGCCTCGGGGCCCGGCGCGGCGGCGAGGCGCACGGTCAGCGTCTTCCGCTCACCAGCGGCGCGCACCAGCGTGACCTGGACCGCTTCACCGGGTTTGCGGAAGCCGACCTTCTGCTGCAGCTGCGACACCGTTTCGATGGCCTCGCCGTCCACGGCGAGGATGACGTCGCCCTCCAGGATGCCGGCCCGGCGGGCTGGCGAATTGTCGGGCGGACTGAAGTCCTGGACCACCACGCCGCGGATGTCCGGCAGCTTCATCAGCTCCGCGTCCTCCGGCGTGATCGGGCGGATCTGGATGCCCATCACCGCGCGTTCCACGTGCCCCGTCGCGATCAGCTGTGTCATCACGGTGCGCGCGAGGTTGATGGGGATGGCGAACCCGTACCCGGTGTTGTAGCCGGTCTCGCTCGCGATGGCCGAGTTGATGCCGATCACCTGCCCGCGGACGTTGACGAGCGGGCCCCCCGAGTTTCCGGGGTTGATCGCGGCGTCGGTTTGAATGAAGTCCTGAATCGAATAGCGGGACTGCTGGAGTCCGGCGAGCAGCCGTCCTTTGGCGCTGACGATGCCCGCGGTCACGGTGAAGGTGAACGCCTCGCCCAGCGGGTTGCCGATCGCCAGCACCCACTCGCCGATGCGCGTCGAGTCGGAGTTGGCGAAGTTGACCGTCGTCAGGCTCGTCGCGGGGATCTTGATGACCGCGACGTCCGTCGATGGATCAGTCCCCACGACGCGCGCGGTGAACTCGCGGTTGTCGAGCAGCCGCACCGTCACGCGGTCCGCGCCCTGCACGACGTGGTTGTTGGTGAGGATGTAGCCGTCGGGGGACACGATGAATCCGGACCCCGTGCCCTGCTCGACTTGCGGCCGGCGCGGGATCTGGAAGAAGTCCTCGAAGCCCGGCGGCAGGCGGCGGGCGCTGGCCCGCTCACGCCGTTCGGATTTCACGAACACCACGGCCGGCTTCACGTGCTCGGCCACCGCGGTGAAGGCGGCGCTCAGATCGGCAGCGGGCCCGGCCGCGGGAATGGCGCGCACCGGCGGGGCGTTCACGCCCTGGAGTATCGCCGCCGATCGCTCCGCGGCGTTGCCGCGCGCGGGCAGATCCAACGCCGAGGCGAAGGCCAGCCCGAAGACAAACGCCATCGTCACGAGTGCGCCGAACTTCAACCAGTCACGGGTCCGTACAGACATCTGCTCCCCCTTTATTGCTTCTTGTTTTTATCGTCGTCCACGATTTCGTAGTCGGCATCGACCACGTTGTCTTGCTTGGCGCCGCTCGCCGGTTCGGCCGCCGGTTGGCCGTCGGCGCCTGCGGGCTGGGCGCCGCGGGAGGCCGCGTAAATCGAAGCCCCCGCTGCGGAATACGCCTGTTGCAGCTCTTCCAGTGCTTTCCCGATGTCGTCCGGATTGCCGCTGCGCAGCGCCTGCTTCGCGCCGCTCACCGCTCCATCGAGCCGGGTCTTGAGGCCCGCTTCGAGCTTCTCCGCCCAGTCTTTGGAATTCTTCTCCACATCGTACACCATGGTGTCGAGCCGGTTGCGCCGCTCGATCTCATCGCGCCGCTTTTGGTCCTCCGTGGCGTGCGCTTCCGCCTCCTTGACCATCTTATCGATGTCTTTGTCACCGAGGCCCGAGGACGCCTCGATGCGGATCTTCTGCTCCTTGCCGGTCGCCTTGTCCTTGGCGGACACGTGCAGGATGCCGTTCGCGTCGATGTCGAACGTCACTTCGACCTGCGGCACGCCGCGCGGCGCCGGCGGGAGCCCCGTGAGCTGGAACTTACCGATCGTCCGGTTGTCGAGCGCCATCTGGCGTTCACCCTGCAACACGTGGATCTCGACCGTGGTCTGAGTGTCCTCCGCCGTCGAAAACACCTCCGACTTCTTGGTCGGAATCGTCGTGTTGCGCGGGATCAGCACCGTGGTAACGCCGCCGAGCGTCTCGATGCCGAGCGACAGCGGCGTGACG
>Ga0070705_100001853_pt1 | contig 10895 bp, 10 predicted proteins | sample KBSK5253metaG_FD_65455 | JGI IMG/M metagenome (GOLD analysis project Ga0070705, IMG submission 65455) | Corn, switchgrass and miscanthus rhizosphere microbial communities from Kellogg Biological Station, Michigan, USA - KBS K5-25-3 metaG | ecosystem: Host-associated > Plants > Roots >... | reverse complement strand
CGTTCAAGTGTTGAAGTAGCTTCGGACGCGAGGCAAGATCACCGAAAGGCGAACATCACCTCGAACAAGCTCATTCGTCCGGGCGTCCCAGAACCCATCCGACGCGACCGTAAAAGTTCCGGAAGCGACCGCTCGACGTATCGCCTGTCGTGTGAATCCTTCGTTAGATTCCAGGAAGTTGAACAACCAGCGCTGCGGCAGTTCGCTAACCTCCAGATGCAAGACGTCAGTGCTGAGTCCAGCCGCGGCGGCGACGGCCGCATTACCGTCCCCGCGTCGGAAGTGGCGAGAAACCGCGCGAAATCAGAAGGTGTGGAAATGCAACCGGAAACTGTCTGCCCGTGGACACTCGGCAAAAATGCGACCTGGTCGTCACTGCATACGACCAGGCCCCCGGGCGGAGTTGGACACTCGCAAGAATTCGCCATCACCGTGCGACCCTAAGAAGTAATTCGCAGCGTATACGTCGGTTGAGTGAAGGAAACAGAATACGGCCGGATCGGCGCGCGGGCGACCGAGCGCAGCGCAGCCAGTGCGTCAGGAACAGACATGACGCGCAACTGCCGCTGATCAAGCACGGCACTCAGCTCGTCGTCGCGGAACCCCTCGAACGTGGCGACTGCCTGATCAAGCTTGGCGAGCGCATCCGCTGCCTGCTGGAAACTCCATTGCGCGCTAATCGCGAACGTCAACGCGTCCGGAGGCTTTGGCGCAAACTTCTCGAACCCGTACCAGACGACCAAGAACAGGGCGACGCCGGCCGTGCCCGAGACCGCGAAGTCGGTGCCCGGGCTCAATTGGCCGCGCAAGTTGAACACCGCTTCGCCCGTCAGGAACGCACCGGCACCGCCAGCGCACAGCGCGCACAGAAAGCGGAGAATCGCCCACTGGCCCTGGTTAATGGTCTTGAGCCAGAAGAACGCGATGACGAGAAAAATGACGAGGAACGCCGCGAAGCCGACGCCGGCAATCAGGCGAATGTCTACCATCGACACTCCTCAGGAGAGCGGACCTTGTTCGAGTGAACCGGAGTCTAACGGTACAGCTGGAGCTAGGGCAAGGATGAACGCGCTGTGAAGACGGACGCTGATGGCGCGCAAATGTATCGCTACGGGATGGACGCCGAGACTGGAATGCCCGGAATTCGCGACGTGACGCCGAGCCGTGGCGCGGCGAGGACGGCCCAACCGGAGGCGGACGGACAGTGCACTGCGGGGACGTCGCTCCACTCCGCTGTTCGAATGACGTTCTATCAAAACGCACCGCCAAACGCTGACCGTCACCGCAGATTCCGGCCAATCGGTCGCTACTGCGGCGTGACTCGATGAGTGATTGGCAGCCCCGGCCCCTACTGGGTCGAGACCAGCTCCAGATGTAGGAATTGGTTGAAGGGACTCTTTTCGTAGCCGTCGAAAGCGCCGCCTTCAATGAAACCGTACGTGCGATAGAGCTTGAGAGCGGGCTCGAAAGCCGCGCCCGAACCCGTCTCCAACGAGAGGCGAGTATAACCTCGTTGGCGGGCCTCGGCGACGATGTAGTCGAGAATCGTCGTGGCAACACCCCTTCGTAGATGCGCGTCGGCAGTGCGCATAGATTTGATTTCGCCGGCTCGTGACCCGAGTTCCTTGAGTGCACCGAAGCCAAGAAGATCCTCGCCCTCCCACAATGCATAGAAGCTGATCTCTGGCTTCTGCAGTTCCGACCAATCGAGTGCGAAAACGTGGCCTGGCGGCGAGTTGGCGTGCATGCCTTCTAGGTGCCGGGTCAACAGCGCCTTCACCCGATCATCGCCAAAATCGACGGGTTTGATGAAGGGCATTGGGGTTCAGGATATCCCGTTCGGCGCCTGCGACCACGGCGAAAGGATTCTCCAATGGTCGCGAAGTGGCGAGCCGCGCGACGCCGGCCGTCGTTCGGTCGCTAGATCGGCGTTGAGCAGGACCTATCGGCTGAAACGCGAAGTGCAGCGTTCGGTGTAACGCGCCAATTGAGCCGCGCGCGGCGACGACATGATCGCTTGGACAGTGGGCGCGTCGGCTCCAATTGGATGTTAGCCCGCGTCACCGGAAACGGCCTCTGGATCAACAGGCCGGTTCAGACATTTCGTCATGAAGACGGATTCGCCGGCTGACCTTCTGGCGTCAGGGTTCGTCGCGACAGAAAACCCGCACTTTTCGTAGAAGCGGACGGCATCAGGAGCAACATGGGACGCCAGACGCCCACAGCCATTAGCAACAGCGAACTGTTGCGCCAGTGAGAGCAACGCCCGGCCGTGCCCGCGTCTCTGTGCGTCAGAACGGACGGCTACCCGTCGGAGGACTGCGTCTTCTCCCGAGATGTCGATACGGACGACGCCGACGGGATCCCCCCGATGGAGGAGAAGCTTTGGGTGATGTCCATCGACCTTTTCGTCCGGATGATTCTCGTTGTAGACGCCGAATCGTCCTCGTGCCTCGAACAGCACCTCGCGGCGGATGTCATGATAGCGGCGCCACGCACCTTCATCAGTCGGCGAGACAAGTTCGTACTCCGTAGCCATCTGGATCGAAGTCGGGGTAACGCTTGGCGTTCAGCCGCGGCCGCTCATGTTCGCACCAGCGGCGGACGGCGGCAACGCCATGTTAGCTGCCTGATTTGAACGTTCCCGACACGGCGCAGAAGGCAGTCCCGAAGTGGTCGATGCGCAGCTTGACGTCGTGTTCTCGACGCCATCGCGCAATGTCGTTTCGATCACAGTACCGCTTGTAGATTTCAAAGGTCGTCCCGTCGTTCAACCGTCTCGTTTGACGCTCGACCTTCGCGTTCACCTTCGCTCGCTCGGCGCTCCACGCCGACTCGAGAATGACAAATCGTCCGAAGGAACCGAGCATGCTCCGAAGCGCATCGAACACGAGCGGTTCCTGCGCCTCGGTGAGATGGCTCAGGAAAAAGCCGACCAGTACCGTGTCATAGGCCTTCTCGTTGAACTCGTGCTCGAAGAAGTCCCCTTGCAGGAAGACACATCGATCCGCGATGCCAAGGCGATTCGCTTTGGCACGGGCTTCGGCGAGCATCCTGGCGGACTGGTCGAACAGAGTAATGCTGGAACAGTTCGGACCGTAGTCCGGCAGCCAATACGCCGTGCCGCACGCAAGATCCATCATCCGGCCATGCGCGATTTGGGCAACGACGCCGGCCAACACCCGAGCCTCCGCCTTGAACACTTTCGGGTTGCGTATCGAGGCGGTGCCCGTTCCCAGCGTATACGCCTCGTCGTACTCAGATGCTCGCTCGTCGTAGTAGCTGAGCATCCGTCGGCGAAGATCTGAGTCCATGTCCGGTGCTCGCCACATCAGTTGTTTCGATCCGTGCAGCTAACGCCGCGTTGAGCCGCGGCGCCGTCGTTCCTCGATAGAACTCCAAGAAGATGACTCGCGCGGCGTCGGCTCCACGCGGTGTTAGGCCGCTCAACCGAGGACGACGGCTATCACCGATCAGCGATCGGCGACAAAGCGAAGCGATGGCTGACCTCTATCCCAGACGCAGACCCAACCGGTCAGCGTGTCCGATCAGACCTTGCTTTTGTCCGCCAGAGCCGATATCCGACCACGATCCCACCAATTCCGATTGCGATGATAGGAAGCTCACGAGCGAGGTAGTAGGCGCTTTGGCTCGCGGGGATCTCGGCAACTGTCGAGTACCACCACACCAGGAACGCGACATTGGCGATTGCTCCCCCAAGTGCCATCGCGCGCCGACGTGAGCTCAGGCCGCCGATTATCCAGCCGATCAGCACGAAGGACGCGGCCTGTATGAGCATCCGAGGGACTTCATAAACACGTAATGCCAGCGGGCTCGCCAGCAGGAGCGGTGTCACAACACGGTCGAATCTTCTCCCAAGCTCCTCGGCGGGGATCCGCACCATGTAGAAAATGGCAATGCCAAGTACTAGGTTGGTTCCGACTGAGGGTACTCCGTGCCAGAGATGGAGGCAGATACCCGCTATCCTGCGGAGCGTCAACTGCAACCGGTTGGAGGTTGGAGCGGCCAAGGCAATCGCGCGCTGAATTTGCATAGGCCTCACACCCCAAGCGAAAAAGGAATCTTGGATCGCATATTCCTCTCGCGCCCGCAATTTGAGCCATCCGGACAATGCAGCCCTGATCCGCTCGGGGTCAAAGAGCCGCCCGAATCTGGCGAGCGCGTCCACGAACGCTTCCGGCGCGGACATTCTCGGCGTCCTGACGCTGGGAAGAAAAGGGGACCGCGAAAGGCCGGTCGCGAGCATTCGCACCGCAAGTCTTGAGTCCCCCAGGGCGCGCCAACTTTTCCGAAGAAGTCGGCGACGTGGCAGTGCCAGCCTGTCCTGGGCCGTGGACAATCGTGAACAATGCGTCGCCGAGTGTGTCGACCGCAGCGCGCTGCGCGCCGTCGATCATCTGGGTATATGCCAGGCGATAATGTGCGGTCCAGGGCGCTGAGGTGTAGCATTCGCAAATGACAGTGCGACAACCACGCGGCCTCGTCATCCTGGTTGCACTCCTGCTTGCGCCGGCCTCGTACGCGCAGCCGACGTCCGCTCATTTTGATTCGAACGGTGTCGGGATTCATTACGTAGATTCAGGGCGTGGTGTACCTGTCGTGCTTCTGCACGGGTTTACCGGAACGTACGCCAGGCACATCGAAATGCCGGGCCTCAGCACCGCACTGCAGACCGCCGGATATCGCGTCATCGGCATCGATTGTCGCGGCCACGGCGACAGCGGTAAGCCGCACGACGCGGCCCAATACGGATTGGAGATGGTTCGCGATGTCGTCAGGCTTCTCGATCATCTTGGGATCGATCGCGCGCCCGTCGTTGGCTATTCGATGGGCGGCGCCATTGCGTTGCAGCTTCTCGTTCGCTACCCCGAACGTCTCCGCACGGTGTCACTGATCGGTTCCGGGTGGGAGGGCGAGAACCCGCAGCAAATCCGATCCGAGATGCTCGCGCTGTCGGAGGCGTTCTCCAAGAGAGACGCAACAGCGCTGATCCGCGGGGTTAGCGCCGGCGGGCAGACCGCGTTAAGCGATCAGCAGGTTGCCGCGGCAAACGCCGCGCTGTTCGCCCGAAACGATGGGGACGCGCTGGCGGCCGCCGCGAAGGGCCTTATTCCGCTGTTCGACGTGCCAACGCAGGCGTTGCGGTCGACGAAGATTCCGGTGATTGCGATTACCGGCGAACGGGACCTCCGCAACCTGCCAAGCGCGAAGCGGATGTCTGGTGTGGTGCCGTCGTTGGAGCTCGTTGAACTACCCGGCGCCACACACGCGACGAGCGTCAAGCCCTCAACCGAGCACGTCGTCGCGTTTCTGGCAAAACATGGCGGAGGCTGACCCGTCGACGCAGGCGGCAGTCGTCTGCGGTTTAAGCCGACCACGCCAACCGAACGGATTGTTCAAGTTGCTCCTGGCGTGCCTTCACCCATGGTGCGTAATGCTTCTCGGTAATCTTCAGAGAAGAGTGACCCAAGAGAACCGACACCTGCGATTGGCACGCCCTTCAGGAGCAACTCCACGGCGAACTATCTCGGAAACGATGATCGCAGTCTGAGTCAATCATCGGGCCAGTAGGTACAGGGGGCGCGTCGTGTTCCTGCAGCGACTTGCCATTGCGGCGTGCGTTCTGTCGGCGGCCGCGATTGCGTACTCGCAGAACCGGGTGGCACGTGCCGTACGAGCATCCGCAAGAATCGTGGTGGATGGCGTCCTGGAGGACGCGGTGTGGGCGGTCGCGCCGGCCGCAACTGAATTCATCCAGCGAGATCCAGATGAAGGAAGGCCGGCGACAGAGCGGACGGATTTCAGAATTGCCTATGACGAAGCCAACATCTACTTTGGCGTACGCCTGTTCGATCGCCAGCCGTCGAGGATCGTTCAACGGCTCTCCCGCCGCGACGACGAGTCCAACGCGGACTCACTGACGATCCAGCTCAGTCCGTTTCACGACGGCCTGACCGGCGCCATGTTCGAGGTGAGCGCAGCCGGCGTTCAGCGCGACGCGATCGTCTCGAACGATACGAATACGGATTACTCGTGGGACGGCGTGTGGGAGTCGGCTGTGCGCATCACGGACGAAGGCTGGATTGCCGAGATACGGATTCCGCTGTCGCAGCTCCGCTTTCCCGCATCCGGTCCTCAGGTGTGGGGCATCAACGCGAGCCGCTATGTCCAACGGAAAAACGAGACCGTCTGGCTCCGATTGGTCCCCAAGAACGAAAGCGGGCTTGCCTCGAGGATGGATGACCTCGAGGGACTCAGCGGCGTCGAATTCCGGCGCCACCTCGATCTGATGCCGTACGTCGCGAACCGGAGCGAATTTGTCGAACCCGCGTCCGGGAGCGATCCCTTCAACGACGGCGCGCGACAATCCGGAGCGACCGGCATCGACATCAAGTATGGCGTCAGCAGCAACGTCACGCTGGACGCGACCGCCAACCCGGACTTCGGCCAGGTCGAAGTCGATCCGGCCGTCGTGAATCTCAGTGCGTTCGAAACGTTCTTTCCCGAGAAGCGGCCGTTCTTTCTCGAGGGCGCCAACATCTTCGGGAACTTCGGCGGCGGCGGCGCGAACAACTTCCTCGGGTTCAATCGGGCCGAGCCCAATGTCTTTTATACCCGTCGAATCGGGCGCGCGCCTCAAGGCGCTGCAGAGGGCGATTTCATCGATCGGCCGTCGGCGACAACGATTCTCGGCGCGGGCAAAATGACAGGCAAGAGCGCCAACGGCTGGACGTTTGGTTTCGTCGAGGCGGCCACAAGCCGCGAATACGCGACGACGATAAGTGGCGCGCGCCGTTCGAAAGTAGAGGTTGAACCGCTGACGAATTACGTCGTCGGACGCATGCAGCGCGAGAAAGGCCGCAGCGGCATTGGATTCTTGACGACCGGGGTGCAGCGCGACCTGGGTGGTCCGGCGCTGCGCGATTCCCTCAATCGGCAAGCCTACGTCGTTGGCGCGGACGGATATCTCTTCCTGGACTCCCGCCGCGACTGGGTCGTGACCGGCAAGCTATCCGGCAGCCATGTCAACGGCAGCGCTGCGGCCATCGACCTGCTTCAGCGGGCGCCGCAGCATTACTTCCAGCGTCCGGATGCGCCTCGCCTCGCACGGCCGCCTGGCGAAACGTCGATGCGCGGATGGACCGGGAGCATCAACCTGAACAAGAACCAGGGCGACATGGTGGCCAATGCCGCGCTCTGGGGTGTGAGTCCCGGTTTCGAATCCAACGATCTTGGTTTTCAGACCGGCGGTGATGTGGCCGGCGCGCACTTCGGGTGGATCTGGAAGAAGCCCACTCCCGATCGATTCACTCGGTCGCGCGACATCCTGGTCGCCAAATCGTGGACCTGGAATTACGGCCGACAGAAGCTGCACGACGGAGTGTTCGTCTTCGGGAATGCGACGCTGCTCAACTACTGGTCCCTGCACGCCAGCCTTGGTGTCTTTCGACACTCCTACGACGATCATCTGACCCGCGGCGGCCCCGTCGCCCTGAATCCTGCTGGCTACTTTTTCAATGTCAGCGTCAATTCAGACGCGCGCAGGAAGCTGTCGCTCAACATGGGCGCTTCACACAGCGCGAACAAAGCCGGTGGTTGGGACTATGGGGGGAATCTCGGTTTTACCGTCAAACCAGCGCCATCCATCTCTGTGTCAACGGGGCCTGACATCACCCGCTCGCGGAATGTGGCGCAATACGTGCGCACGGCGGTCGACGCCACGGCCACACCGACGTTCGGGAACCGGTATGTCTTCGCCGATCTGGATCAATTCCAGGTCTCGCTGGTAACGCGTGGCCACTGGATTCTGAGTCCGAAGATGTCGCTGCAGGTGTTTGCGCAGCCGTTGATCTCCGTCGGCCGCTATTGGGATTTCAAGGAATTCGCGCGCCCCGCCAGCTTCTCGTTCCTCCGGTACGGACACGACGCCGGCCGCATCGATCTCGATCCGGATCGTCAGTACATCGCAGATCCGGATGGGAACGGTCCGGCGTCCGCGTTTCGTTTTGAGAACCCTGACTTCAATTTCAAGTCGCTGCGCGTGAACGCGGTGTTCCGGTGGGAGTGGAGACTTGGATCAACGCTCTACCTGGTCTGGACCGAAACCCGCGAGGACTTGGCCAATCCCGGCGTCTTTTCTCCCGGGCGAGACACTCGACGGCTGTTTACCGCGGCGCCCAACGATATCTTCCTTGTCCGCTTTGCCTATTGGTTCAGCAGGTAGGCCGTAGTGACAACACATTGGGCTTTCATGCATAGGGCCCTCGCGCAACAACAGGACGGCACGGTCTAACGCAGGTCGCGAAAGCGCTGGAGCAGCGCGGCATTGGGTGTTTTTGGGGTTGATGAGGCAGCGGCATCACGGGCCGAGGCATAATCTCGGTGCGGTAGGAGGGTCAGATGAAGATTCGCGTCCTCATGCTCGCCGCCATTCTCACGGTTGTGCCGCTTGCGAGCTTCCGGTTTGCCTCAGCGCAAACGTCGCAGGATCCGCGGAGAAACTTCCAGCTGCAAATCAGCGCAGCGAACGGAACGTCTGTTCACGTTCGCGGAGCTGTCTGGATGGACGGCACGAACACCAACGTCACCATCGTGGATCAGCAGACGCCTTTCGACTTGCAGACACTCGGCACGGTCGTCAATGGCATCCTGAAAGTCGATGGGAACACTCCCATTCGCGTGCAAGTCACCGACGTAGGCAGCGGAACGCAGACGCTCTCAGCAGAGGGTCACGAGATCATCGTGGGGCAGGGTCTCGCGCCAAGCTCCGGGTGGGCGTTCATCAGGACGGAGAGGTAATGACCGTCGATGCGTGCAGCGCGTTCGTGTCCATCGGTCCCGTTGATGTCCAGTGAATTGACAGTGTTCTGCAGTTGAAATCGCCTGAGGTCGACTTTAGTCGCGTTTCCCTTGTCGGCTTTCGGGAGCAGGTCAGTTCACCCAAGTCGGAATTGGGACGCTGGGCACATGGCCGCCTTGCCGACGAGGTGAGGCCGAAGAAGCGGAACACTGAAGAAGTGATAGAAGTGCCAGTGGCTGACGCCTCGGCAGGTGCGTATGCGCTGGTCAGTTGTGACATGCAATCGGCGGGCACGAGACCCTGAATGACGGCGAAGCCTCGCTGCTCAAGAGCGAAGGTGGCGTCCATCGGGAGCGTATCCGCGGCAGTCGCCGTGCGCGAGCAGGCACGCGCATCAGCTCCGGTGGGTCTTTGACCACCGCGGCGATCGTTTCCGTGAAATCCTGGCCAGGGAATGCGCGCATCCCGGTCAACATCTCAAACAGCACGCACCCAAACGCCCAGATATCGGCACGCTTGTCCACGGTCTTGCCGCGCGCCTGCTCGGGCGCCATGTACGCCGCCGTCCCCAGGAGCGTGCCAACGCCGGTCATCATCGCCGGCGACGTGATGGTCGGCGACATCGACATGCTCGCCGACGTCGTAGCCGTCGGCTCCATCGCTTTCGCCAGGCCGAAGTCGAGCACCTTGACCACGCCATCAGGGCGCACTTTGATATTCGCTGGCTTCAGGTCGCGATGGATGATGCCCTGCTCGTGCGCGGCTTCGAGGGCTTCCGCGATCTGCCGCGCAATCGGCAGCGCTTCGTCAAGTGACATCGGGCCCGGCGCGATGCGCTCCGCGAGTGTCGGCCCCTCGACGAGCTCGAGCACCAGCGCCTGCACGCCCTCGGATTCTTCCAGTCCGTAAATGGCCGCGATGTGTGGATGATTGAGGGACGCCAGGATCTGGGCTTCACGCTGAAAGCGCGCCACGCGATCGGGATCGAGGGCGAACGCCTCCGGCAGCAGCTTCAGCGCGACGTCGCGCTGGAGCAGCGGGTCGCGTGCCCGATAGATGACGCCCATGCCGCCGGCGCCAATGACCGAGAGCAGTTCATACGCCCCCAGCCGACTGCTGCGCGGGAGCGCGACCGGCGTGGCCAGAAAACTCTCGCCTTGCCCGAGGAGCGACTCGACTTCGCGCCGCAATGCTTCGTCGGTGCCGCAGGCCTGCGACAGGTACGCGACCCGATCGGCGGCCGGCCGCAGGGCCGCCGCATGGTAGATGGCGGAGATCTGTCGCCACCGCTCCGGGGCTCTATTGATTGGCGTGGCCTGATGCTACGTCCAATCCGACTCCGTCTCGATCTCCGGTGCGGCCGCGACGGCGCACTGCAGATCGGCAGAAGCCACGGGCATCAGTCACCGGAGCGGCCGGATTCGGGACATGACCTCGAGCGCCTACGACTTCGAGCGTTGAGCACCCACAACGTGGTCTCCACACCAGGCCGCATAATCCTCTCGGCGAGGCGCCCAGGCAGAGACAGCATCAAGTGTCCGAGCTGCTGGTGGGCGAAGCTCCAGACGTCAACGTGATCGCGCTCAGCAATGCGCCCGACGAACTTGCCCGGATCGACGAGCGCAAGAGCCGCATCGTCGAACTCCGGCACTTTGGCGGACTGAACGTTGAGGAAACCGCTGAAGCGCTGGCCCCTCGCCCGAGACCGTGACTCGGGAATGGGGACTCGCTAAGGCATGGCTGCGGCGGAAAGTCGGCGCTTCGTAGTTCGACCGCAGTCCCTGTAAGGTTTCGATAGAAATGCGCGTTCTAGTAGATAGACGGACCGAGCCGTGATGGCGGAGGTGTGTATTGGCGGAGAGGGTGGGATTCGCACCACTGCCGGTCGTTGAAAACAAAGAACTTAACGCATTGTGACTTCCTCACGATCCGCACGATCCGCTCGAAAGCCTAGGTAGAAGCACGTATTGAGCACGCGGCGCCATATACGAATTGTATATGGCATAATGGTGGGTGGAGGTCCGTCAGCCCCATGCCACGCACCGCCAAAGTCTTCATGACCAACCGCAGCCAG
>Ga0070705_100001848_pt1 | contig 10919 bp, 8 predicted proteins | sample KBSK5253metaG_FD_65455 | JGI IMG/M metagenome (GOLD analysis project Ga0070705, IMG submission 65455) | Corn, switchgrass and miscanthus rhizosphere microbial communities from Kellogg Biological Station, Michigan, USA - KBS K5-25-3 metaG | ecosystem: Host-associated > Plants > Roots >... | reverse complement strand
GTAATGATGCGGTCGGTGCTGTTCGGATCGATCCACAGATCGTGGAAGTCGCCGTGGGTCCCGCCGCCGACGTTGGCGGTGGTCTTTCCGCCGTCCGCGGAGCGGAACAGCGACGTGTTCTGCATGTACACCACGTCCGCGTTCTTGGGATCCGCAAAGACGTGGGTGTAGTAGAAGGCCCGCTGGCGAATCGCGCGGTTTTCGTTGACCAGGGTCCAGCTGGCTCCCGCGTCGTCACTCTTGAACAGACCGCCCTTCTCGTTCTCGACCAGCGCATAGACGCGATTCGAGCTGGCACCCGAAACCGCGACTCCGATGCGGCCTACGACTCCCGACGGCAGGCCCGGGTTCCGGGTGATCTCGGTCCAGGTCTCACCGCCGTCGGTGCTCTTGAAGAGGCCGCTTCCCGGCCCGCCGCTCGACATCTGGTATTCCTTGCGATAGGCCTCCCACAGCGCGGCATACATCACGTTGGGGTTGCTGCGGTCGATCGCGATGTCGATGGCGGCGGTCTTGTCGTCGCGGAACAACACCTTGCGCCAGGTCTTGCCCCCGTCGGTGCTCTTGAACACCCCGCGCTCCGCGCTCGGCGCGCTGAACTTGCCGAACGAGGCGACGAACACGATGTCGGGGTTGCTCGGATGGATGCGGATCTTCGCGATTCCGTGGGACTCGCGGAAGCCGACGTGGGTCCAGGTCTTGCCGGCGTCGGTGCTCTTGTAGACGCCGTCGCCGGGCATGATGTTGCCGCGGATGCAGGTCTCGCCGGTGCCGATGAAGACGATGTCCGGATTGCTCTCGCTCACCGCCACGGCACCCACCGAAGCACTCGTAATCAGCCCGTCGGTGACCGGCCCCCAGTTCTCGCCGCCGTCGGTGGTCTTCCACAGCCCCCCTCCGACCGCGCCGAAATACGCCTCGCCCGGGCGGCCCTTGACGCCGCTCACCGCGATCGAGCGGCCACCGCGGTCCGGGCCGATGTTGCGCCAGCGGTAAGAGGCGAGAAACGCCGAGTCCGGACCTGCCGGGGCGAGAGACTCCGTGGGGTGGACGGCGCGGACCGGCGTGAGCAGCGGCGCGAAAGCCAGGGTGAAGCCGGCGGGCACCCACAAGGCCAGAAACGTGCGAGACGAGAACATGGCGGGCTCGCTGTAGGAGATCGGGTCGCGCAGCTAACGTGCGGTGCGCTGCCGGTAAGTTGGCCCCTCGACCCGGTGGAGGCAACCGACCTTGGCTGCCTCGCTAGCCCCCCGATCCCACGGCGGAGCGGAGTGCCTTCGGGTCGTAGACCCGGCCGGCGCGGATCACCCGATCGACCTTGCGAAGATCGGCCACCCGCTCGGCCGGTTTCCCATCCACGATGAAAAGATCCGCCACCTTGCCCACGGTGATGCTCCCGTACTGGCGGTCGTCCTGCATGACGCGGGCGGGGACGATCGTCGCGATGCGCAGTACCTCTGCCGCCGGAATGCCGGCCCGCTCGTAGTTCTCCAGCTCGGCGTTGTAGCTGCTGCCGTCGGTCCCCGGCACGATCGTCACACCCATGTCGTAGAGCCGCTTGATGATCCTGAGCAGCGTCGCGTCGGCCCGTTGCGCCAGCGAATCGCTCGCCGGCGCCGGGATCCCCACGTTCGGCGGAGCGGTTCCGCCCTGCGCGCGTGCCGACAGCCACAGGTTGACGGTGGGGTCGATGACGGTCCCGCGCTGCTTGAACAGCTCCAGCATCGCGGTGAACTCCGGCGCGTCGACGTTGAAGTAGGGAGCGACTGCGGCGGACACCGCAGAATAGGCCCGCATCTCCGGGAGATACAGCGAGTCGGGATAGAAGGTCGAGAGCAGAAAAGCGATGTGGTTGATCTCGTCGAACCCCAGCCGCACCGCTGCTGGGGTACTGAGACCCCGGGGCACGTGGCCGCTGAGCCGCATCCCACGCCGATGGGCCTCCCGGGCGATCGTGGACACCAGATCCTGCTGAATGAGATTGTAGAGCTTGATCTGCTGGTACCCCGCTGAGTCGTAGCGCGCGATCCACGCCAGTGCTTCCTCCTCGGTACTCACGATTGCTTCGGACGGCCCCGCCCAGCGACCCGGGCCCTCCAGAAATCCCGCCAGCACCAACCGCGGGGCCGCGAGCAATCCGGCCGCGGAGCGGTCGCGCAGGGACGTCGCCATATCGAGGTCGGAGGCCAGGTCCCTGACGGTGGTAATGCCCGCCGCGAGATCCGTCACCGCCCGAGTCGTTTGGCTGGTCGGAAAGGCGTGGGAGTGCATGTCCCACATTCCGGGCACGAGGGTCTTGCCGGTGGCGTCGACGACCACGCTGCCGGCCGGGACGATGACAGAGTCCGCGGGGCCGACCGCCACGATCCGGGATCCCCGGATGAGCACCGAGGTACGGGGCACGATAATCCCGCGCTCGCTGTCGAACAGGTCTCCCCCGGTGATCGCGATGGTGCCGGCGGCTGGAGGCGCAACCCGCCGCGCCAGGGCAGCTCCATTGGCGTCACGGTAACGCATCTCGATCGCACGCAGCGCCGGCAAGGCCTGCTCGGCGCCCCGCTGGACCGTGATGAACCATCCCACCTGGTCGGCGAAGAGCTGGTTGCGATCGTCGAGCCACACCCCGTTGGCTTCGCCGACGGTGTCCCGCATCATGGCCAGGCGCACTCGCTGCCGGCCGAGCCGGGTCCGCACCACGGTGTCGCCGACCACCTCGAGGTGCGCAGTCCCCCGCGGAAGCAACTGGGCCGAATGATCCGGCTGGCCGAGCAGGAACCGCGCAAGCAGGGTCTGCGCATAGGGTGTGAAGCCGAGGCGGTAGAAGGTGCGGGGTGTAAGCGGGGCGCCGCGCGTCGAGTCCCTGCCCCAGAAAAGCGAGTCGCGAGTCACCTCGAAGCGATCCGCCGGAGCGCCCAGCGTGGCGGGGTTGCCGTAGAGCGGCAGGTTCCAGGTGCGCCCGGCGACCACCCGCCCCCGCGAAAGGACGTAGTGAGTCTCGGAACGCGGGCCCCGGTTCCGGTCCACGTGATGGTACTTGACCACCACGGTGTCGGCGGCAGCGATCACCAGCATCTCGCCGGCGGGACGGCCGTGATTCAGGACCACGTAATTCGTGGTATCGATCGCAGGCGGGATCGGGGCGGATGCCAGCAGCAGGACCAGAAAGACCATGGGGAACGTCGCTCCGGGAGGGTAAGGCGGCTCAAATGTAGAGGAGTAGCAGCGGGCCATTTGATTTTCGGGGTTTCTTCGGGTATCATGTGGGGATTCAAGGAGGCCCCCATGAGCAGCCCCGATCTCGAAAGCAGGCTCGGCGTCCTGATGTCGCTCGCGGCCGACGACCGCGACGGCAGACCACTGCCACCCCGCCTGCGCCACTCGAGACAGTCCGGCGCACTCGGCCCCCTCAATATCCGGAATCTCAGGACCACGCAGGGACGCACCCGACTGCTGCGCATCCTGATGACCAGCGCCTGCAGCTTCAATTGTCATTACTGCCCGATGCGGCGGGATCGCGAGCTCCCGCGCACGCTGCTCAAGCCGGAGGAGCTGGTGCGGGTTTTTCTGGGCGCCCTGCAACGCGGCTGGTGCGATGGCCTCTTCATCACCACCGGCATTCCGGGCCGCCCCGTTCATGTCGTCGACCAGCTGATTGCAGCGCTGGCCTTGCTGCGCGAGCGGTATCGTTTCGGAGGATACATCCACGTCAAGCTGCCGCCGGGTGCCGATGGCGCCCAGATCGAGCGATTGACCAGTCTGGCGAGCAGGATCTCGCTCAACTTCGAAGCCGCGTGCGGCGCGAGCCTTGTCCCCATCGCTCCCGAAAAGAGCTGGTCCACCACGCGGGACGACTTCGAGCAGGTGCGCGGACTGGTGATGCGCGAGCGGGAAGCGCGCAAGGCGGGCCGGCCGGCCGACCCGCTGCACCCGGGCGGTGCTTCCGGCCTGACGATGCAATTCGTCGTCGGGGCAACCCCGGACACCGATCGGTCGCTGGTCGAGACGGTCGCCGCCCTTTCCAAAGACGGCGGAGTGCATCATCCCCATTTCAGCGCGTTTCGGCCGATCGCCCGCACGCCAATGGAAAGCCTGCCAGCGGCGCCCGCCCTGCGGGAACACCGGTTATACCAGGCCTCCCATCTGCTGCACGATTACGGGTTCGCCGCGGACGAAGTCGTCTACGAAGCCACAGGGAATCTGCCCCTCGCTCTCGACCCAAAGGCTGCCTGGGCACTGGCTCACGCGGAGCGGTTTCCCATCGAGGTCCAGACCGCGTCCTACGAGGAGCTGGTACGCGTGCCGGGGATCGGCCCCCTGACCGCGCGGAGTATCGTAGCCGAGCGCTCAACCCAGCGGTTTCGGGGGCTCGGCGACCTCCGCAAGATCGGTGTTCTCACCACACGCGCCGCGGGATTCCTTACCCTTCGGGGCCGGCGGTTGGCCAGCACCCGGTGGACCGAGCAAATGGGATTCTGGGCCCCCGAGGACGAAGTCGGGAGCTACCACCTGACCTATGAAGTGAGTCCCGGGACGTTTCGCTAGGAGTCACGCCGGAGGGGAGGACAGGTGCTCGGCCACGATCAGCCACTTGCCGCCGATGCGCCGGAAGACCGCGGTCCAGGCGCCGCGGATCACATGGGGCCGCCCGGTCGGAGCGATGTGAGGGATCGACCAGGTGCCGGTCAGCACCGCCGCGTCGTGGCCGAGCCGATCCACATAGACGTCACCCCACTCCCATTTGGGGTCACGCATATTCTGCCCGACATTGCGCCAGAAGTCCGCAATGCCCACCCGCAGCGAATCAGGGGAGGTGGTGAGCTGTCCGCCGCTCGCCGAGATCACCCGACCGGTATCCGGATAGAGGTCACTCATCCTCTCGACGACCCCGGGCCGGCTGAAGTCGTACGCGGCCGCGATTCGGGCCTTGAGCGTGTCGGCCAGGGCGGCATCGCTTCCGGTGCTGCGAGGCTGGGGGCCCTGGCACGCAAACAGGACCGCGAGGGCCGGGCAAAGCCCGCTCAAGGAGACTCTGCGTCCAGACATCATGTCCCTCCAGTAAGACACTGTTGTACCCCAGGGGTGACAGTCGGGAAGGCCCGACGAGGGCGCCGCCCCCTGGAATCCCGGCTGAACACCGTGGCCCGGCATATGCCGCTGATGCTCAAGTCCTGTCTCACCTAGATTTAGGAACCACCCGCAAAGTAGGAGCGACCGGTGCGCGCACGAGTCCTTACCGCAGCCCTCCTGGTGACAGCAGTCTGGGCCGTCGCACGAAGCAAGCCCGCCCACGACGCCCCGCAAGCGCAGCCCACCCGCCAGATCAAGCTCGTCGATGGGGGAAGCACCGCCCTTCCGGTGGTTTCGGCCCTGGAAGCAGGGCGCCCAGCGGAGCTGGCCCCGGCCCGCAAGGTCATCATGCGGGCGCCCAAGCCCAGGGAGGCCAGCGGCCCCACCATCGCGGAGTCGAACCCGGCGGAGCTGATCCCCGAGGTGCGGCCGACGACCAGCTCCACGGTCGAGGCGATGCATAACATGGACATGGCGCCGCTCCCGATCGCCCCGGCGGCGGGCCAGGGAATCCTGGCGAGCAACGGCGACTTTGCGGGCCGGGCAATGCCGGCGGAGCACGGCAGGGATCCGGCGATCATCATTCGCGGGGGAATGGGCGGTGCCCGCGACGACTGCGATCTGCACCGCCGAGGTGGCGGGTTCGGGATCGCGATCAACCGGAGCTCGCCAATGCTCGGAGGCGTGGAAGTGGGCGGGCACGGGATGTCGTATCCCCGAGGGACCCGGATCCGCTAGCCGGCCACGCTCCCTACCCTCGCAAAGGGGGGCCTACGCGAAGACGACGGTGGATTCTGGGGATCGGCCTGCTCGTTCTGGCCGGCTGCGCCAGCGGTGCCGGTCTTGCCGCCGACCTGCCGCTGAAGCAGCCGCTTCCCATGCTGCATTCCGCGGAGGGCCCCTTGATCCCGGACGTGTTTCAGCCTCCGCCGGACGTCTTGATCCCCGTGGTTCATCCTCCGGACGCCCTGATCATTGCTCGCGAGGCCGAGGCCCGTCGGGAAAAGCAGCTCGACGCAGCCGCGGCAAGAGTATCGCCCGGCGTGAACTGGGTCTTGCTCGGTCTGGCGCTGGTGACGTTTTAAGGCGCCAGCACGCCACCGTGCTGCCGGTCGCTCCCGCCAGCCCCCGCTTCGGCTACGTGCTTGCGCACGGGGCCGGGGCCGGGATGCGGCATCCATTCCTCGAAGCGATCGCCCAGGCCCTGCTGGAGCGGGATGTCGCCACGCTGCGCTATGAATTCCCCTATATGGAAGCCCATCGCAACCGGCCCGATTCGCCCGTGGTCGCGGCCGCCAGGGTAAGAGAGGCGGTCGAGCGGGCGCGCACCGAGTGGCCGGGTCTTCCGCTGGTTGCCGGGGGGAAATCGTTCGGGGGCAGGATGACGAGTACGGCCCAGGCGGAAGCACCGCTTCCAGGCGTGCGTGGCCTGGTGTTTCTTGGCTTTCCGCTGCACCCGCCCGGCAAACCTTCGACCTCCCGTGCCGACCACCTGGCCCAGGTACGAGTGCCCATGCTCTTTCTGCAGGGAAGCCGGGACGAATTTGCCCAGCTCGAGCTGCTCACCGGGGTGTGCCGACAGCTCGGAGAGCTGGCCACGCTGCACCTGATCGAAGCGGGCGATCACTCCTTCAAAGTACCCAAACGGACCAACCGGACGGCGGCGCAGGTGATGACCGAGCTGGCGGACCGGATCGTGGAGTGGGGCACACCCCTGACAGCGACTCGCTAAAGCCTCGGCGCGAGGCGGCGCATTGCCCAGCTAGATTCTCCAGATGCTCCTCGACACCGAAGCCGCGATCCCACCCGGCTTCACACCGTCACCCCGCCAGCGCGACGCCATCGAAGCACCGCTGGGGCCGATGCTGGTGCTGGCCGGGCCCGGCGCCGGCAAGACCTTTTGCCTGACCGAGCGCATCCGCTTTCTGATCGAGCAGCGGGGATTCGATCCGGCACGCATCTGCGCGGTCACCTTCACCAACAAAGCCGCTCAGGAGATCGCCGAGCGGCTGCACCACACCCTGGGCGATCGGGCCCGGGACGTGAAGGGCGGCACCCTGCACGCGCTCTGCGCCGAGATCCTGCGGCAGCATGGCGACTGGATCGGAGTGAGGCGCGGCTTCGGCATCGCCGACGAGGAGTACCAGAAAGACGTGCTGCGCCGGCTCGGCGTGTTCCCGGAGAAGCGGCGGGGGGGGCTGCTGGTCGAGTTCGGGAAGCATCGCGCCCGAGGGGTGCCGCTCACCGCCGATGACCGGGAGCGGTTCAACAATTACCGCAGCTGGCTCGAGCGCCATAACCTGCTCGACTTCGACGAGCTGGTGCTCAAGACCGCGGAGCTGTTTGCCGTTTACCCGGAGATCGCCGCGGAGGTGGCCGCGCGCTGGGACTACCTGCTGGTGGACGAGTTTCAGGATCTGAATCCCAAGCAGTACGCCGTAGTGCGCCGCCTTGCCGCGCAGCACGGCAACGTTTTTGTGGTGGGCGACGACGAACAGTCGGTCTACTCCTGGACCGGCGCCGACCCCAAGGTGTTGCAGCAGTTCGGCACGGACTTCGGGGTGGGCGCGATCCTGCTCGACGAAAACCGGCGGAATGCCAGCCATATTTTTGCGGCTGCTCGCCTGCTCATGCAGCGCAATCCCCAGCTCTTCGACGCCAAAGTTCTCACCGCCAACCACCGGTCCGAGTTCGCGATCGGGGTGCACGGCTTTGCCGACGAGCACGTTGAGGCGCGCTGGCTGCTGGCCGACCTGCTGGAGGACAAGCGGCGCCATGGGCTCGACTGGAGCGACTACGGCGTGCTCTACCGCAAACACGAGATCGGCGAGCGACTCGAGGCCGAGTTGTTGCGCGCGGGGGTTCCCTGCCGGCTGGCCTCCGGCCGGGCGCTGCGGGACAATCCGGTGGTGCGCTACCTGATTGCGGCGCTGCGGGTTATCGCCGACCCCGCCGACGCGCTGCGCCAGGAGGCCTTCATCCGGGTGGTGCTGCCGCCCAACCAGTGGTCCGGTATCGTGTCGGAAGCCGAGCGCCGCAAGCTCGAGCCGCTGGTGTGGATGCGGAGGCTCGCGCGCTCGCGCGACCTCGACGAGGAAGAGCGCAAGAAGCTCCGGCGTGCCGATTCCACCCTGCAGAACCTGCCCGCGCTGGCGGAGCAGCACCCAACCCTGACGGGGCTGGTCGAGGAGCTGCTCTCCCAGCGCGTCGGCACCTACCGCACGGTGCTGGAAGATCTCCACGAGGAGCTGAGCGACCCGGCCGCCGATCCCGCCGTCGTGGCGCTGGCTGAGCACCTGGGCAAAGCACAGCACGGCCGCCGGCGGGTCTGGCTGCCTCGGCTCGGCGGGCTGGAGCTGGCCTTGTCGGGGTTGCTGCTCAAGGGGGGAGTCAGCTCGGTCGCCTATCTCGAGGCCGGCGCGCTGCCTGCGGCCGACGATCTGATCCTGTCACCCAGTGACGGCGGTTCGGCCGGGCTCGCGCTCGGCGTCTTCAAAGCGTTGCAGCTGGTGCGCGCGGGCGCGCTGCCCGACGCGTTCCAGAGCTTTGTCACGGTGGATATCGAAACCACCGATTTCACAACGAGCTGCGAGATCGTCGAGCTGGGGGCGGTGCGGGTTAGCGGCGGCGCCCTCGTCGCGGAGTACGGCCAGCTGGTCAAGCCGCGGGTGCCGATCGCCGAGAGCGCTCGGCGGGTCCATGGCATCACCGATGACGACGTAAGCGAAATGCCCGGGCTCGCCGCGGTCTGGTCCGCTTTCCGGAGCTTCTGCGGTGAAGACATCTGGGTGGCTCACAACGGCAACGGACTGGACTTTCCGGTGTTGCGCCGGCTGGGGGCCGAGCTGCCCGAGGGGGCGGCCTTCGTCAGCTACGATTCGCTGCCGCTGGCGCGCGCGCTGCATTCGGGGAGCTGCAAGCTGGGCGAGCTGGCGCACGCCTTCGGCATCGAGGTGGGCCAGGCGCACCGGGCCCGCGACGATGCGCGCGCGCTGGCGCTGGTGTTCCTGGAGCTCCAGAAGCGCAAGCTCGCGCGGGCCAGGAAGACCGCGCTGGCCCATTTGCTCGACTACCTGGGCGTGGCCCTAGCGCTCACCGATCCGGGCGAGCTGACCGAAGAGGGCAGGCTGCTGTTCAAGGTCAGCCGGGCCTACGCGCTGGGCCGTTACAGCGATTGCCTGGAGCACTATCGGCTGGAGCGCGCCTCGCCGAGGGCGTTCGACGCGCCGTCGCTGGAGGAGGTCATTCAAAAGCTGGGCGGCCGGCGGAAGCTGGAGGAGCTGCGGAGGGAGAAGTCGGCGGCGCAGCGCTACCCCGAAGCGATGACCCGGTTACGGCGGCTGTTGGAGGGATTGCCGGGGGATGCTCTGGCAGATCAGCTGCGCGAGTTCCTGACCCGGGTGGCGCTGTCGCGATCGGACACGGCGGAGCAGGACGCCGAGCTGCCGTTCCGGGTGAACCTGCTGACGCTGCACTCGACCAAAGGGCTGGAGTTTTCCCGGGTCTACATCGTGGGCGCGGAGGATGCGCAGCTTCCCGGCGTGCCGCGCGATGGGCGAGAGCCGCCTGACGATGAGCTCCAGGAGGCGCGGCGGCTGCTCTATGTGGGGATGACCCGCGCGAAGGACCGGCTGGTGCTGACCCGGGCGGAGCGTCGCAAGGACCTGCCGACGGGCGGCTATCGCTTCCTCGAGGAGATGGGCTTCCAGCCCCGCCCACCCGAGTGACGGCGGTTCGCTTGCCCGGGCGGTAACGCGGCGAGGGCCGACCCTCCGGAGGAGGATCGGCCCTCGGCACACCGAAAGAGAGAAGCTCCGACTACGGCGTGGCCTTCTTCGGCGCCGGCTTGCGCTTCCAGTAGCCCGGATCCGCCGTCACCCACTCGGCGGGCGGATAGCTCTGCTGCGGGGCAAAGGAGAAGAGATCGGTCTGGCTGCTGATGACCGCGGCGGAGGTGTTCGCCGACAGCTTGCTCCGCGCCGTCGAGTCACCCAGTGCCGCCACGTAGGCCGGCCCGTGAATCGCCGGGTCCTGATCGAGCTCGGCGAGAGACTTTCGCGCCACGAAGACGAAATAGGTCCCGGCCGGGGCGCCGCTGGCGGCCTGCCAGATGGAGAACTTGTCGCCGGCCTTGACGCTCTCATGCGCCGCCTTGATCACCTTCCGGTTGGCCTCGTATTCCGCGTTGTGCCCCGGGCGCACCGAGACGCGCGTGATCGAGAAATACCGGCTGGCGGGCAGGTCCGCCGGCCCGCCGTAACTGAGATCCTGCCGGAAGGTGAGGATCATCAAACGCCCATCGCTCAGGTAGGCATCCTCCTGGGAAGAAAACCGCTGCTCGATGCTGGAGAGCGCCGCGCTCGCGGCATTGGCGTTGTCGGCCTTCTCCGCGTCGGCCCACGTGGGGAACGCGGTGATATACCAGTTTTCCGCTGGACCGGTCACCGCCTTGATGGCGAGCATCGGCGCCGGCGGCGTGGCAGCCGCGACGGCGGCGGCCCAGGCATTCTCGAGGGCGTCATGGGCAAAGCCTTTCCCGGGCTTCACCGTTTCCCGATAGATCCGGAGCACATTGAACTGCGGAGCCGGGGGCGTGGCCTGCGCGGCGAGCGCAGCGGGCGCCAGGGCGGCAAATACCAATGACAGCCTTGTTACGGCTTGCTTCATGATTCCTCCGAGAGAGAAGAGCGAGGCGGGGAATCCTCAAGGTGGCGTGCCGGGCGGCGATTAGCTAGGGGGAGCCTGAAGCAAGCCGATTCAGGCGGGCGAATGCCTCCGCCGCCGCTGGCCCGGAGCCCGCGGTCTCGTCGTGCTTGAAGAAGACGTAGAGCTCCTCGGCCCCCAGCCCCGCC
>Ga0070705_100001845_pt1 | contig 10921 bp, 8 predicted proteins | sample KBSK5253metaG_FD_65455 | JGI IMG/M metagenome (GOLD analysis project Ga0070705, IMG submission 65455) | Corn, switchgrass and miscanthus rhizosphere microbial communities from Kellogg Biological Station, Michigan, USA - KBS K5-25-3 metaG | ecosystem: Host-associated > Plants > Roots >... | reverse complement strand
TCCGGGCCGAGCCCGGCAGCCACCTCCTCGAGGAAGCGGTAGCGGGCCTGGCGACCGGCATCTTCGAGCGAGCGGTGCTCGGACGTCGCGAGTCTCGCAACCTCGACGCGCCGCACCTCCGCCGGCAGCCCCAAGCCGGCAGCGATCGCAGCCACCGCTGCCGCGTCACCGGCCGAGCTGTCGCGCAGCGCGTGGTCGAGATGTCCGATCGTCAGACGCCAGCCGCGGTCCGGCGCCAGCGCCGCCGCTCCGTGCAGCAGCGCGGTGGAGTCGGGGCCGCCGGAGACCGCCAGGACGATGGCGGCGCCATCGGGGATGTGCAGCCGGTCCGCGCCCACGCCCAGGGCATCGGTGATCGGCTTGAGCGGATCGGTACCAGCCCCATTGGTAGAACGATGCCTCCGCGGGCCCGAAGTCGGGCTCGCCTCTGCCTGGGGTGCCGCGGTACCAGTGACATTGGTAGAGGGACGCGTGGGTGAAGTCATCGGCGCAGTTGTACCAACCACGCTGGTAGAACGCTATGGGTTGGCCTCAATTGGCCAGGTTTCTGGTAGCGGAGGGCGGATTCGAACCACCGACCAAGGGCTTATGAGTCCCCTGCTCTGCCACTGAGCTACTCCGCCACGCGAAACGAGCGCGCTGCGAGGATACCGACCCGCAATACCCCGGGCAAGTTCGTCAGCGGTCCCAGCGACCCTCGTCGCTACGGCGTGATGCTGGTCGTGGTCGTGGCTGTGTTGTTCGAGGCGTTTGGATCAGGGGGGGCAGTCGACGAGACCGTCACGGAATTCGTGATCGTGCCCGGATTGGTCGGCTTGACCCTGATGACGATCGTCACCGTGGCGCCGCTTGCCAACGATCCGAGGCTGCACGTCACCTGGCTCTTGGATGGCTTGGCGATGCAGGTCCCGCTCGTCGTGGTAACGGAGCTGAACCCTGCTCCCTTGGGAAGGTTGTCCACCACGGAGACGCCGGTCGCCGTGAGCGGTCCGTTGTTCCGCACCACGATGGTGTAGGTGAGGAACGCACCCGACTTGGCCGGGTCAGGCGAGTCGGTCTTGGTGACGGACAGATCGGCCTCATTTACCACGAGGGTCGCATCGAACGGCGGTGTGGCGTCGACGGTGCGCATGATGTGATCGATGGTGAGCTCGGTGGCCTCACTTGGCCCGGCCATGGTGAAGCCGGTTACGCTGTAGAGGCTGGTCCCTGACGACAGTCCGAACGCGCTCAGCGGCGCGCGGATTGTGATCTGGTTGCCAACGATCGTTCCGGTGGCCACGAAGTCCTGGTGATAGCCAGCTCCGAAGACCGCAGTCGGATTGCCGGCGCTGACGAGCTTGTCGTTCGTGTCGAGCTTGCCGCCGAAGAAGCGGACCGTTGACGACGGAGTGAAGTCCATCGACAGGTGGTAGATCTCGTTCGCGCTCATGAAGCGAACCACGTACTGCAGCCGATCGGCCAGGCAGCCCGCCGGAGGCGCGCAGGTTGTCCCGTTGTACGCCGCGAGGTCACGGCGCATGGCGGAGGCGCGGGCGTCAGACAGGTTCATCCTGGCCACGACCTGGCCGTTCTCCAGGGCAATCGACGCGCCGAGCGCATCCAGGGCCGGCAGGTTGGGAGCGCCGGCGACGTTCGGCCAGGTGGCGTCCCCGGCGGGATCGGTCCGTCCACCGGTCGGAATGGTCACGTTGATCGTCCTCCCGGCCAACACCGAGACCCCGGAGGTCTGCTTGGCGAAATGGGCGAACGGGCCTTCGTCCTCGCCCGCCGGTGGGGCGGCATGGAAGCTGTTCGAATTGTTGTCCATAGTGATGATCCCGAGGCGCCCCGCCTCGTCGAAGCTGATGTCGATCATGTCGAGCAGGGAGCGGTCCTTGCCGGTGGTGGCGCAGGTCGTGCCTGAGGTGCAGACGTTGCCCAGGTGCATGACCCGATGGGTGACCAGCCCGCTGTTGACCGTCGGCCGCACCGAAAGGGCATCGGGAATGACAGCGGCGTAGGTATTCCATCGGGCGGTCTCCGGCGCCCCGTCGGGCTCCCCGGTCCATTCGGTCGTGCCGACGTAGGTGATCCCGATGCGGCCCGCATCACCCGCGGTCACTTCGGGGAAGACGGCGCTGCCGACCTGCGGCATGCTGACCCGCACCTTGGGCGACCATTTCGTGCCCGGCCGACCGCCATGGGTCGGGTCGTTGGCCTTGTCGAGGATGGCCGAGTAGCTGTACCAGACCACGCCGCCGCTGTCCCAAGTGAGATAGGCGTTGCCGGCTGCGTCGATCGCGACCCACGGGAAGCTGGTGGCAGACGAGCCGGAGACCTGGTTGTCCTGCCAGTTGCTCGGCAGGGCGTAGCCGTCGCTCGGGCCGGTCGCCACGAAGCTGCCGCCCGGTGAAACGCCGACGTGCGGCTGGTAGATCCAGCCATGCCCGGGACTGGAAGCGTTGTTGTCGACGCGGAGCTGGCCGCTCTGGCCGACGTTGGTCAGCTGACCGACCGGCTGCGGGACCGGCGCCCCGGACGAGTCGATCGCCTGGATGTATTGCTGGGGCACCACGTGATAGACAAGGAAGCCCTCGATCGGGCGCCCAGGTGCCAGGAAGACGGTGTTGTCCGTCGCCGCGACCCACTGTCGATCTGTCCCGGTGGTCCCGTTCGAGACAGCCGTCTGGACCAGCCAGCTGTCGCCGTGGTCGAAGGAGGTTGCCAGCGCCTCGTTGAGGAGTACCTCTTGGTCGGCGAAAAAGACGTGGCCAGAGGCGAGGTTGACATCGTTCTCGGTGTCGCCGCCTCCTTCGGTGAGGCAGTTCGGTCGGCTGCGATTTGCGCAGGCGCGATCGAAGAGGAGGCGGAAGCTATCGCCACCATCGAGCGACCGATTGAGCTGGCCGATCCCACTGCGACTCGACAGGGGCCAGTCGACGAAGATGCGATTCGGGTCGATGCCGGCCGCGGGGGTCGAGTAGGGCATGCGCCGCTCGATCGTGACCTGCGGCTCGGCGCCGAGGAAGTGAGCCGACGTCACGGTGGCCGGCGCAAAGGCAATCGCGTCGTTGACAAACGTGGCCGGGCCGCCAGTCGGGTCGCCTGCACAGCTGCCCGCGCCCGAGACGAGCTGGGCTGTCGCGTTGTAGCCCGGCCCCGCTCCCTCATCCACCGTCGCGAAGTAAACGGCACGCACCTTGTACGGGCTGGCGTCGCTGCTCGCGCATGTGACGAGCGTCGATTCGACACTGCCCGGCAGCCCCGAGGTGGCTACCTCGTTGCCGTTCCGGTCGTACACGTAGACATCGAAATCCTCGGCCGGCGGGACACCGGTCAGGTCGATCTGCACACCGCCGGCATGCGTTGCCCAGTAGCTGGCCGGGATGTCGACGGTCAGCGCGAAGTCGTCGCAGTAGCCACCTGGAGCGGGCGGGTCAGCCGGCGCGGCACACTCGACATCTGACGGGCCAGCAGTCATCGCCGTCACGGCGGGCCCATTCCACGCGGCGTTGGGGCTTGACTCGCTCACGGTGCCGGATGGGGGCGTGGCCGCCGCCGAAGGGCCGACGACGAGAGCGGTTGCAATCAGGAAAGCCGTGACGAGTGCAATGAGTCGACTGGACGAGCGAGCCATTGGACGTCCTCCGGGCAGGCGACATCCCTATGCGTCGCCGCGACGGCGATGACCATATGGCGGCTCAGACTCATGCTGCAGACCCGGACCGAATGGTGACGTTACAGTTCCGTTTCAAGTGTCCGCCGGGTTGGGTCAGACGTCTCGGATCTGGCGCCAGTGCTCGGCCGCCACGCGATTCGTGCCCGGATCGACGCGGAATCCGTCGAAAGACCGCAGTGAGAGGTACCGACTCGCAATACCGCGGGCGAGTTCGTCAGCGCAGGGCCCTTCCGGCGGCCAGGCGCGCGAAGCGAGCCCTGGCGTCGAGGGCGGAGCGGTCGAAGCAGGCGGCCTGCGATTCCCCGGCCAGCTGCGCGGCGGCCGCTCCCCGAATGGCCCGCCGCACGGCGGGCAGGCTGGTCGCGCTCATGGAGAGCGACCGGATCCCCAAGCCGACGAGCGCGAGGGCCGCGACCGGATCGCCCGCCATCTCGCCGCAGACCGAGAGGGAGACCTTCGCGCGATCGGCGGCCTCGACCGAGAGTCGCACCAATCGCAGCAGGGCAGGGTGCATGGCGTCGCGGTACCGCTCCAGCGCCGCGTTGCCGCGGTCAACCGCGAGCGTGTACTGCAGCAGGTCGTTCGTCCCGAGGCTGGCGAACGCAAGCCGCCCGAAGTAGCTCGCTGCGGTCAGGACCGCGGACGGAATCTCAAGCATGACGCCGAGCTCGATTGGACCGATCTCCAGCCCTTCCCTGGTCAGCTCGTCCTGCGCCCGCTGCGCCAGGCCTTGCAGGATCCCGACGTCATCGGCGTCCGCGACCATCGGGGCCATGACTCGCACGGGTCCCGCCACCGCGGCCCGGTAGCAGGCACGCAGCTGAGTCACGAACAGCTCGGGGTGCTGGTCGGCGAGCCGAAGCGCACGAACGCCGAGGAACGGGTTGTCCTCCTTCGGCAGCGGGAGGTAGGGCATCGGCTTGTCGCCGCCGATGTCCAGCAGGCGGATCGTCACCGGCTGGCCCGGAAAGGCGCGCAGCACGCGCTGGTACGCGTCCGTCTGCTCGTCCTCCGTCGGAGGGGAGGCGCGCTCGATGAACAGGAACTCCGTCCGGAAGAGTCCGACGCCCCGCGCGCCGAGCGAGACCGCCTGCTCGCATTCGTCCGGGTTCCCGATGTTGGCGAGCAGGGTCACGTCCACGCCGTCGGTCGTGCGCGCCGGGACCGTCGCCTCGGCCAGGTCCTGCGCGCGCTCCGCGGAAGCGACGGCGGCGCGTTGCGCGAAGCGGTTCCGGTCGGCGTCGTCCGGCGCGATGACGACCTCGCCCGTGCCGCCATCGATCGCGATCTCGCTGCCGGCGTCGGCCCTCCGGACCGCGTCAAGCAGGCCGCTCACGCCGACGACGGCCGGGATGCCATAGGCACGCGCCAGGATCGCTGCGTGAGCGGTCGGTGACGAGCGCTCGAGGGCGATTCCAAGCACGAGTTCACGCGGCAATGTGGCGGTGATGGACGGCGCCAGATCCTCCGCGACGATCACCGCCGGCGCGAGCAGCGTGGCGCTCGAGGGGAGACCGGCAAGGCGTCGCGCGATCCGATCGCCAACGTCCAGCACGTCCGTGGCTCGGCCGCGGAGGAGCTCGTCTTCGAGGTCGGCCAGGCGGCCTGCCACCGTGGCTGCGGCACTCATCACCGCGGAGGCGGCGTCGATCCCCCGGCTCTCGATCTCGGCCGCCGCCGCGTCGAGGAGGTCGGGGTCGCGTGCCATCGCCGCCTGGGCGCCGAAGATCGCGCCCTCGTCGGTGTGGCCCGCCTCTCGCACGCTGCTCGCGAGCTCCCGAAGCTCGAGCGAGCACGCCTTGGCGGCCTCCCTGAGGCGCGCGGCTTCACCGGGGGCCTCGGCCGGCGCAACGCGGCGGGGAGGCGGGAGGGGCGGTCGACCCACCTCGGTCCAGGGTCCACGAGCGACCCCGGGAGAGGCTGCGACGCCTGCGAGTCGCGGCCGGGTGGTGCTCATGCGGCCAGGCGCCGGCTTGCGGCGGTGCCATCGTGGACGGTCACCGCATCCAGGTCGGCCTGGGTGACCGGTCGCATGGTCGTGCCCGGCGAGCGGCATGCAGCGACCGACCAGCCGACGGCTGAAGCAAGTGCGTCGCGGCCGCCATCCGCGGCGAGGTATCCCGCCAGCAGCGCATCACCTGCCCCGACGTTGTTCTGTATCCCATCGATTCGGGCCTCCGCATGCGTGGCACCGTTGCGATCGACGTGCAGGGCGCCATCCGGGCCGAGGCTGACAAGCACGGTCTCGATCCCGGCGGTGATCAGCTCTGTCGCCGCGGAGATGACATCGCCCAACGTGGGCAAGTTGCGACCGATGAGCCCCTCAAGCTCGCCGTGATTCGGCTTGATGAGCGCCACTCGCTCCCCAACGCACGCGCGCAGCGCGGGGCCATCGGCGTCGATCGCCACACGCACCCCTGCTGGCATGCGACGGACCAGGCGCGCATAGAAATCGGTGGCCATTCCGGGGGGAAGCGATCCGCAGCCGGCAACCCACGTAACGCCCGCCGCCAGTGCTGCAGTCCGCGCCAGGAGCTCTTCGGTCTCATCTTCGTCGAGCATCGGGCCAGGCTCGTTCACCTTGGTGACCGTGCCGTCCCCCTCCACAAGGCTGATGTTGATCCGGGCGTCGCCTGCGATCGTCACCGCCTCCATCGGAGCGGCGTCGCCGAGGAGTGCCCGCACCACAGCCGCCGACGACAGGGACAGCGGCACGACTGCCAGCGTTGGATGCCCCTCGGTGGTGAGCGCCCGCGACACATTGATGCCCTTGCCGCCCGCCTCCGCGCCCGCCGACAGCGCCCGAACCAGCCCACCCCGAACGATCGAAGGGACGCGCAGCGTGCGGTCGATCGAGGGGTTCGGCGTCACGGTGACGATCATGACGCGAGGCTACCGCGGAAGGTGCCGCGCGAAGAGCGCTGCCTCGGCCTCGATCGTCCATGCGCCGTCCTCGTCAAGGGCCGCCGCAACATCCGGGTGGCTCTCCTCCAGCTCCGTCAGGGCCGTCAGGGGCAGGTCGCGCAGCGGCGGGAAGACGACGATCTTGCCCGGGAAGCGCCCATCGATGAGCGCCTGCAGGGCGTCCTGGGCCGCCTCCATCCCGCCTACCGCGGCGAGAGCGCGCCGCGGCTCCAACTGGCCGCTGACGGTCTTTGACACGACGAGGGCCTGGTCCGCGATGCGCGACCCCGACGTCCCGGTGTACTGGGCCCCGTGCAGGAAGACGGGCGACAGGTTCAGCGATGCCCGCGTACCAACCGGAACGCCGGCGAACAGGACGAGCATCCCGTCGGGCGCCATCGCATCCGCGGCCGCGACGACCGCCCGAGCCGACGGCGCGGTGATGACCATGTCGTCGGCCCCGGTCCCGCCGGTGTGGCGCCGAACGGTGGCGGCCAGCGCATCGGGCTCGGGGCCGAGGTGCTCGATCACCAGGGAGCGCCCGCGAGCCTGCGCGACGGGAGCCAGGCGCGCCTCCGCCGCTGCCAGCCGATCGGCGTCGAGGTCCACCCCGATGACGAGGCGTGGCCCGTTAGGCAGGCTGAGCGCTCGCTCGACGTGCATCTGGCCCATTGGTCCGGCCGCGCCCACCACCACGGCCACGCCGCCGGGCAGCAGCTCGGCCCGGTTCCTCGCCTCGCCGTACGCGGCCGCAACGTCCAGGCCCGTGGTGCCCACATAGGCCGTGTAGTGGTAGTGAATGCGCCCGATGTCGATCTCGACGTCGCCATCCAGCGGCTCGTCCGCGACGATGTTCATGACCCCACGGAAGGTCAGCGCTTCGGCGGCGCGTCCGACTTCGCCGGCGGAGGTCGGCGCCAGCAGGATGATATCGTCGAAGGGCCCCAAGGTCGCCCAGTCGCCGGTGATCTGAATGGTCGAGGACGGCGCACTCGCACGCACGCCTGCTTCGAGCGCCTCGCCGGCCCCGGTCAGGGTGATCTCCGCCGTTCCGGCGAGAGCATCTCCGAATCGGTATGGCCGGTCGTCCCCGGGGCGCGCCACGATCAGCATCCTGCCGCCGGCCGACGGCGTCAGCCGGCGACGCTGCGTGTAGGCGGCCTCCACGCATGCCCATGGCTCGGTCAACGCGGCTTCGGCATAGCCGAGCCGGTCGTCGACCTCGATGACATAGGCACCGTCATCGGCGGCAAGCACCTCTGGCCCGATGAGGTGATACTCGATCAGCCCGCCGGGGATCGTGTAACCGTAGGCCGTGCTCTTGCCGCCGACATAGATGTCCGGCTGGATCGCGAGCCGCTGGCCGGGACTGAACCGTCCGGCGAGCTGATCGCCGACCGCCATGATCGTCACCGAGGTCTCGTGACCAAGCCGGGTCGGTTCGCGCTCGAGATCCCGCCCGTACAGCTTGGGGTGCTCGCCCCCGAGTCGAATCAGCTTGACGTCCGAAAAGCACAGCCCCACGGCATCCACCCGCACGAGCAGCTGATCGGCCGCGGGCGGCAGGACGTCAACCAGCTCAGGCCGGCCCTCCCGCCCGAAGCGCTCGATGCCGGGCCCGTAGAGATTCCAGGCCAGCGCCTGAGGGGGGACCGGGCCGGCCGCCTCGCGGTACGCGTCGTATCGGCTTGTCGTGCGGAGAGCGGTCATTTGGGACGCGGGCGCGGGAGATCGGCGGCCTTCAGCACCTTGCCGGTCGGGTCGATCAGGCCGACCTTGGTGCCGATCGTCTTCGGGCTGGCCGTGAAGAGGTCCCCGCCGTTGATGGCCAGCCAGCGATAGCCATCGAGTGGCTTCAGCCGGTCGATGGCAGGGCCGATGTCGGCCACGCTGGCGGCAATGTTGATGCGGCCCCGGTCGGCGACGAGGTCGGCAATGCCATCGGGATCCGGCGACGCGCCCAGCTTTTCGGTCAGTGCGGCGAGGATGCCGTCCCGATCCAGGCGACTCATGAGCCCTCCCTCTCTGTCAGCAGGACGCCGGCCACAGCATCGATTGCCTCTTCGGCGTCAGCACCCGAGGCGCTAACCGTCACCTCGTCGCCGGTCGTGGCGCCGAGGGCGATGAGCTGCGTGATGCTGGCACCGTTCGCGTGCCGCTCTCCGGCAACGACGGTGACGTCCGCGTCAAAGTCCATCAGCCCCTCGACGATCTCGGCGGCAGGGCGCGCATGGAGGCCATGCGGATTCGCGATGCGCACGGTTCGGCGCACATCACCCGAGGTGACGGTGGCAGCCTCCTGGGGAGCCGCCTCGGACCCCATCAGGACCCGGTGAATCTCCTCAGCGTCGGTGGTCGAGGCGAGGCGGGCGCAGAGCTCCGCGTCTCCCAGGACGGCTGCCAGCTGCGACATCACCGCAATGTGCTCCTCGGATCGCGCAGCAAGACCGATCACCAGCCGGGCTGGCTCTTCTCCCCACGGCACACCCGCCGGGAATTGTGCGACCGCCAGCCCGGTCCTCAGGATCGTGTCCTGCGATTCACTCGTGCCGTGCGGCAGGGCGATTCCGTTTCCAAGGTATGTCGAGATGATCTCCTCGCGCGACAGCATGGCATCCACGTATCCCTCCGTCACCAGCCCACCGGCCACGAGAAGGGCTCCGACGCGCCTGATCGCTTCAGAGCGGTCGGCCGCAGTGGCTCCGACCACGATGTCGGACGTGCTCAGGACCTCGGTCCCAGGGGAGGTGTCCATCACCCACCGCTGGGTTCGCTGGAGATCGGCTCGCCGGCGGTCAGCTTCCTCACCACTTGATCTGAGGCCGTGTTTGCAAGGAAGTTGCGGAAGCTCAGCACGACTGCCTGCGGAGCGGCCTGACGCGCACGGGCGGAGAGCCCTTCGTGAGCGATGACCACGTCCGTCTCGGCGGGTATCTCATTCACGGGTGAGTGGATGACGTTGACGGCCAGGCCTGCGTCCTTGAGACGCTTCTTCAATTGGTTTGCGCCGATCAGGCTCGATCCCATGCCCGCCTCGCACGCGAACACGACGAGCTTGACCTCGCTGGCTTGCTTGACGACCATCGCGGAACTCCCCTAGGTCCGTCGCCGCCCGGCGCGGAGGGCGCCGGGCGGCGTTGCATTGCCGGGACCGGGCGTCAGGCCGGTACCGCGGCGGGCAGGGCGGGGCCGCTCTCCATCTCGGCCTCCTCTTCGGTCTGCTTGACGGGGTAGACCCTCAGAATCAGAGAGCCGACCACGAACGAGGCGACAGCCCCGGTCGCCACGCCCAGCAGGACCCCGAAATGCTGTCCCGGAGGCGTCACCGCCAGGTAGGCGAAGATGCTGCCCGGGGAAGGTGTCGCCACCAGTCCAGCGTTGGTCGCTGCGAACACGAAGTCGGCGCTCATGCCACCGGCCCACATGGCCACGATCATGATCGGGTGGGCCAGGACATACGGGAAGTAGATCTCGTGGATCCCACCGAAGAAGTGGATGATGATCGCCCCGGGGGCTGAGAGCTTGGCCGCCCCCTTGCCGAAGAACGTGAACGCCAGGAGCAGGCCGAGGCCCGGACCGGGGTTCGTCTCGAGCAGGAAGTGGATCGCCCGCCCGTTCTTGGCCACTTCGTCGACGCCGAGCGGCGCAAGCACGCCATGGTTGATGGCGTTGTTCAGGAAGAGGACCTTGGCGACCTCGATCGGGATGTCGGCCAACGGCAGCAGCCCTGCCTTGATGATCGAGCTGACTCCGCTGCCCAGTCCTTCGGAGAGCGCGGCGAACCACGGACCGAGCCACAGGACGCCGGCCACCGCCATCACGGCGCCGAGGATCCCGGCGGAGAAGTTGTTGACGAGCATCTCGAAGCCCGATGGCACCGACTCCTGGGTCGCGTCGTCGAACTTCTTGATCAGGTAGCCGCCCAGCGGCCCAACGACCATGGCGCCCAGGAACATCGGCAGGCCGGCACCGATGGCCACGCCGAAGGTGGCGACCGCGCCGACGACACCGCCGCGATGCCCGTACACCAGCTTGCCGCCGGTGTAGCCGATGAGCAGCGGAATCATGAAATTGATCATCGGCCCGACCACGGCCGCAATGGTCTCGTTCGGCGTCCAGCCGGTCGGGATCACGAAGGCCGTGATCAGACCCCAGGCGAGGATCGCGCCGATGTTCGGGAGCACCATTGCCGCCAGGTAGCCGCCGTACCGCTGGATTGTTTCCATACCCAGACTCCTCCTCCTATAGGCCAGGAACGGCGGCATCATCGAATCGCCGGGATGGCGGGACAACTGCCAATCTGTCACCGCCGACTTGTGACGATCCTGACCGCGGGGATCGCGCTCGTCAGTGCTG
>Ga0070705_100001843_pt1 | contig 10928 bp, 9 predicted proteins | sample KBSK5253metaG_FD_65455 | JGI IMG/M metagenome (GOLD analysis project Ga0070705, IMG submission 65455) | Corn, switchgrass and miscanthus rhizosphere microbial communities from Kellogg Biological Station, Michigan, USA - KBS K5-25-3 metaG | ecosystem: Host-associated > Plants > Roots >... | reverse complement strand
GCCATCGTCATCGCCTAGACGACGTTCAGCTCCGGGCGGAGGCGCTCGCTCGCGGCAAAGCGCTCGGCGGCGAGCGGCTCGATGTCGACGAACGGCGTGCGTCCGAGGACGAGGTCGCGGACGATCTCACCGACGGCGGGCGCCTGCAGGAAGCCGTGCCCGGAGAACCCGGTCGCGTAGAGGAAGCGCGAGACGTCCGGCGCCTCTCCGATCAGCGCGTTGCAATCGGGCGTCATCTCGTAGTAGCCGGCCCAGCCACCCTTGATCCCGACGTCGGCGACGAGCGGCACGCGCCGCGCGACAACCTCGGCGAACGTCGTGGACCACGCCTCGCCAGGCTCGGACTGGAACCCTGGCTGCACCTGCGGGTCGGCCATTCCCATCAGCAATCCCGGACCCTCGCCGTGGAAGTAGAAGCCGGTCGCGAAGTCGATCGTCATCGGCAGGTCAGCGGGCAGCCCCGGGATCGGCTCGGTGAAGAGCACCTCCCGCCGCAGCGGCGTGACGTCGAGCTCGACGCCGGCCATCGCCCCGCACGCGCGCGACCAGGCGCCGGCCGCGCAGACGACGGTGCCGGTCGCGATCTCCCCCCGCGCGGTTCGCACCGCGCGCACCTGCCCGCCGCGCGCGACGATCTGCTCGACGGCGCAGCCGCTTTCCACATGCGCGCCATGCGCCCGTGCGCCGGCGGCGTAGCCCTGGACGACGGCGTCTGGCGTCGCGTGGCCGTCGTCCGGGGAGAAGGCGGCGGCGAGCACGTCGTCGACGCACAGCAGCGGGCACAGCTCGCGCGCCTCGCTCGGGGTGACGATGCGGCTCGGTACGCCGTGCTCCTGCTGGAGCGCGACGCCGCGCTCGAAAGCCGCGACATCGTCCTCGCGCGTGAGCAGGAACAGGTAGCCCACCTGCCGCAGGTCGATCTCCCCACCGGGACGACGCCCGAAGTCGGCGAACGCGGCGAGGCTGCGCTGCGCGATCGAGATGTTGAGCGGATCGGAGAACTGCGCGCGCACGCCGCCGGCAGCGCGGCCCGTGGACCCGGCGCCGAGCGCCCCCCGCTCGACGAGCACGACGTCGGCGACGCCGGCCTCTGCGAGATGGAACGCGATGCTCGTCCCGATCACCCCTCCCCCGACCACCACGACGGCGGCGCGGCGCGGGAGCGGGCGGCGGCTATGACCGATCTCGACCATCGCTCCCAGCGTTCCACAGGGCCCAAAAATTGTCAACAATCTGCATTCTTAGGCCGGCTCCGGACGCTGCCCGCGCCGGCGGGCCGACCCGAGCGGCGGGTATGCTCGACCGATGGCCGCCGCCCCCAAGCGCCTGCTTCCCAGAGGGCCCGCCCCATCGAACGTGATGCTCGTCGCCCAGGCGCTGCGCGAGGCGATCGTGTCCGGGCACTTCGCCGCCGGGGAGCGCATCAAGGAGATCCCGCTCGCGCAGCAGATGGGCGTCTCGCGCGGGCCGATCCGCGACGCCCTGCGGCTGCTGCAGGACGAGGGCCTCGTCGAGATCTCGCCCAACCGCGGCGCGATCGTCCCGCAGGTCCGCGGTCTCGACGTGGTCGAGGTCTACGCGCTGCGAGCGACGCTCGGGTCGCTCGCGCTGCACAAGCTGCTGCTCGACGCGGACCCGGACGCGATCGCGCGGCTCGACCCCTGGCTGCGCCGCGTCGAGCGAGCGGTCGAGCGCGGGAGCGAGCGCAATGCCGCGCACGCCGACCTGATGTTCCAGACCGCGCTCGTCGAGGGCGCGAACCTGCCGCGCGTCGCGCGCGAGTTCGAACGCTTGACCTGGCAGGTGCGCATGTTCATCGCCACGCTCGACATCCACTACGACCGCGAGCTGCCGCTGATGCTCGACGAGCTGCGCGCGCTGCACGCGGCGATCGGGTGCGGCGACCGCCAGCGTGCCCACGCGCTGTGGCGCGAGAAGTTCGAACGCTGGATGCGTCACTTCGTCGCTCGGCTCGACGACGAGCAGCTGGACGGCGAGCTGTGGGCCACGCTCGTCGACGCGCCTACGTCAGCGTGACCGACGGCTCGGCGGCGGCCGTCGCGAGCAGCGAGCCGGCGGGCGTCTCCAGGAACGCGTCGAGCGACACGTCCTCCTGTCGCACCAGCCCGCGCTGCAGCAGGCGCCCGTCGGCCAGCAGCTGCACCACGCCGACGACGCCGGCGGCGGTCGTCCACGCGATCGAGGTGCAGCGACGACCGGCGATCTGCCGCGGCTCGTACACGCGCACGAACTCGTCGCGCACCGTGCGGCCGTCGCGCTCGCCCTCCGCGGCGACATAGACGAGCACGACGTCGTCGTCGACCGGCGGGTAGGAGCGGCGCAGGATCTCCTCCGCCTGCTCGCGGTGCTCGCCCATCCGCAGCTCCTGCAGGAAGAAGCGCACGAGATCGCAGTGCCCCGGGTAGCGGATCGTCTTGTAGTCGAGGCGGTCGACCCGATTGGCGAACGTCTCGCACATCGTGCCGAGCCCGCCCGAGGTCGCGAACGCCTCGTAGGGCGTCCCCGCGACGTACAGCTTCTCGCTCTCCGCGAGCGCGGGCACCGTCGTGGGCCGCCCACCGCGGAGCACTTCGCAGTCATTGAGGTACTCGTTCACGACGCCCGCCGGGGACCAGGTGAAGGAGTAGCCGAGCGCGCCGTTCGGGCTCTGCGGCAGTGCGCCGACGCGCAGCGCGACGCGCTTGGCGCGGTCCAGCCCGAGCGCGAGCGCCGAGCCGACGACACAGATGAAGCCGGGCGCCAGCCCGCAGTGCGGGATCAGCACGGACTCCGCGCCGTCCGCGAGCTCGCGGACGACCGTCGACGTCGGCCGGTCCTCGGTCAGGTCGAGGTAGTGGACGCCGAGCCGCCGGGCGATGCGCGCGATCTCGCCGTTGAGCTGGTAGGGCAGGCAGGAGACGACAGCGTCGACGCGACCGAGCAGCGCCTCCAGCGCCTTCGTGTCGCCGGCCTCAATGCGCTCAACTCCGGCGCTGCGGGGTGACGCATCGGCGGCGACGACCTCGAAGCCGTCCTCCAGCAACAGATCGACCACGACGGCGCCGACGTTGCCGATCCCCAGCACCGCGACCCGTCGAAGGGACCGACCTTCACCGTGAACACTCAACGCTGCTCCTCTGTCGCTGACCGTGGACGCGGTCCAGCGTTTCAGAGCCGGGTGAAATTGTCAACAATCTGCAATAAGGGCGCGATCCGCGTCAGCGCCCGAGGCGCCGCCCCGCCTCGGTCAGCACGTCGCCGAGGATCCCGGCGATCTCGTCGAACTGCGCCTGCTCGGCGATCAGCGGCGGGGAGACCTGCACGACCGGGTCGCCGCGATCGTCGGCGCGGCAGATCAGCCCCGCCTCGAACAGGCGCTCGGACAGGAAGCCACGCAGCAGCCGCTCGGACTCCTCGTCGGAGAACGTGGCCTTCGTGTCCGGGTCCTTCACCAGCTCGACCGCGAAGAAGCAGCCGGCGCCGCGCACGTCGCCGACGAGCGGCAGCTGGTAGAGCTGCTCAAGCGTCGCGCCGAAGGCGCTCTCGCGTTCGGCGACGCCCTCGACGATCCGCTCGCGCCGCATGATCTCGATGTTCTTGAGCGCGATCGCCGCCTGCACCGGATGGCCGCCGAACGTGAGCCCGTGCGCGAACGTCGCAGCGCCGTTTGTGAACGGCTCCATGATGCGGTCCGAGGCAATCAGCGCGCCGATCGACGCGTAGGCGGAGGAGAGTCCCTTCGCACAGGTGATCAGTTCGGGCCGGATGTCGTAGCGCTCGGACGCGAACCACGCCCCGATGCGCCCGAAGCCGGTGATCACCTCGTCGGCGCACAGCAGGATCCCGTGCTCGTCGCAGAGCGCGCGCACGCCCTGGAAGTAGCCGGCCGGCGGCGTGAACGCGCCGCCCGAGTTCTGCACCGGCTCGAGGATCACCAGCGCGATCGTCTCCGGCCCCTCCGAGAGGATCCGCTGCTCGAGGTCGTCGAGCAGGAACTGCGTGAACTGCTCCTCCGTCTCGCCAGCCGGGCGGCGGAAGCGGTTCGTGTTGCGCACGTGCGCGACCGCCGGCACCAACGGCTCGAACGGCTCGCGCAGCGCCGCGACGCCGTTGATCGACAGCGCCCCCAGCGTCGTGCCGTGGTAGGCGACGTCGCGCGCGATCGCCTTCCAGCGGCGCTCGCCGCGCAGCGCGTGGTACTGGCGCGCGAGCTTCCATGCCGACTCGACCGACTCCGAGCCGCCGGAGGTGAAGAAGACGCGGTTGAGGTCGCCCGGCGCCAGCCGCGCCAGCTCAGCCGCCAGCTCGATCGCGCGCGGATGCGCGTAGCTCCAGTTCGTGTAGAACGGCAGCTCGCGCAGCTGCTCAAGGGCAGCCTGCCCGACCTCCTCGCCGAACGAGTAGCCGATCTGCACGGCGAAGAGGCCCGCGAGCGCATCGAGGTAGCGCTTGCCGTTGACGTCCTCCAAGTAGCAGCCGTCGCCGCGCGCGATGATCGGCACGGGTTGGTCGGCGTACGCGCCCATGCGGCTGAAGTGCAGCCACAGGTGGTCTCTCGCGGCCTGCTGGAGATCGAGTCCGGTCGGACGCGCAAGCGCGGTCACGCCGATGCCCAGCGCTCGATCGCGCCGATCAGCATGTCCACGGCCGTCTCGAAGATCTCGTCCTGCGCGGGGAACAGGTGCGGGGCGGCCGTGACGGCGTGCGGCAGCGCCTCGGCGTCGAACGCCGCGTACGTGCGGCGCATCGCGGCGCGGTCGGCGACGCGGGGGTCGTCGGCGTGCTCGAGCAGCGTGGCGTAGAGGCCGGAGCCGACGACGACGTTCTCGATCACGTGGAAGGTGCGCGCCGCCGCGGCCGGGTCGAGGCCCGCGTCGGCGAGGATCGCGAGCAGCCGGTCGTTCATCGCCGCCAGGTGGGGATCGTCGTCGGGCCGCCGCGCGAGCAGCACGGCGACGTCCGGATGAACGCGGTAGCGGTCGCGCTCGTGGCGCAGCTCGGCGCGCAGCCGCAGGCGCCAGTCGTCGTCCGGGTCGAGCTCAGGGACGTCCTGGAAGAGTCGCGCTGCGAGCGCGGCGACGAGCGCGGCCTTGTCGCGGAAGTGCCGGTAGAGCGCCGTCGGATCGGCCCCCAGCTCGGCGCCCAGCCGGCGCATCGAGAGCGCGTCGAGCCCCTCCGCGGCGACGATCCGCTCGGCCGCGACAAGGATCCCCTCGCGGTCGAGCCGGACGCGCCGGACCGGCTCGCCTGTTGGCCGGACCGGCCCGCGTGCCGCTCGGCCCCGCTCGCCTGTCGGGGCGCCCCGCTCGCGTGTCGGCCGGACCGGCTCGCCCGTGCGTGTCGCTTGCGCGTGCGCTCTCGCTGCCATGGCCCCACCCTAACTCGTAAGTCAACACGATGTCAACGCGTTGACTCACGTGCCGGGCGAGCGCTACGCTGGGCCCATGACGACCACGACCGAGCGCGCCGCCACCATGCGCATGCCGGCCGAGTGGGCGCCCCACGACCTGACGCTGATCGCCTGGCCCGCGCGCGAGGAGGCGTGGCGGGACGCAACGATCGAGCAGGCGCGCGACGCGCACGTCGCGACGGTCGCCGCCGTGGCCGAGTTCGAGCCGGTGCTGCTCGTCGCGCACCCCGACCACGTCGCCGACGCGCGCCGGCGCGTGCCGGCCGCCAACGTCGAGGTCGTCGGGCTGCCGATCGACGACTCGTGGCTGCGCGACTCCGGCCCGCTCGTCGTGACAGGCCGCGACGCCGAGGGGCGGCCGGCGCGCGCCGGCGTGGACTTCCGCTTCAACGCGTGGGGCGAGGCGTTCGCCCCCTACGACCACGACGCCGCGATCGCCGGCCACCTGCTTGCGCACCTCGGCATCGAGCGGATCGAATCGCCGCTCGTGCTCGAGGGCGGCTCGATCGCGGTCGACGGTGAGGGCACGCTGATCACGACCGAGCAGTGCCTGCTCAATCCGAACCGCAACCCTGGCGCACCGCGCCAAGCGATCGAGCAGGAGCTGCGTGAGCGCCTCGGCGCGGAGGGGATCGTGTGGCTGGGCCGCGGCCTGCTGGAGGACGCCGACACCGACGGCCACGTCGACAACGTCTGCGCGTTCCTGGAGCCGGGCCGCGTCCTGCTGCAGACCGCGCCCGCCGGCGACCCCAACCACGAGCATGCCCGCGAGAACGCCCGCGTCCTGCGCGCGGCCGGACTCGACGTCGTCGAGCTGGAGCTGCTGCCGCGCATGCAGCGCGCAGACGGCTCGCAGGTCGTCATCCCCTACCTCAACTTCTATCTCTGCAACGGCGCTGCGATCGTGCCGCTCGCGCAGCTCGACCCCGGCATGGACGCCGAGGCGCTGCGGCGGCTGCGCGAGCTGCTGCCCGGCCGCGAGGTCGTCGGCGTGCCGGGGGCGGTGCTCGCGCTCGGCGGCGGCGGCGTGCACTGCATCACCCAGCAGGTCCCGTCCGTGCCGGTCGAGGAGCCGCCCGCATGAGTGACTACCGGGTCCTCATCAACACGACGCCGCCGCCCTCGCTCGCGCGTGTTGAGGACGGCGCGCCGCGGCGTGCGCCGTTTCGCATCGGCGCGGTGCAGCAGCGCTGGCATGCAGATGCAGCCGAGCACGCGGCTGCCCTGCTGGAAGGCGTCGCGATCGCCGCGCAGGAGGGCGCGCGGCTCGTCTGCCTTCAGGAGCTGACCCTCTCGCCGTACTTCGCGATCACGCCGGACGGGCCCGCCGCGGCGGGCGTCGAGCCGGAGCCGCTCGCGGACGGGCCAACCGCGACGTTCGCCCGTCGCGCCGCCGCCGCGCACGCCGTCCACGTGCACGCCTCGCTGTTCGAGGCAACCCACGGATCGGACAGCCTCGGCTACAACACCGCGATCGTCGTCGCCCCCGGTGGCCGCATCGTCCAGCACACGCGCAAGCTCCACATCCCGATCACCGCCGGCTACTACGAGGACCGCTACTTCCGGCCCGGCCCGGCGCAGGACGCGTTCCCCGTGCTGGGCCTCGGTGAGGCGCGCCTCGGCTTCCCGACCTGCTGGGACCAGTGGTTCCCGGAGCTCGCGCGCGCGTACGCGCTCGCCGGCGCCGACGTGCTCGTCTACCCGACCGCGATCGGCTCGGAGCCCAACCACCCCGGCTTCGACACCGAGCCGCTGTGGGAGCAGGTGATCGTCGCGAACGGCATCGCGAACGGCACGTTCATGGTCGCGATCAACCGCATCGGCGCCGAGCCGCCGCTGACGTTCTACGGCTCCAGCTTCATCTCCGACCCCTACGGCCGCAAGCTCGTGCAGGCCCCGCGCGACGAGCCGGCCGTGCTCGTCGCCGACCTCGACCTCGACCAGCGCCGCGACTGGCTCACCCTCTTCCCGCTCCTCACGACCCGCCGCCCCGACGCCTACGGCCCGCTGACCGCGGCGACGGCGTCGAGCAGCTCGCTGCGCAGCGCGGGACCCAGCGAGGTGAGGTAGGCGAGCACGACGGAGCGGACGATGCGCGTCCCCCGCAGCGGCCGCACGACGACGTCGTCGCGCACCGGCGTGATCGCGAGCTGCGGGACGAGCGCGACGCCGAGACCTGCCGCGACCAGCGCCTGCGTGATCGAGAAGCTGTCGATCCGATGCGCGAAGGAGGGCTCGAAGCCGCGCCGGCGACAGGCGTGGATCAGCGCAGCGTGACTGGGGTCGGTGTCGGCGGGGGCGGCGATCCACTGCTCGGCGCGCAGATCGTCGAGCGCCACGGACGCGCGCTCGGCCTGAGCGTGACCGGCGGGCAGAAGGACGAGGTGTTCGTCATCGAGCACGCGCTCGAGCTGGACGCCCTCGATCGCGAAGGCTGCCTCCTCACCGCCGGAGGCGAACAGCAGCGCCGCGTGGACCTGACGGCGCTCGAGCGCCACGATCAGCTCGGGCACCTCTGCCTCAAGCAACTGGACCTCGACGCCGCGCGCGGCGAGCGCCGTCATGACACGCGGCGCGATCTCGGCTCCGGCGCTCGGGAAGGTGCCAAGGCGGAGCGTCGAGAAGCCGTGCTCCGCGCGCCGTCGCACGTCGTTCTCGACGGTCGCCACGCGCTCCATCAGCTCCGCCGCGTAGCGCGCGAGCAGCTCGCCGGCCTCGGTCAACCGCGCGCCGCGCGGACCGCGCTCGACCAGCTGGGCACCCAGTCGCGCCTCGAGCCCGGCGAGCTGCTGCGAGGCGGCCGGCTGGCTGTAGTCGAGTTGGCGCGCGGCGCCCGCCAGCGACCCCTCCTGGGCGATCGCGGCGATCAGTCGCAGGTCCCGCATCTCGACGCCGCGAGTCATTGGCTCACTCTATAGGGATACGCATTAAATGCGCTTGGCATGTCGTCTACCCAATACCTAGTGTGTAACCGATGGCACGCGACACCAGCGCAGCAACCGCTCCGGCAGTGCTCCCGTTCGAGCAGCTCCACACCCCCTACCTGTCGGCGCTGATCGCGTACGCCCATCGCGCCCCCGAGCGTCTGCACGTGCCCGGCCACGGCGGCGGCCCCGGCGCCGATCCCGCGCTCGCCGCCGCGCTCGGAACCTCGACGCTCAGCCTTGATCTGCCGACAGGCGTCGGGCCTTCCCCGACCGAATTCGAGCAGGCCCAGCGGCTTGCGGCCGAGGCGTACGGCGCCGGCCGCAGCTGGTTCCTCACGAACGGCGCGAGCCAGGGCAACCACGCGATCTGCCTCGCACTCGCGCCGGCCGGTGCCGAGGTGGTGGTGCAGCGCAACTCCCACGGCAGCGTGATCGACGGGCTCGTGCTGAGCGGCGGCTCTCCCCACTACGTCCTGCCGGGCCACGACGCCGAGCTCGGGATCGCGACCGTCGTCACACCGGAGCGGCTGCGCACGGCGCTGCAGGAGCGTCCGCATGCGCGCGCTGCGCTGCTCGTCTCGCCTACGTACTTCGGCATGGTCGCCGACGTCGCCGGGTGCGTGGAGGTGGCGCACGCTGCCGGCGTGCCGCTCGTCGTCGACTGCGCGTGGGGGCCGCATCTTGGGTTCCACCCCGCGCTTCCGCAGAGCCCCCTGCAGCTCGGCGCCGACGTCGTGCTCACCTCGACGCACAAGCACGCCGGCAGCCTGACGCAGAGCGCGATGCTGCACGTCGGCCCGGGACGCGAGCAGCTCGCCGATCCGATCGGGCGCGCGCTGCGACTGCTGCGCTCGACGAGCCCGAGCTCGCTGCTGCTCGCATCGCTCGACGCCGCACGCCGCCAGCTCGTCGTGCGCGGCGCCCGTCTCCTGGGCGACGCGATCGCGGCGGCCGAGCAGCTGCGCGATGGCATCGACGCGATTCCCGGCTGCTGCGTGCTCGACCGCTGCTGGCGCGGCGAGCTCAAGGCGTGGGACCCGCTGCGGATCGTCGTGGACATTCGCGGAACCGGGACCGGGGGCGACGCGCTGGCGGCACGCCTGCGCGATGTCCACGACGTCCAGCCGGAGTTCCACACGCCCACCGCGCTCGTCTTCGTCGTCCCACTCGGCTTGACGAGCGCGAGCGCCAGGCACGTCGCCGATGCGCTGGCCGAGGCTGTCGAGGTCGCCGCGACCGACGCCCGCGTGCGCTCGAGCGCGACGCGGCCCACCCCTGCGCTGCCGCCCCCCACGCCGCTCATTCCACCGCGCGACGCGTTCCTCGGCTCGATCGAGACCGTCGATCGCGCCGCCGCCGTCGGCCGTGTGAGCGCCGAGGCGATCAGCGCGTATCCGCCGGGGATCCCGACGTTGCTGCCCGGCGAGCTGATCACCGCGGAAGCGCTTGAGCATCTGGTCTCGCTGCGGGCCGCGGGCCTGCGGCTGCACGGCGCGGCCGACCCGGAGCTGCACACGCTGCGCGTGGCCGCCCACTGATCAGCCGCGCCCGCGATCAGCGCGTGTCGCCGTGCGCGACCGCCTCCAGCACGCCGGCACGGATGTCGTCTTGCAACGTCTCGGAGATGCTGAACGCCCACGCCATTTCGACCTCGTAGCCGCCGTCGGGGAAGGCGTGGCGCGGCGGCAGGTAGAGGCGGCAGTCGTTCGCGTAGCCGACGACGTACGGGTGCGCGATGCCGGTGTTACGCAGCGCGCGGCGCAGGTCGACGCCGGTGTCAGCGAACACCTCGCCCGGCTGGCCGACGAGCACGATGCCGGGGCCGTCGATCCCAACCAGCATCACCTCGAGCGGGTCCGTGCGCTCGAACAGCCGGGCGAGATCCCACCCCTGCACGATGTGGTCGTCGGCCGGCGCGCCGGACGGCGGCGCCTTGCTCACGGGGTCGAAGCGGAGCTGCCGCGTCCACAGCCGCTCGACGTCGACCGGCTTGATCCCCCGGTGCACGCGCAGGGCCTCCCGTGCAACGGCATCGCCCATCCGCGCCGTCTCCTCGGGCGTGCCGCCGATGCGGTCGCCGATCGCAAACACCGGCTCGTCCGGGCCGTAGTAGAGGCGCTCCGCCGTCGAGTCGACGAGCCGTCCCTCGTCGAGCCGCGCGAGCACGCTCGGCGTGAGCGGGTTGACGTCGGCGCAGGCGCCCTGCCCGAACACGGCGACCGCCCCCTCGCCGAGCTCGTCCTCCAGCAGCCGCGACGCGATCGCCGGCCAGTCGCCGGAGATCGCGTTGTTGTCCGGCCCCAGCACGACGGGGTGGCAGGCGAAGCCGTAGTAGATCCCGAGCGGATCGCCCGCTTCAGAGTCGACGCGGATCGCGAAGACCGCGGGGTCGACCGGGTCCTCGAAACGGCGGCGGTTGAGCGCGTGGCCGTAGAGCATTCCCCAGCCGGCGCCGACGCGTGCGGGCGCAAGCCGCTCGCACGCCTGCGCAACCGCCTGCTCAATGAACGGGGCGATGCCGTCGGGGAAGCACGCGGGATCGGTGTCGAGCGGCCCGCTGTGCGTGTGCGTCGCGCTCACGAACAGCCGCT
>Ga0070705_100001837_pt1 | contig 10946 bp, 9 predicted proteins | sample KBSK5253metaG_FD_65455 | JGI IMG/M metagenome (GOLD analysis project Ga0070705, IMG submission 65455) | Corn, switchgrass and miscanthus rhizosphere microbial communities from Kellogg Biological Station, Michigan, USA - KBS K5-25-3 metaG | ecosystem: Host-associated > Plants > Roots >... | reverse complement strand
GGACCGCCCGGGCGGTCGCCGCATCGCCGTGCGCCTCGAGGTCGGTGCACAGCTTGTCGAGCTGTTCCTGGGCCTCCTCACCGCGCGACGCGGCGCGGAGAAGCTCGACCAGCATGACTCGAATGTCCTGGCTCCCGGAGAACTGGTCGGCGAACGCCTTCACGGCTCCGAATGCCTCGTCGAGCTGGCCCTGGGCGTTCATGCGCTCCAGGTACTCGAGGAGGTTCCGCTTGGCCTCGATGACGACGTTCTTGCGGGCGTGGAGGCGGGCGAGATGGAGATAGGTGGTCGTGCGCCCCGGGTTGACCCGCAGGATCTTCCCGCACAGGGCGATCGCGTTGTTGAAGAACCCCTGGTCGCCGTAGAGCTCGACCGCCCGCTCGTAATGCCGGACGGCGGACGCGGTGTCCCCAACCTTGAGGTACAGATCGCCGACCCGGTTATAGAGCGACAGGTCAGGCGTCGCGTCCTTGCCGGATTCGATCTGCTGGATGGCCTTGAGATAGACCTCAATGGCCTTCCGCCAGTCCTCCTTCTGCTCGAACTTCCGCGCGGTATCCTTAAGCTTCTCGAGACTCATGCGGGTGCGGGCGAAAAAAGAGGAAACAGGCGATGGGGCTTGAACTTGGAAAGGTAGGGCGAGCCTGGGGACGGGGCAAGCAAGCCGAGGTCCCTACCCCTCGCCGGCGCCCGGGTCCAGTTCCCCAGCCGCCACCGCCCGGGCGAGGCGCTCGAGGTCCGCGGCAGGGGGCCGGTCGTCGTCCAGCGGGAGCACGGGAGGCTCGAGCCCCCTGAGGCGCCGGTAGAGGGCCGCCACGCCCCGGCCGGGCGCGAGCGGCTTGAGGAACTCGAGCCCCTGGGCCGCGCACAGCAGCTCGGCCGCCACCACCCGCTGCGCGTTGAGCAGGATCCGGCGGGCCTTCACTGCGGCCGCCATGCCCATCGGGACGAAATCCTCCTGGTTGGCGTCGGTCGGGATCGAGCCGATGCTCGCGGGCATCGCGAGCGCCCGGGATTCGGCCACGAGCGACGCGGCGGTAATCTGCACCATCATGTACCCCGACCGCAGCCCGGGATCGGCCGTGAGGAACGCCGGCAGCCCCTGCGAGAGGTCGGGATTCACCAGTCGCTCGACGCGGCGCTCGGAGATCGCCTGGAGGGTCGTGAGCGCGATGGCCAGAAAATCGAGCGCCTGCGCCACCGGCTGGCCGTGGAAGTTGCCGCCGGAAATTACCTCGCCGTCCTCGAACACGAGCGGGTTGTCGGTCGAGGCGTTCAACTCCACGAGCGCGGTCGCCTCCGCGAACCGGAGCGCGTCCGCCACCGCGCCGAGCACTTGGGGAGCGCACCGCAGGCTGTAGGCGTCCTGCACCCGCGGATCGTTCTCCCGGTGCGATTCGCGGATCTCGCTCGCCTCGAGCAAGGCGCGCATCAAAGCCGCGGCCTGGCGCTGCCCCTGGTGCGGGCGGGCGTCGTGGATCCGCGGATCGAGGGGCGCCGGCGTGCCGCGGAGCGCCTCGAGACTCATCGCCGCGGCACCGACCGCGGTGCGCCAGAGCACCGCCGCGTCGTGGACCAGGAGCGTCAACAACGCCGTTTGCGCTTGGGTGCCGTTGATGAAGGCGAGCCCTTCCTTCGGCGCAAAGCGGAACGGCGCGAGCCCGGCGGCGGCAAGCGATGGACCGGCCGCGACGCGCCGCCGACCCTGCGCCCCGGCCTCGACCACCTCGCCCTCGCCCATGAGCGCCAGACCCACGTGGCTCAACGGGGCGAGATCGCCGCTCGCGCCCACGCTTCCCTGCTCCGGGACGAGCGGGAGCAGCCCCGCATTGAGCAGGGCGACCAGCGCCTCGACCAGAGCGGGGCGCACGCCGCTCGTGGGCCGCAGCAGGACGTTGGCGCGGAGCAGCATGAGCCCGCGCACCACGTCCGAGGGGAGCGGGTCACCGACCCCGGCGGCGTGGCTCCGGATCAGGTTGGCCTGGAGCCGGTCGAGTTTGTCGGGCGGGATGCGAACGTTGGCGAGCTTGCCGAAGCCGGTGTTCACCCCGTACATCGTCCGCCCCGCCGCGATCGCGCCCTCGATCGCGCGGCGGCTCGCGAGAAGCCGCTCGCGCGCGCTCGCATCGAGCGTCACGCGTGCGGTTGGGGTTCGCGCCACCCGGACGACATCGGCGATGGAGAGGGAACGACCGTCGAGGACGAGGGTCGGGTCAGACATGGGGCCGAATCTCGACGGAGGCCCACGATTGCACAAGATCGGCGCGATGACGCCCACGCCGGGCGAACGGCGCGATACGCGCCCCGACCGCCCGAGGTGGCGTCTACGGCAGGGCGTGCGTCGCGGCGCTGCGGACCGTTCTGAGCTCCGGGTTGTCGGGGTCGGTCTGGAACGACCACGCCAGGATGACGAACCGGTCGCCGACGTGGGTGGGCCGGACGGCGCCATAGAGCACCGACCCGCTCGGCCCCGGCACCTGGAACACGTACCCCACATTGGGGAGCAGCTCTGCGATGGCTGTGGAGTAGCCGTTGGGCGGGGGCGTAGAGGGACTCGGCGCCAAGTCGATGCTGGTGAGATCGGCAACCGGCGCGAAATTGTTGTAGATGGCGAGGAGCACATCCTTACGACGCGGCTGGAGGAAGAGCGAGTCCGTGAGGTTGTTCCGCTCGATCGAGAAGTCGGCGTCGGGGCCCGCGCCCGGGACGATGAGACCGAGCTCGTTGTTCTGGACTTGCCCGTCGGCGTTCGCATCCTTCCAGAATCGGAACCCGCTCAGAGTCGGGTCCGCCGTACCGGTCCACACCACGATGTTCCGCGCGTCCGGCCGTGGCGTGTCGTTGTGCGGCGTCGAGCGCGGGCTCTCGGCCTGCCCCACGCTCATGGCGGAGACGGCGAAACACCGCGAGACCCCGTTCGTGAGCGCACCAACGATGAACTCGGGGGAGACGGTAGTACCCTCGAGCAGCCACGTCGTTCCGCATTGCCCGGCGAGGTAGTTCGTCGTCCAGGAGTAGCTGGTGCTGAAGACGCGGTAGTTCTGGAAGTTGCTCGGACTAGCCAGGAACGCGTTGTCGTCCCAGGTCAGCGCGATCGCGGCGTCGAGCGAGGTACCCACAAGGTTGGTGGGGGTGGGCGGGGGCGTCCCCGTCACCGGTCCGGTCGACGACGAGGAACAGGCGGACAGGGCGATCGCCGCGGCGAGAAGCGACCAGACGCGCATGGGAACCTCAGGATGGAAATGATGACGAATGCCCTATGTGCAGGGGACGTGCCACCTCGGACCGGCTCCACGAGCCCCCCAGCCGGTGACGGCCGTTTGTCCGCCCCGGCGGACACTCACTGGTTGAACGTGGCCTGATTGTAGTCGAACTTGAGCTCGGGCAGGGCGATCAGGAAGATTGAAAAGTACACCGCGAAGTTGCCGTTCGCGTTCCGGGTAAAGTTGAACTGGGCCCGCCAGTCGTGCAGATCGCGCTGAAGCGCCACGGTCTGCGACTCGAACCGGCTGGCCGTCAGGTTGTACTGCGCGTTCCACTGCACCGTCCAGAATCGGGTGGGGGAGAGCCCCGTCGTAAAGTTCAGGTTCTTCTGGGACGCGACCTCGGGCTGGCCCGGGATCGGCCGGGTACGGCTCAACGTGTAACTCAGGTTGATCGCGAACGGCCGGTTCGGCAACGAATTCTGATTCGCGCTGAAGAAGGTCGTGGACCGCCCGCCCTGCGCCTCGTACGGCTGCTGGCTCTGGTCCGGCCCGCGGGGCTGGCCGGGCGTCCGCGCCGGCGGCGCGTGGCCGAGGCCGAAGAGCGACCCGATGGCCCGAAACGTGTTGCCCGTGAGTGTGAAGTTGGTCTGGAGACTCGTGAGGAACGGCTCGAACTTCGCCGTGTCGGTCCCCACGACACCACGCCAGAGATCGTGCGTGATCCGCAGGTTGAACCCGGGCAGGAGGTCGGTCAGGAAGCTGTTGGACAGCGTCTGGGCGGTCCAGCCCGTGCGCCCCGGCTGCTTCGCCTGCTCGAAGTCGTAGGTGAGTGCGCTGGTGCTGATGCTGAGCAGCTTGATCTTCCTGACCGTCGTCCCCGCGGTGTCGCCCGACTGCGGCTTGGTCTTGCCCTCGAACGTGTTGTTGAGGCCGATGCTCAGTGTCTGGGTCGGGAGGATGCTCAGCTGGGGGGTCTGGCCGGCCGGCGTGATGGCGTTCGCGAAGGCCTGGGAGATCGACGCGGCGGGGGAATAGCTGAACTGGATGAGCGGCGCGAACGTGTGCCGGATCCGCGCCAGCGGACCGAACCCCGGGTAGAACGCGAAGAACGTCGGACTCGATGACAGGCTGAAGTTGAACTTCTTGCCCTGGATCACCCAGGCGCCGTCGGTCTGCCGGTTGCGAATCGCGAACGCCTGCCCCGTCTTGTTCGTAATCCCCACCGACGGCGTGATCCGCCAGCTCCGCTGGAAGAGGATCGGCAGATTGATGCCGGTCTGCCAGTCGAACGTGGTCGAGAAGTCCCCGGGGAAGAATTGGGAGACGCTCACCGAGTCGGCCGGATTGACGAACCCGGGCGCGAGGAACGCGATCGCCTGCCGCTGGGTCGTGGTTCGGTCGATGAAGGCGATCGAGTTCTGCCAGCTGAAGCTGCCGAAGCGGAACGGGGTCGTGAGGTTGAACACGGTGTTGCGCGAGCTGCCGACCTGCGGCACCGTGTCGATCAGCCCGTTCGGCTGGGTGATCAGCAGGCTGGCGAGCGGCGTGCTGGCCGTGAGATCGTTCGTGAGACTCAGATTCGGGGACCAGGTCACGTTCCGCCCAATGTCGATCGGCTTGGGCGAGATCGTGAGCGCGGGGAGCTCCGTGGACGAGCTGCCGTCCGAGAGGCTCTGGCGCCGGTTGCCGCCCAGGTTGACCTGCCCCCAGCGGAAACGCTTCTGGAAGCTCACGGCACTGTTCACCTGCTGGGTGTTCTGGAGCGGGTTCAGCGCGTTCTGTCGCAGCACGACCGAGTTGCTGACGTAGTTGATGTTGAACGTCAGGTTGGTGCTGAGGTTGAACTGCTGGTGGTGACTCCACAGGAGACTGGTGCCGCTGCCCCCGCCGCTCTCGAACTGGCGGCTGAGCTCGAACGAGCCCCCCATGAAGCGGTCGAGCACGTTGTACTGCATCCCCGCGCCGACCTGCACGTACCGGTTGGAGAACCAGTCCAGGCGGAACGTGAGGTCCATGTAGTCATTGGTCGCCCAGTAGTATCCGACGTTGCTGATCTGCCGCTGGTACGAGCTCGACGGCCGGATTATGTCGCTGAAGCCGAACTGGGGCGTCAGAATGCCCGAGTGCCGGCCCGGCCGGATGTCCTGGTAAATGAACGGCAGCCAGAGCACCGGCACGTCGCGCACGTAGAGCACGATCGGCCGCGCAACGAAGGCCTGCTTCGACACCCACTTCACCTGGCGGGCCTTGAAGTGGTAGTGCGGGGTGGGAAGCTCACAGCTGGTGATGTCGCTGGACGCGGCGTAGAGCCGTGTGGCGTTCGAGTCGGCGGCCACGTTGCCCCGCACGAACCAGGTCGCCTGGCCGGATGAAAACGTGGTCAGCGCGTTCTTGATGACGCCGCGGCTGGTGCAGGTGTTGTACTCGATGCTCCCGCCGACCAGCACCTGGCTCTTCTCGAACAGGTGCGGCTCGCCGCCGGCCTCCAGAATGCAGCTCGTTTCCTGGTAGCGGACCGTGTCCGCTTCGAGCTTCACACCCTGCTGCTCGGTCAGGGCCTCCCCGGTGAGGCGCATCCGCCGCTCATCCGCGTAGTAGGTCGCGGAATCGGCTCGGTAGCGGGTGACCTTGTATCCGGTGCGCTTGAGGAGCTCGGTGAGCACCGAGTCCGCCTCGGAGAAAGTGCGGGTCGGCGCGGTCGGCAGACCCAGCATGCGGGCCGTCGCGGTATCCAGGGGTTGTCCGGGCCCGATCTGCCCGACGCTGATCCCCTGCCCGCCCTGCAAGCCCGGCACCAGCCCCCCGAGCCCTCCCGCCTGCCCCGGCTGCTGGGCGCGGGCGAGGGGCGCGAAGAGGAGCGAGAGCGCCACTGCCACCGCGGCCCGGAGCGTCAGGACCCCGAGCCGCTCGAGGAGACGCTCCCCTCCGCCGGTCGCCATGGCCTCTGGGCGAGGCGCCCGGGCCTAGCGCCCGAGCGCCTTGAGACGGTCGCGCGCCAACGCGGCCTCCCCGGACCGCGGGTACTGCTGGACCACGCGCTGGTACGCGTCCTTGGCCCCCGCGGTGTCTTTCCGCCGCTCCGCGAGCAGGCCGAGGTTGTACAGCGCGGCCGACGCGCGGCCGGACTGCGGATACTGCTGGATGACCCGCTTGTAGTAGGCGGCCGCCGAGTCCGGGCTCTCCGCCGCGAAGCTCTGTCCGAGAAAGTAGATCGCGTCCGGCGCTCGCTCGCTGGTGGGGTACGCCTGGAGCAGCTGGCGGAATCCGATCCGCGCCGTCGCAGTGCTGCCCCGGCGCAGCTGTGCCACCGACGCCTCGTACATCTGGTCTGCGGTCGCCGTGGGCTGGGCGTTCCCCGACCGCGCCGTGTCACTGGCGGCGGCCGGCGCCGCCGCGCCCGTGGCGCTGATCTCCGCACCGCGGGCTTCCAACTGCGTCCGCAGCTCGCTCAACCGCTGCTGACTCTGCCCCGTCAGCTCCTGCAGCTGCACCAGCTGTTGCTCGATATTGTACAAATCCTGCTGGGTGTCGCCCCGGAGCGAGCGGACGGCCAGCCCCAGCGAGTCCATGATCCGCTGCTGCAGCCGGATGACCTCACCCAGCCGCAAGGCCCGGACCGAGTCCTGTCGCGCCGACTCGGCCCGGAGCAGCGCCACTTCGTTCTGCACGCGCCGGACGTCGCCGGACGTCGCGCAGGCGGTGAGCCCCGCGAGCCCCGCGCCAATGAGGAGGGTCCGACGCGGCCAGCTCACTTGGGCGCCAGCAGATTGTCGCCGCCGGCCGTGAGCTCGAATTCATCACGCCGGTTCTTGGCCCAGGCGTCCTCGCTGTGCCCCGGGTCGAGCGGCCGCTCCTTGCCGTAGGACACGACGTCGAGCCGGCCCTCGTCCACACCCTTGCCGGTGAGGTAACGCTTGGCCGAGGCCCCGCGCCGGTTGCCGAGGGCGAGGTTGTATTCGTCGCTGCCGCGCTCGTCACAGTGGCCCGAGATGCGGAGCCGCACGGCCGCGTTGGCCCCGAGGATCGCAGCCTTGCGGTCGAGGATCCCCTGGTCGCTGGCGCGGACGTCCGCCTTGTCGAAGTCGAAGTGGATCATGTCGCCGAGCTCGGTGCGGAGCGCGGCGACCCGGGCCGCGGCCTCGCGAGCCATGCGCTCGGCGTCGTCATTCTTCGCGGGTGGGGGCGGCGGCGGCGCTTCGCGGGGAGGTGGAGCCGGCTGGGGCGCGGGCTGCTCGGGAGCCGGCTTCTTGCCGCAGGCCGCGACGAGGGTGGCGGCCGCGAGGAGCGTCAGGATCGACGATGGGCGCATCATGACTCCTGGACTCAAGGGTTGGGTGCAACGGCAGCCCCGGCCAAGCGCCGGGACCACGCAGGAAGCCGGGCCCAGCCCGGCGTGGACAGTTGGCGGTTCCGGCCGGTCTCGGCGTCGATCACCCAGAGCTGGCGGGCGCCCGTCCGGTCGGAGACGAAGCAGAGATGGCGGCCGTCCGGCGCCCAGGTCGCGTCCTCGTTCCGTCCGGTGGACGTGATCTGGCGGAGCTTCCGGCCGGCGACGGTGAGCACGAAAATCTGGGGAGTGCCGGAGACTTCGCGATGGAACACGACCGACGAGCCGTCCGGCGACCACTCCGGGGCGTAGGACGGGCCGGTGACGCCGAAGTCGAACGGGGCGAAGAGCTCCTGCTCGGTCCCGTCGGCGCCCATCACGTACAACTGGGGCGGGCCCGCACGGGTCGACACGAAGGCGATGCGTCGTCCATCGGGCGAATACGTCGGGGACAAGTTGTCCGCGAACTTACCGGCGGTCAAGCGCTGCGGCGACCGATTTCCGGGCGTCGCCACGTAGATGTCCGTGCCCTTCTCGTCGGAGCGGGCGTACACGACATGCTGACCGTCGGGCGCGAACATCGGGGTGATGTTGAGCGCCGTTTCCGTGCCCGGCAGCTCCGACACCTCGCCGGTTGCGAGGGTCTGGAGGAACACACCGCCCCGTCCCTGTACCAGCTTGGTGAACGCCATCCGCCGGCCGTCCGGCGCCCACGCGGGCGACAGGGACGTCTGCCCGTCCGGCGTCAGCGCCCGCGCGCCGAAGCCGTCGCTGTCCATTTGCCAGACCCGGCCGCTCTGGACGAAGAGGATCCGCGTCGCCGCGATGCCGGGCGTGCCGGTGGCCCACCGGGTGATCTCGTCCGACAGCACGTGCACGGCGAGCCGGAAATTCGCGTCGGTGGGGGGCGGCAGCGCCGCGCTCTGCTGGTTGGCGAGGACCGAGCGGCCGATGTCGTGCAGCCGGGCCGTGACCTTGCCGCCCTCGTCCACCAGCTCGACCGCGAACTCGGCGCCGAGGGCCTTGTAGAGCCCGTAGTTCACCGGCCCCGCGGTGGTGCCGCCGGCCGGGTCGCCGATCGCGATCATCTCGAACCGGTCGCTGTAGTCGAGGTCGCGCCGGACGATGGCGCGTACCGAGTCGAGCCCGGCGCCCGGGATCACCACCAGGCCCGGCCGCGCGCCTGGCGTATAGTTGATGCCGACCCGGACGCCTTCGTAGGCCTTGGTCGTGTCCTGGGCCTGGGCCGTCCGGGCCAACGCCAGGGGGGCGAGAGCGGCAAGACCGATCGCTAGCAGTCGTCTCATCGAGGTCTGGGCGTGAAGTAGAACGAGACCGGCAATACGTCCGCCGGATAACCGTCGGGCAGCGGACCGAACGCCCGGGCGTTGCCCGCGGCCTCGATCGCGCCCTGCGCGTCCAGGTCGAAGGCGAAGTTCCCCGACGACCGCAGGAACTTGATCTCCCGAACAGTACCGTCCCGCAGAATGAGGAAGCTCACCTCCGCCTGGAGGTTCCCGCCGCCCGAGGGCCGGTCCCACCGCCGGTAGACTTCCGACACGATGTTGCGAAGGTACTCCGGGTACGGGAAATCGAGACCGGGCGTTTTCACCGTGGCGATGTCGGTGCCGGTGCTGGGCGTCTCGCCCGGCAAGGGCTTCTCCGGTGCCCGCGTCTTGGCCGGCGCCTCTTTCTTCTCCGGCTCCGGCGGCGGCTTGGGCTCCGGCTTGGGCGGCACTTTGGGCGGCAGCTTCGCGGGCTGCGGCTTGATCGGCGCCGGCTTCTCCTCGGGCGGAGTGGGGATGGCCTCCGGGGCGGCTTTCTTGAGCTGGGGCTGCCGCTCGGGAGCCGCGAGCAGCTCCACGGCATAGCTCGGCGGACCCGCCTTCATCGTGGAGCTCGGCGTCATGAACACGAAGGCCACGACCGCGGCATGCAGAAGCGTCGTGCCGATCAGCCCCGCCGGGACGCTCGGCCCCTCCCGGACGGCCACCCGCATCTTCATTCCTACGGCTCCTCATCGGCCGCCACGAGACCCACGTTCACAATGCCGGCCGTCCGGATCACGGCCAGGACCTTGACGACCTCGCCGTAGGCCACCCGGGCGTCCGCCTGGAGGTACACCCCCTCCGGCTTCCGCTGCGACACCAGCGCCCGGAAGGTCGCGCGGAAGTCGCGGTAGGAGACCGGCGTATTGTCCACGTAGACCTTGCCGTCCCGGTTCACCGAAACGACCATGCCTTCTTTTGGCTGGAGCGGGCGCGCTTCGGCCCTCGGAAGCTCGACGTCGAGGCCGCCCTGCATGATCGGGGCCGTGATCATGAAGACGATCAGCAGCACCAGCACCACGTCGATGAGCGACGTGACGTTGATGTCGGCGTTGAAACCGAGCTCCCCCCGCTGGCTTCCCAGCCCTCCACCAAGGCTCATCATCAGATCAGCCCCTCCCTGGCCATCGTCCCGATCAGCTCGCTGGCGAAGCCCTCGAGCTCGCCCGCGAAGAGCCGGATGCGATTCACGAACAGGTTATAGGTGATGACCGCAGGGATAGCGGCAGCCAGGCCGCCGAAGGTGGCGACCAGCGCCTCGGCGACACCGGGGGCGACTGCGGCCAGGTTACCGGAGCCCTTGGTGGTAATGCCGACGAAGGCGTTCATGATGCCGACCACGGTGCCGAGGAGGCCGAGGAGCGGGCTCACCGAGCCGATGGTCGCGAGCCAGGGGACGTAGTGGCTGAGCAGGTCGCGCTCGGCCGCCACCTCCTTCCCCAGGACCATCTTGAGCGCCTCGAGCTGGGTGGGCGTGAGCGACGAGGCCTGGGTGGACCGGTCGTCGCGCAGCCCGCCCGGCTTGAGCTCCGAATAGAACGTGATGGCCTCGCGGAACAGCCGATTGTAGGGCGACGGAGGCTGCTTCATCACGGCGTGGTACGCCTCCTGAAGGCGGGTAGCCCGCTCCATCTCCGAAAAGAAGCGATCCGCCTGCTTGTTGAGCCGGCGGAACTGCCACCATTTCGCCACGATGATAAACCAGGAGATCAGCGAGAACACCGCCGTGATCGCGAGGACGACCTTCGTCTCGGGGCTGGCGATGAGCACCAGATCGAGGGACGACCGTGGAATAGGGGATGCACCCTGCAGCATCAACGTGCCTCCTCTCGGAACCAGGACACCAGCTCGGCCAGCCCGTCCTCGAAGCGATCCTCCGGCCGCCAGCCCAGTCGCTGGGCCGCCTTCCCGTTGTCGAGCACGCTGCGCATCAACTCGCCCGGACGCGCCGGCGCGAACTCCACCGGGACCCGTCGTCCGATCACGCCCATCACCCCCTCGGCCACGTCGAGCACCGTGCGTTCCCCCCCGGTGGCGATGTTGAATGCCGTGTCGTCGATCCCCTCGCCGCGGGGAACGTCCACC
>Ga0070705_100001835_pt1 | contig 10951 bp, 11 predicted proteins | sample KBSK5253metaG_FD_65455 | JGI IMG/M metagenome (GOLD analysis project Ga0070705, IMG submission 65455) | Corn, switchgrass and miscanthus rhizosphere microbial communities from Kellogg Biological Station, Michigan, USA - KBS K5-25-3 metaG | ecosystem: Host-associated > Plants > Roots >... | reverse complement strand
GAGCGAGGCCATGAAGTTCCTCGCGGTGTCCGGCAGCCTTCGGCAGGCCTCCGCCAACACCGAGCTGCTTCGCGCCGCAGCCTTACTGGCCCCGCCGGGCCTGCTGATCATTCCATTGGATGGGCTCGGCGAGTTGCCACCCTTCAATCCCGACCTGGACACCGACCTGCCCCCGCCGGCCGTTCGCGTGCTGCGAGAGCGCATCGGCGCGGCCGACGGGCTGCTCATCTCCAGCCCGGAGTATGCCCACGGGGTCCCGGGCGTCCTCAAGAATGCGCTCGACTGGCTGGTCGGCGGCAGCGAGATCGTCGGCAAGCCGATCGGACTGCTCAACGCTTCGCCTCGGGCCGTCCACGCACAGGAGTCGCTGGCGGAGATCCTTCGGACTATGGCCGCCGAGGTGGTCCCCGCCGCGCGGGTCTCGGTTCCGCTGCTGGGCCGAAATCTCGCTGCCGCCGCGATCGCGGCGGACCCGGAGCTGGCTCGGGTGGTGCGAGGGGCGCTCGACGCCCTCAGGGAAGCGGCAGTGATTCGAAGCTGAGGTCCAGGTGGACCAGGATGCCGTCGTGCATCTTCAGCAAGCCGAGCATCTTGGTGAGCCCGCCGATCTGGAAGCTCTTGAGGCTCAAGGGGATCTCTCCCCGCACCCGAACGCCATCGGGGAGCAGGACGACCGTCGCGGGAATGATCGCGGGCTGCTTGACGCCGTGGATCAGGAAGAAGCCATGGAGCGTGACCGCGACGGTGTCTCCCCTCATCTCGCCGGGAAATACCTCCGCCAATTCGTAGCGGATGGCCGGAAACCTGTCGGACTCCATGGACTTGTTGAGGTCCCTGTCGCGCCGGGCGTTCCCGGTAACGAGGGAACGGACCGGCGCCTCCACCCAGCCGCGCACCGAGGCCAGCGTGGCGCCGCCGGTCATCTCCCCGGTCACGCTGGTGGTCGTGCCGGTAAAGTCGCCCACGGTCGCGTGCCCGTCGAAGCTGAGGGAGCCGGTCCGGAGGGTACCGCTTGGAAGCGGCCTCTGGGCCCGCGCGTCACCGACGGCGAGCAGGCTGCCGGCGACCAGCAGCAGAATGGTGTTGCCCTGGAAACTCATCATGATGCCTCTCTCCTGATCTTGGAATGAAGTCTTAGCGGCGATGGCGCCGCGAGGCCCGCACGACTACGCGTCCACTCACCCCGTCCGCGGGAACGGCGTACAGCTCCCCGGTGAGCCCGAGCCCCGGGCCCAATGCCCAGGTTGCCCCGCCGAACATCGCCACCCGCTCGAGATTCACCTCGACGCGACGCTGATCCAGCACCCCGAATTGATTCACGAAGTGCACCTGGAAGCGGGGGCGCATCCGGTTGTAGCCGACGCCGGCGTAGGACCGAAGCCGGCCCTGGGCCAGCGGGATGCCGAAGCGGACGTCGGCGCCGAGAATGTTGGGCCGGAAGCGGTCGTCCGAGCGCCGGCCGCCGAAGCACTCGCTCGAAGGGTCGGCGATGGCGTTGTCCGCGCAGGTGATCGGGGCGCGGAGCGATCCGAACGTGGCATGGCCCCGGAGCGCGAGCACGATCCCGTTGGCTCGGCCGAAGCTCTTCTCGACCGAGACGCCGAACAGGTTGGCTCGAACTCCGTTGAGGCGGAGCGGCGGAATCCAGCTCAGCGCAAGCCCGAGTCCGCGGGGCATCGGCACGACCAAGCGCGGTCGGGGGAACACGGGCAAGAGGTTGGTATTCTCCGGTCCTTTGCCCGGGCGGCAGGTGGTCGGAGTCGCCGTAAGCGGATCCACCCCGGGCACGGATGCCCCTTCCACCGCGACCCCGAACTCCTGCACCAGCTCCGGAGCCGCGCCGGGACCGAAGGCCAGCGGCACCAGGAAGCTCGCGAGGGTCCTGGCCTCGTTCGAGTGAGGCCCTGGAAAGCAGTCCCCCTGCGCGGCTGCCGTGGCAGGCAGGCAGAGTGCGGCGAGCGTGAGGACCAGGCCCGGCATCCTGCGCATTCTTCTGGACATCGTTTCCCGTCCTGGTTGAGCACGTCGAGATTCAGCGGTCCGCCGTCTGCACGCCGCAAGGCGGTAACAGTAGGGCGCGCGGGCCACCGTCGACATCAGCAAACCGCCGAGAGATACGAAGGGAGTTGGGCCGGGACGGCGTAAGACGTGGGACTACGACGCTCTTCATGTAGGACGCAGGCTGACGGCCACGCCGCGAAGATCTGACGACCGCAGCGCCGATCGCCCGACTGACCCGCCCAGACGCCATCGGTATACTGTCGCATGCGATTCAAGCTTCGGCAGTGTTCGATCGGGTTCACTGTGGTACTCGCAGCCGGCTGCGACTCCTCCGGCTCCGTCTATCCCGCGCCGAACCCTCCTCCGGCACCCAGCGGCCTGTGGACCGTCAGCGCGAGTGCGGCAGCGCTCCTCCGCCTGGCACCGAGCCAGCTCGGCAACCCGGGGGCACTCGCACCGGCCACCACGATCACCACGCCGAGCGCGCAGCTCTCCACGCTGGTAGGTCTGGCGTTCGACGCAGGCGGGGACCTCTGGGTCGCGAGCCAGGACGATTCCCTCCTGATCGAGCTCGCGTCCGCGGGACTGACCGGCTCCGGATCCGCCGCGGCCAGGACGGTGATCCGGCCGCGGGCGGGCTCGCTCAGCGGTCCCACCAGTCTGGCGTTCGACGCGGCGCAGCGTCTCTGGGTCGCCAATCGCAGCAATGGCACGCTGGTCCGCTTCGATCCGGCCGAGCTCGCCGCCGGGGGTGCCGTGGAGCCGGCGGTGATTCTCTCCGGACTCGGTCGGCCCACGAGCATTGCCTTCGACGCCGCCGGCTCACTCTGGGTTTCCGACGATCGGGCCAATACGCTCGTCCGGTACTCCGCCGCGCAGCTGGCGGCATCGGGGTCGCCGGCCCCGGCCGTGGTCCTGAGCTCCGCCGCCAACTCGCTGGTAAAGCCCAGCGGTCTGGCCTTCGACGCCTCCGGTACCCTTTGGGTTGCCAACACCAACAGTGAGAGCCTCGCGGGGTTCAGCCCGGACCAGCTGGCCGTGAGCGGATCCCCCGAGCCACGCGTCGTGCTGTCCCCGAGCGACGACTCGGTGACCCAGCCGGTGGGCCTGGCGTTCGATGCCGCAGGGAATCTCTGGGTGGTGGGTGGTGGCGGTGCGCTGACGAAGTTTGCGCGGGCGAGCCTCGGCGTGACGGGGACGCCGGCGCCAAGCGCCCGCTTCCAGCTCACCGGCTATTCGCTGCTCTGGAACGTGGCGTTCTGGCCCAAGCCCGCCGGGCTCCCACTGTTCTGACCGGGCCGACGCGTTCATTTCTGAAGGAGGTTTGCCATGTTATCCGAGAGCATTCTGCGCGCCGGCGGCCCCGGTGTACCCGGCGAGGCCTCCGGTTGGTTCGAAGACCCGCTTACCGAATTGGCCCGGTCGGTCTGGACCGCGGGCGATTTTCTCCAGATCGCGCGCAGCTTCGCGCCCGCCGCCGAGGAGTTCATCGCCCGGCTCAGCCTGTGTCCGGGGGAGTCGGTGCTCGACGTCGCGTGCGGCACGGGCAACCTCGCGATTCCCGCGGCGCGGGCGGGAGCACGCGTCATCGGGATCGACATTGCCCCCAACCTGATCGCGGACGCTCGGGTCGAGGCCCGAGCCGCCCGCTGCGTCATCGACTTCGAGGTCGGCGACGCCGAGTCGCTTCCCTATGGCGATGACCGGTTCGACGCCACGGTGACCATGTTCGGCGCGATGTTCGCCTTCCGGCCGGAGCGGGCCGCAGCGGAGCTGGTGCGGGTCACCCGGCCGGGCGGCCGCGTGGCGATGGCCAACTGGACGCCCGAGGGATTCATCGGCAAGCTGCTGCGCATACATACCGCGGTGGTGCCCGCACCCGACGGAGTGCCGAGCCCGCTGGCCTGGGGAGACCCTGACGTGGTTCACGCGCGCCTGGGCGACCGGATCGCCACGCTGATCTGCACGAGGCGAACGCTGGAGCTGCGCTTCCCGATTCCGCCTGCGGCCGTGACGGAGCTGTTTGCCGCGTGTTACGGGCCGACGGTCGCTGCGCTCCGCGCCACCGATCGTCGCGGCTCGGAGCGGCTCCGCGGGGAGCTCACTTGGCTGTTCAACGACCACAACCTCGCTGACGACGGCACGACCGTGGTGGCGAGCGAGTATCTTGACGTCCGGGCTCGAGTGGCCTGACGGTCACCCGTTCACCATTCACCGAAGGGGAAACCATGAGCCAACGCAGCAATGCCCTGGCCGAGCGCCTCGAGCAGGGGGCCCGTGCACTGGCCGACCTCGCGAACACCCTCACCGACGCGGAGTGGCAAGCCGCGGGGGCGAAGGACCGGCGCAAGATCGGCGTCCTCGTGCATCACGTCGCCAGTATGTATCCTCTGGAGATCGGACTGGCCCAGACGCTCGCGGCGGGGAAGCCGATCGCCGGCGTGAGCTGGGATGCCGTCCACGAGATCAACGCCGGGCACGCCAAGGAGCGCGACGCGGTTACCAAGGCGGAGGCGCTGGACCTGCTCCGGCGCAACAGCGCCGAGGCGGCGGCTGCGATCCGAGCCCTCAGCGACGCGGAGCTCGACCGAGCCGCTCCGGTGTCGCTCAACTCGGATGCGCCACTCACCTGCCAGTTCTTTCTGGAGGATCACGCGGTCCGGCACAGTTACCACCACCTGGCCGCCATTCGGGCGGTCCTGGGACGCTCATAGGGTCGTCCAGCGGCAGCGTTCCGGATCGAAGGTCAGGGCCGCCGCCGGACCCGGAGGCCCTTGCCTCCCACCGGCGCGACCAGGACCGGGTTGTTTCGGTCTGCGATAAACGGGGCCATGGCACCGAGCAGCTGGATGACGTCCGGCCGGGACATCCAGGCTTCGTAGTGAGCCTTGCTGCGCCACGCTTCGCTGACCCAGACCCCGTCGGGCTCTTCCAGGGACGTGCTCACCACATACAAGTAGCAGCCGGGCGCGTCGGCCACGCGCTCCGCGGCGACCAGCAGCAAATCCACGAGCGCGTCCCGCTGTCCCGCGTGGACGACCACCTTGGTGGTCAGTCCGAACCGGTTCACCAACCAGTCTCCTGTCTCCACCGGACTGGCGGCTGGGGCGAGCTGCTTTCTCGTCAAACGCATCATCCGCTCCGTTGCATCGCGCAGCAAACGATAAGTGGAGGGCCGCCGGCAGGGCGTCGGTGGGACTGCCGAATCCCGGTCGGACTGAAGGGAAAAGCCTTGTAGGACGGCGGCTCACGCGACGTTGCTGTAGTCCTCCGTCCGACAGCCCGGTTCCGGCATTTCCGGCCGCCGAAGGTGCCTCGCCTGATACTCCCATCGCCAGCCAATCGGTAACGTTCTCCGCGTCAGTGCTCGAGGCCATTCACGCGGGAGCAGGCGATGAAACCGATTGGTAGCTCGCTCTCGCTCCTGGTTCTGCTGGCGCTGGCCGGCGCCACGCCAGCGCGGGGGCAGCAGCCCGCGGCGGGATCGTGGGGCGAGGAGCTCCGGCGGCTCCGCGGCGGCAAGAGCGGTCTGGTGCGGCTGCGCGCCGCGCCGCGGTTCGCCGCGATCGTGGCCGAGCGCGAGCCCAACAACACGGTGGCCACGGCCAACGGAGTGGTGCTCGGTGACCAGGCCACCGGTGTCGTGAATCCGCCAGGCGACGTGGATACCTGGTTCGTGGACCTGACCGCGGGACAATTCTTCAGCGTGGACGTGGACGCCTTCGAGGCCGGATCGCCACTCGATGCGACGCTCGAGCTGATCGCTCCGGACGGCAGGACCTCACTCGCGTTCAACGACGACTTCGACGACTTCGACAGCCGCATCTCCTACCGCATCCCCACCAGCGGGCGTTACTACGTGGTGCTGCGCGGATTCGGGGCCACGGGAGGACCAGGGCTCACGTACGCCATCAATTTCGGAAAGGTCGCCTGCGACGCGGTGGGGACCGAGCTGGAGCCAAACGGTGCGCCGGGCAGCGCGACGCCGCTCGTGATCGGCGGCAGCGGCACCGGCGCGATCTGCGCGTCGGACGGCGACCCGGCAGGGGACGTGGACTACTGGGCTTTCACCGCGCGGGCGGGGACGACGATCGAGCTCGATGTCGATGCCGCGGCGCTCGGCTTGCTGGTCGACCCGTTCGTCGCGCTCTACGCGAGCGACGGCATCACCCGGCTGGCCTTCAACGACGACAACAACGGCGACGGCGCCGACAGCCGGCTTCAATTCTCGATCACTACGACGGGCACCTACTTCGCGGCCGTCTCCTCGCTCGCGGACCCGGGTGGCAACCCGTTCCCCTACACGCTCCACCTTCGCTCGATCGCCGGGGGACCGGGCGACCCGATCACGGTGCACGCCGCGAACGTGGGCCGGCCGCTGGGCCTTGCCGTAGGGAGCACGGGAGACCTCTTTGCCGGCGACCTGACGGGGAATCGCATCGTGCGGATCACGCGTCAGGGCGGGATGACGACCTTCGCGAGCGGAATCCAGAGCCCCGAGGGTCTGGCGTTCGATGCGTTCGGCCAGCTGCTGGTGGTGTCCGGAGACGGCGTGGTGTACCGCGTCAGCCCCCAAGGCCAGACCACGCGGTTCATCACCGACGCGGGCATCCCGATCTGGGTCGCCGTGGCTCCAGACGGCCGCATCTGGCTCAGCGACCTTTCCGACCGGTCGCTCCGGCGTTACAGCGCGACGGGACGGTTCGAGGCCCGCTTCGACGCGATCGACATCGGCGGATTCGGACCCGGCCCGCTGGCCATCGGTCCCTCGGGCGAGCCGCATTTCTCCAACGGCAACGAGATCTGGAAGCTGGTGAACGGCCAGCCCCGTCGGGTGTTGGGCGCACCGTTCGTGATCTGGGGGTTTGCCTTCGATGTGGCCGGCAACATCTACGCGCCGAGCCCGGTGGCCGGGCGCATCCTGCTGTTCGATGCAGTGGGGACGACGCTGGCCGATCCCTTTGCGGTGGGTCCGGACGCCCCGCAGGCGGTGGCGTTCGGGCGCGACGGCACGGGAGCCACCGAGGCGCGGCTGTTTGCCACCGAGATGCGGATCGGCCAGGTGATCGAAGTGAACCCGGCGGGCGTGGCCCAGCGCGGGCTTCCGATGGGATTCGTGCCGCCGGCGTTCACGCGCGACATCGCCGTCAAGGGCCTGTTGGGTGGCGGCGGGCTGAGCGCGGCGGATCTGCAGCTCCTGGACGCGATCGGCAACCACAACGGTCGCTACGACGTCGGCGATCTGCGGGCCTACCTGATCACGCTGGGCGGTGCGCCGAGTGCCGCCGCCCCGGCCCAACGCAGGGCGGCGAGCCAGCCATGAGCAGCGCGCGGTGGAGGTTCACCCTCCTGGCCGCCGTGGCTTTGGGCGCGGCCTGCTCGAACGACCCCACCAGCGGCGCGCCGCGGGCCGGCACGCTGACTCTGCGCCTAAGCACACCTCGCAGCGATGACGGCGCGCTGCTGTTCGAGGTGAGCGGCCCGCCGATCGACACCGCGGTGGTCGTCAATGGGTCACTCCAGCTGTTCACGCGGCGCGCGGACGGATCCACGGTTGTGGGGGCCGTGGTGGGCGGGCTCACCAATGGGGCCCTCGTCACGCTGCGGGTCCCGGACGTCGGCGCCGCCGGCGGGTACACAGCTCGGGTGCTCGAGGTGGCGGATCGCCAGAATGTCCTGCGCACCTCGCTCGCGGGCTACGCGCTGACGGTGACCCCGTGAGCGGACGCTCCGGGGCCGCGCCTGTAGTCCTCCGTCCGACGGCTCCGGTCGGCTTTGTCGCACTGTGCCAGGGCGCCGCGGCTGATACTGCCAGCAGGGGCCGATCACTAACGTTGTCGTGGTCAGTGATCGGTCCCATTCACGATGGAGTAGGCCATGAAAGCGAAAGATTCCAGGTCCCGCGCCCTTGCCGTCATGATCGGAGCGTTCGCGGTGCTCACCGGGTGCAGTAATGCTTACGGTCCGAGCAGCCCGCCTCCGCCTCCGCCTCCCCCCACCAATCCGCGGGAGGTGGATGCCACGCCGGCTCTGCTGTTCAATCCGTCGACGCTCACCGTGGACGCAGGGGACGTGGTGACGTTCGTGTTCGGCACGGTGGCGCACAACGTCTTCTTCGATCCCGAAGCCGGTACGCCGGCCGATATCGCGGGCGACAATGCGAGAGTGTCGGTGACGCGGGTCTTCCCGACTGCCGGCGTCTTTCACTTCACCTGCCACATTCATCCGTCCATGACCGGCACCGTCGTGGTCCAGTAGCCGCACACCACCGCGGCGCTGGAAGCCGGCGCCGGCACCAGTCCTTGAAGCGGTGCGGGGCGGGCAGGAGCCGGGGGACGCGGGGTCGTGGACGGCTGCAAGCGGCCCGCGTATCTTGTCCGGTTCAGCGACCCCGCTACACGCTCACCGGAGGTAGACATCATGCTTCGACGCCTTGCTCCCGCCCTGCTGTTCGTTGCCTCCAGCCTTGCCGCCCAGGAGGCCGCTCCGCCCCTCTATACGGACCTCGGCACTCACCATAGGACCATCGGAACGCGAGTTCCCCTCGCGCAGCAGTACTTCGACCAGGGCCTCCGCCTGGTGTTCGGCTTCAATCACGCGGAGGCCATCAGGTCCTTTACGCGGGGGACCGAGCTGGACCCGGCTTGCGCGATGTGCTGGTGGGGCATCGCCTATGCATACGGGCCTCATGTGAACGCAGGGATGGATTCCCTGAGTGGAGTGAAAGCGTACCAAGCGGCACAGAAAGCCCTCTCCCTCAGCGGCAACGCGAGCCCAGTGGAGCAGGCCTATATCCGCGCCGTAGCCGCTCGGTACGCGCCCGTACCGCCGGCCGATCGAGCCAGTCTCGATTCCGCGTACGTCCGTGGCATGGCCGCCGTCGCCCGGAGTTATCCGGACGATCTCGACGCCGCGGCACTGTACGCCGAGTCGCTGATGGATCTGCGACCCTGGAATTACTGGATGCCGGACGGGAAGCCGTATCCCGGGACCGAGGAAATCGTGCAGCAACTGGACCGCGTCATCGCGCGGAATCCGGAGCACCCCGGAGCGTGTCACTACTACATCCATGCTGTGGAGGCGGTGACTCCCCAGCTCGCGGTCCCCTGCGCGGAACGGCTGGCTCGTCTGATGCCGGGGGTGGGGCACATGGTACACATGCCGGCGCACATCTACATTCGCGTCGGCCGGTACAGCGACGCCGCCGCGAGCAACGTGCACGCGATCCACACCGACGAAACCTTCATCGAGGGCGCGCACCCAGTGACGGTGTACTCGCTGGCCTACTATCCGCACAACATCCACTTCCTCGCCTTTGCCTCGACCATGGCCGGGCGGAGCGCACAGGCCCTCGAAGCCGCCCGCACCTTGAAGTCAAAGGTGAACCTGGACGCGGCGCGATCGGTCCCCATGCTGCAGGAAATGGTTCCCTACTATGTGCTCACGCTCACGACGTTCGGGCGGTGGGACGAAGTGATCGCCGAGCCGCTCCCGCCCGCCGACATACGCATGCCGCTCGCCATGGCCTACTACGCGCGTGGAGTCGCTTATGCCGCGAAGGGTCAGCTGGCCGAGGCGCGCACGGCGCTCGACACGGTGAAAGCGATCGACGCGGCCACGCCAGCCGATGCGCCCGCGAAGACGGCGGTCTCCATCGCGGTGCACGCCCTCCTGGGGGAGATTGCGGCGCGGAGCGGTAAGGTCGACGAGGGAATCGCGCACTTCCGCGAGGCGCTTCGCATAGAAGACGCCGGGCTCTACTTCGAGCCGCCCAAGTGGTATTACCCGATTCGTGAGTCGCTGGGCGCGGCTCTGTTGAAGGCCGGTCAGAGCGCCGAAGCAGAAGCCGTCTACCGTGAGGACCTGAAGCGGTTTCCCGAAAACGGCTGGTCACTCTTCGGCCTGGCCGCCGCCTTGAGGGCACAAGGGAAATCCGCGGAGGCGGCAGCCGTGGAGCAGCGATTCTCGAAGGCCTGGTCGGCCGCCGACGTTAAGCTGACCGCGTCGCGTTTCTGACGAAGGCGCCAGGCTGCGTCCGCAGGCGTGACATCGTCTGTCCTCCAGGCCGACATTGTCCTGCTTGCAGGGTGAACCTTCGAAAGTAGTTAGAGTAAGCACCACAACGGTTTCCGCTCTTCGCCGCAGCTGGCATGAACCTCGCCATTTGTGGGCCGTATTTCCGGCGTTTGGCCGGAAATGCAGCCCTCAAATGGCGAGGAATCCGATGCACTATTCAAAGCTTACGGCATGGGTGGGGAGTGTCGTGATGCTGTCGGCCTGCGTACCCAGTTATGCCGAGGTGGGGTACGGACCCGACTACTACGGCCGCGACCACTACGGCCGTCGGGTGGTCGAGATCTACGATTACTCACCCGACTATTACGGCGACTGGCGCTACAACTACCGGCGCTGGAGCCCCGTGGTCCTCTACGAGTACCGCGGACGTTACTACCCCAATCGTTTCCGCGGCGCTCGTCCGCTCCAGGTGTACCGCAACCGCTCAGGATACTTCCTGCCGCCCCGCGACCGGGACTGGAGCCGCGCCGATCGGCGGTTCGATTCGCGGCGGAGGCCGACGGAGCGGGATTATCAGCGGGCGCGGCCCAGGCATTAGGCTGGCGAGGCTCAGCCGGTTGCGACGCGGGTCCAGTGGCCCCGCGACAACCCGAGCTTCAGGGCCCAGTGATTCTGACTCAGGGGGCTCTGGGCCAGGAAGCTGAGGAGCCGTTGCTGGCTGAGGCGGACTCGCATGGAGGCCAAGCTATGGGCCGGGGCACCGGAGGGCCATAGCCTTGTGCCACAAAGTGTTCGGGATCGTTCGATTACACGCTAGTCCATCCCGCCACCCCTATTCGACCTGGATTGCGCGGAACATGCCCAGCGCCACGTGCGGACGTCCGGTAGCCGCGTCGGGGACGAGACAGTACAGCACGTAGGTGCCCCTCGGCAG
>Ga0070705_100001826_pt1 | contig 11001 bp, 8 predicted proteins | sample KBSK5253metaG_FD_65455 | JGI IMG/M metagenome (GOLD analysis project Ga0070705, IMG submission 65455) | Corn, switchgrass and miscanthus rhizosphere microbial communities from Kellogg Biological Station, Michigan, USA - KBS K5-25-3 metaG | ecosystem: Host-associated > Plants > Roots >... | reverse complement strand
TGTTGTGTAACCCTCCGGATCTACAAGACGAAATCCGCGTTCTTTCTTCTTATCCGCTATGGCTGTTACCTTGTATCCCGGCTGATCGAACTTAGCGAGCGCATGCAGGCCATACTTCGTGAGCGGCGGCATCTCGACATTAGGCATTGAGGTGTAGGACTGTTGGCCATCGTAGATCTGCCTGAAAACGAAGGCCGGCCGCGCATCGATTTCCATCCGCAACTTTGAACCAGCAGTTACAAGCGAAAACGAGCCGGGAATTGACTGGACACTGTTCGGGGGGTAGAGCTGTGCTGACCCTCTCATGATCGTATTCTGCACCGCTCGAAACTTCTCACCGCCCTGCGCGGCAAAGGCAGCGCGCGCGAGATCGAGCGGACTGGTTTCAGCAGTGATCGTGACTGCTGGAGGAGCCTGGTCCTGCGCCCAGAGCGTAGTACACAAAAGGCACAAAGAGGCAAAAAAAGCACAAGATAATTTATGAAGGTACATCTAAAAAACCTTTCAGAAGTTTAATCGCACCTGAGCATAGATTCGGCGATTACCGGCGCCCGTGCTGCCAGGCGCGCCGCCGCCGAATCCTCCAAACGTGCCACTCAACGCGAGCGATTGACCAAAGTTAGGTGAAGACAAGTTGCCGACCGGCGGCGCGAGATTCACGTGGTTCAAAATATTCTGGAAGTTAAGGCCGACGTTCAGTGTATATCGTTTTTCGCTCGGCACAGCGGCACTGCCACCGTTCGGACCTGCTCCAATGGCCGCAACCTTGGCGCTACCACTAGCCGCAGGAGCCGGCTTCGCGGGCGCGGCGGCATTTCCTCGGTTAATGGTTCCGAAAGTAAATGTGCGGCTGACGCGCAGGTTCACCACAAACCCGCCTGGAGCCTGTCCGAAGTTTCGCGGAATGATCGTTTCACCAGGCAACGGCGTGAGATTGAAATTACCAAAGCGCGTACACCTGATCGTTCGTGCGGAGCAGTCGGCGTTTGGACCTGCGAGGCTCGGCCGTTCGACAAACTGGCGATCGAGGTTCTGATCCTGGCCGGTCGTGATATTGAATCCGGGCCCGGTGTTCGCAACGACAAATGGATTCAACACCACTTTCCACCACGGGAGATTGATGGTGCCGAAGAGCGTGAAACGCTGGCGAATATCGAAAGAGCTGCGCCCAAACTCGCCCGTCAAGTCATACGAGTTCATCGGAAACAACTGCCCACCCTGACCATCAGCATCGTTCGTACTCTTGCTCAACGAATAATTCCCATTGAGCTGAAACATTCTGCTGAACCTGCTGTTGAAGCCGATGAAGAACTGCCGCTGGTTGAATTGAGCGCTCGCCTCGTAGCGATAGATTTCACCTCTGGTCGGATCGGGTCGAATTCCATTCTTCGTGAGCTCCGTGATCGTTCCCGGCAACGGCGCATTGACGTCGCGCGCGCGGATCACGTGAACGATGCGAATGTTGTAGAACCCGGCGAACATCGTGATGTTGCGCGGCAGTTGTCGCTCCACCTGCGTGCCGATCACGTAGACCGTGGGAATTTGCAGGTTGGGATCCACTTGCCAGACTGTCTGTTGCGTTGGAGGAATATTCGATACGTCCGGAACACTCGTCGGGCTCCATTGGTTCAGGAGTGAATAGATACCACGAACGCCAAGCGCGTCTTGCTCGTCAACTGTCGGCGGAAGCGGATTGTCAGGATCGAAAGGTTCTATGATCGCGGTTTGCAGCACGTTGTCGCCATTGAACCTGATTGACTGGAGAGTATTGTTCTCACTGAAACGGTTGTAAAAGAAACCCGTGCCGAATCGAATCACCATCTTCGGTGGGCGCGCGCTGTTCGCAGCACCGGGTGACCACGCGACTGCGATGCGCGGGGCGAAATCGTATTTGCTGTGGGCGTTTGTCTGGATCTCGTAACGCAGGCCGTAACTCAACGTGATGTTTGGCCTGACTCTCCAATCATCCTGGAGGAAAACTCCGTAGTCAGTTCGGGTAACATCGGCGAACGGGTTTCCCGCGTTGAGCACAAAAGAAGTTGCGCCACCGCCGGCTGCTCGGATTGCCTCAGGTGTGAACCCCAGCTTCTCCAACTGGAGCGTCCGTTGATAACGCTGAATACTTGTGAGACCGAAACCACCGCTAAAGGTCCACGAACCGCCGAAGTTACCTTCGTTCGTGTCGTCGACGTTGATGTGTCTGACGCGGCCGCCAAACTTGATTGCATGCGAACCCTTTTGCTTGGCCGTGAAGTTGTTGATCTCCCAAGTTGTACGCTTATTGAATGACTCGCCGACTTGCGAGCCACCGGAACTGAACGATCCGCTCACGTCGAGCGCGGGCACCGAGTTGTTGCCGCTTTGCTCGTTCCGCCCGTGAGTAAACTGAAAGCGCGTTTCGTTGATGGTGGTGCTGTTCAGGATCGCGGTTTCAGTCAACTGAAGATTCTGGTTTGTCGAAACTGTATCGAAGCCTCGCTCCGGCAGAGTGAAACCCCGGACGCCGTCGTTATCTGTGGTAGCACGCTGGAAGTTGTAACGAAGGACCAGCGTGTGACTGGGATTTATGGCGTAGTCGATTCTCGGGCTCAAGAACAAGTTACGTCGTGGCACCAGGAAGCCCTCGCCCACCTGCACGATGTTGAAATCGTCGTCGAGCACGGTCGCTCTAATCAGTTCGTTGTCGTCTGCCTCGATCCGTGTGAGATTGAAAAAGAACGAAGCCTTCTTAGCCACCAGTGGACCACTAAAATTCGCGTCGTACTGGCGAATCTGAAACGGCGCTCGCGTGCTCGAGCTGATGGCAAACGGGTTTCGTGAATTCAGACTCTCGTCGTTGAAGTTAAACGAGGCGCCACCGCGGAATTTGTCTGTGCCGGGGCGAGTGAGAATGTCGATGCGCGCGGACGGCTGATCGTTCTCGGCAGCAAATGGATTCTGGTTGATGCGAATCTCTCGAATCGCGTCCTTCGATGGAAGATTGCTGCCGGTGAATCCGTCGATAAAAATCTGGCCGCCGTTTGGTCCAACGGATGGACCAGCCAGTGCCTGCAACGCTGCCGCAAGCTCGGCGGGATCGTCAGGCAACGCATCCAGATCTTTTCCCGAGATGACGGTCTGGTTCGCGTTGTTTGTGGCTTCGGTGCTGACAGCAGTTTCGGCAATCGTGACTTTTTCTTCGATCGTGACTTTCAGAGTGATGTCGACGTTTTGACGAGCCGTGGTTACGTCGACTTCTTTGGCGTCTGATGGCGCGAAGCCTGGCGCAGCGACGACGATGGAATACTTGCCGGGCGCGAGTCCTGCGAAATTGTAGATGCCCTCGCCGTTCGTTGTGGTCTTCTTCTGCGTGCCGCCAGCGTCGGTGAGAGTAACGTTGGCACCGACGATGGCCGCGCCGAGTTCGTCGGTCACCAGGCCGCGCAGTGTGCCGCGTGTTTGCTGGGCGGCGGCGAGTGCGGCCGCGATGAAAAGAAGCAGGGTGGCGACGAGGATCTTGCGGGGGAGATTTTGAATGAAGTTCATCTTGAGATCCTTGGGGTTAGGGATCTGTGGCCTGACTACCTACGGCAAGCCGATGCCGAATGAAATGCCGCTGCCCAAACCGGCAGCGGGGTTGGGTGCTGTCTGTCCGGGTTGCGGCCGCGGCGCCAGCATTGCGAGCAGGGTGTCGGCTCCGGTGACCAGTGAAATCGCGGTCAAGCGAGACGGATCCACGCCCTGCGTACTGGAAACGATGATTGTGTCGCCGACCTTAACATCGGCGATTGAAATAGTTGGCAGTCGCTCGAGCATGTCGTTGATGTTTCGACCGCCACCCGGTCCGCCACCTCCAGGACCTGGAGGCCTCGCACCCTGTGCGCCTGGGCTACCTGGTCCACCGGGACCGCCTGGTCCACCTGGTCCACCTGGTCCACCCGGGGCACCAGCCCCGGCACGCATGCCGCCCATTGCGCCCATTTCCTGAGGGAATCTGCGCAATACCGCATCCTGCTTGATGACAATCGTCAGCGGAGTTTTCTTTTCCAACTCCTTGATCTTGATCTCGCCCGTGGCCGCGTCTACCTCCGTAACGACACCGCCGACAGTCCTGAAACTTCCCGTCACGATCTTCTCCGGAGTGAAATGCGTGGGATCTTGTCCTCGATCGCCGAGTGCGCGTAACTGGTCGCCGACTTTCAGCTCGTTGAACTTACTCGGCTTCGCATCGCCAAACTTTATCGAGTCGGGTGCGTAACGGCGAAGTTCAGTCTTTTCACTGACCGGAATGACGACCGTTTGTGTTCCCGCCATGGTCCGGTTCGTGATCGTGATCTCGTTTGTCTCCGGCTTGAGCGCGGTTATGACTCCGAGAATCCCACGCCGCCGCCATTCTGCTCTTTCCGTCTCCTGCTTCTTGGCGAGATCGCCCTTGGTCATGACGATGACCATCGCCGCGGGAACCGTCTTGCGATCTTCCGAAACAGTTCCACGCGCCATAACGCGATCGCCTTCCGCCAGATCGGCAAAGGTCACGTCAGTGGCGTTCGTCAGGCTCTGCTCACCAGGATTGAGTTTTTTGTACGACGTCTTATCGTTGAGCAAAACGGTGACCATCGAACCGGCGTCGGTCTTGATGGTCAACGTCCTGGCTGCCGAGTCGATAGACTTCACTTCGCCGATCGCGTGTTTCGCAGCGATGCCTGGATCGGCGCTCTGTGCCATCGAAGCTGGGGAGGAAGTGAATAGTGTGATTAGTCCTATCGCGGCTGCGAAAAAGAACGTCCTCATTATCTTTCCTTTCTGTTAGGTGAACACCGTGAGCCGCGGAATTATGACTGAAACGATACAGATTTACACAGACCAATTCACCCGATAACGAGCGGTCAGAGCTAGTCCGAAACTGATGATCAGTATGAAAGCGGCCATAAACGGCCAAACGTACGGCAACGAAGTCAACAAAACCCAAAAACCAGTCCCAAGTAATAACGCCACCGCCTCTGAGCTTTTTCCGCAGGGCACATACTTTCTTTGCAGCCAACGACCCGTCGCCGCGTAAAGAATCACTCTTCCGAACAATCCCGCCACCAGCCACAGCAGCAGCGCCAGCAAACCCACGAGCACGCGGATTGGTTCCGGCATGATCCAAAGACAAAGCAGCACAAGGATAAAAAGCACGACGACGCCGATTAGACCAATGGCCGCAACACGCAAACTCGTTGTCTGCAATCGCGCGACGCCGCGACTGATCGTCCGAGGCATCGCCGCAGTGAACGCCAGCGACACGATGAACCAGAACAGCACCACGAGCAATCGCGTTCCCAGATAAGTCGGCGTCCATTTCGGACTGAAGAGCCCGGTGGGGTTCCGCATCATGTCGCGGAGCTCCTGCTCGTAGCCGGCGTACATCATGGTCTTCGCGGTGGGATTGCGATTCGGAGGGTTGTCCTCCGCGCGATAAGTGCCACCCAGCACGATGACGTCGCCACCAATGCGCGCTCCGCGTCGTTGGATCACCGAACCGCCTATCGTCGCCACGTCGCCGTCAACCACCCCTTCGACGATCACGTCGCCGCCCAGGCCCATCGCGCCCTGTTTCACATGACCGGTGATCTTGACCGAGTTTCCCAGCCCAAACACTGTGGTGTCGTTGGCGCCTTCGATCAGCACTACCTTTTCGTCGTTTGTGCTTTGCGCACTGGCAACGCCGACCAGCAACAGCACCCACATCAATAATGCGAAGATGCGATTCAGATCCAGCTTGTTGAGTGAGAGTGGAAGTGAGTTGAAACCGGCTTGTCCCACGCGCAACCCCCTTACTCGGTTGCACCCGTGCGATGATAATGGGAGATCAGGCGGGAGAGAATCAGAATGGCAACCGCGAGCAGGACCAACACTGGACCAAGCGAACCCGATTCGACGATGACTTTCCTGCTCAAGACTCTGAATATCACTGCGAGTCCGGCGATGGTTTCGTAAACAGCAGTCGAAACGAAACCCGCGACGCGGAAACAGGTCGCAAGAAACTTTCCGGCTACGAGGAACACCGAATCGCGCGCTGTCGCGCCGAGAAGCGCAAACGCGCCGAGCGCCAGGACCATCGAGATGCCGAGTGCTTTTCTGTGTTCCGATCGATTGCGAACGCCTCGCATGTCGGTGCTTGCGCGCGCTGCAACCATGCGGGAAAACTCAGCGGGGACCGGAATGGCGCCACTGTCTGTCAAAGCTGCATCGAGCTCGCAAACGAAGAGACGGTGTGCTCTCAATTCTGCGCGACAAGGTGCACAGCCTTCGAGGTGATCCTCGAAGAGCTTCGTGAGGTTCTCATCCAACTCGCCGTCGACGTATGCGGCGATTAGATTTCTCTCGCAGATCTTTTCCTGAGCTGTCGCGCTCATCAGATGCCGGTGATTCCCTTCTCGACAAATTGCTGCCGCATCATCTCGCGTGCGCGAAAGAGGCGGTTCTTGACTGTGCCCAGCGGCAAGCCGGTGACTTCGACGATCTCTTCGTAGCTGAGGTCTTGTGAATGGCGGAGGATAATGAGCTCACGATAGTTCGCCGGGAGTGCTCGCACCACTGACTCGATCTCGCCGCGCCGTTCTTTGCGTTCGCTCTCCTGTTCGGGACTCAAGCGGCCGCTCTCGAGGGGTAGATCGAATTGATCGCCTTCGGGTCCCACCATCAGAGACTGTTCGCGCGTGGTGTTGCGGCGCAGGTGATCGACGGCTGAGTTATGCGCGATCTTGTAGATCCAGGTCGAGAATTTGAACTCCGGGCGGTAGCGGCTCAGCGAGCTGTAAACCTTGATGAAGATCTCCTGGGTCAGATCGAGGGCGGATTCGTAGTTACCGACCATGCGGTAGACGTAGGCGGAAATCGGTCGCTGATAACGGCGGACCAGTTCCTCGAAGCTTCCCTCGACGCCGCTGACGGCGGTCGCGACCAGCTCGCGGTCGGTCACAAGAGACAATGCAGCTAGAGTCATATAAAAGGGGTGTTACGTTGGCCTTAGCAGAATTGTTTCACTGCCTGACACGGAGACACGGCGACCGGGAGACGGGGCGACGGGGCGACCCATCTCCGCGTCACCGCGTCTCCCCTCTCCCTTTCTCCGTGTCTTCCTGTCTACCAGGAGAGGGTTGCCAGCCCGGCCGGGGCGGCGATGGAATCGAAGCTGAAATCGCGGCTGGGTAACTGTAATCCCAAATCTTCGGCCTCAAGGGGCCGCAGGTCGCCGCCAGTGGTTTCGTTGACGATCTCGCCGGCGCGTTGCTTGGTTATGCCCTCGCCGATGACCATCAGCCGCGCCAGCGTGTGGCCCCCGGCTCCTTCGGGCGTGGTGCGGTCGCGGTAAAACAGAAGCAGCCGGTAAAACTCGTCTTCGAATTCGTCCTCGGTGCAGGTAACCGTGCGCACGATCAACGGGTGCTTGTCGCGAAAGATCACGCCTGTAAATCCCTGGCTCGAACCACTCAGCAACAGCGAATCACCGGTGCTGCCGTTTCTGACGAGCCACTGTGCTTCGCCGAGATGCCGCGGAAGGATCAACCCCGCTCTCCATCCCAACGCTTCGAGCACTGCCTCGTATTCAGCGAGAACGCTCTTCCTGACGGCGATCACCAGATAACGATCGCGGCCTTGCGAATCTTTCTGCAGGCGCTCTCTCGAAATCGAGAGCTCTTCGATGGGCGCGCCGAAGCCGCGCTCGACTTTCCATTTCAAAACATCCTGAAGTTCCGCGGCTGACTGCGCCGGGCTCTCGAGGATCAACACCAGCGTTCGCGTCGTGGCCTCGGGCAGACTCATCGACCAGCGTTTCTGTTTCAACAACCCCGCGCTGGCCGCGAGCTCATTCAACACGCCCACAAGTTGATTCGGTTGCTCGATGTTGGTTTCGTCAAATCCCGGACGGACCAGTGACTCGGCAATATTGAAGGTCGCGGCACGACGGAGCTTGCAAGTCGCGCCCTTGATCCGTTCGAGATGAACTACTGAAGCTACGCCCTTTTCAAGGCCGATAGCAGTGGCGGGATAACGCGGATCGACGATTCGTGAAAGGAGGTTGGGCATTTACCACTCGGTGTAGGCAGTGCCCTCACTTGACGTTTCGGCGGAGACGCTGTGGACGTCGGTCATGCCTGACTCACCCGTCAGCGAGTTTGGATCTTCGCCCGTGGTGATGGCCCAGTCCTTCTGTCCCGTAACGGGATCGACCGGAACTTCGCGCATGTATCCTTCGCTGACCAACTCGTCGAGCGACTGAGGCAAGCGTCCTTTGTCAGCCGCAAACTGATCGATCAACGTACGCATTTTGCGGAGATCGTCTTTGAGCACCGCTTCGCGCGTGTGCATGATCGTCTTTTGATATTGTGGCAACGTAATAGCGGCAAGAATGATGATGATCGAAATCACGATCATCAACTCGAGCAGCGTAAATCCTGCTGCACTTGCCTGACGCAGTCTACCAATCACTGTACTTCTCTCCATTTAAAGCTGTTTCTTTCGACTTCGAGCGCACATCAAAAATGTTCTCACCACCCCACGATCCCGCATCAGGGCCGTCGTAACACGAACGGAATTCCCAGTCAGACTTTCCCGTCATCGGATCGACCGGCATTCCACGCAGATAGACCTTCTGCTTGGTCGATAACTGGCTGCCGAGGTCGGTAGGTTTCACGCCCGGTTGCCCGATACCGGCCTGGGCGCCTCGAGGTACCACGTTGACTCCATTGACCAGCGTTTCGAGATCCGGTGGATAGCGGTCGGGATTGTCGATACCAAAAATCGTGCAATCGCTAATCATGACCCTGCTGCGTGGATCTTGCGGCGGCGGCTGCACCGTTCCCGTTTGGATGCCGCCCGTGCAAGCCATGCCGCTCGTATCTCGATGAAACTCATCGATGGCCATGCGGATCGCACGCAAGGTTTCGCGGAGTTGTTGCTCCTTTTGCCGCTGCACCGAAACCTTGACGAGCGGCAGGATGCCCATCGTCAGGATGGTCAAGACGGTGATGGTGATCACCAGCTCGATTAGCGAAAAGCCACTTTGCTTCTTCATTTTATGACCGTTTGGAGGCCACAAAAAGGGCACAAAAAGCACAATGAAACTGGTAAGAACGTTGCGCTTTTTGTGCCTCTCTGCGGCCAAAAAAACATCTACTGCTTCACAGTTGCTGTTCCCTGAATAATCTCTGACTTCACGTTGCGTGCGTCAGTAGCCACCAGGTGCAACGTCTCCTTAACAAACTGGAGCGCAGCATTACCTTCACCAATTGCTTCCACGTCGATAAACAACAGTGGTCCAGCTCCCCTGAACGACGCCTTGCCGTTAAGACTCGAGATCGAAATCAGGCAAGTGCCGGACGCATCGATCGACGGTGTAAACAGCGGCGTCGATTCTCCCGTACCTGCCAGCAGATCGCCCGCTGTTAGTCCATTCACTTTTACAACTTTCGGATCGAATCGCAAAGCAAGCAGCGCAAGACTGAGCGGCGTGTCCGAATTCAACTGGACTGCATAACGACGTTTCTCACCTACCTTCATCACATCACCCGACGGCAACAGAGTAAGTAGGGCCACATTGGCGGCATGTGCAGGCGCTCTCTCCTCCACCCTGCTTTCGATTGGCGCAGGTTTCGGCGCGAGACTCGTGTCTGTCGCTTTAGGCAACGTAGTCAGCACGGCATTCTGATTTCCTGCCGTACCTGGATTCACTGTCGCCACATTTGCCGCGGCCTGATCAGTGATCAACGACTTCGGAGCAGGCACGAACGACGACGCCAGTTCTTCCGTAGTCGCAGTCTTCTCGACGGGAATCTGCTTCACAGGAGCCGGCGCGGGACTAAACGTATAGGTGCCAGCAGGAGGCGGCAGATTAGCCGGAGGTGAATTTTGCGCCGCAGTCTTAATCGGATTCGCGAGCGGTGCATCAGGCAGTTGCATGCTGACATTCCGCGGCAGCGAGCGTGCGGCTGCGATCTGATCCTCGCGATCCGCATCCCTGATCATTTCCGCGAGCGAGCCGGTGGTTGGAGATTGCAACGTTCCGCTCGGCCGCATCTCTTCGTCACGAGGAGTTATTGCCGGCGCACGAAGCACTCGCGGAGTGACTGCGATCACGATATCGATCTGCCTCACGTCGCGTGTTGGAGACGTGAAGAGCCGTCCGATGAACGGCAGGCCACCCAAAACCGCGATTCCTCTGCGACCCCGCGTTTCGGTGTCAGACGAAACACTTGCCAGCATCATGGTCCGGTTGTTCTGGACTCGCGCCGTTCCGGTCATCGTGCGTTCCGTGAAAATCGGAGTCAGCTCATTGCCGCCCAAAACGTCCTTTTGTTCGATGTTCATTTTTACCTGAACGTCGAGATTCGGAAACACCTGTGGCGTGAATTTCAAAGTCAAGCCGGTCGGCTCGTAATTGATTACCGGAAATCCACCGCTCGGGAAAGTATTTCCAGTACCTGGAGTCGGCGTTCCTGTCTGGACGCCAAACGGATACGCCTGAGCAGTCTGTACCGGAACACGTTGTCCGATTCGCGCCGTCGATTCTTCACCGTTGAACGCGTGCACCTGCGTGGATGCAACCAGCTTTGTGTTTTGCCTGCTACTGAAAGCCCTGAACGCTGAAGATGGAATCACCAGCGCCGCTGCCAGCGCAGTGGGAACACCGGCCGTAATAGCACCGACGTTTACGCCACCAGGACCTGTCGTTGCAGCCTGACTCAAAACCGAGAAACCGGGGGAACCGCCGAGATTGAAGATATCCGTTCCCGTACCGATCTGGTTGCCGAACGTCAACAAGTCCGTTTTCGACACTTCATAGATGCTGACGTCCATCACGACTTCAGCGCGATCTTTGTCGACGCTCTGAAGCAGGTCGCCGATCAAACGCACATTCTCTGCGGTGTCGCGAACGGTCAAACTGTTGGTCGCATCATCAGGAACGACGATCGTCTGCGGACGTCCGACTGACGGCGGAATCGCTTGTTGGACGAGCGTGCGAGCATCGCCGGGTTT
>Ga0070705_100001824_pt1 | contig 11004 bp, 9 predicted proteins | sample KBSK5253metaG_FD_65455 | JGI IMG/M metagenome (GOLD analysis project Ga0070705, IMG submission 65455) | Corn, switchgrass and miscanthus rhizosphere microbial communities from Kellogg Biological Station, Michigan, USA - KBS K5-25-3 metaG | ecosystem: Host-associated > Plants > Roots >... | reverse complement strand
CCAAGCGGTGCACTTCGAAAAACAGCGGCCGATTGAGAATCGGCTCAACGGCAACCACTGCGGGGTTGAATCGTTCGACGTGGCCCACCTGCAAAATTCGGTTCTGCCGCCGAGCCGCTTCAAGGAGTGCATCCGCTTCCGCAAGATTCACGGCCATGGGCTTTTCTACGAGCACATCCAGCCCGCCCTCGAGGAGTTGGCAACCCACTTCGGCATGCGCTACAGTCGGCACCGCTACGCTGGCCACTTCGGCAAGGTCGCGCACTTCTTCCAGGTTGCGCAGCGTTTTTGTCTGAAACTCGGCGGCGACCGCATCCGCGCGGGCTGAATCTTGATCGTATACCCCAACGAGCTCAGCACCCTCCAGCTCGCGATACACACGCGCGTGGTTGCGCCCAAATTCCCCCGTTCCGACGACAGCGGCGCGGACTTTTCTCGTTCCTCGTCCAGCTCCGCTCATTCTTTGTCTATTCCCTCTGAAGCGCTCTTCGGTTCCGTACCCATGGCGGGTGCAAACGCCTGAATCGCGATTTCCGCGGAATCGGCCAGTTCGATCAACTTGAGACGGTCAAATAGCAGGGTGCGTCCCGCATCGACGGCCAAGGCCGTGGCACGGGAACTCTTCATCTGTTCGATGGTTGGCAAACCGACCACGGGTACATCGAATCGCATGTCTTGTCCAGGCTTGCTAACCTTCACGACAACGAGGGATTTTCCGCAGGCAATTCGCGCTGCGCGCGCGATGGTTTCGTCGGTGCCTTCCATGGCTTCCACCGCGACGCAGGCCTGGTCGGAAACGACGACTGTCTGCCCGATATCCATCCCCGCGATTTGGCGCCCGACACTGTGTCCATAGGCGATATCGGCGCTTTCCTGTTCGTTGGGCGCCCTGCGCGTCAGCACGCCTGGCTCGGGCAGAAGCGGTTTCAGAAAGAGCGTCGAATCCACGAGCTGAATCCCCTCATCCTGCAGCACGCGCGCGATTCCGCCGATAAGAGCGTCGGTGCTTTTCCGCGGCAGCGAGAAAAGCAACTTCGCCAGTTTCCAGTCCGGCCGGATGGCGCTGAAAATTTTGTTGTGCTTCACCTGCCCGGCCATCACTGCTTGCGTCACGCCTTCCTTGTGCATCAAGTCGATGGCTTTGCTCAATTCGCCGAGGCTTACCCAGTGCAGCCGCTTGGCGCTTTTTTCCAGTTCAGGCGAGGCTTCTTCCTTCAGCGCGATAACCGCCATCTCGATTCCCTGGCTGCGCGCGCCTTCCAGCACGAGAAACGGAAACCGCCCGTTTCCTGCGATAAGTCCCCAACCTTTCGAATTTGTATTGGCATCCGGCATGGCGTGAATGGTGGGCAGCGATGCTTACTTTACAATTCCGCGCTCGGCGCTCTCGATGAAGCGGATGAGTTCCTGCACGTCTTCGGAGCCGGCCAGTTTCGCGCGAATCTCCGTGAGCGCCTGCGTGGTGTTCATCTTCGAGCGGCTCAACAACCGAAAAGCGCGATCCAACATTTGCAGCCGCTCCTTTGAAAACCCTTTGCGCTCCAGCCCGATGGTGTTGACGCCATAACTCTTCGTCTCGCGTTCCGTGACCACCCGCGAGAACGGCGGCACATCCTGCACGATCACCGTGCAAGCGCCTACATACGCGTGACGCCCCACACGGCAGAACTGGTGCACGACCGAGAATGAGCCGACCGTAGCAAAATCATCCACGGCCACATGGCCGGCCAGCGTCGCTCCATTCACAAATAGCGTCTGATTGCCGATCTGGTCGTCGTGTCCCGCATGAGAGTAAGCCAGAAAGAAGTTTTCATTGCCGACCCGCGTAACGCCGCCACCCTTTTTTGTGCCGCGGCTGATGGTGACGTACTCGCGGAAAATATTGCCGTCGCCTACGACCAGCTCGGTCCGCTCGCCGCGATAGGTGTAATCCTGCGGATCGCTGCCGACGGCGCAAAACGAATAGAACACATTATTGCGGCCGTACTTGGCAGGCCCTCCAACGAAAGCGTGCGGGTGAACAATGCAGCCCTCGGCGAGCTCCGCCTCTTCACCGACAACCGCGTACGCTCCAACTTTTACTCCCGGAGCAACCTTCGCGCTCGGCGCCACAACGGCCTGCGAATGAATCTCCGGCTTGCTCATTTCGCGGGTTCTTCGGCCTTCACGCCAAAATCGCGGTCCACCATCTTGCACATCAGCGTCGCTTCCGCAGCCAACTGTCCATCCACGGTTGCTTTGCCTTCGAGCTTGCAGAAGTCGCCTCGCCACGAAATCACTTTCACTTCCAGCCTCAGCTGATCCCCCGGCACGACCGGTCGCCGAAATCGCGCTCCATCCACGGCCACGAAATACAGCAACTTGTTATCGCGGTCCGGAACCTCCCTTAAAAGCAGCACCCCGCCGGTCTGCGCCATGGCTTCGATGATCAGCACGCCGGGCATGATGGGCTTGCCGGGGAAATGCCCCTGGAAATGTGATTCGTTGATGGTTACGCTTTTGACGCCCACGATGTACTTCAGCCGTTCCATTTCCAGAATCCCATCCACCATCAGAAACGGATAGCGGTGCGGCAGTATCTTCTGGATCTCCACCACGTCGAGTATCATCCGTGCTCCCCGTCGCGCCGCTTGCTCCTCCTGCAGCGCCCCACTGTTTGCCAGCAAACTTTCTATTATATGCGAACCCGAGCCGGCCGCGATATGCGCGGTTGCTCCGACGTCCTCAGGCCACCAAGTCTTTAGGTCCCTCTCTTTGCGGCATATTTCGCGTGTGCGGTTGCTCGCGCACCCTCTCGTTGTTAGCATGTCCCGGCCATGCGGAATGCCAACTACCCCAAGGAATTCTTGCGCCGTCTGAAACTTCGCTTGCCGGAGATGCTCGCGACGCTCCAGCGGCTGGTTCTCGCGGAATCTCCCAGCCTTGAAAAAGCTCCCGCCAACCGCTGCTGCATTCTACTCGCCGCGGAATGGCGCAAACGCGGCGCACGCGTCGAGCGTATAGCGCAGAAGCGCCGCGGCGACCACCTTCGCGTCACGTGGTGGCCGCAAAAATCGCGGGCCGCTGGCCAATTCTTGGTGCTTGGGCACTACGACACGGTCTACTCCTCCGGAACTCTCTCCAAAATGCCTTTCCGGGTTACCGGAGGAAAGGCTTATGGGCCCGGCGTCTTCGATATGAAGGCCGGCATCGTGCAAGCCCTCTTCGCTCTCAAAGCTCTTCAAGAAACGCAAGCCCCGCTGACTCGCCGTTTAGTATTCCTTTGGACTTCCGACGAAGAGATCGGCAGTGAGAGCTCGCGGGAACTCATCGAAGCAGAAGCCCGCCGCAGTGATGCCGTCTTTGTACTCGAGCCTGCGCTTGGGCCGCGAGGATTGATCAAAACGGCGCGCAAAGGCGTAGGTGAGGCCGAGCTCATCGTCCATGGCCGCGCTTCTCACGCGGGCCTCGCCCCGCAGGAAGGTATCAACGCGATTCACGAGCTTGCGCGCCAGCTCGCACGCATCCAGGAGTGGAACGACCCGCGCCACGGCGTGACCGTGAACGCGGACGTCATCGAGGGCGGAACTCGTGTGAATGTAATCGCTGAGCGTGCCCGCGCCGTCCTCGATCTTCGTGCACTCCGCGTAGCAGACACGCGCCGCCTCGAGCGCCGCCTGCACGCGCTCAGCCCGATTCTTCCTGGCGCACGCCTGGAAATCCGCGGCGGATTCAACCGCGCTCCTCTCGAACGCAAATTCAGCGCGGCACTTTTTGCTAAAGCCAAGAGACTGGCTGCCCAAATGGGCTTGGCTCTTGAAGAGTGCACAGCAGGCGGCGGCTCGGACGGTAACCTCACCGCCGCACTTGGCGTCGCAACCCTTGATGGCCTCGGCGCCGTCGGCCATGGTGCTCATTCCGCGCACGAACACATCCTCATCAACACTATGCCCGTCCGTTCCGCACTCTTGGCGGCGCTGCTTACGAATGAGTGAAAAATATTGATGATTTGCTAGGCTAGTGCCCGTAAGTCTTGCGCAGATACTCAGTCGTCGATTCCATCAAATCGTTGTAGTCGCTGTGCAAAACTGCGCGCAACGCTGCTTCCGTCGAACTACCGCTCGCGATGCGTTCGAGAATCCGCCCGATGTCGCCCATGCCATCGGCTTGCACGATGTATTCAATGTTCGCGAGTGCCCACGCATATGCATAGGCCGCCTCGTCGCTCTTCAGGCGCATCCACGGGCCTTCCAGCGCAGCCGGCGACGTCGCGTGCCCTTCCTGATTGATCTGTGTCAGAAGGCCGGCATCTCCGCCGCTGCGCTTGCCTTCCATCCATTGCGCCAACCCTTCCTGAACCCACGTCGGCGCGCGCCCACGCGTCTTCTGTCTCACGAAACTGTGCGTCAGTTCATGCTTCAGGACGCGCGACAGCTCCGGAGTCACTTCTTTCAATCCCTGTACGGGCACGCGGATTCTGCCGTCATTAAGCGCTCCGACCCAGCCCGGTGCGCGCGTGATGTCCGCAAAGGCTTCCTGGGTATAGAGCACCACGCCGATGGAATCCGGCGGCGCGAAGTCCAATTCGGATTCGATTGCTGAAAAGTGCGCCTCCAATGTTCGCAGAACGTCGCGCGCCAAAGCCGGCTCCGCCGCTCCGCTGTAGCGCAATGTGAAGTGGCTGCTTTCATTTTCCCTGTAGTTTGCTTCTTCCTGCTTGTCGCGCTGCGCCTTCTCGAGTGCTGCTTGCACTTCCGGATCGGGCCGCAGAGCAAGAGCGCGCTTCCATTCCGCGACCGCCTGATCCAGCTTGTTCATGCCGTAGTACGCCCAACCCGCAAGCTTCGCCACATCGGGGTCGTCCGGGGCCCTGCGGCGCGCGCGTTCCACATACTCCAGCGACTCCTTGTACTCGCTCTGGCGCAAATGAAGGTAAGCCACGTTCATCAGCAGCGCCGGGTCTTCCGGCGAATAGGTCAGTGCCGTGCGAGCGTCGGCCAGCGCGTGTTCCAGGTCTCCGTGGGACAGTTCGAACTGCGCCGCCGCATGGTGCGCAAGCGCCGCGCTTAGATTGGCGCGTTCTCCGCCTGCTCGCGCCGCTCCTTCGAGTTTCGCGATGTATTCCCGGTCAATCGAGCCGCCATGAACCGCCGCGCTTTCAATTTCTGTGCTCCCGCGTGTCGCTTGGATTGCGGGCGGTGTAATTGCCAGATTCGCCGCCGCAGCCGCGGGAGAATCCGCCATCGGCACTTCCCCGCCTTTTTCGATGTGGTCGACGATCGATTTCGGCAGGCTCAGCTCCCCCGCGGAGGTCTCATAAATCACTTTGTCGCCATCTTCTCTTACGCTGAGCGCGACAATGCGCCGGCCGTTCTTGAGGACAATCGTATCCGCATGCGCCGCCGCCACGGCAAGTAACACCGCCACGGCCAGGAGCGCAACTCGGCATGCGCGAAGAGTTTGCCGCATCTTCCCATCTTATTCTTTTTTCGGCCGCCCGCCCGGCGCGGCCTTGTTCCGCAATGCCGAATGTGACTACACTTCTTGCATGCGGCCAGGAGTGGCACTTTTGGTCTTGTGCTGTTTCCTACCGCCGGTCGTCTCTTCCGCTTCGGATCAATCGCCACACGAACTCTATGACGCCTTGAACGCCCTTCGCCTTGATCCTGCATCTACTTACCAGCTCTCCGCCGCCAACCGTATCGAACTCCGGCGCGGCGATGTGCAAATCTATTTCGAAGAAGGCAAGCTTGTTTTTTTCGCTCCGATCAACGGCCGCATTACGGGTTTCGTCTTCTCGGGGCGCGGCCACGCTCTTGCTTTCCCGCGTGACCTGGTCGAAAAACAGCAGATGGCGCATTTTCTGGGGGCCCCTGTCCTCGACCAGGAATTCCACGGCGCCTACGTGCGCTTTACGGATAACGCGGCGGATGAGCTCCTCCGCCAGTTTCAAGCCGCCAATCTGACTCCCCAGTCGGACACTGCCTTCGCCTCTCTCTCGGACCAATTTGTTGCGCTTTCCAATCCCTCGCAGTCCCTCCGCATTCTCGAGGACCGCCTCTCGCAAAATCCTAAGCCCTATTTCTACGCGGCGCTCGAAGGCCTCGAAATTGGCCCCTTCGATTTCCTCTTTGACCCTCAGCGGCGAGAGCAGGTGCTTCTCGGCCAGCGCCGGAAATCCGGAAATTTTTCCTTCTATGATGTCTGGGCGTCCTACAGCGTGCCGGGCATCGTTCCGCCCGAAGTCCAGTTCCGCGCTCTGGACTACACCATTGACACGACAGTCATGCCCGACAATTCCCTGGACGCAACCGCGTCTATCCACGTGCGCTCAAATATTGCCGGCGAGCGTATTCTCGCTTTCCAACTCTCGCGCGCTCTGCACGCCGATTCAGTCACTGACGCGCAGGGCAAGCCGCTGGCTTATTTCCAGAATGAGGGGATGAACCTCCAGGAGCGCAGTGTCCGGGGAAACGACTATATCCAAATCGTGCTGCCGCAGCCGGCCCAAAAAGGCCAGGAATTTACATTCCGTTTCCATTATCGCGGCAACGTCATCGAAAACGCCGGCAATGGCGTTCTGTTTGTCGGTGCGCGCGAAAGCTGGTATCCGCACCTCGGCGATCAAGCCGATTTTGCTTCCTACGATCTCACCATGCGCTGGCCGCGGCATCTCAAGCTGGTCGCCACCGGCGCCAAGCTCGATGAACAGTCCGCTGGAGATTTTCGCGTCGGCCATTGGCAAAGCGTCAAACCTCTGGCCATCGCCGGCTTTAATCTTGGCGAGTACGCTTCCACCTCCATCGCCGGCGCCGCCCGCACCATCGATCTCTACGCCAACCGCCAGCTCGAGCAAGCCCTCAGCAATCGTCTGGACACGATCAACCCGGGGTCGCTTCCCGCGATCGATGTTCCATACGGTTTGCCAGGCGCCAGGAACCGCGTCGCGATGCAACCGCTGCCGCCAAGTCCTGCCGACGCGCTCAAAACACTTGCCAGGGACATCGATTCTTCCATCCACTTTTACGAAACATTCAGCGGCCCGTTCCCCTTCCGCACTCTGAGTGTCTCGCAAATTCCCGGCGCTTTCGGCCAGGGCTGGCCCGGCCTGCTCTATCTCTCTACGTTTTCTTTCTTGTCCCCTGAAGCGCAGCACCGCGCCGGACTCTCGTCCGCAGGGCAGCAGGCGTTTACGGATATCGTCCCGTATCATGAGGTCGCGCACCAGTGGTGGGGCAACGTCGTCGGTTGGTCTAGCTACCGGGATCAGTGGATCGATGAGGCCCTCGCAAACTATCTTGCGCTGCTCTTCGCGGACAGCAGCAAGCCATCCGAGCACGCGCTCCGCGTCTGGCTCGATCGCTATCGAAAGCAACTCGAAGAAAAAGTTCCCGGTACGGAAATCCCTGGGGACGAAATTGGAGCACTGGCCATCGGCAACAGGCTCAACTCCTCAAAGTCCCCTGCCGGTTTCGAGAATGTAATTTACAGCAAGGGCTCTTGGGTGATTCACATGCTCCGGGAAATGCTGCGGCAGCCCGGAAGCAAGGATCCCGACGAACGTTTCGTGGCTTTGCTTCGCACTCTTTCCACAAAGTACGCGTACCGTGCGCTTTCGACCGAAGATCTGCAACATGAAGTCGAGGCCGTCATGACGCCGGCCATGGACCTCGAGGGCGGCCGTTCCATGGAATGGTTTTTCGAGCAGTGGGTGCGCGGCACGGGAATTCCCCACTATCGCGTCGAGTTCTCGATGCATCACACCGAGAAAGGCGAACTAGTCCGCGGTAAGCTCTTCCAAACGGACGTTCCGCGTTATTTCATTACCCGCGTCCCGCTCTATGCCCATTACGGCTCCGGGCATCATGTTTTTCTGGGCGACGTCGTCGCAGCTGGTCCGGAGACTTCCTTCCATTTTGTCACGAAGACCCCGCCGCAAAAGCTCGTCATCGACGCCCAAATGACGCTCCTCTGTACCTCGCAATAGGCAGCGCTATCGTAGTTGCGGCGCTTGCGCGTTGGCCAATTTACTTCCAGGCATGTTGTTGAAGCTGCTGTTCGAGAAGCGGGCTATCGAGATTCAACGCCGCTTTGCCGTCCGGACCAAACACGTAAGGATATCCCAGCGGATCGGCCGGCAGTCTTGGCAGCAATCCTGCTTGGACCAGTTCGTTCATGCGGACTGCACGCCGGCCTGTCCGCTTTTGATATTCGTCCGCGAGTGCATCCAGCTCTTTACAGTCCTGTTCGGCTCGCAGCAATCGCAAATGTTTCAGCGCGTTTTGCTTAATCTGGGGATCTTTTGTCGTCTCGTAAACCTCGTTCCACAAAAAGATGGACGTCGAAGGCGATTCTCCCTCGGCCGCGATTTTTGCGGCCATGACTTTCATCCAAATTTGCGCCTCGGGATTCTTGCTTCCTTCGGCAAACGCCGCCGACGCTTTCGTGTAATCCTTCAACTCGAAGTAGTAGATAAAGCCAAGGTCTTCATAAAATCTCCACTGTTCGGGATTCGCCTGAATCCCGCGCTCCAGCAGCTCGATGCCGCGTTCCGGATGTCCCGCCCCGTCAGGAGGTGCCTCGCTCAAGAATGTCGAGCCGAACCGGTACGCCACAATCAAATTGGAATCGAGCGTGGTCGTCACGTCCAGCAGAGGCCAGAGCAATTCGAATCCGGTTTCGCGCCGCGCGAGCTTGTTGCCGTAGTATTGCACCGCGCGCGTCCAGTAGATGTCCGCCATCAACGGCGCATATTCGAGGCTCATCGCCTTGACCAGCTTGCCGGAGCGCACCACCAGATCGTCGCGTTCCTGGTGCAATGCGGCTCGCTGGACGTCTATGCGATGCTGAAGCTGCCAGACGCCCCCGAACCCCAGCGGCAGCAAGACCAGCAACAGCCAATACTTCAAATTGCCTGAGCTCATTTCAAATTCCTGCGCGAAAAAACGGCGGCGGCGATAAGCAGCACGATCGCGCAGTAGATTGCGGCATAAGCCGTATTCTGCAGGATCAGTGCGGTTGGAATTGCTCGTCCGTGCGCGGCCGCGGCCATTACATTGAAATTTTCGAAGTTCGGCAGCAGGTAGGAAAGTCCTTTCAGGAGGGCCACCATCGCCGGGCTCGCCGTGGCCAGGTGAAACGTTCTCAGTTCCTCGACGAACAATCCGGCGATGTACAAAGCCGACGTATACAAGATGGCGAGCAAAGGTGTGGTATAGCAGGAAAACAGCAGCGCCAGCGCCACCACCAGCATCAGTTTCAGCAGAATGAAGTAAACGGCGATAAGCAGCACGGCGTCCGTGCGCTCCAGATGCGACTTCACATACAAAAGCGCCGCGAACAATCCCGCGGCCATTGCCAGCGTGTTTACCGCCAGCGTCAGTACCAGCCCCCCGAATTTTCCCAGAAGAAATTCCCACCGCCGAACCGGCGTGGCCAGCAACGCGTACAGCGTCCGCTTGTCCATTTCTTTGTAGACCAGGCCGACGCCGATGAACACCGAGATCAGCAGCCCAATCACGGAGATGGCGCTCAAGCCCAGGCTCTTGATCACTATCTCCTCGATCCCAATCGAAATCTGCCCGACGAGGATCGCCGCCGCCATCATCAGCAACGCAAAAAAGACGAGATTGTACAGCACGCGGTCGCGCACCGCTTCGCGAAACGTATTTAGCGCTACCGCGCCCGCTCGCCTCATTTCCCGCTCACTTCGACGGCCGCCCCTTGCGCGCGGTCGGCCTCAATGAGGTGCATGAAATACTCCTCCAGCGATTCTTTCACTTGCGCCACGGAAAGGATCTTCGCTCCCAATCCTCTAAGCTGTTCCAGGGACGCGTAGAGTTCTTCCTCGGAAACTTGCATGCGGTAACGGTCGCCTGTCTTCGTCGCTTTGGCAATAATCGCCGCAGCACTCGGGCTGCTTCCGGGCAGCTCAAACAAAATTTCCATTCCCTGCGCCCTCATCCCCACTATTTCTGCCGGTGCGCCCACGCCGCGCAACTTCCCGCCGACGATCACTCCCACCCGGTCGCAGAGCATTTCCGCGTCGGAGAGGATATGCGTGGAGAACATCACCGTTCTTCCTTCTCGCTTCAACTCCAGAATGATGTCTCGCACTTCCCGCCGGCCGATCGGATCGAGCCCGGACATCGGCTCATCCAGAATCACCACCCGGGGCTCGTGCAGAATCGCCTGGGCCAATCCGACACGCTGAAGCATCCCTTTCGAATACTTGCGCAGTTGAATCTTTCCCGCCGTCTCGAGTCCCACTTTGTTGAGCATGCGCGTTACGCGCTCGCTCCGGTCCGCCGCGGTCAATCCGTGGAATCTCGCGAAGTAATCCAGCACTTCCGTGGCCGTCAAGTAATCGTAAAAGTACGGCTGCTCGGGGAGGTAGCCGATGTCGCGGTGCATTTCAATGTCGGTAATCGGTTTTCCCAGAATGCGCGCCGTGCCGGCCTCGGGAAAGATCAGCCCCACAAGCAACTTAATGGTCGTCGATTTCCCCGCGCCATTCGGCCCTAGAAAACCAAACACTTCCCCATTCTCGACCTGCATGGTGAGGCCTTCGAGCGACCTCTTCTTCTTGAGGTGGAGGAACCCGTACGGGTAATCCTTGGTCAGATTGTCTATCTCAATCGCTGCGACAGGCATGCTCTCATTGTTCGGAAGCTGGGCCCAACCGTCAATCAGTCACGCTTGGGGATGTGCGCGGAGAGAAAATAGAGAATCCGTGGCAGGAAGGAAAATAGTTCGCGTTTAGGAGTCGCTTCGTGTACTGCCGATTTGCACCAGCTCGGGTTGCGGCGCCGCAGGGGGCGCCATCGGCTTTGGCTTCAAGGTCTGCGGACCCCGCCAGTTATCAATAATCCCCACCTGCTGCACGCAAGATACTGTGCACATCGGCGCGCAATGTTTCGCCGTGTAGTACTCGCGATGCCGCATCTCATCCGTGTACTGCGCCAGCGGAATCCCCGGATACCCCCGCTGCTGCGAGCACCAGTGCACCAGCCCATCCTCGCAAAT
>Ga0070705_100001817_pt1 | contig 11016 bp, 16 predicted proteins | sample KBSK5253metaG_FD_65455 | JGI IMG/M metagenome (GOLD analysis project Ga0070705, IMG submission 65455) | Corn, switchgrass and miscanthus rhizosphere microbial communities from Kellogg Biological Station, Michigan, USA - KBS K5-25-3 metaG | ecosystem: Host-associated > Plants > Roots >... | reverse complement strand
GCGTCGACGACGACCGCCTGGATCTTCGTGCCGCCGAGGTCGATCCCGCCGCGCGCTCTGGGCATGCGCGCAGCCTAGTAGGGATTGGCGTTACCCGCGTGCCGCGGGGCTATCGCCAATCCTTACCAGCCGCCGGTCAGGCGGCTGATGCGCCGGCCGCGGACCGCGGCTGCTGCTGCTCCGCCCATTGCTGCACCAGGCGCCGCTGCACGTCGGTCAGCGGCGGCTGCTCGCCGCGCTCAAGCGCGGCCGCGGCCTGCGCGAGCGTGAGCCCCGTGCCGGTCAACACGCTGCCGATCAACGGCGGGACGTCGGCGCCGCACACGCCGCTCGGGCAACTCGGGTCGGTCATGCGTTGAGCGTAGCCGTGAAGCCGTCCGGCGCGCGGGGTAGGACGCGCGCATGAGATCCCCCGCGTCGCTCCTCGCCGCCTGCGCGCTCGCGCTCGGGCCTGCTGCCGCGCAAGCGGCAGCGCCGTCAAAGCTCGCCTATGTCACCGGTCTCGCCGGCACGCACCCACAGGTCCATGTCGCGAATGGCGACGGCAGCGGCGCGATCGGGCTGGGGAGCGGCGTCGACGCGCTGCTCTCACCGGATGGGGGGAGCGTTGCGATCGTCACGCCTTACACGCGCCGTGGGACATCGCTGCTCGTGCGGCCGTCGGCCGGCGGCGCCGCGCGGACGCTCGCCAGCACCGGCGACGCGATCGGCCCGTTGACGTGGTCGCCGGATGGGGCCCTCCTCGCAGTTGTCATAAACACGCGCCGACTCGTGGTAATCGATGTTGCGAGCGGGGCGCGCCGCCTGGTGGCGCGCGGTTCGATCCAGGGCGCCAGCTTCTCGCCCGATTCGAGACGGATCGCGTACGCGAGATCGGTACTGCCGCGGCTGTCCGCGCACGTCGACGTCTACGTCACGAACGCCGACGGGTCCGGCACGCACCGGATCACGCGCGACGGCCGCAGCCTGTCGCCGGTCTGGGGCCCGACGCGAATCGCCTTCACGCACGAGCGGCTGCGCAGAAACGACGCGCCCGTCTATCAGCTGCGCGTGATGCGGCCGGACGGCAGCGGCGTGCGTCAGCTCACGCACCTGCGGATCCCGAGATTGCTGTCGGGCCTGACGGCAACCGCCTGGTCAGCCGACGGCAGCCGCCTGCTGGCCGAGTACGGCGGACAGGACACCAGCGAAGCGTGGGCGGTCGACGTCGCCAGCGGCCGCGCGCGCGACCTGACGGGCAGATTCGACGGCGTGATCGGCGCCGACCTGTCAGCCGACGGCACGACCGTGCTCGTCCAGCGCGGCTACTTCGACGACCCGCGGCGCCAGTCGGTCGCGACGATCCCGTTCCAGGGCGGTAGCGCCACGATCCTCGTGCGCCGTGGCAGCGCTCCGAGCTGGGGCGGCTGAGCGTTTCGCCGCATTCCTCCCCGTCGGGTTACATAAGATCGATTATCGAGCGTTGCATGGAAACGCCCTGCTAATCAGCAACTTTTGATTTCCGTCCCCTGTTGTGCATAGGGTTCATTTTGATGTTGCTCTCTAGCAGGAGCTGTCGTTGGGGTACTCGCCGCAGGCCGTGTTCAGGCCGCGCGGCGCGCGATGCGTTGGACGCCTCGTCGGCGGCCTGGACGCGGCGCGGCGGTGCACGGATGCGTCCTCCTGCTCTGAACCAGGAGGACGGTCCAAATGCCCCTTCGCTTGCCGATTGAACTCGACGTTGAATTCCGGGGCCTCAAGCCACCGCGCGAGTACACAATCCGTGAGACGGGCGAGCGCAAGCTTGCATCTGCGGTCCTGAAGTTCGAACTCGAACGCGAGAACGGCGATGTCGAGCTGATCGAGGTCGCCGCGTCGACGTTCGACCGCATGACGCCCGCGATCGACTACGGGCGTTTTCAGCGCGGACAACGCTTCTCCCTCCATGGCACAGCTGTGATCCAAGATCGTGGCTCGGACTACGACAGCTATCTGGCGGTCGAGTCGTGTGAGCCGGTCGGCAAGGCGGCGATCAGAGCGGCGGCGTGACGGTCCGCGAGCGGGTCGTCGTGGCGCTGTTCGTCAGCTGTGGCGTCGCGTGGGGAATCGCTCTCGCGCAGACGGCGGCAGCGGTCACGCGGTGAAGCTGTGCCGCGTTTTCCGCAACGCCGAGCGGTGGCGGCGTCGGCACCGGTCAACCGTGTTCGTCGTTGCCCTGGTCGTTGGCTGCTGGGCGGTGTCGTCGTGGCCGGGTGGCTCGCACTGTCCGCTTCCGTAGCGGCTGCCGGGTGTCCGACGCGGCCGGCGGACCTCGACCCCCCTCCTGCCGATCAGGCGGTCGTGGAGCTGCACGCGCTGCGGCAGGAGCTCGCCGACGTGTGCGCAGCGGACGAGCTGAGCGCCAGAGCAATCGCCGTCGCGGTCGCGGACGCGGGAACAAACGCGGACAGCAACGCGAGAACCGTCGCGGAGCTGCTTGACGCGATCCATTCGCGTCAGTCCGCGCCGGTCGCGCTGGCGCTCGGTGACAGCAGCGACAGACCGCTCTACGTCGCCACCGCAGATCCGGCTGAGGGAGCGGCGACCGTCGCGTTGTCCACGGATGACCGTGAGGCGATGCACGCGGACGCCGAGCAGCAGCGATTCGCACTGTGGTTCCTCGCGGGCATGTGTTGCGTGGTCCTGGCTGCGCCGATCTTTCGGCGAGTGTGGCTGCCGTGAGCGCGACGGCGATCGACACGACCGGCTTTCTCTACGGCGTCGGTGTCGTGCTGTTCGTGCTGCTGGTGACGGCGATGCTCGGCTCCGGCTTCTTGATCTTCCGGCGCGTAACGGGGCTGTGATGCGCCGGCCAGTGACCCGACAGCCCAACCTCAGAAAGGAGGTGTATCTCCCCTATGAAGGCACGCATGAAGCGCGTCGTGGCGAGCGTCGGACTCGCGCTGTTCGTCACGGCTTTCCTCGCGCAGTCCGCGTTCGCTGCTGCGGATGCGACCACAGGCGTGGACTGGACTGCGGATGTGGCGTCGCCAGCCATCACGGCTATCAGACCGGCGCTCCTGGCCGGGCTTGGCGTCTTCGTCCTGTTCGCGGCCGTCTCTGGCGCGCGCAAGCTGTGGTCGAAGGTCACCAAGACCGGCTGACCCGCAAGGTGGCTCTCGCGGCCGCGACGCTGCTGCTTGTCGGCGTCGCGCTCGCGGGGGCCGCGCCGCCGGCCAGCGCGGCCAATCCGGTGTGTGTGAACAACACGGTGAAGTACCCGACGCAGACCGGCGGACAGACGTGGTCGCCGGAGCTGGATGCCGCCTTCCGCGCGATCTGCGCCGCGCCGAACAGCAACGTTGTCGGCCTGATCAAGAACGCGGGGACGGCCGAGCAGGCGCTGGTGAGAAGCACGACGACGGTCGCTGCTGACGCGACCGGCGAGTTGATGGCGGTGCGCACCGCAGCGGGGGTTCTTCCCGCGCTCGGTGTCCTGGGCACTATCGCTGCGGGCGCTGCGGTGTTCGATGTCGGCTGGAAGATCGGCCGTGGGATCGACACGAAGTGGCTTCACTTGACGAGGAACGATCCGACGGTCGCGGCGAGTGGCTACGCGGACGGGAATTGGTACTACGTTTCGCCGGCGCAGATCGTTGACCGATCGGTCACGCAGTACTTCTGCACGACCTACTTTCCGAACGCGACCGGGTGCGCGTACTCGTCGGATTGGGTCAACGGGAGAGTCGCGAGCAAGCCCATCCTCAGTCAGTGGGCGGCGAGCTCCGACGATGGCACCACCGAGGCTCCGGATCGCGTGTGGGTCTACGGGCGGCGCAACGGCTCCGGGCATCAGGATGACCAGTGGGTCGCGTTCAACGGGCTCAAGGAGTGCGCGATGTGGATGGGGTTCGGGTGCACGTCGCCGGTGCTCGACTTTCGCTCGGCGGTGGCGTCGAGCATTCCGCGCGTCGACGTGCACGTGCTGCCTAGTGACACGCTCCAAAACGACGGGTGGTTCATGCCGAACACGGACCCGCCGAGCTACGGCACGTTCGTGCTGCGCACCAGGACGCAGATGCAGAAGCACGTCAAGGCTGAGCTGACCGACTACGCCGGCCAGGCGCCGACGGCGATAACGAACCTCACGATGCCCTCGGACGCGAGCATCGGCGATAGCGCCCGCTCGGAGCTGCTCAAGCCGGAGAACAAAGACGCTGCTCAGTTCATCGGCAACGCGCTCGATCCGGAGAACGTGCCGGCGGTCGGCACGATGAGAATGCCGAGCTGCGACGGCCTGGACTATTACGGCTGTCTGACGGTCCTGCGCAACGCCGGCCTGGTCGGCAACGTCCTCAAGCTCACGCTCACGTTCGACGCGGCGGTCATCAGCGCCGGCCCCAACGGCGTCGTCAAGACGAGTCCGAGAGTCGGCACGGTCATCAACGTGGACGACTCGGTCACGCTCACCGTCAATCCTGGGCTCGCGAACATGCCGGTGCTCGTCCCGGCGATCGACGCCGGCACGAGCGTCGAAGATGCCCGGCAGGCGATCACCGCTGCGGGCCTGAACCCCGTCCTCGCAGTCAACGCGATACCGGACCCGGCCTACGGACCTGACACCGTCACCAGCCCGGAGACGACTCCGCGCGCACGCACGCGCGCGCATCGCGGCGATGACGTGACGGTCAGAGTCAACGGCTCTGACGCGCCGCCGGTCGCTGGCGGGACCTGCGCCGCGTGGGTGCAGCCGAGAATCGATCTCTCCCCGCTGAACTTCGGGCCGCTCGCGACGCGCTTTCCGTTCGCGGTCCCGATGTGGTCCTACGACGTGCTCTCAACGTGGGTCATGGACGCTGATGCCCCGGTCTTCCACTTCCCGTTCCCGTTCACCGAGAACGGCGTCGACATCGACCTGGAGATCTGGGATAGCGCGATGCCGATCTGGCGCGGCATGTGCCTGTTCGTGAGCTTCGCGCTGCTCGCCTGGTCGTTCATGGGGATGGTGCTCGGCATCGCAGGCGGCGAGGAATGATCGGCGTCCTGAACGCGATCCTCTGCGTCTTGCAGAACCTGCTGCTGGCGGTGCTGTGGGCAGGCGCGACCGTCGTCAACGCGCTCGTGCTCGCGATCGCCGCGCTCGCCGCCGTCGTCGCGCTCCTGCTCCCCGGCATGCCCGACCCGCCGCCCCCACCGGCGTCCGGCGTGCTGGAAGTGTTCGCGTGGTTCTACCCGGTCGGCGGACTGCTCGCGGGGCTGCTCGTGTTCGTGACGCTCTGGATCACCGTCGTGGCGATCAAAGCCGCGCTCAAGTGGGTGAAGCTCCTGTGACCGCCGACCTTGACGCCGGGGTGCTGTGGCAGCTGCTCCGCACCGCCCGTTTCGTGCACCACCCGACCCTGCTCGGACTTGCTGCGCTCCTTCTTGGACTCGCGATGCTTGTGCGGAGGCGCGGATGATCGCGCTCGTCACTGGGACCCCCGGGAGCGGCAAGACGCTCTACACCTGCCGCAAGATCGAGCACGCCGTGCTCACCGGCAAGATGGTCGCGACCAACGTCGTGCTGGCCGACGATTGGGCGGAGCGCATCGCCAGAGGCTCCCCCCTCCTGCGCGCCTCTCGTTCGCTGCGGCGACGCCGGATCGCGCTGTGGCGCTCACGCCTCGTCTACGTCGAGACCGTGGACGACCTCGCACGCGTGCGCCTCTCAACCGCCGGCTACGAAAAGGCGCTCGAAGGCCGCGGCGTCGCCGTCCTGGATGAGGCCGGCGAGTTCCTCGACGCGCGCTCGTGGTCAGAGGACAGAGAGGCACGCAAGCGCACCAACCGATTCTTCCAACAGCACCGCAAGCTCGGCTGGGACGTGCTCCTCATCGCCCAGCAAGCCGAGCTCGTTGACAAGCAGGTGCGCGAACTCGCCGAGTACGAAGTCCGGCTGCGCAACCTCAAACGCTTCCGCGTCGCCGGCATGCCGCTCGCGCCATTCAACTTGTTCCTGGCCCTCTGGGCCTGGCATGGCGTCCGCACCGCCCGCCCCATGAGAAAGGAGGTCTTCACCCTCTCCCGCCGCGTCGCGGGGCTCTACAACACGCATCAGGTCGTCCATGCGGTCGGCGAGAACTCGGGAGCAGAGAACCTGATCTGGCTTCCGAAGCCAACGGCCGAAGACGACGCTGCGGCGGAGGAATCCGCCGCGTGAGAACCACATCCAACAGCCAGGGGCACGTCGGTTGGTCACCCGAAGAGGTGGCCGGGCGACGCGCACAGGAGTGCGACCTCCTGCGAACGCCCCCGGCCCGGCACAGGAGCGTTACCTCCCATGCACCGCCAGCCTATATCCCACATCCGTGATGTGCCCGAACAGAAAGCTCTGGGACGGGCCGTCAAGTACAAGCGTGCGCTTCGCGGGCTCAGCCAAGAAGAGCTTGGCTTCATGAGCGGCCTGCACCGCAACTACGTCGGCGCGATCGAGCGCGGCGAGATCAACCCGACGTTCGCAACGCTCCTGCGCGTGAGTCGTGGCTTGCGCCTCAGCCTGCCGGAGCTGATGACGACGTACGTCGAGGTCGAGGCGGAGCGCCGGACGGTGCAGCACCGGTAAACGCCGTGCGTCGAGCGCCCGAGCAGCTGGCGCGGGGCGGGTCCTCCCGCCCCGTTCCCTGCGATCCAGCGAAGTGGAGCGACCTGTCAAGGGGCACCGCGTCAGCGGCTCGCCGGCCGCAGGCCGGTGCCCCTTGACAGGTTCAGCGGAACGGAGCTACAGCGGCCTTCGGCCGACCGGGCCCATGGGTCCGCGCGCGCTCGGCGTTGCAGAGGCTGGCCGCGCAGTGGTGCCGGCGACGGAGGAGCCGGCACCCGAGCGGCTCGCCCGTGCTCGCCGCCGCGCCGGACGCGGGTCCAGGAGGCGCGGCCCTTCTAACAGCCGATTGAGTGCCATAGATGGCACACCCCGGAGGGCTCGCGGGTGCAGCTGAAGCCGCCACCTGACTTCCGGCCCGAGTGGCCGCGCCGGAGCGACCCGACGTTGGAGGAGCTGGTGGCGTGCTGGGATCGCGAGCAGGCGCGGGTCCGTGACCGTGAGGTGCGTGAGGAGTGGCAGCGCGTGCGCGAGCACGCCCGGGCGGGCTCGCTTGCTGACATACAGGACGCCGGGGTGGTCCCGCCCTCCTGGCTCGGTCCAAAGACGCGGAGAGCGCTCCCAAGCGCTGCGCCGGGACGACCGTTACGGGCGGCCGGCGTGGATACGTGGTCGGTCTGCTGGCGACTGCCGGAGGGCTCGGAGGCTGACAAGGCGATTCGCGCCCTCGCGCCCCGCGAGGGCTACCGGGCGCAAGTGCTCCGCGACCTGGCGGACGGGCACCGGGTGATGTGGTTCGCCGACGCGCAGCTGCTGGCGGCCGAGGGGCACCCCCGATCAGATGGGCTCGCCTCCCCCAATGAGCTGGTCGCCGTCCATGAGCGGCTGCGTGGGTCTGTAGGCGAGCTGATTGGTGCCGAACTGTCTGAGCAATGGGACAACGGGGTGCGGCGGCTCGATGCCACCGCCGACGTTCCGAATGGTTCGGCTGGCGAGGGCCTTGCGCTGCTCGCTGGGATCGCGGCAGTTCAGATAGGCGGGGTGCAGACGGTGGTACGGCGAGCAGTCGGCGGCGGGCGCGTGGAGACGGTCGAGCTTCACGGGCGGCGGGGAAGACGCATCTTGGGCCGGGTCTATGACAAGGGCGTCGAGGCTGGCATGGCGCGCCCAGGCGCGCTCGTGCGTCTCGAGGATCAGCGCCGCTATGACGCCGGCGCGCGCCGGTCCGTTGAGGAGCTGACCGTCGAGTACGTACGCAACACCTGGCGTCGGCGGTTCCTTCCGCTCTGGCGCGCGACGAAGGGAGTGAAGGTGGCTGGGCCGCTGGTGCTCGCCGAGCGCATCGGCGAGCTGATCGAGACAGGCGAGCTGACGCCGGGACAAGCGCGCGCAGTCGCCGGGTTCCTGCTGCTGGAGGCAGCCGGCGTGCAGCAAGGCTCGCGACGCACGAGATACCGCCTACGAGCGACAGCTGCGGAAGCAGGGCTGGTCCTCGCCGACGGCCTCATGCAAGAGGTGGAGGTCGATCTCGGAGCGCTTGTGGAAGACGTGCTCGAATCAGAGGCGTGGACGTGCACAAGCTGACTGGCGACCGTGGTCGGCGCGTGCGAGTTGAAGTGCTGCTCGAAGCAGACGTCCTCGCGGATCTGGATGCGATCATCACCCACCGTCGCGGTAGGTCGCCATCCCGTTCGGCTCTAGTACGAGAAGCGTGCGACTGGATGCTTACAAAGGAGTCTGGATGGCTCCTGCGACATCACGCGCAGGTGCGTGAGCGAGAGCGCAGAGCAGCCGAGGAAGCGCAGTCGGCGGCCGAGCGCGACGCGGCGCGCGTCGCTGCGCAGCGAGATGTCATCGAGTCGGCGCTTGAGATCGCGCGGCGCGGCACGTGTTCACGCAGGCACGACCGCACGCGGCGATAGCTTCATGTGGAGTCGGAGGACTGTTGGCGGTAGACAAGAGAGCACACCCTGGAGGATTCGAGTGAGTGAGATCTCCGTTGCACCGGCGGACTTGAGCGAGCGGTACTCTGTGTGCGTGGCGACTGCTGCACGCAATGCGGACATCGAGCGGGGCGCAGAGGTGGCGCGGGCGCTCGGCTGGCCGGCTGACCGCGTGGGCTTCTTCGGCGCGCTCGCTGGACTGATCGACCTTGGGGCGCCGATGCGTCGGCCTAAGCCGCTCGCCGCGCTCATCGTGCGTCGTCGTGCAGAGCAGGCGCAGCTGCTTGAGGCGCGTATGCGCGAGCAGCGCGAGCTGGCGATCCGGAACTAGGCCATGCCCAGAGAGGATCCCGAGCGACTCGCCGTCGGCGACGCGCTCGACCTGCCCGAACGCGGTGTGCCGGGAATGGAACCGGCAGAAAGCGGCGATCCAGCTGGGGTGCAGCAACCTGGCTTAGGAGCGATCCTCGTCGCGATGGAGCGCACCACCGGTCCGCTGCCGGCGAAGGACTGGCTCGACGCGGCGGAGGAGCACTACCCGGGCGTTACGAAGGCGCTCGTCGACGACTACATCGCTGAGCGGGAGAACGCTCGCGAGCTGCTGCGCCAGTCCGCTGCGTTCGACCAGACAAGCTTCCATCGGTTCGCCGAGTACCAGCGCTGGCAGCTTGCCGCCGCGACCGCGATCGTGCTCGTGATCGCGCTCGGCGGGGTCGTGCTGGCGCTGGACGGCAAGTCGCTCTACGGCTTCGGCCTGCTCGTGTTCGAGGTCGCCGGGCTGGTCCTCGCGTTCCTCTACGGCCGTACACGGAGCGGGGACCGTCCCCCCTCGCAGGGGGACGACGAGTAGGTCGCGCAAAGGCAGAGCGCCCACGATGCCGGCTGCTCTCTAGCAGGAAAAACGAGCCGGCGTCGGGGCGCTCGTGGCCACAGAATAGCAGGGGGACCGTCGATCGATTATCGAGCGTTAGGGGGAAAGAAATCCCCTGCTAATCAGGAGAGCGCCGTCGTGGAAGCCGTCGGGCATGTCGCGGTGCCGTCGGCACCCGCTCCCTCTGCTCAGGCGGCGCCGCTGGTGCCGCCACCGGGCGGCGTTGGCGGAAGCGAGGTGCCGGCGCGGCGGCGGGCGCGCTCGGCAGCTGCGACGCGACGGGACGTGCGGCGCGCCTCCTGGCGCACTCTCTCGCGCAGCTCAGGCTCGGCCAGCGACTCGCGCTCGGCGCGCTTGCGCGCGAGCTCGTCGACCTGCTCGGGCGTTTGCTCCTGCGTGGACATCCGCTCGTTCTCCATCGGCACCGGACTGCGGCCGCTTGAGCGCTCGGCGCGCGGCCGCTCAGTCTTTGGATCCTACCCCCGCCCGCCGTCGCCATCGCCGCGAACCCGCATCGAAGCTCTCCGTCCAGCGGCATGGACGCATTCGCCGGTTGGCGAACGTGATGCGCGGGCACGATGCGGGCCATGACGATCGGTACAAGCCTCTTCCTCATCGCAGTGGGCGCGATCCTCAAGTTTGCCGTGACCGCAAGTGTCGCGGGCGTGGACCTGCAGGTGGTGGGCGTGATCCTCATCATCGTCGGCCTCGTCGGCCTCGTGCTCGGTCTCGGCATGTGGATCAGCGCACGCGACGACTGGCGGCGGCGTAGCAGCGTGCCGCCACCGCCCCCCGACGCCTACTAACCGGCAGCAGCGCGGCGCGAGCGCCCCGCACCGCCGTTCAGTGCACGAGCGTCTTCAGGACGATGATCGCTAGTCCCAGCACGCCGTCGACGGCTCCCGACAGCAGCGCCGCGGGCCAGCGGTCGAACGTCCGCCGCCCAACCGCGATCCCCCACGCAACGAGTTGCGCGACGCTGATCGCGAGCGCGACGGTGACGGCGGTGTCCAGCGACAAGACGCCGAGGTCGGCGAGCACGAGCGCACCGAGCGGCCCGAGCGACGCCTGCACCATCGGCCAGTGCCACGCCGCGACGGCGCGCAAGCGCCGCCATGTGTACGGGCGCGGGTCATAGACGCGATCGCCCATCGCCTCGGACCACACATGCGCAAGCCAGAAGACGAGCATCGTGCCGGCCAGCGCGAGCGTCATGTCGCCGTCGGTCACCTCGCCGACATCGAGCGAGGCGACGACACCGGCCGCGAGGATCGAGCCGTACACGGCGGCGGCGAAGTTCCCGTTGCCTCCTCCCCGCCAGCCCGGGACCTGGGCCTCGGAGCCGATCGGCATAGCCGCAGTATGCTCCGATGTTCCGGCGGATCGCCCACTCGGTCGCGGGCTCCACGGAGCCCAACCGTGGCAACGCGCCAGCCCTCGGGCCAGCGGCCTGTCCAGGTGACCGGGAGTGTCACGCCGCCCAGGCATCGACACAAGTCCTGGGACGTAGTAGTTCAGCGGCGATCTCTGACCGGGCGGGTTACGAGGGCGGGGCCACAAGCCCCGCCCGCCCGCATCACTCCGGTCTGCGATCCGAGCGCCGATACCAGCGCTTGACGAAGCCATCGAGGGCGATCAGGAAGACAACCGCGACCGCGAGCCGGAGT
>Ga0070705_100001815_pt1 | contig 11018 bp, 8 predicted proteins | sample KBSK5253metaG_FD_65455 | JGI IMG/M metagenome (GOLD analysis project Ga0070705, IMG submission 65455) | Corn, switchgrass and miscanthus rhizosphere microbial communities from Kellogg Biological Station, Michigan, USA - KBS K5-25-3 metaG | ecosystem: Host-associated > Plants > Roots >... | reverse complement strand
ATCATCTGCCGCAAGGCGAAACGACGCCCGCGTCCCGTCTCCATGTTTGAGGTCCCAGCCGGTAGTGACGCCGCGACGCCGACCAGCGACGGATCAGTGCTGCTCGTGCAGGACAGCACCGACTGGCGCACCTACGACCTCACGACGGGGACCCTCTTGAGGAGCGTCGCCGACGGGAGTCCGGCGTGTGCCGCGGGTGTCTTCCGGCGCAGTGACGGCGCTGACGTCGTCGTGGGAGTGGATCAGGTGGAGACGCCTGCCGCGGGAATCACCCCCGCGTCGACCGCATACTTCGTCGTGGGGACCGACGCGCGCACCGGCCAGCAACTGTGGCGTACGGCGATCGGCAACGTCGACCCGTGCCCCTACGACCAGACGGGAACCGACTACCCGAGCCTGGGCGTGCAGGCGCAGCAGTCGTCCTCGGGCCAGTCCGTTCTTTTCCCCGCGCAGGTGACGACGGGCAGCTACCTGCTGATCGATCTCCGCCAGGGACACGTAGCCCAGCTCAACGGCGACGGGTCGGTGATGGTCGGCTCTACGGTGGCCATCAGCCAGGACAACACTCCGAATCCGCCCTCGGCACTGCTCTACGACGCCGACCGCGGTCAGCTCTCGGGCACATCGTCATCGAGCTCGCTGATCGCCTGCGCTCACGACGACGGCGGATACGGTTGTCCGGTTTTCAACACCGGCCAGAGCTACACCTACGTGGTCTCCGGCGACACAGGGATCGTCGCAACTGGGGGCGTGAGCGGCCCCATCGCATGGACCAATGCAAACGGGGACTCATTGACGGCGCTCCGAAACGGGAGCACCGTCGTGATCTCCCCGGAGGTCGCGTACCCCGCCGTCGGCGCGACCGCGTACTCATTGGCGGACGGACACGCCTTGTGGTCGCTCGACTCGGGGGTGTATTGCGGGGCGACCAACGGGCGCGTGTTCGTCATCGCTAACGCACAGCTCGCGACACTTGACGCGACGAGCGGTCAGCAGCTGAGCTATGACGCTACGCAGTCAAGCTGTCCGCTTGTGATCAACGGCGCGATCGTGGAGAGCAGCGACCAGGGGCTGATCGTCGTGCGCGAGCCGTGAGCTGTCCTGCTCGACAGACCAACGCGCCCCGGTCCTGGTATTGGGCACGACCCACCTTTTCGTGGCCAAAACCAGGCCGACACCACCCTTATCTGCGCGTATCTCGGCCGACGAAGGGCGCTGACCGCAGCGCCAGATCTGTACTGCAACCGCCAGAAACGACCAGCACCGTTCGTGGTGCCTGAAATCGTGGTGTCCCCGGTTCGAGTCCGGGTCTCGCCATCGGCGAAGCGCCTGCTATAGGCGCTTTCTTGGTCTCGGGCTGTTGGGCCCTCAGGCGAGGGTTTGGCCACGGACTCCTGTTTCGTGGCCAAAAGTCGACTGCCTCGGCGGCAGAATGGCTATATGCGGCATTTCGCAACGTCGGGTGTACAAAGAAACACATATAAGTGGGAGGTCGATCGAGCAGACGACAAACCGATGCCGAATCGTGGTGTTCCAGGTTCGGCTGTAGGCCGTGGTCAGTCAGGTCGGGAGTGTTTGCGTGACCGCGATCTCGCCGCACAACGACAGATACATAGGCATCAATGGACCATGTTTCGGCTAGGGTGCGCCGCCGATGGTCGACACCACGAATCCACAGCGGCCGAGCGAGCGGCTCGGCCGCGACATTGCGGTGCTGCTGTTCAACTCCGGATGGTTGCAGCGACGCAAGGACTCCGTCGAGATGCTCGACGACGTGTGGGTCCGCCGCCAAACGAGCATCGACTGCGTGATCCCTAGAGCGCTGCAACCGTTCAGCCCACCTGACTCAGCGCATCAACTTTTCCTGCTTCCAATCGCCTTGCTGCCGAAGGCCCCGCCTTCACTGATGCGGTTCGACTTCGAGGGCGACGACGGCCGCCTTTCTCTGCCGCGGCGTCAGCAAAACGCCCTCGCGTCCTACGCGGCGCTGGTTCATGCCGCGAGCGGGGCACTGGAAATCGAGCCGGCAGCCCTTCCTCGCCAACTCCGAGAAGAGCTCCTGTTTGTGGCCGCGGGGCCGCAGGAGTATGCGAACCCCGTCTCGCACTACCTGCGAGCCCCATCCCGTGGCTTGCCGGAGTTGCCGCGCGTACGCGGCGTGCCGACACTGGAACAAGCCGAAGAAGAGCTCGACGCGTGGATGGCACAGCTGATCGGCGACGATGTCCCTGCACCACGATCAATCGAGGGGCGCACGCTGCGCCGAAGAGAACTTGCCGACCTGCACGAGCGACTCGCACGCGACGAGCTGGCCTCCTGGCTGCTGGACGCTTGTGCAGCTGCGTCGGTCGTGCTCGCCCGCGTCGAAGCGGGCCCACGCCGACACCAGATGATCCGTCTCTCCTACGACGCGTGCATCTACAAAGACGACAACAAGGTAGGCGAGAACCTCAGCTCGTCGTTTGGCTGGCACGGCATAGACCTTGTCGTCGAGACGCCCTACGTTGGCGCGCGGAGCTACCACTTTGAGTTCATTGCGGCCAAAGGCGTCGAGGTGATGGATTCCCGGCTGCTTGGCCGCGACGAACCGACGCTGGGCGGCGATGGCATCGAGCACGTAGACCTGGACGAGCAGGACCAAGACGAGGGCAAATTCGCCCACCGCGATGGAAGCCGTGTACACCACTACTGGACTAGCACGTCGAGTACCGACCAAGTGAGCGCGGTGGTGAAGCTGCGGGTCGCGCGCGACAACTTCGTCGGTGCTGCGTTCTGGGCATCAACGGCGGTCGCCGTCAGCGTTTTGGTCTGTGCCGCGCTCGCCCAACCGCTTGTCCGGCATGGAACTGGTGCCTCGACACTGCTGCTGCTGTTTCCTGGCCTGTCGGCGACGCTGGTGGCGGGGGCGACCAACCATCCGCTGATTGCCCGCATCCTTCAGCGGGCTCGCCTCGCACTCGTGTTCAGCGCCCTGTTGGCATTCGCGACAGCGGCCATCCTGCCGTTTATCCACACCGGTGGAGAGGCGAACGCCGCCTGCTGGGTGCGCGTGACCTGGAGCGTGCTCGGCGTACTCGCGCTGCTGCCTGTCGGTCTGCTCTACCTCGCGCGCAAGCTTCCCCGCCCGCAGGCGCAGCAAGGTCGTATCGAGCAGCGATTGCGCGCGTTTCAACGCTATGTGCTTCGTGCATCGCGGCGTGGCGCCCGCCGGCGTCAGCGGCGATTGCGACTCATCGTGCGAGCGTCCACACTTACGTGGGAACTCACCGAGCAGCTTGCCGAGCGCTCGCCATCGAGTCGGCGCTTTGTCGTCGTTCCGGGCAGACAAGGAATTGCCAAGAACCGACAGCCCTACCTACTGCTCGACGTGGAATCGCCTGGCGGACGCTCGCGACGCAATCCGCTGCGTACACGCGCACGATTGGCGGACACGTTTCTCGACCAGCCGATGGAGATGCGCCGGCGGCTGGCTAACACCGTGCTTTGGCTCGATCGCGCCCTGCCAGCCGGCTTCGCCTTCGAAGCACAGTGGCGCACGCGGCGAGCAGTCTGGTTGCAGGCGCTGGGCCGGCCTAAGACGGTGCCCCCACAGACCTCCGCCTCGGCGGCGCAGCTCGCCGCGCTCGTGCGCGCCGGTCGTGCCCGACTCCACCGTGTATACGTCGTGCCGCCGGAGCAACTCGACGAGGCGTCCGGCTGAGGCGGCGGGTCAGTCGCCTCGCAGCGCCCGCTCGGGATCGTCGCCAGGCCGCCGCACGTCGAGCGGCTTCTCAAGGTCCTTCGGCATGATCTTTCCAGCCGACCGCACGCGGACATCGCGGCCGTTCTCGGCGTGCAAGGTTCCGACATACCACATCGGTTGTGGCTGGTCGTTGCGTCTGAGCAGGCTCTTGACCTGATCAGGGATGTGCAGATGGCGGTGAGATTCGCTCATGGTGGAGACCTCCGCAGAGGCACGCCCCAGCAGCCATCGCGAAACCACTAATGGTTGCAGGCGGCCAGGACGAACCAGATAGTAGGCGTTTCCGGGCAACCGCGTAGCAGTGCATGTCGTCGTGCACGAGCGTTTCGCGCCCGTTTTCCGGCACCGCCAAAAGACCTCGCCAGCAATGACGCCCGAGAGGACCTTGAGTCGATGTCGCGTATCATGCATTAGCTAGCTATTTGCTTGTATATCGCATTTTATTCGCTAAAAGCTAGCTTTTTGCTCGGACGGACATGCCCGAATACGCGCCAGACGACCGCCTTCGCGAGGCCCACCAGGCAGGCCTCGGCCAACGCATCCCCGAGCCGCTCCATACGCGCGTGGACCAGTTGTGCGACCTCGTATACGACACGGGCCGCGAGCGCCCCGGAAAGGCGAAGATGATCGCGGCGCTTCTGCTCGCGGCGGAGCCTGATGTCATCGCGCTCACTAGCGCGCTCGACAGCTACGACCGTGCCCGTATTCGCGACGCCCTGCTTGACGCCTCTGACGACGCGCCGGTGCAACTGCCCGCACGCCGCTCTGGGCCCCGCCGCCCTGGCAAGCGCTGAGGAAAGCCCGGGCGTCGTTCGCGCGCAGCCGCACACCACTCGCCCCCGCTCGTCGCCGAGGGGACGAGTGCGCGGACGTCGCCGAGATCGCCGAGCAGGCGATGGTCTGCCGGCGTCTCGCCTTGGATGCGTCGCAGCTCTGCCGCTGGCACCCACGGACTCCGGCGCGCGGCACGACGTCGGCGACCGGCTCGCCGTCGACAATCAGGGTCAGGCGCTCGCCCGCTCGCACGGCAGCAAGGGCCGTGTCCGTCCGGTCGCGCAGTTCGTGGATGGAGACCTCGCGGGGCACTGGACGACCGTAGCGCGGGACGGTGGCCTGAGCCGACACGCCGGAGAGTTATGGCCACGGACCGCCCTTTCGTGGCCAAAACCCCGCCGAAACCACACGTATCTGCACGTATCTCGGCCGCCTGACGCGCCTGCGGCAGTGCCACATCTGTGCTGCAAAATCGCCAGGTATCACCAGCACCGTTCGAGGTGTCTGAAAATCGTGGTGTCCCCGGTTCGAGTCCAGGTCTCGCCAAAGAGAAGCCTCCCCCTGTAGCAAGGTCGTTTCAGCGTGGCGTGCGGTACAAGGACCGGCCAAGAAGCGGGTCAGCCACTCCGCAGATCGGCTGAGTCACCGCGCCGACGGGCTGAGCAATATCTCGCCCGTCAGACCGTCCTTGCGATGCGCCGCTGCCCAGAACAATCCTGTCTCAGGATCGAGATCGTTCGAGTTCCGACGAAGGCATCGAGCTCGGCTACGCTCGTTCAGCGAATCCCAGCGTCGCGACGGAGGCGCTCCACAAACGCCATCTTCCGGCTGCCGTCCCGCATGTCGCGGTAGCCGACCGTCAACGTGCCCGCCAGCAGATCGTCGGCCCACGGGTGCTCCGCCAAGTCGTAATTCTCCGACAGGATCAGCGCAGCCAGATAGCACCACTGGGCGCCGGTGCCGGCGGTCGGGTCGTACGTCGGCTTCCCACGCCAACCCTGGACAACCATGCGGACGACCGGGTGCGCCAGCCCCAGCGGGAGGTCCCGTGCCGCGCCGAGCAATGACTCCATGGCGCTGTGGGGATGCGCGTCCCAGTACGCCACCAGGAGCGGGACGAGGTGCTCCGCGAGCGAGCGCAGCGCCTCAGGATCGTCGGACTCCCGAATAGCCCGCAGCATGTCGCTGGTGGTGGCGAAGACCTCGTCGCCTGGCGCACGATCGGTCATGAGGCAGGGAGCGGGGGCGCGTCCGACAGTGCGTTCGTCGGTTGGAGGATGCCGGTGGCGCCTAGGGTGAGCAGACGCCACCAGCGACCGGCGCCGGTCCGCGGAACCTCGAGCTCCAGGCGCACCGTCGACGTCGTCAAGGCGATCCGCGCGGCGCAGCCGGCGAGCGACCGCTCGCCGGAGAAGTTGTGCACCGCGAATGTCAGCGCCACGCCGCGCGGTCGGACCCAGCACAGCGTCTCAGGCCCGTGGCCGGTGGTGACATCGCGGTCGAGCGTCAGATGCATGCTATGACGGCTCGCCGCCTTCTGCCGGAAGGACACGTGCTCGACGCTGCCGTCGCCGGCCTGCACCCACGCGTGGAGGTCGAGGTCGGCCGGGACTGCTCCCCACGCAAGACTCAGGCTGCCGGCCTCCTCGTCTGCTTGCGATCCCCGGCTCACCTCGTCGATTGGGACGAGGTTCGTCGGTCCGATCGCCGGCGCGGGCGGCTCGGCGACCGGCACGGCGGCGCGCACCGTACGCGCGAAGGCGGCGAGTGCCTCCGGGCAGTCGGGTCGGAGGCGGCCGATGACCTCCGTCCGGCAGCTCACGTCGGCCGCGAGCTCTTCGACCCGTTCCAGCACGCTTTCGGTCGTAGGCCCGTAGTTGACCAACACCACCGGCGCCCCGGGATGCCCTCGGGCGTAGTCGACGAGCGCCTCCGAGAAGCTCTTGCGCTTCTGACGCAGGTACTGCTTGCACTCGACGACGAGCAGCGTCGTCCGAGCGTCGCCTATCGGCTCGCCGGATACGACGTAGTCGGGCCGAATCCGAGTCGAACGGCCCTTCCCCAGTGGTTTGGCGGCGGTGAGCTCGGTCTGCAGCTCGGCGATGACGTGCGCGTTGCCCGCGGGCTGCACGGAGCACGTCGCGAGGTGCGAGCCAAGCGCCGAGAAGGAGATCGACCCGTCAACGTGGTGGACGCGCGCGGACTCGCCCAGCGCCCTGATCAAGCGGGTGCCCACCCAGACCGAGTAGAGCTCCGAGCGCAGCTCCCAGACTGGGAGGCTGAGGACCTCCTCGAGGCGTTCGAGCAGGTCCTCGGCTCTTGTCGGCACGACCGGACAGCCATCCAGCACCGCGCGTAGCGGGGAGGTCAGGTCGACCCCGGCAGCGAGCAACAACGAGGTCCCACCGACGATGGTCCGTACGTCTTCGGGACCGAAGAGCTCGGTCGACTCCGAGGCTCGGAGCAGCGCCCAGACCTGGTCGAGCAGCCTTCGAAGCTCTGGGTCCTCGACAGCGGGACGTGGTGGCAGCGCGCTGCCGGGACGATCCAGCCACGCGCGCAACAGCCGGTCCGTCGGCAGGACATCGGTCCAGGCTCCGTCGTCAATGCGGTAGGTGACGCCGTCGCGCACGAAGACGTGCCGAAGCTCGAGCCCCGAGAACGATGACAGCACCGGCACGTCGACGACGCTGGTAGCGGCATCGAGGCGCGTGACCCAGTCACGGAAATCGTCGAGGCCAAGCTCCTGCGCACCCTCGAAGTCGAACCGCATCACGAGCGCCTTTTCCGAGGATCGTGCACCGGCCTCCAAGAAGAACGAGAAGATCTCCTGCAGCATCGCCGCATAGGGCGCGATGGCGGACAGCAACGCGGCCAGGAGATCCTCAACCGCGACGCCGTGGCGTTCGAGCGACGTCTCGAACCCGTCAGGCCCAGGCAGCCCAAGCGCTCGGGCTAACTCAGACGTGATTGCGCGGTCATAGCGCTCGACGTCCAAGCCGCCTCGGGCGACGATCGTCCGCCACAGCTCCCGCGAAGAACCGATCGGGGCAGCGCGCGATGACAGCGAGTCGCCACGCCGACGTGATCGTCGCCCCCTAGGCGGTTTGGGCAGCTCGCTCATCCGATCCTCACGGAGGCGTGGAGACAACGATCAGTCGCCATTTGCCGATTGCAACGAACATTTCGCGCCGCGCGCGAGCCCTGAACGCCTGCACCGCCGCTCGCGGGGAGCGCTCCGAATCAGCGCACCCCGTGAGAACCCACAGTCGCGAGCCACGGAAGCATCCTGAACCAACGGGGCGCGAGTGCAAGCACTCGCGGACAAACATCGAGATGACGACATCCAGACCGCCCCCCGTGGTCCCGCGGGCCCCGAGCCAGCTTCGCCGACTTCATCGTCTATGACCACCGCCTCGCCAAGCTGCGGCAACCGCTGGGCTCAAACTGCTCACACCCGGCGCGTGAAGGCTCGCGGCTCGAGCAGGCCTGGACGGGTGGGGCGTCCAGCGACGCCTGGTTTGCGCGACGCCAAGTTCCCTCGATCCAGCAGCGGGTCCCTCTTGACACGGCAGAGGCAGATCGCAGCACCGACACGGGGAGATCCGTCGGGCAACAACGGCGGATCGCTCGCGATCTCACCGACAATCATCCGCCGTGACGGCATCGACCATGAGCTGATCGAAGGCGCGCCCGAAATGGCGGCGGTCGCGCGCCCGCAGCACGCGATTGTAGATCCGGACAGTCGTCGCCTGGCTCTCGTGACCGACGAGCTCCTGCACGTAGGAGAGCGGCGCACCGGCTTCGATCATCAGCGTGATAAACGTGCGCCGGAAGACGTGCGCCGAGAGCTCGGTCGGCAGGGGCGGGAGCTTGAGTCTGCAGCGCATCTGTACAGCGGTTCGATGGACGCGTCGAATGCGCTTATTGAGGGTGTCCTTGGTGAAGGCGTTTCCACGGCCGTTGGGAAACAGCGGAGCTTCGGGGTCATACCTCGTCGCCAGCGACGCGACGTACTCCTCCAGTTGGGCTCGCAGCCAAGGCGTCATGTCGATCTCGCGTTGGCCGGCGGCCGTCTTGGCCCGGGGGATGCGGATCCTTGCGTGGACGAAGTCGAGGTCGATCGGGCGAAGCCGACAGAGCTCCGTGTTGCGGGTACCGCTCGCGCCGAGGACCGCAATGATCGTGCGCATCATCGAGACGTCCTCGACGGGTCGTCGGCTGTAGAGGTAACAGACGCCGCCTTCGCTGATGCCCATGGTCTCGGCTGTTTGCTTGACCGTGAATCCGCGCTCGTCGCGGAGGCGCCGAACCTCAGCGGCCTTCATCAGCGTCACCGCTCGGGCTGGCTGGTCGGTGAGCGTCGCCGCGTCGAGAAGCGAGAGCAGTTCGTCGGCCTCGAGCCAATCGCGCACGACCTTCTTCGGCACGCGGACGTGCAGTTGCCGATCGCGAGCGGCATTGGTCGTGACGCCGATCGCGGTTTGACGAACGGCACGCTGCAGGATGAAGGCGAGGACTCCGATGGCGTGGTTGATCGTCCGCTCGCTGAGGCTCAGCTTGCGCCCGTCGGGTCCGTAGAGAGGCTGTCCTCGCTCGGCGGAGCGACGGATCTGGCGCATCTTGCGCAGTTGCTTGCTGCGGAACGCCTCGATGCGCTCCGTCGTGTTCACGAGGCTGAGGGGCTCGCCTCGGAACTCTGGCAGCAGGTGGTTACGCAGCAGGTTGGACTGGAACGTCTGATGCGCCGGCGAGATTTCGTCCGCATGGAGCGCGAGGACCTCGATCGCGAAGTCCTCGAAGAGAGGGTCTGACTCCTCGCTGTCCGTCTGCTCGCGTGGGGGGCGATACGTGCCGTCCGCGACTGCGCGCATGAAGTCTTCGAGGGCGATCTCGGCTCGCGCAGGGGACCAGCCTTCGCTCGCGAGTCCGCACGGCTCGTAGCGTCGGATGCCCACCTGGTCGTAGAACGCCACTCCGAATCGCTCGTCGCCGTCGACGCGGGCCCACCTCCGAACGGTGCCGGTGCGAGGCCGGCCGCGCCGTTTCGCTGCTGATCTGGTCGACGCCCGTGCCGGCGTTGGCTGCGATTCGGGACGCGTCGCTTCCACTCGACGAGGGCGGGCCGTGAGCGGCACGGTGCGGTGAGCTGGATCGCTCGCCCGTCGAGATCGGTCCGTGGTCTTTCGTGGACGAGTCGTGGGCGTCTGGGTCATCGTGCTCCTTTCGAAGTGAGCGCCGGCAACGGGTACGCCGACGCAGCCGGCCGCGGGTTGCATGCCGAGACAAGTGGGCGCCCCACTAGGGGCAATCGGCGGACAGCAGGCGCGTCGACGCGCTCAAGGCGCACGCCAACTGCGGAGCAGACCGCGCCGCCCGTGCGTGAGCAGCGATCCGAAAACCTCGAGCCGCGGCGGCGGCGGCCAGCGCGACCCTCGGTTTTAGGAAAGAGCGCCCATTCCTTTTCCTAAAACCCGCCTGGAAGGCACCTTGGTACAGTCCAACCCCCGCCCTAGCGGGCAATGGGGCTATAGCTCAGTTGGGAGAGCGCCTGGATCGCACCCAGGAGGTCGGGGGTTCGAGTCCCCCTAGCTCCATCGGACGGAGGCCCTGCTTTGGCGGGGCTTCTGTTTTTTTGGGGGCAAGAGATGGCGATCCACAGGAGAGTGCCGCTAAGCGGCACGTTTCTTGGGGCTAACGCGGCGCCGCGGCAGGGATGTCAAGCGGCAGGTTGGGCCGTATGAGCGCCTCGAGCGACAGAACGCGAATCCGACTGACCATCGCCACGCTGAGAGCGACGGCGAGATAGTCCATGGCCCGTCGCGGCAGCCTCGCCTGGCAGGCGAAAGCGAAGATGAAACCGGCTCCTCCCATGGGGAGCCCGACGAACACGTGGCTGGTTCGGGGTCTGACGCCGTTTCTCACGATTCGCGATGCGATCGCTGCGAGATAGCAAGCCGGCGCGATCCTCGTTAGCGGTGTCCGGTGCGTCGGAGTCCAACGCGTAAGCAGCACCGCCGGTGCAACGCCAAAGGTGATGATGTCGGAGATTCCGTCGGCCGCCGCCCCCAGCGCGGTGGCGTTGCCCGAGCGTCGCGCGATCGTCCCGTCCACCGCGTCACAGGCGATCCCGGCGAGTATCAGCGCCGACCGACGCACCGGGCGTCCTTCCTCTCGCCGCAGGATGGCAGCGACCCCCGACGCGAAATTCCCGCAGGTCACGGCGTTGGCAAGCACGAGCTGAAACTTGGAAGATCGACGTGCGGGCATCTGGATCTAGGCGCAAGGCCGGGTAACGGCGCGCGAACGCTACAGCAGCCGACAGACCAACCGCCACTTCATGGTGCATCGCGATCGGAAACGACCCTCTAGGATCCGGCGCGATGTCCGGCCTTTCGGATAACTAGGAATTATCGGGGTTGATGATCGACCGGGAGGCGCTGCTGCGCTCGCTGGAGGAGCAACGGCGCGACCTGTCGGATTCGATCGTCCTGACACCGGT
>Ga0070705_100001813_pt1 | contig 11026 bp, 10 predicted proteins | sample KBSK5253metaG_FD_65455 | JGI IMG/M metagenome (GOLD analysis project Ga0070705, IMG submission 65455) | Corn, switchgrass and miscanthus rhizosphere microbial communities from Kellogg Biological Station, Michigan, USA - KBS K5-25-3 metaG | ecosystem: Host-associated > Plants > Roots >... | reverse complement strand
CTCGGCGTCGACCTCGTGGCCCTGTCGTTCGTCCGTTCGCCGGAGGACGCCGCCGCCGTGCGGGCGGTGATGGACAGCGAAGGTATCCGCGTCCCGGTCATCGCCAAACTCGAGCGGCCCGAAGCCCTCGAGCGCCTCGAAGCCGTCATCGAGGCTTTCGACGGCATGATGGTCGCCCGCGGTGACCTCGGGGTGGAGACGGCGCTGGAGCGGGTGCCGCTGGTGCAGAAACGGGCCATCACCCTGTGCCGCCGGCAGGCGAAGCCGGTGATCGTGGCCACCGAGATGCTGGAGTCAATGGTGGTGCGGAACCGGCCGACCCGGGCGGAGACGTCCGACGTGGCCAACGCCGTCCTCGACGGCGCCGACGCCCTGATGCTCTCCGCCGAGACCAGCATCGGCCGCCACCCGGTGGAGGCGGTGGCGACGATGGCCCGGATCATCGCCGCCAGCGAATCGCTCCTCGATCCCGCCCCGACCTGGGGCGCTCTGGACCCGCCCCGGCCCCGCGAGGAGGCCATCGCCCTCGGCGCCGTGATGGTCGGGCGGGCGGTGGGCGCCAAGGCCCTCGTCGGCTTCACCCTGTCCGGCGCCAGCGCCCGGCTCCTGGCTGCGCAGCGGCCGGCGCTCCCTGTGCTGGCCTTCACGCCCGATCCGAGGGTCCGCAGCCAGCTGGCCCTGGTCTGGGGGGTGGAGACCTTCCTCGAGCCGGCCCCGGCCGACACCGACGAGATGACCGCCCACGTCGACCGGGCGATGCTCGAGCTCGGCCGGGCGGAGCCGGGTGATGCGGTCGTCGTCGTGGCCGGGACGCCGCCCGGGACGGAAGCGTCGACCAACACCCTGCGGGTTCACCGCCTCGGCCGGGGATAGCACCGGCCGGACCAGGAACTCCCAGCCTTTACAGGCCCGGCCGAAGGGCGGATCCTGGCGGGGTGCAGTGCCCGACGTGCGGGTCCCAGGCGGGACGGTGGCGGGGCCCCTGCGGTAGCTGCGGGGAACGGGCCTCGGTGCGTGCCTTCGGCCGCCTGGCCTTCGCCGAGGACCCGACCGCGCCGCCCCTGGAGCGTCCGCCCCGGCCGGTGGAGCTGGCCACGCCGCAGTCGCGGGTCGCCGCCGCGGCCATCGATGTCGCCCTGGCCTTCGTCATTCTGCTGTGGACGGGCGCCATCGGCACCGACCTCGCCTTCGCTCACCACACCTCGCCCGCCCACCAGCTGGTGCGGGCCCTGACGTGGCTGGCCGTCCTGGCCGCACCGATGCTCATGGAGGCGCTCGACGGTCAGACCCCCGGAAAGCGGATCCTCCGTATCCGGGTCGTCAGCCGGGACACCGGCGGGCCGATCCCGCTCCGGGTGGCCATGCACCGCGGCGGAGCCAGGGCACTGTTCTGGTTTGTCAGCTACGTGGCGCTCGGCGACCCGCTGCTTCAGCCACTCCACGATCGTTCGGCCGGAACCGTGGTGATCAACGCCAGCGACTACGGCTGGGTGCCGCCGCCCGATTCAGCCATCCGGACGCACTGACCTACCAGCGGCGACCGAGGACCAGCGTCGGTTCGTCGTCGTCGACCGGCACCGCATCCACCGGCATGCTGTCCTCGATGTGGTGCGCCGTCTTGCGCAGCGTCCGGCCGGAGAAGAGGGCGACCGCCGCCATGCCGAGGAGGACGATGACGCCGGCGCCCGTGCGGGGCAGGGCCTGGCTCGGCGCCCGGGTCGGGACCGCGGCCGGGGCGGCCGATTGAGTGCCCTGCGCCGTCCGGGTGGCTGGCTTCGCCGCCTTCATCGAACTCGTGGTCGTGGTCGTGCTGGCGCTCGTCACCGGTGGGGACGCGCTCTCCCGCGGCGCCCTCTCCCACGGCGGCCATGGCGCCTCGTACTTGCCTCCGCCACCCGGCGGTGCCGGTGATGGCGAACGCGACGCCGGCGACTCGTCGTGGTCGTGGGGGGACGAGAAGAGCGGCCCCCGCGTCGTGGGGGTACTGCGACTCTCGGGTTCGGGCGACGCCTCCTTCGACGGGCCCCGGGACAGCGCCTTGAACGAGCCGTCCTTCGCGGCCGGGAAACAGGTCTTCTCGCTCCACCGGGAGACGGGCCCGAAGGCGCCCTTCGTCTTCAGGAAGCTCTGCCCGCAGATCGTGCTCTTCGGCCCCAGGCCGTCGGGGACCACGGTCGACAGCGCAACCGTGCCGCCGCCCGACGTGAACTGGCGCTCGGCCCACAGCCGGGGAGCACCCCCGTCGATGCTGAGGCACTCGATCACCCGGTTGGGGCGCTCGCCGGCGATGCCGAACGTCGGCCAGCTCAGGGACACCTGCACGGCCTGGCCCGACCCGACGGTGCTGCCGGCCACCGGGTCCGTCGTCTTCTGGAGGTTACCGACCGGCCGGTGCCCGTAGACGTCGGCGCAGGTGTCGTCGAAGGTCGTCTCGGCCGCCCCGACGGGTGCGGCGAGCCCGACGGTCATTGCCATCACGATTGCTGCCGCCGACCATCCCCGCCTGCTCATGGGGCCTCCGCTGCACTCCGAACTCCGCGCTCCGGGCTCCGCCTGCCCGGCCGGGCTCTTACGTTAACCCAGACCTACGGAGTTGTCACTGTGGAAGAGGTTGAGGAAGCCTCACAATTTTTGCCCAACTTGTGACATTCATGCCGACCTGCACTCAATGCCAAATTCCTGGTAGTTTGGGCTATGACGGTCGAACGGGTGATCCACCTGATCGGGCACCTCGAGGGGCACCGCGTCAACCTGGCGCTGACCGACGGCTCCCGCCTCGACGACTGCGAGCTCGTCTCCTCCGGCCACGGCCGGACCACGCTGTGGCTCTTCGTCAACGGCTCCGATGTCTTCGTGCCGATGGCCGAGGTCATCGACGCCTGGGAAGCGGCCTGAGCGGCCCATTACCCTCCCGTCATCGTCCAGGCGCCCACACTCCACTTCGACGAGGTCCACGGCGCCGGCGGCCGGGTCCGGCCCCACTGGCGGCGCGTCGACGAAGAGCTCCTGTCGGCCGATCGGGCCACCCTCCTGCGGGCCCAGGACCGTGTCCGGCGCATGCGCCGCAACCAGGGCACGCTCCCCGAGGCGGCCCGCCGCCCCGCCGACGGCGGAGCTCCGGTCCCGTACGCCGCCCTCCGGGCCCTCGATCCGATCCCCCACCCGCTCAATGCCCCCGAGTGGGCCCGCCTCGACGCCGGTCTCCGGCAGCGGGCCCACCTGCTCGACCAGCTGCTGGCCGACGTGTACGGCCCCCGCCGCCTCGTGGAGCGGGGAGTCCTCCCGGCCGAGATCGTCTACGCCTCCCCCGGGTTTCTCCGGCCCTGCGCCGGCCTGCCGGTCCCCCGTCGCCTGGTCATCGCCGCGGTCGACCTGGCCCGCTCCCCCGACGGGGTGTGGCGGGTGCGGGGCGACCGCGCCAGCGTCCCCCGGGGCCTCGGCGGCATGCTCAGCGCCCGGCGGGTCCTGGCCCGACTCCATCCCGAGCTGTACCGGGCGCTGCAGGTGCAGCGGGTCGACGGCTTCTACGACACCCTGCGTTCCACCCTGGCCGGCCTCGGGGAGGGTCTTCCCGGCCGGGACGGCGCCTCTCGCACCCGAACGGTCATCCTCAGCCCCGGGCCCGACGCCCCCGCCTTCCCCGAGCACACCTACCTGGCCCGTAGCCTCGGCTACACGCTCGTCTCGGGCACGGACCTCACCGTGCGGCACGGACAGGTGACGGTCCGGTCGGTCGGTGGCCTGGAACCGGCCGACGTCGTCCTGCGCCTCGTCGACGATGCGTGGTGCGACCCGCTCGAGCTGCGTCCCGACTCGCTGCTGGGTCCGCCCGGCCTCATCGAGGCGACCCGGCGCAGCCGCGTCGCCCTGGCCAATGCCCTGGGGACGGGCTTCCTCGAACACCCCGCTCTCGGCGCCTTCCTGCCGGCCGTGAGCCGAGCCCTGCTCGGGGAGGATCCGCTGCTCGAGCCGGCGCCGACCTGGTGGTGCGGCGACGACGCGAGCCGGGCGGAGGTCCTGTCCGACCTCGACCGGGTGATCCTCCGGCCCATCACGCCCGACGCCGGGCTCGGCACACCCACCGGCACCCGGATCTTTCCCCGCCTGCTGGCCCGTGCGGACCGCGAGGCCCTGCGGGCCGCGGTCGAGAGCCGGCCGGGTTCGTGGGCCGCCGAGGAGTACAGCGACGCCAGCACCGCCCCGGTCGTCCATGACGGCCGCCTCGTTGCCGGCCGCCTCGTCCTGCGCTGTTTCGTGGTGGCCGACGGCGACGGCTGGGAAGTCCTCCCCGGCGGGCTGGGCCGGGCGCGGCTCGGGCCGCCCGAGGAAGCCCTCGTCGTCCGGAAGGACGTGTGGGCGCTGGCCGCCACGCCGCACCGGCTCGCCGGGCCCGTCCTGACGCTTCCGCAGATCGACCTCGGGGCCTCGCTCCCGAGCCGCAACGCCGAAGCCATCTACTGGATGGGCCGCCACGCCGAGGCGGCCGAGACGGTGATCCGCGTGGTGCAGACGATCAGCGCCGAACTCGGCGAGACGCCGGAACTGGCCACCGACGCGGGCGGTGCCTGGGTGGCGATGTTCTGCGCCTCGCTGCGCTGGACGTTCGAGTCGCCCCGCTCGCCGGGCGAGTTCCCGGTGCACCGGGCCCGGAGGGCCACCGGCGTGGGGGCGGGTACCCTGCCCCCGCCGATCCTGCAGCGGGTGCTGGCGGACGAGTCGATCCCTCGCAGCCTCGTCACCTCGCTGGCCGACCTGCTCCAGGCGTCCCTGTCGGCCCGGGAGCTGGTCTCGACCCACACCGGCCAGGTGCTGGCCCTGCTGGAGGACCGCCTCGGGGCACTCCGGGCCGCCTCGGCGCCAGCCGAGATCGAAGAGATCGCCGGCTCGACGCTCATCAACCTCATGGCCCTGGCCGGCCTGTCGGCCGAGAGCATGGTGCGCGACCCCGGCTACCTCATGAGCGACATCGGCCGCCGCCTCGAGCGGGCCCGCCTGCTCGTCCGCATCCTGCTCGAGACGCTGGTCCCGGTGGCCGACCCCGACATCGCCGGGCTCACCCACGAGACCCTCCTCGCCTGCTGCGAGAGCCTGGTCGCCTATCGCCGGCGGTACCGGTCCGACATCGAGGTCGATGCCCTGGCCAACCTGCTCGTCACGGATCCCAGCAACCCGCGCTCCCTGGCGTTCCAGGCCGACCGGCTGATGGCCGATCTGCGCCGCCTGCCGGGCGAAGCGCCCGAGGGAGCGCTGCAGCCGCTGGGCAGGGTCCTCGAACGACTGCTGGTGGCCGACTTCGGCCCGCTCCTGAGTCCGGCCCGGGCCCGCCGGACCGGCCTGCGCACGTGGCTGGAGGCGATCAGCGCGGATCTCGAACAGGTGGCCGAGGCGGTGAGCCTCACGTATTTCGCCCACGTCCCCGTGCAGCCGGTGGACCTTCTGTTCGGCCAGGGGGAGCCGTGAAGCTCAGCGTCCGCCACGAGACCCGCTTCACCTACGAGGCACCGGTCACCCATGGCTTGAGCGAGGCCCGGGTGCTCCCCCGGACCACACCAAACCAGTCCGTCTACTCCGCCGACCTGGTGGTCGAGCCCTGGCCCGACGACCGGTCGGACCACCTCGACTTCTTCGGAAACCAGGTCGTGCACCTGGCGGTGGCCCGGCCCCACTCGGTGTTGAACGTGACGGCCACCGCCGAAGTGGACGTCGTTCCCGCCGACCCGGGTCCCGCCGCCGACGAGCCGTGGGACGGCACCGGCCGCCCATCACCGGACCTCGCGCAGTTCGTCACCGGCTCGCCGCTGGTCGAGGGGAACGGCGCAGTGGCCGGCTACGCCCGGGAATCCTTCCCGCCGGGCCGCCCCCTGCGCGAAGCGGTGGAGGACCTCACCGTCCGGATCCACCGCGACTTCACCTACCGGCCGGGTGTGACCACGGTGCTCACTCCGGTGTCGGAGGTCATGGCCCGCCGGGGTGGCGTGTGCCAGGACTTCGCCCATCTGGAAATCGCCTGCCTCCGCTCACTCGGTCTGCCGGCACGGTACGTGAGCGGCCATGTGGAGACGGGCCCGGGCGCCGGGGCATCCCACGCCTGGTGCGCGGTGGCGCTGCCGGGTGGGACGTGGCTCGACCTGGATCCGACCAATGACCTGGTCGCCCCGGCGCATGTGACCCTGGCCTGGGGCCGGGACTACTCCGACGTGGCGCCCCTCAAGGGCGTGGTCTTCACCGAGGGCCGCCACCGCCTGACGGTCTCGGTCACCGTGACCAGGACGTGACCGGAACATGACGGAACCCCGGGTCGGGGGATGACCCGGGGTTCCGGCGCTGCCCTCACATCGGCCCGCAGCAGTGAAGAGCCGGCCTCCCTTGTGACGGCGTCGCTGTGGCGCTCTAGACGCTCTTCTTCATCTGACCCGGCGCACACGCCGGGCGGTTGTTGTTGGGCCCCTCCACGTGACCGGGAGCGCCGTCGGGGCGGTCATCTCTGTTCACGTGCCCGGGGGCGGTGTCCGACCGGCCGTTGTTGTCATGCGGAACGGGAGCCGCAGCCGGGGCGGCGGCCGGAGCCGCCGCAGTCGGGGCGGGATCGCTGCATTCCGAGTTCGGCGCCGGGTAGTTGGGGTACGGGTGGTTGCGATTGGGCCGGTGCCATCCGTTGTCGAGGTTGCCGTCGCAGTTGTGGTCGCCCTTCACCTTCTTGTCCTTCTTCGCCTTCGGCGCGACCGCGGGAGCGGGCTTGGCCGGAGCAGCGGGCGGAACGGCGAGGACGTCGATCGGCGAGGACGTCGTCGTGGTGGACTCGTCCGGCGTGTCAACGGCCGGAGCCGGCGCCGGGTCGTCGACGGGGTCCGGAGCGTCGGCCTTCGGCGCCTCGGTCGTCGTCGTGGTGGTGGTGTCGTCGGTGCTCTCCTCGGCCGCCGGGTCGACGGCGGGGACCTCGGCGTCGGGCGCCGTGTCGTCACCTTCCGTCACTTCCGGAATCGACGTGCGCGAGGTGTGGATGAAGGGCACAACGCTCTGCCCGGCGGCGAACCCGCCGGCCGTCAGCACCGTCACGACGCTGACCGAGCGGATGAACATCTTCCATGGCTGCATGTGGGGGAACCTCCTGTAACCACCGTGTCTGACTGGTGAAATGGGGACACGGGGGTCGGCGCCCCGCCGACCGCGGCCCCGGTCGCAACAGGATTTCGCCGGGCCGCGCGGCGACCCTGCACCCTTGAGACTGACTTGAAGAGTCCTTGAAAGGCCGGGAATCAGTCCGCCGGGGCCGCTTCCTTCGGAGCGGACCGCTCCGCCTTGCGGCGAATCTGGTTCCACACACCGGTGAGGCCCATGGCCTTGCGCATGTCCAGAACCGTTTGCCGCACCTCGGCTCTCGTCTTCTCCGTGCCCTCCACGATGAGCCGGTCGACGAGACCGGAGTCGGCTTCGAAGCGGGCGCGCCGTTCCCGCATGGGATCGAGGAACGCGTTGATGGCGAGGGCCAGCTTCTCCTTGACCTCGACGTCGCCCACTTTCCCTTCCCGGTAACGGGTTTTGAGGTCCTCGACCTCTTCGGTGTCGGGATTGAAGACGTCGTGGTAGATGAAAACCGGGTTGCCTTCGACCGTGCCGGGGATGTCGGCCCGGATCCGCTTCGGGTCGGTGTACATGTTGCCGACCTTCTTGCGGACGGTGGCCTCGTCGTCGGACAGGTAGATCGTGTTGCCCAGGCTCTTGCTCATCTTTCCCTGCCCGTCGGTCCCCACGAGGGTGGGCACCTCGGCCATGAGGAACTCGGGCTCCGGAAACACCTCGCCGTACAGATTGTTAAACCGCCGCGCGATCTCGCGGGTCACCTCCACGTGGGGGACATTGTCCTTCCCCACCGGCACGACGTGCGCCTTCACACAGAGGATGTCGGCCGCCTGGAGCACCGGGTAGCCGAGGAGGCCGTAGGGCATCTCCTCCTTCTTGGCGTCGCGGGCCATCTCCTTGAGGCTCGGCATGCGCTCGAGGCGGGGCACCGTCACGAGGTTCTGGAAGATCGTGTTGATCTCGCAGACCTCGGGGATCGCCGACTGCAGGTAGAACGTGGCCAGCTCCGGCTCGATCCCGGCGGCCAGCGAGTCGAGCACCATCTGGCGGGCGTTGACGCTGACCTCGGCGATGTCCTCCCGGCTGTTCTTGGTTGTCAGCATGTGGAGGTCGGCGATGATGAAGAAGCTCTCGTAGCGGTGCTGGAGCTCGACGCGATTCTTGATGCTGCCGACGTAGTGGCCGACGTGCAGCTTCCCGGTCGGCCGGTCTCCGGTCAGCATCCGTTGGGTGGGCATCCCCCAATGCTATGGCTTATCGCCAATCGCCTCCGAGACGGCGCTGCGCCAGCGCCAGGGCCGACGCCGGGCAGGTCCAGTAGTGACCCCGCCCCCCACCCCACAGCGCCGCCACGCAGTCGGCGCCGGCTTCCAGGGCGGGCCCGATCGTGTTGAAGCCCCAGGGGGTGTAGTCGGTGATGAACTGGGCGAAGCGGTTCTGGCGGTACTGCCAGCCGTGGGCGAGCTCGTGGAGCACCACGTAACGCAGCCGGTTCTGATCACCGAAGGCCGTTGGCCCGACCCAGATGATCCCGGTGTCGCGCTCGTAGACACCCCAGTGGCAGCACTCGGTCGGGTGGTAACTCAACCGGAAGCGGACCCCGGCGCCACGCCAGTCCCAGCCGGTGGAGTCGGCGATGGCCTCGACGCGGGCCTGCGCTTCCGGGCCGCTCGTGGCGACGGGCGGAGCCGCCGGTTTCGGGGCGGCCGGCGGGGCGGCCGGCGGTGGGGCCGGCGGCACCGTCGTCGTGGTCGTCTCCGGCGGCATCGTCGTGGTGGTCGTCTCCGGCGGCACTGTCGTGGTGGTCGTCGTGCTTTCGGGAACCTCCGGCGTCAGGAGCAATCTCGGCGGGACGGGGAGTTCCGTCACCGATTCCAGACCCGGCGGAGCCGGCCAGTCGAGCCCCTGCAACCGCAGGAGGGCGTCCGTGTCCGTGGCGGCGTCGGCCCGCCCTTCCGTCCGGTGGACGCCGACGAGGCCGAACATGCCGACGCTCACGGCAATACCCATCGCCATCGCTTGTCGCGGCCACCCGCGCCGAGGCGCGCTGCCGCTCTGCAGTTTCCCCAGATTCACGTTGTCTCCGATGCCCCAAATCCATCGGTTCCCGGCTGTCGCTGGAGGGCAGACGGGGACTTATTGGGCTACATCGGCCATGCCGGGGCTCGACTTGAGCCCGGCGCGGAAACTACCCCGCTCCGGCGCGCAAAGCCTCTACCTGTCTGAGAATGAGCTGAGAAATGGACGTGGGATGTCTAGCCGTGACCGGGCTGGATCGTGAGGCTCTGCGCCTCGCCCCGCAGGACGCGCACCACGAGCTGGCCGTTGATCAGCGTGGCTTCCACACCCCCGCCGAACCCGGCGGGAAGGTCGACTTCGCGTTCGTAGCCGCCGTAGTGCCACTCGTGCACCAGGTAGTCGCGGGGGCCGGCACTGCGGAGATGGGCCCAGAACCGCACCGCCCCGGGCCGCAGCTCGACCGTCACGTCCTTCGGCGTCACCGCCGGCAACGGCGCCACGATGACCAACGCCTCGGTGGTCTCGTGCACGTTGACCGGCACGCGTTGCGGCGTCATCGACGCCTCGATCGCCTCAGTGGACGCTTTGACGTCGCCGTGCCTGGCTTGCTCGTTCGTCATGCCGCCCACGCTACCCCCACTTCGGAGGCAAGAATCACGGCATGCACCGCCTGTTTGTGCTGCGCCACGCCAAGTCGAGCTGGAACAACAGCCATCTCGGCGATCACGAACGGCCCCTGGCGCCACGGGGTGAGCGGGCCGCCGAGGCGCTCGCCGCCCACGTGGCCACCATCGACCCGCCGCCGGCGCTGGTGCTGTGCTCCACCGCCCGCCGGGCCCAGGGCACGCTGGAGCCGATCCGGGCCCGCCTTCCCGCCAGCACCAGCGTCCAGATCGAGCACGGGCTCTACGGCGCGTCGGCTCCCGATGTCCTCGACCTGCTGCGGGAGGTCCCCGAGGAGACCCGGTCGGTCCTCGTCGTCGGGCACAACCCCACGCTCGAAGATCTCGTCAAAGGCCTCGGGCGTGAGGGTGACCCCAGCCTCATTGCCCGGGTGCAGGGCAAGTTCCCCACCGGGGCCCTGGCCACGCTGGCCTTTCCGGGGCGGTGGAAGGACCTCGGATGGGGCGCAGCCACGCTCGAGGCGTTCATCGTCCCGGCCGAGCTCCAGTGATGCGGGCCAGCCGGGCCGCCGTCGCCGTGGGGCTGCTGGCCGCGCTGTTCGCCGGCACCGCGGTGCTGGCGGTGTCGTCGACACCGGCCCGGCTGGCGGGCGGTGCGAACAAGACGGCGGCCACGCCGGAGGTGCTCGCCCGCTACGCCCCGCCGGCACTCCCGGCCGAGCTTCGCCGCCACGTCCAGGCGATGTTCGACGTCCGCTCCCCCGGCGCCGGCCAGCTCTCCCCCGACGGCGGGCGCCTCTTCTTCAACTGGTCCGTGACCGGCAGCAGCCAGGTGTGGCGGATCGACGGGCCGCAACGCTTCCCCGTCCAGCTGACGGGCGGCGAGGACCCCACGACCCTGAAGGGGGTCATGCCCGACGGGCGCCATATCGTGGTGTCGCGCGACCGGGGCGGCGCCGAGAACCCCGGCCTCTACCTGCAACCGGCCGAAGGCGGCCCGCTCGAGCCGATCTTCCAGAAGGACGGTGTGCGGGCCGCCCTCGGCTTCATCGCCGATGACGGCGCCTCGATCTTCTATACGGCCAACGACCGCAAGCCCGATGCCTACGCCATCTACCGCTACGACCTCGCCACCCGCCACGCCGAGCTCGTCTTCGGGGAGGACGGGCTCTGGAGTATCGCCGACCACCGGCCCGACGGCCGTCTCCTGCTGGCCAGGGCGACCGGCAGCACCTCCAGTGAGTACTACGGCTTCGACCCCGCCACGAAGACGCTCACGCCGTTCCTCGGCCAGGGGGAGCGCG
>Ga0070705_100001806_pt1 | contig 11044 bp, 10 predicted proteins | sample KBSK5253metaG_FD_65455 | JGI IMG/M metagenome (GOLD analysis project Ga0070705, IMG submission 65455) | Corn, switchgrass and miscanthus rhizosphere microbial communities from Kellogg Biological Station, Michigan, USA - KBS K5-25-3 metaG | ecosystem: Host-associated > Plants > Roots >... | reverse complement strand
GACTGGGATTTCATCATCGTCCACGAGAGCGCCCACGAGTGGTGGGGGAACAGCCTTACCACCGCCGACCTGGCGGACATGTGGGTTCACGAAGGCTTCGCCAACTACGCCGAGGGCTTGTACGTGGAGTGCCTGCGGGGGAAGGAGGCGGGCGCGGAGTACAACATCGGCAACCGGAAAGGGATCAGGAACGACCGGCCGATCACGCCGGCCTACGGGCTCAACCGCGAAGGCTCGGGCGACATGTATCCCAAGGGAGGGAACATGCTTCACACGATCCGCCAGGTCATCAACGATGACGCCAAGTGGCGGGAGATCCTGCGCGGCCTCGCCCAGAATTTCCGCCACCAGATCGTGACCGCGAGACAGGTTGAGGACTATATCGATCAGAAATCGGGGATCAACTTCGACAAGGTGTTCCAGGAGTACCTGACCACGACAATGGTTCCCACCCTGGAGTACAAGATCGAAGGCTCAACGCTCTCCTATCATTGGGTGAATGTGGTGCCGGGGTTTGACATGCCGGTCAGGGTAAGAATTGGTGCATCGGCAGTGACTGAAACAGCGGGAACTGGGAACAGGGAAAAGGGAACGGGGAAAAAGGGTGAAGGCGGAAAGGAGAAGGCACAGGCAAATCCGGTGATGGATTCCGATTGGTCGGTTATCACACCAACCGAGGATTGGAAGACGGTCCAATTGTCTCTTCAGAATCCGGCCGACTTCCGGGTTGACCCGAACTTCTATGTCGAGGTGACTCAGGTCGGAGTTGGGGCGCAGTAGACACTCGGCGGCCAAGTGGCGAGGATTTGAGGAGAAGGGAGAAGGGAGAACGTGACGGAGAGCGACCTGGAACAGCTGTTTCGCCGCGCGCAGGAAGCGGACCCTGACGCAGCAGAGCAGCTGTTTGCCCTTCTGTATGACGAGCTACACCGTCTCGCTGAACATCACCTCCACCGGGGGAACTCGGCGCTGACGATCGGGACTACCACTCTGGTTCACGAGGCCTACCTGAACATGGTGGGCCGGACCGACGTGTCCTTTCCGGACCGGCAGCGGTTCTTCGCTTACGCGTCGCGGGCGATGCGCGGCCTGGTCATCGACTTTGCCCGCCGGCGCTGTGCCAAGAAGCGGGGAAGGATGCTGGAGATCACGCTCGAGGAAGGCGGCGTAGGAACACCCGAAGTGAAGGAGGCGACTCAGGACCTGCCGGCACTCAACGAAGGACTGAATCGCCTTGCCGCACTGGACCCTATGCTCGCGGAGTTGGTTGATCTGCATTTCTTCGGCGGGTTCTCCTTTGCCGAGATTGCGACACTGCGCGGAATCTCGGAGCGAACTGTTGAGCGCGAATGGCGCAAGGCTCGCACTCTGTTGCATCGGCTCGTGCGCGAGACTGGGGAACAACCACAGCAGTAGCCGCGGCACAGAGAAACTCACCTACCGGGGCTGCGACTCCAGGAAGCGCTCCAGCTCTTCCCCCAACTCGGCAACAGACTGGTACCGTTCGGTGGGCTCTTTGCGTAGTGCCCTGGCAAGGGCGTTGTCGAGTTCTCCCAACCCGAGTCTCGCCGGCTCAGTCGAGAGAATGGCAACCATGCACTCCATTGGCGAGATAGACTCCTCGCTCGTCGGGTGTTTCCCTGACAGCAAAACGTAGAGCAGGACACCCAACGCATAGACGTCCGTCGCTACCGTAAGGTCTTTTCCCCGTATCTGCTCTGGTGCCGCGTACTGCGGAGTGAGAACCGGCTTGCCCGCGACAGTGAGGGAACGCTTGCTGACCCCTCCGGTGTCCAGGAGCTTGGCGATGCCGAAGTCGAGCAGTTTTGCCGTGCCGTCGTGAGTGACGAGGATGTTTGATGGTTTGAGATCGCGATGAAGCACGTGGTTGGTGTGCGCGTGCCCAACCGCGGCCAGCACTTGGCGAAACAGGACGATGCGTTGAACCGGCGAGAGTTGGCCTTCCCCGGCGAAAACATCGATCGGCCTACCCTCCACGAACTCCAGCACCAGATACGGCTGACCCGCAGCGCTCACTCCTGCCTCGATCAGGCGTGCGATCCCCGGATGCGCCAGGCGGGCGAGGACTGACCCCTCGCGCCGAAATCGCTCCTCGCCATTAGCGCTGACGAGTGAAGAGGAGAGGAGCTTGACGGCTGCCAAGCTGTCACCCTGCCCGGCGATTCGCCGGGCGAGCCAAACTGTCCCCATTCCGCCACGACCCAGAGGCCGCTCCAGACGATAGGCTCCGATTTCCAGGCCCTCGAGACTTGGGTGCGGGGTCTCGCCGAGAAAGCCGCTTCGATCGGCCAAATCTTCCTCTGCGAGGAACGCGCTGACCTCCGCGGCGATGGCCGGAGATTGACGGGACAAAGTGTCAATCCAGTGACTGCGCTCGCTCGGAGGGAGATCAAGCACGCGATCAATCAGCGGACCGAGAATCTGCCAGTTGCTACGAGTGATGGTCGTCATAGACGCGCTCTGATCTTTGATCGAATTTCCCCCGCCCAAAGCGACAAGCGAACCTGTCGGTCAATCAAGAACGATTGCGATGTAGAGGTATCACATCAGGCACCAGCAGTGCTCTGGAACCGAGCAGCGGAGGACATCATGACACGCAATCAACTGGTCGGCGAAACGATTGTCATCGCGACGATCTTGCTTGCCGCCTGCACCGTTCAGACAACGGAGCCGGGTTCGGGATCAGGGAACTCCAAGTCAATCACTCCGGGCCTCACGGAGACCGTCCGTGTCCTGGCTGCGAGCCGGCACATCGGACCACTGCCGTCGCCTCCGCCAGTCCGACCGGCCCTCGTCACCTTGGGGCAGGCGCTCGCCTTTGACAAGGTGCTGTCCGGGAACCGGGACATTTCCTGTATGACCTGCCATCTACCAGCCTTTGGTACAGGAGATGACCGAAGCCTCTCGATCGGCCAGGGAGCCACAGGATTGGGACCTCACCGGGTCCACCCTCAAGGTCTCTTTATCCCGCGGAACGCACCCTCGCTCTTCAACCTCGGGGCGATGAAGTCGCTGTTCCTGGACGGGCGCGTCTTTGAGGATTCGCTGGGCCGGTACCACACACCGGCCGGAGCCAGGCTTAGTCCGAGGATGACGTCGGTATTCGAGTTTGGGGCGCTATCGGCGCAGCCGATGTTCCCGGTTCTATCCCGGGAGGAAATGCGCGCCTTCAGCGGTAACGAGCTGGCGGCGATTCCCGACGATGACATGCGACGCGTTTGGGCCGCGATCATGGTCCGGCTCGGCGCGATTCCCGAATATCGCAAGATGTTCGAGGCGGCCTACCCGGGAACTCCCTTTGCAAAAATGACCTTCGCCCACGCGAGCAACGCGATCGCGGGATTCCTGACCGATCGGCTTCACTTCAACCAGTCGCCGTGGGACCGCTTTCTTGCGGGAGATAACGAGGCGCTCAGCAACGATCAGCTGATTGGAGCCCGGGATTTCCTCAGCCTGCGATGCTCCATCTGTCACAACGGCCCCGCCTTCAGCGACAACCAATTCCACAATGTGGCCCTCGCCCAGTTCGGACCCGGGAAAGGCAACGGGCCCCTCAAGAACGACGACTTTGGTCGCCTGAACGTGCAGCGGGACAATCCCGCCATGCGTTATGCATTCCGCACCTCGCCCCTTCGGAACATTGTGCTGACAGCGCCTTACGGGCACGACGGAGCCTTCTTCAACTTGCGCGACTTCATCGCGCACTACAGCGAAAGCGATGTGAAGCTGAGAACCTTCGATCCGACGACCCTCGAGCCATTACTCCAGGGAACCCTGGTGAACAACGCCTCGGCCATCCTGGCGACTCGGGACACGATCCTGAACGGGGTGGTGATTCCGGATTCGATCATCGACCACCTGACCACCTTCATGAGTGCCCTGACCGATGATCCGAAACACTATCCCAGCGTGACTCCGGCGCGGGTGCCGAGTGGGTTGCCGGTGGATCGGCCGTAAGGGGGATGTAGAAAGGGGAGAAAGGAGAAAACCCCTCATCCCGAGCGGAGCGAGGGATCTGGCCTGGGCAGCCCTGAAGCCTGTTGAGCCTCGGGTGACAGTCCGGTTTCAGGTTTGGCGCGATGAGAACGCCGCGCTTCTTCGTTTACATCCTGGCAAGCCACTCGGGCGCCCTCTACACAGGGGTGACGCGAGACCTACTCCGCCGAGTTCATCAGCATCGCGGAGGGCTGATTCCCGGCTTCACGCGACGGTATCGCGTAACCCGCCTGGTCTACTTCGAGGAGACCTCGGAAGCTCGTTCTGCCTTCGCACGTGAGCGACAGATTAAGGGATGGTCGCGACTTAAGAAGGTCCAGCTGGTTGAATTGGTCAATTCAGGATGGGTGGATCTGGCTGAGCCGTGGCTTTCCGGATAGGGCTAGGGATTGAGGCCGTTGCAGGAATCCGAGCCCTGGTGGCTAGATCCCTCGTCACTTCGTTCCTCGGGATGAGGTGCTTCCCTAAACCATTGGTTGACAGGCCTCTATTGCTAAAAACGAACGTTCGTGCTATTCTATTCCATGACCAAAGGCGCTCAAACCCGCGAAAACATCCTCGACCACGCCGTCCGCCTTGCCAGTGAGACCGGGCTGGAGGGCCTGACGATCGGGACCCTGGCCGATGACCTCAAGCTCTCCAAGAGTGGGCTCTTCGCCCACTTCCGTTCTAAGGAAGCGCTCCAGATCCAGGTGCTCGAGCATGCGGCGGAGGTCTTCGTCGAGTCGGTCGTCCGCCCTGCCCTCAAGGCTCCTCGCGGAGAGCCGCGCCTTCGGGTCCTCTTCGAGCGCTGGCTGGAGTGGGGTCGAGCCACCGAGCTGCCCGGTGGATGCATCTTCGCCGCAGCCGCCAGCGAAATGGATGATCGCCCGGGACCGGTGCGAGATCGCCTGGTCGAGCTGCAGCGGGAGTGGTTCGGGGTCATCGCCATTTCCTTTCTCAAGGGAGTGGTGGAAGGCCACTTTCGGGAAGACGCCGACCCCGATCAGTTCGCGCAGGATCTCTACGGCATCATGCTTGGCTTTCATCACGCGCACCGCCTACTGCAGGATCCTGCGGCCGAGCGCCGTGCGCGAAGGTCTTTTGACCGCCTCCTCGCAGACGCTGCTCCCCGTCCTCACCCCGTCACCCCAAGTAAGTCGTGAGCACCATGCGAATCTCTCGACTGGCCTTCAAGGCCCTGCAGTCGGTCTCACCCGACAAGGCCGCGGCACTCGCCGAGCGCCTCTTCTTCTCGGTCACCCAGACCCATCTTCCTCCCGACTGTACCGCCGTACTCGAGGAGGGTACTCCCTTCAGTGTCCGGGTTGAGGGGAGAGAGATTGTGGCCTGGACGTGGGGGGCCGGACCGGTGGTCTACCTGGTCCACGGGTGGGGATCTCGGGGAGGACGACTCGCGGCGTTCGTCGCACCCTTGCTGGAGGCGGGATATCAGGTCGTCACTCACGATGCTCCGGGCCACGGCGCGTCGGGGTTCGGCATGACCTCGATGCCCGAGTTTGCCCGCGCTTTAAGGGCGGTGGACGACGCTGTCGGGCCGGCTTACGGTATCGTGGCCCACTCGATGGGAGCCTCAGCTTCGGCGCTCGCCATGTCGCAGGGACTCAAGGTCTCTCGCGCCGTCTTCCTGGCGCCGGCGGCGAATCCAGCAGCCTATGTTGGCCCCTTTGCTGAGATGTTGGGCCTCAAGCAGGAAGTGGTGCGGCGTCTCCGGGAACGGAGCCAGCGCCGCGTCGCTTTCAACTGGGACGATCTCGACGTCCCCGCTATGGCTCGAGACCTCGAAGTGCCTCTGCTGGTCTTTCACGACGATCAGGATCGCGTAGTCTCCCCAGCCGACGGGATGGCGATTACGGCCGCGTGGCCCAATGCGAGTTTCATCTCGACGACGGGATTGGGCCACCGCGGAGTCACCAAGGACCCCGCGGTAATTCGGCAAGCGGTTCAATTCCTGACGGGCGAGGAATATCCTGAGGCTCGGGCCCGCACCGACTGGGGCGCCGAGGCACTGGAGCGCGGGCTCTTCAACCGCGAAGCGAGAAGAGTCTAAGGCGTCGGCTTCCCCGCCACGGCGGGTTCCACCTGAGCTCGGCCGATGGTATTCGCATCGGTGCCGAACCAGATGCTGCGACTCTTCGGATCGAACACCATGTGGCGGACCACCAGTCCGCCACTTTTCGCGATCGGCACCGGTGTTCCGAACTTCTCCGATTTGGGATCGAAGGAAACGAACCGGTTCGGCTGCGGACCGGTCTCGACCTGCCACACCCGACCGTTATTGTCACCCGCCATCGCGTAAGGTCCCGAATTGGCCCCGGAGGGATTGGCCCACTCCGAAATCTTTCCCGTTACCGGATCCAGCCGGACCAGCATCCCTCGGGCATAGTCGCCGACGAAGATCTTGTCGTCCGGGGTGATCACGATCCGTCGGGGACGAGCTGAAGGATTGGAGATGGTGTATTCAGTAAGCTTGAAGCTGACGGGGTCCACCGTCCCAATCCGGTTGGCACCGAACTCGTCGAACCAGGGCCGGTTCTTCGAGTCGATCGCGATCCCGTAGGGCCTCGAGGCGGTGGCCGGCATCGGAACGATCCGGAATTTGCCGTCGGACGTGGTGAGCTTCCCGACCGCATTCCCGGCCTGCACCGTGAACCAGATGTCTCCCTTGGAATCGAACGCCAGAGTATGCGGATCGCCGAGGGTCTTGTCGGGCAGCGGGTAGCGGGTGATGGAACCGTCGGCCGGATTGAGTTTGCCGATCATGCCGTTCTGATTGCCGGAATACCACACCATCCCGTCCTTGGCGACGATCACGTTGTGCGGATTGGTGCCCGGGTCGATCTCGTAGCGCTTGAACTCGCCTTTCACCGGATCGAACACCGCGACGTAATTGCCCGCCTGCCCCACGAACCAGACTCGTCCATCAGGTGCGACTGCCGGATCCCGCGGTCGACTCTCCGGCCAGGGCACGGTCCACTCGGTAAGTTGGAGGCCGGGGTCCTGGGCTAGCAGGAGGCCGGGCAACAGCGTCAGGCCAATGGTAAACGATCGCATGATTGGATTCTCCGGGGCAGCTAACTCTCACGAGTTGGAGCGTGGTTGGTAACAATACTGTGCGATACGCGAGAGAGCGATGAAAGTTCCGACCCAGGAGCATTCCTCTCTACCTGGCCCGTGTTTGACCACTTTCGACTTGGAGTTGCCGGATGCGCCCAGCTCACTCCTCATCCTGGTTCACCCGGTTCGCCAAGGCCACGTCCCGGCTAGCCGGCCGTCCCCTTACCTTCGCAGTGGCGGTGGCCGTGATACTGGCCTGGCTGGTGACCGGCCCGTTCTTTCGGTACAGCGATACCTGGCAACTCGCCATCAATACCGGAACGACCATCGTGACATTCCTGATGGTCTTCCTCATTCAGAACACCCAGAACCGCGATGCCGAAGCGGTTCAGGTCAAGCTTGATGAGCTGCTCCGCGCAACGGCAGGGGCGCACAACGCCCTCCTGGACCTTGAGGAGCTCGAGGAGCAGGAGCTGGATAAGATCCGGGCCACATACACGCGCCTGGCCCGAACCGCCCGGGAAGATCTCCGCAGGGGGACGGTCGACACGGGAAGCCCGGAGGCGTCCTGAGGAGGCGGAGTGAGGGAACAGCGTGAGGAGTAAGGAGTGAGGAGTAAGGAGAGAGGAGTAAGGAGTAAGGAGTAAGAAGTGATAAGTGAGGAGTGAGAAGGCGTTCCGTGCTACTGAAGCCTCCGTCCGCTTTCGGAGGCTTCTTGTCTACCGCCTTCTCACTTCTTACTCCTCACTCCTTACTCCTTACTTCTCACTTCTCACTTCTCACTTCTTACGGTTCTAGAAGTGTACCGCTGCAGCTGAGGGCCGCGCGCCCGGGCACCGCTCCGGGTCATAGAATTGTCGCGCTCCATTCGGGATCAGGTTTCCATCGACCAGAAGCGTGTTTCCGAAACCCACCGGATGACTGTACCACACATCCTTCCATCGAATATCCCCGCCGAGCTGCAGTCGATAGGTCGAATTGAGAAGATAGGCGTCCTGTTGCAAACCCAGCGCCGCGGTGTGCCGCGTGAATGCCACCAGCAGATTGGTCTGGCAGCTCTGCTGCATGACATTGCCGCTCAAGCTCACGTCCATGTCACCCTTGAGCAGCGCTCCGGTCACCGGAAATGCGGCGTCGACCGTCATGGCGAACCGGTTGTTCACCAGCAGATTGTCGTGAATCGTGTAGTGGCTCGTGCTGGGCACGTCCCACGCGAACAGGCCGAGCGCGCCGACCCGAATGCCCGAGCCAACCGGCGTTCTCAAATGGTCGCGCACCTCATTGTTCGCGATGTCGCCAGAGACATCGATTGTGGCAGGGAGGAAATCAGGTTCGACGCCCCGCGGCACCGGAAGGAGGACGGCCGGCACGATCTGAATCCCTTCGAGCGCACCAGCCTGCAGGAGATTACCGGAGACCTGGTAGACCCCTGGTCCCGCCAGGCACATGTCACATAAGCCGGTGCCGATGATGGAATTCTCTTCCAGCACGGCGCTGGTCGTGCGGAGGTCGAAAGTAACGTCGAAACCCCGCTCGAATCGGTTGCCGCGCACAGTGAGACCGGAGACCCGGGTGGAGAGTATTCCGTTGCCGCCCCAGCCGCCGTCAGGCCACCCCGACCGCATCACGAATCCTTCGACAATGAGGCCGTTGCCGGCCGAGCCGCCGGGATGGCCGAAGGCGAGCACGAGCGGGTACTCAGACCCAGTGTCGTAAAAGCCCAGCGGGTCGATCGGCGCGAGCGTCGTCGCGAATGGCCCGACGCCTGCGCCGGTGGCCCGTCCATGGGAATCCAGCTGCATCACGAAGGCACCGTGCAGCGTGAGGTCAGGAACGTCCACCGTGAGGGGCCAGTGCTCGAGGCTCGGGTCCGTGCCTGGATGCCCGCTACCGCGAAACGATCCCGCTGCGATGTTGATGGTGATCCGGCAGGCCGCCGCCTGGAGTTCTCCGCGCGCCAGCCGTCCGGCCCGCGCCGCGGCGATCGCGTCACCGATCCGGCGAAAGTGGACACCGTCATTGGGGTCTGGTGCGGTGTGACCGACTACCAGGGTGGTGACGTAGTCACCCTGGCTCAGATGGAGTGCCAGCTGCGATCGGGGGATCGCGACGACGGATCCGGAGGAACCCGACCGATGACACACGGAGACCTGGGTCGCCGATGCCAAATCCAGAGTTTGCTGGTCCGCGCGGGTGCCCGTTGGTACGTCGGCAGCGCACCCGGCGAAGAGGAAGGTACCGAGACAGCCGAGCAAGGCTGCCGGCGAACGCTCGAAATGGCTGCGCATTGGTAGTGCCTGACCTTTCGGGGCACACCTCCGGTGAGAGGATGACCCTGGAGTCACCCGGCGGAAGCGGGGCGACCCTGATTGAGTCGCCCTGAGTTAGTGAGTGCTAGTTCTGGACGCTGGCCCGAAGAATCTCGCCCGGCTGTGGCGGACCAAATCCCTTGTTGGAGATGTACAGCAGACCATCGGGACCGAACTGGATCGCGGTGGGAAGGAAGAGACCATCGACGACGACATCACGATTGCCCTGTTGGTCGAGCCGGATCACGCGTCCAGTCCCCGGGGTGGGGAAACCAGCCACACTGGAACTCTCCAGCACATAGAGCCGGCCGGCTCGATCGAAGTCCAGGCCGAGGACTGTGGTGAACCCTGGCGCTACCACAGTCAGTTTTCTGGATGGCGAGAGCCGGAATATCGTCTCCAGCCCGGGTACCACGGGAAACACGCCGAGGTTGCTCAGATAGAAGGCGTCGCCCCGTCGCACGATCACGGTGGGCACGATGTGACCCTGCGTGGCGGAGATGTCGATGATGCGGCTTATAGCGCCGGTCGAGGGATTGATCCGAACTACTTCCCCATGATTCGGTTCCACTGCAATCAATGATTTCCCGGAGCGAATCAGCGAGTACCAGGAGCCGTCCGGCTCGAAGTCTCCGGGAGGGCCCGGATTGGCAACCGGGTTGGCGGCCTGAAATGCGCTCAGGTCGGCGGTGATCGTCCAACCGCCCGACCGGTTTACCTGTGCGATTCCAGCCGGGACGTCGGGCGAGCCATGAGAACATCCGCCGCCCGCGATGAGGGCATACAGCTTATCGCCAAGGAACGCGAGGTCGGCGACACTCTGAACATCCCCAAACTGATTGATGGCGGAGGGAAAGCCCTCGGCGAGCGTGGTGCGGTGGCCATCCCGATCGATGCGCGAGATGCGTCCGGTTGGTCCATTGTGGTACGGGCCCACCGGTGGATCGGCCTGCGCGCACTGTTCGGGAGTCGTGAAGGCGGTGCCTGCCGTCCCCGCTTCCGCGACATACAGGGTTCCATCGGGCCCGAAGATGAGGCCGCGCGGATACTCGAGGCCAGTGGCGAACACTGAGACGCTCGCGGCATTGACGGCGAGTTTGGACGAAGAGGCGGCATCGGTGGGAATCGAGGCAGGGTTACAGCCGGCGGCAACGAAGGCAGCCGTGAGGGGGATCAGTGAGAAGGGGCGAGACTTCATACATGCTCCACAATTTCAGCAGGTGAGTCGTTCATAAGAGTGTCTTCGTATTCCGAGCTGTCGCGGCCCACGCCGCGTTTTGAGGAGCAGCAGCGGTGGCGGTCTATCGGATCAGCCGACGCTGCGAGGCAGTGAAACAGTCGGTATACGCCCCCGCCCCCATCCAGTACGAGCAGCTGCCGGTGTAGGTCCCGGGGAGACTGGGGCCGGGCACGATCGAACCCTGCATCGTCGTGGCGTAGAGATGACCGGTCGTGGCGTCACGATAGGTAAGACGGGCACTTACCTGTCCCCCACTCGAGCGCTGCCCGTTGGCGCCGAACGAAAAGTCATAGTCGCCATAGATCTCGCGAAAGAGCGGAGTATCCTGACCCGGTGTCACGGCGACCAAGCGTGACCAGATTTTCCACCAGAGGCTATTGGAGGCCAGGCCTGGAATGGTGAGCATCTGAAAGCCGACGAT
>Ga0070705_100001804_pt1 | contig 11051 bp, 7 predicted proteins | sample KBSK5253metaG_FD_65455 | JGI IMG/M metagenome (GOLD analysis project Ga0070705, IMG submission 65455) | Corn, switchgrass and miscanthus rhizosphere microbial communities from Kellogg Biological Station, Michigan, USA - KBS K5-25-3 metaG | ecosystem: Host-associated > Plants > Roots >... | reverse complement strand
TCCGACTCCTCGGGCTGGATGTTGCGATTACCGCCGACGTTGCCGTTGTACTGCGCAGCCGGGTTCGCGAGGATGTTGCCGTATTGCGCGGCCGTGACTCCGGTGCGTGCGCATTCGTCGAAGGTGGCGGTCGGCGTGGCCCCGAGATCGTTGGCGCACGGATCCGTGTTGCCGTCGAGCTGTACGCGCGGTTGCAGGAACAATTCCTGGATGTTGGGCGAGCGCACGGCACGCTGATAGCTGCCTCGTAGCATCACGTCCTGGATCGGCGCCCATTGCAGACCCGCCTTGTAGCTGTCCGTGTTGAAGCCGAGGTTGTAGTCCGAATAGCGATAGCCCGCTTCGAGCGACAACGTATCGGCGAACGGCTTGTCCTGCAGGATCGGCAGGCGCGCTTCCGCGAACACTTCCTTGACGTCGAACGAGCCGAACGTGTCGAGGGTCGGCGCGCCCTGACCGGCGAGATCGTTCGTCTGGAAAGCCAGGTCGGTGCGCAGCTCCGAACGCTCCGAGCGGTACTCGGCGCCGAACGCGACACCGAGGCCATCGTTGGCCGTGGGCAGCTTGATGCCGTATTGCCCGAGGTCGCCGGAGACCGAGCCACTGAGGATCTGCTCCACCGTCTCGCCTTCGGACAGACCGGGCACTTGCAGATACGCGAGCTGATCGGCAGTCACCGGACCGGCGCCGAAGATCGAATACGGCACGCAGTTCGGATCGTCGTTCGTCAGGTCTGTATCGGCGTTGATGCGGCAGACCGGTGTCCCGTTCGGGCCGGGTACTGCTTGCAGAGCATTGCGCAGGCGCGTGCGCGAGAAGTCGTTCTGGAAATTCTCGGACAGCACCGACGTGCCGTACAGGCCGTAGACGTCGTAGTTCCAGCCAGGTGCGAAGTCGCCGCGCAAACCGAGGACGCCGCGGAACGAGGTGTGCCGCAGGTCGTCGATGCGGCCGCCACCTTCCGTGTTGCGGCGACCGATGTCGAGCAGCACGTCGCCTGCGCCGGTGTTGCCGCCGCAGAATGCACTCACTGCTGACGGTGTGAGCAGCGGGTTGTCGCAATTCACGGCGTAGCGACCGAAGAACGGCGGTTGTCCCGGACCGCTGCCGAGGAACGCGCCGCTGGGCGCGATCTGAGCGGTGGTGCGATCGTCCATGAACATGAACTCGGTGTAGACGGTCGCCTTGTCGCTCATGTCGTAATGCGCGAACAGACCGCCGGTCTTGCGCTCGTCCGGACGCTGGTAGTAGTTCGACGGCGCGAAGTTGAACAGGTCCGTCGACGCATCGAAGTCGCGGATCTCGCCGTTGGACCCCACCGTGAATGCGCCGGTCGGCGCGAAGTCGAACGGGTCTGCCTGGTTGTAGGTCTGGAACAGCGCGGGCGACGTCGTGCCGGAGCCGCCGCAGCTGAACGCCTTGGATGCCGGATTGCCCTGCTCGGAGGAGGCGAGTGCGCACGCGCTGAAGTCGCGCTTGTTCTGCGTGACTGCGTCCATCGTGCGATAGCCGAGATACACGGTCGCGTTGCCGCGGCCGTCTGGCGTGTTGATGCCGGCGATGAACGTCATGTCCTTGGTGTAGCCGTCGGTAACGTTGCTGTCCGGCAGCCCGAAGCCGGCATCGCGCACCAGGTTGGCTACCGTGTCGTCGCTGTTGTTGTGCTGATACATGCTGTATTGCGCATCGACGCGCACGCCTTCGAACTTGTCGTTCATGATGAAGTTGACGACGCCCGCGACGGCGTCGGCGCCGTACACGGCGGATGCGCCGCCGGTCAGCACTTCGACGCGCTCGATCAATGCCGCGGGAATCTGGTTCAAGTCAGGCGAGGCCGCAGCGTTCTGCGTCGGATCGCCGGGCATCAAACGGCGGCTGTTGACGAGCACCAGAGTGCGTTGCGAACCGAGATTGCGCAGATTGACGGATGCCGTGCCGGTCGCGCCGTTGGAGAGATTGCCGCCGAAATCGGCGAATGCCTGCGGCATGTTGTTGAGCAGATCTTCGACGCGAGTTACGCCTTCGATCTTCACGGTGTCGGCACTCACGGCCGTCACCGGGCTGACGCTGGTCAAACCAGGCTGCGCGATGCGCGAGCCCGTCACCACCACTTCCTGGATGTTCTGCGTCTCCTGAGGTTGAGCTTGTTGAGCCTGGGCCGGCAGTGCGCCGACGAGCGCAGCGGCCGCGCTGGTAAACAGCGTGCAGCGGACTGCACGCCGAACGAAAAGATTCGTGGTCATTGAGATCCCCTCCTGCGTAAACAGAAAAGGGGACAGTCCTCGCTCGGAGGTGCAGTCACCTCCGAGCGAAGAATGTCCCCATTCGCATGCGCTATCGCGCTGAGGAGATGCTAGTTGCGGGATTCACACCGGATGCGGCGGAGGTTGGCATTCTGTGTGGCGCCGTTTGCGGTGATGATTGCGATTGTCCGTCGTGCGCGAGCATGCGTAGTGCCCGCGCACCATGTCCGCGGCTGCGACGCAGGCGACGCACGAGCGTGCTGCGTTCGTGGAAACCGGTGCGCTCTGCGATTTCCGCGACAGACAATTCCGTCGAGCACAACAGGCGAGCAGCCGTTTGTGTGCGTCGGCATTGCAGGTATTCGTACGGGCTGATGGCGTGCACGGCCTTGAATTCGCGCATCATGTGAAAGCGCGACCAGTGAGCAGCTTCGGCCAGCTCGTCGATGGTGAGCGCGCTGTCGTAGCACGAATGGATCAGGTCGGTGACGCGTGCCAGGCGAGCAAACGTTTCGCGTCGCTTCCATGACTTCATGTGCGTCATGCTCGCAACACTGCGCGCCAGCGAGACTTCGTGCGTCAACAAGCGGCGTAGGAGAAAGCTCACCTGCTCCTCGTACCACTGCGGATCTTCGACGCCCGCGCAGATGTGATGCGCGACGTAATGCATCACCGAAATCAGCGAGCGATCGCAATCGCGCAAATGCTCGAACAAGCGCAGCGTCCGGCTTTGCGTGCCGGCTATCAGCAATTCGCGGTCAGCGGGAGCGAGCGCGTCGAAAGCCTGCGCCAGCAGCTGCGGCGTGAAGTAGATGCTGAGCATGCAGCTGCCCGGATCGCGACGGCCGCGCGTCGTGAGCACGTGACCGGCATTGAGTGCGAGGAACACTTCTTCTTCCAGCTTGAGGGAGTGACCGTCGACACACAGCGGATAACTGCCGTTCCATGCTGCGTGGACCGACGGCACGCCCGCGATGATCTCGGGTGCTGCGCGTCCCGCCGGCATCCAGTGAATCTCGGTGCCCTGTGCTGTGTGCGCGGTCGCACTCGTGCCCTTGGTCGGCGAAGCGAACCTGCGGATGATGGATGTCATCGAGCCCCCGGTCGGCAGCGCGCGAGTTGCGCGTTGCTAAAGCCACACGGGGAATACGCTAATGCGGCAGCGGTTTGTTCCGCACCTATTTGCGGCGAATTGTCGAAACGCGGCGATGAACGGTACAGGCGAGCAACGCATGCATCTGTTACGCAGCGCTCACGCGCCTTGCTTACGGAATCGTAATGTTTCTGCGATACGTGAAACGTAGCGACGACTGACGGGAACTTCGCGGCCACCGGCGAGCACCGCGAACGTGCGGCCGGAATCGTGGCGGCGAATCGCAGCGATCAAATCGTGGCGCACGATCTCGGAGCGGTGGATGCGCACGAACTGCGCCGGATCGAGGCGGTCTGCGAGATCGCCGAGACGCGCGCGTAGCAGCCGCACGCGCTGGCCGACGTGGAGTCGTACATAGTCGCCGTCGGCTTCGAAGCGCTCGATCATCTGCACGGGAACGCGCACGCGTGCGTCGCCTTCGCGGATCCACAGCTCGTTCTCATACTTCTTCTGAGTGCCGTTGCCACGGCGGTCGGCGCGCAAGGATTCGATGATCTCGCGCAGCTCCTGCACGCGTGCCTGCGCGTCGCGCAGCTCGCGACGGACGCGGGCGCGCTCCAGCGCTTCGTGCAGACGGCCGCGCTCGACAGGCTTGAGCAGATAATCGACCGCGCTGATCCCGAAGGCTTTGACCGCGAAGTGATCGAACGCGGTCACGAAGACGATTTCCGGCAGCGCGACGTCGCTGAGGGAGCCGAGCGACTCGATCAGCTCGAAGCCGGTGAGCTCGGGCATCTCCACGTCGAGCAGCACGACGTCCGGACTGAGCGTGCGGATCATCTCCAGGCCGTGCTGCGGATCGCCGGTCTGGCCGACCAGCGCGATGCCGGGCATCTCCTCCAGACACCATTGCAGGCGGCGCAAGGCTAAAGGCTCGTCGTCGATTGCGATCACTCGCAGTGCTGTCATAGCGTCAGTTCGATCGGCATGCGCAGCTCGACGGTGAAAAATCCCTCCCGGTGCACGACCGACAGGTCGGCCGCCGTCCCATAGAAGTTCACGAGCCGCCTCGCGACATTGGCCAGTCCCACTCCCTCACCCTGGTCGGGCGTCGACACAACTCTCTTCGTCTCATTCCTCAATCGCAAAATCAACTGCCCGTCCTTTCTTGCTGCGCTCAACTGCAACTCTACCGGCGACGCACTGCGCGCCACGCCATGCTTGATCGCATTCTCGAACAGCGGCTGCAGGATCAAATGCGGCACCAGCGCCTTGTCCAATCCAGGCTCGATCTGCGTCGACCAGCTCAAGCGATCGGGAAACCGCGTCAGCTCGATGTTCAGATACTCCAGCTGCACCCGCAGCTCTTCGGTCAGCGTCACCTTCGCCGTCGACTCGCGACTCAGTGCGTTACGGAAGAAGCGCGCCAGCTTGTTCACCATCGCGTCGGCCGCTTGCGACTGACCAGTAACGATCAGCGCCGAGACTGCATTGAGCGTGTTGAACAGAAAATGCGGATTGATCTGATAGCGCAGCATCTTCAGCTCTGCCTCGCGCGCCAGGACTTGCGCCTGCAGCAGGCTGCGCTCGCGTTCCTGCAATTGCGCGGCGTAGAGAATCGCCGAGCAGAACGCCGACCAGAGCAGGAACAGGATGAAGTTGTACTGCGACTGGATGATGAGGCTCGCCAGCGTGGAGTAGGGCATCGGCGGATTCTTGAGCACGTACGTCCAGACGTAGTGACCGACCAATGCGTAGCCAAAGGCGATCGGCAGACACACGCAGCCGATTGCAAGCACGCGCCGCTTCATGGGGCGCTCCAGCGTCGCGGCAATCACTCTGCCGATCGGGATGCACAGCGCGAATGCGAGCACGTTCATGGCGGCGCGCCAGCGGATCGAAGGCCAGCCCTCATGATCGTTGGCCAGGAGCATTTGTGTCGTGTGCATCGTGAACATTGCGGCCCAGAAGAGCGCGCTGAACACGTGGATCTGCGTCATCGTGCGGCGCGCCGCCGAGTCGATGGCCGGCGACGCTGTCAGATTCGATGCGTCGGGCGCAGAAACCGTTGCACCGATCGCCGACTGATGTGCTGCCATGAGGTGCTGCCAGGAAAGTTGAATCGCCGGATTATGCGCTGAGCGCGCGCCGGGCGCTGGGAATGCGCGCTGCGCTGGCGACGAATCAACACGAAAACGCGATGGATGAACAAAGGGGTGACAGAAGAGACTCTCGCCAAGACGCGAAGACGCGAAGGAACGCCAAGTTCGGAATTGAAAATTCTAAGAATTCTTCTTATCTGGCTTGGCGTCTTGGCGCCTTGGCGAGAGATCTTTTCAGCGCGCCGCCAGATCCACCCAGAACCTGTCCGCCTCGCGTTCCACAACGGTTCGCCCGAGCACGTCGCTCCAATAGCGATCATTTCCATATTCCGACCGCCACGACCACAACCGTTGCGTGGCCTGCCGCAGCGCATACTCGCGTGTGAACCCAATCGCTCCGTGTACCTGATGCGCTATCGACGTCGCCACGCCGATCGCCTGATTCGCGCGCAGCTTCGCTGCCGCTATCTCAAATGAAGCGTCGCCGGCGCACGCAGCGATGGCGGCGGAGCGGCTGGCGCAGGTCGCAGCGGCTGTTTCTGCTCCGAACAGCGCGAGCTGTTGTTGCACGGCCTGGAACTGACCGATCGGTCGGCCGAACTGCTTGCGCTCCTGCGCGTAGGTGATCGAAAGCTCGAGCGCGGATTGAAGCGCACCAGCGATCTGCGCCGTGCGCGCGAGCGCAGCGTAGTCGAGGAGGTGTTGCGTCTCGCGACTGTTTGCGGGCGCCGCGAGCGCTGGCGCGGAGTCGAACTGCAGTTCATCGCGCGGCTCGTCGGCGAGATTCATCTTTTTGTGCAAGCTCGCGTCGCGAACGGCCAAGGCGACGACATGCGGTCGCCCATCGAACGTGATTGTCGTGATCACGCTTGCGACGTCGCGTCCCCACGGCACGCCCGACAGCACCCCGGAGAACTTCCACGCGCGTCCGTCACGCGACAGCGTGACGCTCGGATTCGTTGCAATGCTGAGCTGCGATCGCGGCATTTCCAGACCGGCGTCAGACGCGATCTTTCGGGCGATCATCGCTTCGGCCAGTGGCAATGGCGTTTGCGCGTGACCGGCCGCCTGCAACACGGCGCAGGCGTCATCCCAGTCCGCGCCGCTGCCACCGCGATCCTCGGGCACGAGGATGTCGGCGATGCCGAGCTCTTCGATCTCGTCCCAGCCGGCGTTCGACTGAAACAGCCGTGCGGCGCTGTCGCTGAGCAGTTGTCGTTGCTCGCTCATGTCAGCGCAACCCCAGGCCGCGCGCCACGATGCCGCGAAGAATCTCGCGCGTCCCGCCGCGCAAGCTGAACGATGGCGAAGTCTGCAACAGCAGCGCGAGCGTGCGAGCGAGATCGCTGTCGTCTTCGAGCCGCAGGTCCTCGCTCACGAGCGCCTGCACGAGCGTCGGCATCGACTGCTCGAATGAATTACCAAGATCCTTGACGATTGCCGCCGCGAGCATCGGATCCTCGCCAGCGGCGAGCTGACCAGCAACCGACAGCGACATCTGGCGCAGCGTCCACAATTCCGCGGTGAACCGACCGATCGCGTGGCGCAGAGCTTCCGAATCCACCCGCTCGGCGAGACGCACGAGCTCGACGAAGAGTGCGAAGCTCGACAAGTAGCGCTCCGGTCCGCTGCGTTCCAGCGACAGCTCGCTCGTGACCTGTCGCCAGCCTTCGCCTTCGACGCCGAGCAGGCATTCCGGCCCGACCACGACATCGTCGAAGAACACTTCGTTGAACCCCGGATGGCCGACCAGGTCGACGATCGGCTGGATGCGAATGCCCGGTGTGCTCAGCTCGAGCAGGAACTGACTCAGGCCCGCGTGCCGATTCTTCTCGTCGAGCGTGCTGGTGCGCACCAGCGCGATCATCAGCTGGCTTTGCCGCGCGTTGCTGGTCCAGATCTTCTGACCGTTGATGCGCCAGCGGCCATCGGGCAGTTTCTCCGCGCGAGTGCGTACCGCCGCCAGGTCCGAGCCGGCGCCCGGCTCCGACATGCCGATGCAGCAGAGAATCTCGCCGCGCGCCATGCCCGGCAGATACTTCTCGCGTTGCTGTTCCGAGCCGTAGCGCAGCAGGTTCGGTCCGGACTGTCGATCCGCGATCCAATGCGCGCCGACAGGCGCGCCGGCCGCGAGCAATTCTTCGAGCAGCACATAGCGTTCGAGCGCGCTGCGCTCGTGGCCGCCATAGCGCTTCGGCCACACCATGCCAATCCAGCCACGGGCGCCGAGCTTGCGGGAGAAGTCCGCATCGAACACGGCCCAGCAGTTGGCGCGACGCTCCGCCGGCACACGCGGCAACTCGCGCGTGAGGAACTCGCGAATCTCCTGGCGAAAAGCCGGCGTGTTGGGCGGTAGCGTGACGGGATCGAACTTGAAGGCGTGCACTGTGCGTTCCGCGCGCGGTTCACTGCCCGGTAAATCGCGGCTCGCGCTTTTCGAGGAAGGCCGCGACGGCTTCCTCGTGATCCTTGGTTTCGTGCGCGAGCGCCTGGAATGCCGCGGACAGCTCCAGCACATCGCTCAAACGCTGCTGTTGTCCCTCGCGCAGCAGGCGCTTCGCGAGCCGCAAGGCCTTCGCGGGATTAGTAGCGATGCGTCGCGCGACCGACTGCGCTTCGCTCAGCAGCTGATCGCCCGGCACGACGCGCGATACCAGACCGAACGACTCCGCCGTCCTCGCATCGATCGTGTCCCCGGTCAGAATCATTTCCGAAGCGCGCGCCAACCCGATCGCCCGAGCCAGGATCCAGGCGCCGCCGTCCCCCGGCACGATGCCGATCTTGATGAAGCTGGAAGCGAACTTGGCCGTGTCGGCCGCGAGGCGCACGTCGCAGACGCAGGCGACGTCGAGCCCCAGTCCGATCGCATGGCCGTTGACAGCGGCGACCATCGGCACTTCGCAATCCCACAGTGCCCGAATCATCCGCTGCACGCCGCGCCGATAGTTCGCGCGGGTCGATTCCGGCGAGCCGAGGCGGCCGATGCCGCTGCGGGCCTGCATGCCTTTGAGATTGCCGCCGGCGCAAAAGCTCGCCCCGGCGCCGGTCAGCACGATGCAGCTGACGCCGGGGTCGTCCTCGGCCCGTCGCACGGCGTCGATGACGTCCTGGCAGTCCTGTTGGGCGCCGATGGCGTTCCGGCTGTCGGGCCGGTTCAACGTGAGGGTGACGATGCGGTCGGCGGCAGCGTACTGGACGAAGCTGTCGGTCACGGGGATCTCCTCTTGTTTGACCCATGATAGCCGCCGCGCATGAAATTGCCGCCTTGCGGGAACCGAGGCGAACGGCCGGCGTTGTGCTCGCCAAATATGCCCGAGTAAAACAGGGAGGGTGGAGTTGCGCACCCGACTCCGGGAGTCGCTGATCGGCCCGCGTCTGCAGACCGAGCCGGCCTGGCTTCGCTATGGCCTGGCCGTCGGCCTGCTCGTGTGCACGGCGTTTGCCCGGGTGGAATTGATCCCGCTCATCGGCCAGCACAGCCCGCTCCTGGCCTTCGTCCTGCCGGTCCTGGCGACTTGTTACCTGTGCGGCCGTGGGCCGGCCTGGCTGATCGCGCTCGCGAGCCCGGTGCTCGGCACGTTGTTCTTCCATGACGACTTCACCTGGTCCGACCCGCTTGGCTGGATCGCCCACGTCACGTTCTTCGTCCTGGTGAGCGCAGCGCTGATCGAGCTGCTGCACCACCTGCAGGTCACGCATCGCCAGCTCCTCGATAGCGAGGCGCGCCTGCTGGAAGCCGATCGGCGCAAGAACGAATTTCTGGCCATGCTCGCGCACGAGCTGCGCAATCCGCTCGCTTCGATCCTCAACATTGCGCCGATTCTCGGCAGCCGGGCGTACGAGCCCTCGACGGTGCGGCAGATGAGTGGCGTGTTGCTGCGGCAAGCCTCGCACCTGGCGCGTCTCGTCGACGATCTCCTGGACGTGGCGCGCATCACCAGCGGCAAGATCGAGTTGCGGCTGCAAAGCCTGGTCGTGCAGGACATCATCGACGACGCGTTGGAAACGACCCGACCGCTGCTTGCCGTGCGCCGGCAGAGCGTCGCGTTCGATCCGCCGGCGGAGCCGCTGGTCGTCGACGGCGATCCGGACCGGCTCACGCAGGTGGTCGGCAACCTGCTGTCGAATGCAGCGAAGTTCTCGCCGGACGAGGGGCGCATTCAGATCGGTCTGGCGCGGGTCGAGGGCGTCGTGCAGATTCGCGTGCGCGATGAGGGCGTCGGCATCGATGCGCAGATCCTGCCGCACGTCTTCGATCTGTTCGTGCAAGGCGATCAATCGCTCGATCGCGCGCAGGGCGGCCTCGGCATCGGGCTCACGGTCGCGAAGCGGCTCGTCGAGTTGCATGGCGGACGCATCGCGGTTCGCAGCGAGGGGCCGGGGCGCGGCAGCGAGTTCACGATCGTGCTGCCGGCTGGCGCGCTGGCTGGCGGCGAGCAGGCCGTCGCCGAGGTGCAGCCGATCCAGACGCGGCGGATTCTCGTCGTCGATGACAACGCGGATTCGGCGATGTCGCTGACGGTCCTGCTGGAAATGGAAGGCTACGAAGTGCGCTCGGCTCGCAATGGTCTCGCGGCGATGCAGGAGCTCGAGCGCTTTGCGGCGCAGGTCGTGTTGATGGACGTGGGTTTGCCGGGCCTCGATGGCTACGCAACTGCGGACCTGATCCGGCAGCGCTGCGGCACGGCGGCGCCGTTCCTGGTGGCGTTGTCAGGCTATGCGCCGCAAGAGGCGGGCAGCTTCGACGCACATCTCACCAAGCCGCTGCAGCTCGCGCTGCTCGGCGAAGTGCTGGCGCGGGTGCCGGCTCCTCAGTCGTCGGCGCTATCGCCTTGATCGAGCGAGGGTGGCTTGGCGCCGGTCTAGAACTGGCCGGCAATTCCGCTGTAGGCGGAACACATCGCGCAAGTCGGCTGTTGTAACCGAATGGCGCGAGACAACGTTTACGATGCGATCGTGGTCGGCACCGGCATCACGGGCGGTTGGGCTGCGAAAGAGCTGACCGAGAAGGGACTCAAGACGCTGGTGCTGGAACGCGGCCGCGACGTCAAGCACGGCGACTATCCGACGGCGACCAAAGATCTCTGGGAATTGCCGTACGGCGGCCGCGCCACCGACGAGGATCTGCGGCGCCAGGCAGTCGCCGCGCGCACCGGCTTCGTGGTCACGCAAGCAGCCAAGCACTGGTTCGTCGACGATACCGAGCACCCGTACATCGAAGTGCAGCGCTTCGACTGGATCCGCGGCTATCACGTGGGCGGCCGCTCGATCATGTGGGGCCGGCATTGTTATCGCTGGAGCGACATCGATTTCTCCGCGAATGCGCAGGACGGCGTCGGAGTCGACTGGCCGGTGCGTTACGCCGAGATTGCGCCGTGGTACGACTACGTCGAGAGCTTCATCGGGGTCAGCGGCCGCGCCGAGGGATTGCCGCAGTTGCCCGATGGCAAGTTCCTGCCGCCGATGGAGCTCAACTGCGTCGAGACTCATCTGCAGCAGTCGATGGCGGAGAAGTTCAATCGCAAGCTGACGATCGGCCGCGTCGCCCACCTGACCGCGCCCCTGGCGCACAGTCCGCAGCGAGGCACGTGTCAGTACCGCAATCTCTGTATT
>Ga0070705_100001803_pt1 | contig 11053 bp, 6 predicted proteins | sample KBSK5253metaG_FD_65455 | JGI IMG/M metagenome (GOLD analysis project Ga0070705, IMG submission 65455) | Corn, switchgrass and miscanthus rhizosphere microbial communities from Kellogg Biological Station, Michigan, USA - KBS K5-25-3 metaG | ecosystem: Host-associated > Plants > Roots >... | reverse complement strand
GGGCGGGACCACTGCTCGACGCCGCACGGCGGCAATTCGAGCAGCTCGGCATGACCGGCTGGAGCCTCCGAGCCGAGGAACCGAACAGCCGCGTCACCTGAAGTCGTCACGGGCCGGTCACGTAGGGCCGCAGGGCCGGCTCCCGGTCGACCCGCTGCGCCGTTGCCTGCCGGTAGCTGGCGGTGGCCGCAGCGTTGAGGTAGTTGGTTGGGAAGGTGGCCGGCTCGACACCGGGGTGGAATTCATCGTGGCAGACGCGGCGGTCGATCCGGGCCGGGTCGGCAGGTCCGTCGTGGGTCAGGGCGTCAATGACCAGGGCGTAGCCCACGGCGTCATAGGTGATCGCCTTGACGTGTTCGGCGAGGTGGGCGGGGCAGATGTCCTGGAGGGCGACGTTGGTGATGCGGCCACCACCCCCGTGGAGCGAGGAGGTGCCGGTGTCGTCGAAAGCCGGGGTGACGATCTCGTCCTGGTGGGTGTAGATCTCGGTGTAGGAGAGCCCCGGGAAGGTTTCCTGGCCGGAGTTCAGGGCGCGCATGAAGTTGGAGTGGTAGCGCAGTTGCCACAGCGCCGGGGCGCAGTTCGGCGTACAGAGGATGGCGGGGGCCTGGCCGCCGTGGTTGGGTGGGGCGAGTCCGACGTGCTCCTCGACCAGTCGGCGGGTGTCGGGCCAGAACCGCAACGCCCACCGGGGCAGGGCGCCGCCCTGGCTGCCGCCCAGAATGGCGATCGGCCGGCCCGCCCGTTGATACATGCTGCGGATGGCGTAGACGACGTACTCGGCCGAAATCTGCATGTCCTCCATGGCGTGCTTGGGTGTGGTCACCGCGCAGTACGGCCAGCCGAGGGCGTCGAAGGCCCGCATGTAGTTCCACCCGTAGTGCTCGCGGGGGCTTACCCACGTGGCCGGCACCAGGAGCACCGGAGCACGGTCGGCGCCGGTCAGGTCACCGGTGCAACTCAGGCTCTGCGCCAGCACCGCCACCGGCACGCTCAACTCCGGGCCGCTGCGGTCGACCGGGGAGTACCTCGGCGCCTCCGCCCGCCCCGGGTCCGAGCGGACATCTCCGGGGACCGCATACGCGGTGCCGGCGGTCACGAGCCACACCACCAATACTCCACCGGTCAGTTTCCACTGGGACGCCTTCATGTCCGTTCCTTTCGTTGTCGAACGGCCTTCGGGCGGAAGCATCTGCCCGGCCGGTTGCGGGCGCCGCAAAGGTCCGGTTACACGGCGGTTACCGGAGCGCCGGAAACCGGGACTGGGCACGAACCGTGACGGCGTTTACCGCTGCAGTGTCGGCTCGGCGACGTTGCGGGCGGCCAGCGGGCCACTACAAGTAATCCGGTGGAGTTTCGGATCCTCGGCCCTTTGGAGGTCATTGACGGAGACCGGACCCTGCCGTTGACCGGTGGACGGGAGCGGGCCCTGCTGACGCTGTTGCTGATCTCCGCCAACCGGGTGGTGTCAGCCGAGCGGCTGGCCGAGGAACTGTGGGTCGGTAACCCTCCTGAGCAGGCGGCCGCGGCGCTGCGGGTGTTCGTTTCCCGCCTCCGGAAGGTGCTTCGCGAAGGGGGCCGCGAGGACATCGTCGTCACCCGGCCCCCCGGCTACGTCGCCGAGGTCGACCCCGTTGCCCTCGACATCCATCAGTTCGAAACCCTGGTCGCCGAGGGCCGGGAACGAGCGGCGGCGGGCCTCCACGAGGAGGCGGCCGGGCGCCTCAGGGCGGCCCTGGCGCTGTGGCGCGGCCCGGCGCTGTCCGACGTGCGCGAGTCGCCGATGGGTCGCGCCGAAGCGGCCAGGCTGGAAGAAGGCCGCCTGGCGGCGCTGGAGGAGCGCGTCGAATGCGATCTGGGCTGCGGCCGGCACGGGCAACTGGTGGCCGAACTCGACGCCCTGACGCAGGAGTACCCGCTGCGGGAGCGGCTCTGGGGCCAACGGATGACGGCGCTGTACCGGGCGGGTCGGCAGGCGGAAGCGTTGCGCGTCTACCAGGAGCTGCGCAGACTGCTCGGAGAGGAGCTGGGGCTCGAACCGAGCGCCCCGGTCGCGGCGCTGGAAAGGGCGATCCTCCGCCACGACCCGGCCCTGGACTGGCCGCCTGTCGGGCCGCCGGAATCAGCGGCTCCCTCCCCCGCCGCCCCGGCGGGCGTGAGCGGTGTGGTGACGTTTCTCTTCACGGACCTCATTGGTTCCACCGAGCTCTTCGACAGGCTGGGCGAAGAGGCTGCCGAGCGGCTCATCCGCACCCATTTCCGTCTGCTGCGCGGCGTCGTCTCTGACGCCGGCGGTGAGGTGGTCAAGAGTCTCGGCGATGGGCTGATGGTGGCGTTCTCCAGCCCGCTGGCGGCACTGCGGTGTGCGGTGGCGATGCAGGACGCCGTGGCGGAGCACACCCGCTCCCGCCCCGGGGAGGCCTTCATGGTCCGGGTGGGGCTGCACGCCGGGGAGCCGGTGCGCGGCGAGGACGACTTTTTCGGGACGGCGGTGATCGTCGCCCGGCGCCTGTGCGACCTGGCGCAGGGCGGTCAGATCCTCGCCAGCGAGATCGTCGCCCGGCTGATCGGTGTTCGGGACGGGTTCCGGTTCACGACGCTCGGTCCCCTGGCCCTCAAAGGGATCGCCGATGCAGTCCCGGCGGTCGAGGTCGGGTGGGCAGCCCCAGGCGATGACGCCGCCGCGCCGGGCGGCGCACCGGCCGACGACGACGGGCCTGTTCGGACCCCGATGCCGTCGCTGCTCACCGAGATCGGCCGCATCTTCGTCGGCCGGGAGGCCGAGGTGCAACGCCTCGAGCAGTTGTGGAAGGAAGCGGCGGCCGGTGAGTTCCGGTTGGCGGTCGTGGCGGGCGAACCGGGCGTGGGCAAGACGCGGCTGGCGGCGGAGCTGGCCGGGCGCGTCCACCACGAGGGTGCGGCCGTGCTGGCGGGACGGTGCGACGAGGACCTGGGCGTTCCGTACCAGCCGTTCGTCGAGGCGCTGCGCCACTTCGTGAACCACACGCCGACCGCCCTCTTGCCCCAGCGGCTCGGCCGCTACGGCGCTGAGCTGGTCCGCCTCGTTCCGGAGCTGGCCGACCGGGTGAGGAACCTGCCTGCGCCGCTCCATTCGGACCCTGAGACCGAGCGGTACCGGCTCTTCGATGCCGTGGCCACCTGGCTGGCCAGCGCGGCCGACGGCCCGCTGCTGCTCGTCCTCGACGATCTCCACTGGGCCGCCAAACCCACCCTGCAGTTGCTGCGCCACGTCCTGCGCTTCTCCGAACCCCGCCGGCTGCTGGTCGTCGCCACCTACCGGGACAGTGAGATCGGCCGCGGCCGTCCCCTGGGCGACCTCCTGGCCGAGCTCCGGCGGGACGGGCAGGTGGAGCGGCTGGCGCTCTCCGGCCTCGACGCCGCCGGGGTGGCCGCCTTCATGGAGATCGCCGCCGGACAGCGACTCGACGACGAGGAGTCGCAGGAGCTGTTCCGGCTGGTGTGGCGCGAGACCGAAGGCAACCCGTTCTTCGTGGCCGAGGTCCTACGCCACCTGTCAGAGTCTGGGGCGATCGGGCAGCGGGAGGGCCGGTGGGTGCTCAACGCCGCCGTCGACGACCTCGGGATCCCGGAAGGGGTCCGGGACGTTGTCGGGCGCCGGTTGTCACGCCTGGCCGAGGCGACCAACCGGGTGCTGGCGACGGCGGCGGTGGTCGGGCTGGAATTCGAACCGGCGGTGGTCGAGCGGGCCGCCGGTGTCGGGGAGGACGAGCTCCTCGCCGCCCTGGAGGAAGCCACACTGGCCCGGTTGCTCACCGAGGTGCCGGGCGCCCGCTATCGCTTCGGCCATGCGCTGGTGCGGGCCACGCTCTACGACGAGCTCACCGGGGCGCGCCGGGTGGCACTCCACCGCCGGGTGGCGCAGGCCATCGAATCCGTCCACGGCCGGGCCCTTGACGACCATCTCCCCGCTCTCGCCCATCACTGGGCCCGGGCGGCGGCACCGGCGGCCGACACGGACCAGGCGATCGACTACGCCGCCCGGGCCGGTGACCGGGCCCTGGCGCAGTTGGCGTACGACGAGGCCGCGGCGTACTACCGCCAGGCGCTTGAGCTCCTCGCCGTGGCCGAGGGCCTGCCCGACGACGGGCGGCGGGTGGAGCTGCTGATCGGCCTCGGGGAGGCGCAGCGCCGGGCGGGCGATCCGGCCCACCGGGAAACGCTGCTGGAAGCCGCCCGCCTGGCCGCCGACCGGGGCGATGCCGACGCCCAGGTCCGGGCGGTCCTGGCCAATGGCAGGGGCTTCTGGCCCACTGCGGTCGGCGAGTTCGACCACGAGCGCGTGGCGGCGCTCGAAGCGGCGCTGGCGGTGGCCCGGCCCGACGACGGCCCGACCAGGGCCCGGCTCCTCGGGGCCCTGGGGCTGGAACTGACGTACATGGTCGACCCGGAGCGACGGGTCCGCCTGGCCGACGAAGCTCTGGCCATCGCCCGCATCAGCGGCGACTCCGCCACGCTGGCGCACGTCCTGCTCCAGCGCTTCTTCACCATTCCCGCTCCGAGCACCCTCCCGGAACGACTGGCCAACAGCGCCGAGCTCATTCCGCTGGCAGAGAGCCTCGGTGACCCGGGCACCACCGCCCGGGTGCTCCTGCAGCGCGCCCGGTGCCTGATCGAGGCGGGCGACATGGAGGGGGCCGACCGGGCGCTCCAGGCGGCCGAACGCCTGGCCGACAACCTGGCGCAACCCACGCTGCGGTGGCTGGTGGGCCTCATCGCCACGACCCGTACCATCCTGGCCGGGGACCTCGAAGAGGGCGAACGCCGAGCCCAGGCCGGTTTCGAGCTCGGGCAGGCCACCGGCCAGAGCGATGCCCCCATTATCCGGGCGGCGCTCCTGTTCCTCATCCGGTACGAGCAGGGCCGGCTCGGCGAACTCGTAGAGCTCCTCGCCGAGCGTGCGGCGGCGGTCCCCAACCTGCTTTCGGGACCGGCCATGCTGGCATTGGTCCTCTGTGAGCTCGACCGACCCGACGAGGCCACTGAACACTACGAACGAGTCGTCGGCCACCTCGACGACCTGCCCGTGGACACCCAATGGCTGGTGGCCCTGCCGCCCTGCGCGGTGGTGTGCGCGCAACTGGGTGATCGGCCCCGTGCCCGGCTGCTCTTCGACCTGCTGGCGCCGTGCACCAGTGAGGTGATGTTCGGCGCCTTCATCTGGCTCGGCGCCAAGGCTCACTACCTTGCTCTCCTGGCCACGACCCTTGGTGACTACGACGAGGCGGAACGCCGCTTCGCCGATGCCGCCACCACCCACGAGCGCATCGGTGCCCCCCACTGGCTCGCCCGCACCCGGCTGGAGTGGGCCCGGATGCTGCTCCGGCGAGACCGACCGGGCGACACACAACGGGCCCAGGATCTTCTCGGTCTGGCGCTGACCACCGCCCGGGAGCGGAGTCTCGCCAACATCGAGCGACGGGCTGTCCAGCTGCTGACATGACAAGGAGCGCCTCCGGGCGTGCCCGTTGTCGGGGTCACCTCGGGTGCTGAGCTCGACCTCAACTGGCGATCGGCTCAGAGCGGGCGCGTCATCGGCGGGGGTAGATCGGCGGCGGGTTGAAGTACGGATCGAGCGCCATCCGGCGGAATGCCGCCAGGGCGCCGGGCTCGTCATAGAGCGTCCAGTCGTGCTCGCTGTTCGAGTGGAAGTAGACGACGGCCAGGATGCGGGGGAACTTCTGCACCAGTGCGGCGTGGGCGGCGTCGAGCCAGGCCGCCCGCTGACCCGGACCGGCCGACTGGTCGCCGTACTCCCCGATCATGAGGGGCTTGGGGCGCTGCGACGCCCAGGCGTAGAAGCCGGCGAAGATCGGCTCGAACTCGCGGTACGAGCTGTCGGGGTAGAAGTTGTAGCCGTCGGCGCAGATCCAATCGACGGCGTCGTCGCCTGGGTAGTACCGCTGGGCGCTCCCGGTCCTGAACGACGAGGCGTTGGGGCACCAGACCCAGGCGACGTTGGTGGCCCCGCGGGCGGTGAAGATGGCGCGGATGTGCCGCCAGGCGGCGACGTAGGCCGCGGGTGACTGGCTGTAGCCGAGGTTGTCGCTGAAGTCCATCTCCCAGAACCACCGGAGGAAGACCGGCTTGCCGAGTGCCTTGATGCCGTCGGCCCGGGCGGCGATGTAGGCGTCGTCGGCGCCGGAGAGGATCACGTCGGACCGCTGCTTGCCCCAGGAGATCATCGGGATCCGGCCGTTGGAGAAGTCCCACGGCTGGCGCCAGGTGGGGAACGTGTCGTCCCAGGGCTCGTACCAGTGGTCAATGTCGCCGGTGCGGCCGGTAGCCGCCTCCAGGTTCGTGAAGGCCTCCTGGGTGGCCCGCTGGCTGTAGACGGAGGTCTGGGCGTAGAAACCGAACCAGGCCCCGCGGGCCGGCGCCAGGAGGGCGGCGCGGATCGATCCCGGTGCTGGAGCGGGTGCCGGGGCGGGCCGGGCCGGCGGTCCGGCGACCACGACGCTGCTGGCGGCGGGGCTCGGGTCGACGTTGGCGGCGCTGTCGGTGGCCCGAACAGCGAAGGTGTGCGCGCCCGCCGCCAGGCTGATGTAGACCGCCGGCGAGGAGCACCGGGCGAAGGCGGCGCGGTCAAGCCGGCATTGGAAGGTGGAATGCCCCTCGGTCGAGGTGAAAGCGAACGTGGCGCGGCTGCCGTTGACCACGGCGGAGGCGATGGTGGTGTCGGGAGGCGAGGTGTCACGCGGCCCGTTGACGGGCGCCGCGGTTGGGGCCGGCGGGGTGTCGGCCGGCGGAGGTACCGCCGGCGGGGTCTCGGCCGGCGGCGTTGGGGGAGCCGGGGTGCCGGCGGGCAGGGGGTCGGTGGCGATGGTGTCGTCCCCGGGCGGCGGAGGCGCCAACCGGGTGGTGTCGGTGGTGACGACGAGCTCGGGCCGGTTGGCCGCGGCCTCCCGGGAGGCGAAGTCGGACTGATCCGTGCTCTGGCCGGCCACGACGAACGCATAGGACCCGTCGCCGTGGACCAGCGACGTGACGTCGTACTCAACCCATGTCCTGGCCGTGACCGCACCGAGGTCGGCCAACATGGGCTCGGTACGGCCCGGCTTCGTGGCCCAGGTGATGTCCGTCTCGGTCCAGCCGGGATCGGTCGGGTAGAGCGCCGGTCCGTCGACCGACGCGTCGACGGCCCACAGCCGCAGCCGGGCCGACGTCACGGTCCCGACCAGGCCCGCCGGGCTGAAGCGGACATAGCTCTCGAGGATGGGCGACGCGCTCGCCTGTAGCGTGGTCGCCGCGCCGGCGTTGGTGTCCGGCGCCGCCTCGGCCACGGTGGCGTCGGCATCGGCGAACACCGTCACGGTCCCGGCGCCGGGACCGGCGGCGCGGCGCGGCCCCGCCATCAAGGCAGGGATCGCCAGGACGGCGGCGCACAGCAGCCCGATCCCGGCGCGCGGCACCACGCGTCGCATACGTTCTCCCAGCAGCGGACCTGGCCCACGTCGGGGGACAGCGGACCCAGAAAATCACTCTAAGTGGCAGAGTACCATCATGTCTCGGCCCGTGTGTTGCGTCTGTGTTGCAGTGAGCGGCCAGTTTCATGTGCGGACGCGGGCAGCTCATCGCCGGCGACCCCGACCTGTTATAGGACGCACCGTGACCCGGGTCAGGGAGCGACGATCTCAGGAGCCGGGGCGTCGCGCTTCGTCTTCGTCAGGTACAGGACGAGCCCGAAGATGACCACCACGAAGATTGCGCTGGTACCCGTGGTGCCGAGGCCAAGGCCGCCGTTGGCCCGGGGCTGCGACAGATAGTCGCCGATGGAGGCGCCAAGCGGGCGGGTGAGGATGTAGGCCAGCCAGAACGCAAGGACTGCGTCCATCCGGAACCGGAAGTGGGCGACGGTGATTGCGGCAATGCAGGCCCCGAACAGAAGCGCCGAGATCCAGTAGCCCAGGCTCAGCTGCTCGGCGAGCAGGTCACCGGCGGCTGTTCCGAGCGAGAACGTGAACAGGATGGCCAGCCAGTACCAGGCCTCGCGGCGGCTCGTGAAGATTGAATGGATCGACAGCGTCCCCTCCTGGCGGTACCAGAGCCAGAACGTCACGGCCAGCGCCAGCGAGAACACCGCCGTGGTCAGCGCCAGCGGCACACCCAGGTTGTCGGTCAAGTTGTCGGTCGCCAGCGTGCCGACCACGCTGATCAGGACGACGGCCGTCCAGTAGATCACCGGCACGTACTTCCGGGCCCGGAACTGCCACCACAGCGCCGCCGCCAGGCCGACGCTCATCACCAGCGTCGTGCCGGTGAGGCCCAGGCCGACATGATCGTTGAGGAAGTCGGCGGCCGTCTCGCCCACCGTCGTGGCCATGATCTTGATCACCCAGAAGAAGATCGTGACTTCGGGGACCTTGTTCAGCATGCGTCGCGCCGTCGGGCCGACGCCAGTGGGGCGCGTGGTCGTGGTCATGGGGCCAAGCGTGGGCCACGAGCGATGAGCAACCTCTGAATAGCCGGACCGCTGCCGCGACAGAGTCGTCCCCCGTAGCTCACGAAGTCCTCATCAATTGCCACGTACGGTGACGAAAAGACTCCCCCTCTGGAGGTTGTTTCGTTGAGCACTCTTTGGCGTTTCACCTCGGAATCGGTCACCGAGGGCCACCCCGACAAGATGGCCGACCAGGTCAGCGACGCCATCCTCGACGCCATCCTGGGCGAGGACCCGTCCGGCCGGGTGGCCTGCGAGACCCTGCTCACCACGGGGCTCGTCGTCGTGGCCGGCGAGATCACCACCGACGCCTACGTCGACATCCCGAAGATCGCCCGCCGGACCATATGCGAGATCGGCTACGACCGCGAGTCCTACGGGTTCGATGGCCACACCTGCGGCGTGATCGTGTCGATCGACGAGCAGAGCTCGAACATCGCGCAGGGCGTGGACGCCGCCCTCGAGCGCCGCAACGGCTCAGCCAGCGACGAGCTCGACGCCGTGGGCGCCGGCGATCAGGGAATGATGTTCGGATACGCGTGCGATGAGACCGAAGACCTCATGCCGATGCCGATCTGGCTCGCCCATCGCCTCGCCCGCCGCCTCTCCGAGGTTCGCAAGGCGGGGCTGGTCCCGTACCTGCGACCCGACGGCAAGACCCAGGTCACCATCGAGTACGACGGGAATCGACCCGTCCGCCTCGACACGGTGCTGATCTCGACGCAGCACCAGCCCGGCATCGACATTGACACGCTGTTGAAGCCCGACCTCCTCGACCACGTCATCCGGCCGCTCCTCCCGCCGCAGTTCGCCGACGATGCGTTCACCCTGCTGTGCAACCCCACTGGGACCTTCGAGCTCGGCGGTCCGCACGCCGACACCGGCCTGACCGGCCGGAAGATCATCGTCGACACCTACGGCGGTATGGCCCGCCACGGCGGCGGGGCCTTCTCGGGCAAGGACCCTACGAAGGTCGACCGCTCGGCCGCCTACGCCGCCCGCCAGGCCGCCAAAGCAGTCGTCGCCGCCGGGCTCGCCCGCCGCTGCGAGGTGCAAGTGGCCTACGCCATCGGCAAGGCTCGCCCCGTCTCCGTCATGGTCGACACGTTCGGCACCGCTGAGATCGACCCGGCACGGCTCCCTGAGCTGATCCAGGACCACTTCGACCTGCGACCCGCCGCCATCATCGACCGCCTCCGCCTGCGCCGGCCGATCTACCGCAAGACGGCCGCCTACGGCCACTTCGGCCGAGCCGAGAAGGAATTCACCTGGGAGCGCGTCGACGACGCGGCCGACCAGCTGCGGCGCGCCGCGGGATAGCAGTCCCCCGATCGCTCGCCGAGCTTCCTGCCGCACGGCGAAGGCTACGCCGGCGTCGCGGGCCGCTTGCGAGCGAGGATGAGAAAACGTCGACTGAGCGACGGGAAACAGCAGGCGATGTCGTCGATCACGGGCCGGCGACGGGGCCCGGGGGCAAACCCTCGGACGTACTCAGTGTCGAACCCGTAGCGGTCGAGAACCTCGCGCATGCAGCGCAGCGTGGCGCCATGAAGGAGGCGAGGCATGTTGGCGCTGACGTCGGGTTCGCGGCGGCTTCCGGCCGTCCCGGCTTGGCTGTGGCAGGAGACCGCCACGGCGTGGGGCTGGTAGCCGAGGAACAGCGCGGCCCGGTCGGCGTAGCTGGCGAGGTTCGGCATCGACAGCAGGATCCACCCGCCGTCGTCGAGCACGCGGCTCGCCTCGGACAGGCTGTTGTCGTAGAGCGCCAAGTAGGCGAGCAAGCCGAAGCAGGTCACGATTCGAACCGACCGCGCTGGAAGCGGCAGCGGCTCGTGATCCAGGTCGAGCAGGAGCGGACGGACTCCCCGGGCCGCCGCAGCCCTCAGCCGCTCACCGTCGAGGTCGACGCCGAACTGTTCAGTCGCTCCGAGCCGGGCCCCGACGTAGTCGGCGAGTCCGCCCATACCGCAGCCGAGGTCGACCAGCGTTCCGCCTGATGTGGCGTCCCGCCGGAGGAGCCGATCGAGGACACGGTCGAGATCGCCCATCGACCTTGCCTGAGCCCTGATCCCCCGATCGGCATCCGTGACAACCTGGTCGCTGAGCTCCGGCAGAGACTCGGCGCCGACAGCGACGCGGCCCGGCGTGGTGAGGGAATCTCGCACGGCATGGCTTTCTGATGGGTCTCGGTCTGTTGCTCCAAGGATGCACCGTGACCTGTGAGCAATGTCTGAAGCCGCCTGCCCATGTTCAGGCGTCGGCCCGGGAGCGGAAACATCCGTCGGCCGATCAGCAGGCGGCGGCGGTCGGGCAGGTGTGGTAGATGGCCAGGCCGGGTTGCTTGTGGTAGACGGCCACCCCGCCGTTGGGGTTGGGGGCCGAGGCGACGCCGGTGAAGTCGCCGCCGACGTAGAGGTCCTGGGCCCCGAGGTAGGCGAACTCCGGCCCCTTCGGGGTGTTGGCCTGAGCGGTGAAGGTCCCGAGCAGCTTTCCGTTCAGGTCGAAGGCCGCGAGGTGGTTGGTGCGGTTCTGGTTGCCGAAGTCGCATGACAGTTGGCCTGGTACGCAGACGTC
>Ga0070705_100001798_pt1 | contig 11078 bp, 9 predicted proteins | sample KBSK5253metaG_FD_65455 | JGI IMG/M metagenome (GOLD analysis project Ga0070705, IMG submission 65455) | Corn, switchgrass and miscanthus rhizosphere microbial communities from Kellogg Biological Station, Michigan, USA - KBS K5-25-3 metaG | ecosystem: Host-associated > Plants > Roots >... | reverse complement strand
CGAGGTGATGAAGGCATTGGGGTCGACGTGTCCGTCCGCGATCAGGCGGAAGGCCTTGCGGATGCTGTCTGGCGTGTGGTGGAAGGTCGACTTGATCGTCAGCTCCTGGTAGTGGAGCCGCTGGGAGTCGATCCCGATGCGGGACTCGGCGGGGCAGCCCCCGAAGAGGTTCACCACCCCTCCCTTGCGCACGGCCCGCACCGCCGCCTCGCAGGTCTCGGGCAGGCCCACCGCCTCGATCACGACGTCGGCCCCTTGCCCCGACGGGCTCCGCTCCACGAGCCTCTTCGCAAGGTCAACGTCACCAAGGGCTTGCACGGTCGCCTCCGCCCCCAGCTCGCGGGCCTTCTCGAGGCGCCGGGGGTTGCGGCCGGCCACCACCACGTGCGCACCTCTCATGCGCGCGAGCACCAGGAACATGAGCCCGATGGGCCCCGCCCCGATCACCGCCACGGACTGGCCCCGGCCGATCCAGCTCTCCTCGATCCCGCGCACGACGCACGCGAGGGGCTCCACCATCGCCGCCTCGCGGAAGCCCACGCCGTCCTCCAGGGGGATCAGGTTGTGGTCCACCACGCGGGCCGGGATGCGGGTGAACTCGGCGTAGGCTCCGTTCCAGAAGAGCAGGTCGTCGCAGAGGCTCGGCATGTCGTGGCGGCAGAAGTAGCACTGGCCGCACGGCGCCGAGTTGGCCACCACGACGGGAGTCCCCGGCTCCACCTTGGCCTCGGGCCCGACCGCCTCCACCACCCCGGCCACCTCGTGGCCGAAGAGGGCGGGGGGAACGATCATGCGCGCGTGGTAGCCCCGCCGGAACACCTTCACGTCGGTCCCGCAGGTGAGCGCGACCTTGTTGCGCAGCAGGATGTCCCCAACCCCGATCGGGGGGACCGCCACCCGCTCGACCCGCACGTCCTCCCTCCCGTGGAGCACGGCGGCCTTCATCGTGGAGGGGAGGGCGGCCATCCCCGTCCTCAGGCGGCGCCGACCTGGAGCACGACCTTGAGGACCCCGGGGGCCGGCCGGGCCGCCAGGGCGAAGGCTTCTTCGGCGCGCTCGAGGGGGAAGCGGTGGGTCACCAGCTCCCGGACGCGGACCTCCCGGCCGAACACCAGACGGGCGGCAAGGTCCTGCAACTCGATCGACGCGCTGTAGGAAGTCAAGATCTCCTTCTCCGAGGCGGTGAGCGCGCCCAGATCGACCTCCGCGGTCTCGCCAGGGGAGGTAGCGGCGAACACCATGATACGCCCGGCCGGGCGGACGGCGTCAACCGCCTGGGCGAAGGGGACGGGTCCAACCGCCGCCACGAACGCGCAGTCCGCCCCGCGCCCCTCGGTCAGCCCCCGCACCTCCCGGGGAACGTCCTCCCGGGCGTCGAGGGCCCGCGCGGCGCCCAGGCTTCGGCCCATCTCCCGGCGGTCCCCCAGGGTGTCCGACACCAGGACCTCCGCCCCCGCCCAGCGGCAGAGCTGGAGCAGGATGAGCCCGATCGGCCCCTGACCCACGATCAGCACCGTCTGCCCCTTCTCGACCCCCGCCCGCCGGACGGCCTTCAGGCAGGTGTTCACGGGCTCGACGAACACCGCCTCCTCCGCCAGGACACCCTCCGGCACCGGGACGGCGCCCCCGGCCACGATCCAGTCCATGGCCTTCACGTACTCGGCGTAGCCGCCACCCGAGGGCTCGAAGCCGGCCGTCGTCCCGTTGCGCCGGTAGGCCGCGCACTGCGCGTAGGCCCGGCGCTCGCAGTAGAAGCAGGCGCCGCAGGGGACATGGTGGTGCAGGACCACCCGCTGCCCTTCCCGGAAGCGAGACGGCCCTGCCCCGAGGGACGCCACCGTCCCCGCGATCTCGTGGCCGAAGATGCGGGGCGGGGAGAGCAGGCCCTTCTGGATCTTCTTCAGGTCGGTGCCGCAGATGCCGCTGGCCTCCACCCGGACGAGCATCTCGCCGGGGCCGGGCTCGGGGCGGGGAACCTCCTCGACCCGCAAGTGGTTCGGGCCCCGATAGACGACTGCCTTCATCTACCCACCGATCAGGCTCTTGACCACGAAGAACACGTTCTCCTTGCGCTCGCGCAGGCGGCGGTAGAAATAGGGGAACCACTGGGAGCCGAAGGGGACGTAGACGCGGACGTTCTGGCCCGCGGCCCGAAGCGTCTCCCAGCGCCGGGGGCGCAGGCCGTAGAGCATCTGGAACTCGTACCGGGAGGCCGGGATCGCGGAGTCCCGGGCGAAGTCCAGGGTGGCCTGGACCAGCTTCTCGTCGTGGGTCGCGATGGCCGGGTAGTTGCCTTTCTCGAGCAGGAGCCGGGCGCATTCCATGAAGCTCTTGCGGATGTCCGACATCGCGCTCCAGGCGATGCCGGGCGGCTCCTTGTACGCGCCTTTGCAGAGACGCACCCGATCGCGCCGGGCCACGGCCTCCTTCACGTCGTCGCCCGTCCGGTGGAGGTAGGCCTGGAGGACGATGCCCACGTTGTCGTGGCGCTTCCGGAGCTCCCGGAAGATCTCGATCGTGTCCTGGGTGAGGCTCGACCCCTCCATGTCGAGCCGGACGAAGCCCCCGACCTCACGGGCCACCTCGAGGATCCCCGAGGCCATCTCCAGGCAGAACTCGCGGGAGATCTCCTGGCCCATCGAGGACAGCTTGATCGAGATGTTCCGCTCGAGGTGGGCCGGGATGAGCCGGAGCAGATCCTTCGAGGACTGGGCGGCCCGCCGGGCGGCCTCGCGGTCGAGAACGTCCTCCCCCAGGTGGTCGAAGGTGGCCTTGATCCCCTTCTGGTGGAGCCGCTCCCCCGCCCGCACCGCGTCCCGGGAATCCTCGCCCGCCACGAACCGCCGCGCCAGGAACGCGAGGGCCTTCAGGGCTTCCCCCGGCGGGGGGCCTCGTAGCTCGCGGCCACGACCGTGGAGATCCCGCCCCGCACGTGGAAGTCCCCTTCCACGGTCATGCGCCGCGGCTTCACCGCCGCCACCAGGTCGTCCAGGATGAGGTTCGTCACGTGCTCGTAGAAGATCCCCCGATTGCGGAACCCCTGGAGGTACAGCTTGAGGCTCTTCAGCTCGACGCACCTCTTGTCGGGCACGTAGGTGACGCGGATGGTCCCGAAGTCGGGCTGCCCGGTCCGCGGGCAGACGGCCGTGAACTCGGGACAGATGTGCTGGATCGTGTAGTCGCGGCCCGGATGGCGGTTCGGGAAGGTCTCGAGTCCGGCCATGCGCATGCGCATTCTACCCGAGTGTCGTTGGCGCTTCTCGCCCGAATATCGTAACCTCCAGCTACACGTGAACTGCGCGCTCTGCGGCGCCCCTGACGTCGAACACGGGGGGCTCTGCCCCGCCTGCGACCGGCTCTCGTCGTTCTTCACCCTCACCCTCGACCCCGTGCGCGACACGACGGGTCCCCTGCACGGGGAGGCCGCGAAGCCCGCGTTCGCCCCCGGCCACTCCTTCGGGGACCGGTACACGATCGTGGAGCTGGTGGGAGCCGGGGGGATGGGCCAGGTCTACAAGGCCCTGGACAAACAGCTGAACCGGACGGTGGCCCTCAAGCTGATCCGGCCGGGCCTGCAGATGAAGCCGGCCTCCCTCCAGCGGTTCCGCCGCGAGCTGACCCTCGCCCAGCAGGTGAGCCATCCGAACGTCTGCCGCCTCCACGACCTGGGGGAGGTCGAAGGCGCGCTCTACATCAGCATGGAGTTCATCCACGGCCAGGCCCTGGAGGACCTGATGCGCTCCATGGGCCACCTCTCGCCCCGGCAGACCATCACCCTCGGCCGCCAGATCTGCGCCGGGCTCGCCGCCGTGCACGCGCGCGACATCGTCCACCGGGACCTGAAGCCGGGCAACGTCATGGTGGACCGCACCGGCCACGCCGTGCTCATGGACTTCGGGATGGCCTACCACCCGGGCGACGAGAAGCTCACCAGCGAGGGCTCGGTCCTGGGAACCCTCGCCTACCTGTCTCCGGAGCACGCGCGCGGACAGACGGTCGACGTGCGCTCCGACATCTACACCCTGGGGGTCATCCTCTACGAGATGCTCGCCGGCCGACGGCCCCCCGGTGACGACGGCCCGCTGCCCCTGGCCCTGCGCGAGGTCGGCGAGCGCTGCTCGCCCCCCAGCGAGTTCACTCCCGAGGTCCCGGCCGTCCTCGACACGATCGTGCTGCGCTGCCTCGAGCGCGATCCCGCCCGCCGCTTCGCCACCGCGGCGGAGCTCGAGCAGGCGCTGGCCCAGGCGGGAACGGCGCTCTCGACCGTGCTCATGGCCGCGCCGCCGCCGCCGCGGCCCGCCGGGAGGTCCTGGAGGCGGCGTGCCCTCGCGGGAGCGGGGGTGGTGGCCCTCCTCGCCGCGGCGATCGCCCTCTCCCGACTCGTCCCGCCCGCGCCCTCCCAGCCCGCGCGGCCCGTGTCGCTGGCGGTTCTCCCCCTGGCCTACGAGGGACCGCGGGACAGCGCCTACCTGAAGGACATCGTGCCCCTGGTCATGGGCGAGGCGCTCCGGTCGGCTCCCGGAATCGAGGTGGCTCCCTTCGCCTCTTCCCGCGGCTTCGGGCCGCGGGAAGACGTCCGGTCGGTGGCGCGCCAGCTCGGTGTGACCCACGTCCTCTCGGGTCGGCTCGCCGTCGCGGAGTCCCGAGCCGAGCTCGCCCTCAGCCTGTCCGGGTCGGACGGGAAGGCCCTCTGGTCGGAGGGCCGGCAGGTTCCCGCGACCGGCCTGCTGGCCGAAGCCGATCGGCTGTCCAACGCCGTGCTGGGCGCGCTCGGCCGCCGGTCCCCCACCCCGAAGGGTCCGAGCCGCAGCGCCCACGCCCTGGAGCTCTACCTCCAGGGACAGACCTTCCTCGAAGGCTGGGACGTCGAGCGCAACTACGCCCGCGCCGAAGAGGCCTTCCGGGCCGCCTCCGCGGCCGACGAGGCCTTTGCCCCCGCCCGGGCCGGCCTCGCCCTCGCGCTCTTCCGCCTGTACCGCCAGACCAACGACGCCCGCCTGATCGAGCAGGCGCAAGGCCAGGCCGAGCGCGCTCTCGCGCTGGCCCCGTCGCTGCCCGAGGGCCATCTGGCCCAGGGGGTGATCCTGCTGGCCCGCGGACGCTCGGTCGAGGCGACGACCGCGTTCCAGAGGGCGGAGGCCCTGGCCCCCGCGGACGACAACGTCTGCCGCCAGATCGCCCGCGCCTACGAGACCCTGCGGCGCCCCGAGGACGCGGAGCGGATGTACCAGCGCGCGATCGACCTCCGCCCGGAGTACTGGGAGAACTACAACGCCAAGGCCGCCTTCCACCGGCGGACCGGTCAGCTCGAGAAGGCGGGGACGCTCTTCAGCCGGGTCATCGAGCTCAGGCCCGGCAGCGACACGGGCTACTTGAACAAGGCCGGGGTCCTCTTGTGGGCCGGCCAGTTCGAGGCCGCCGAGCCTCTCCTCATCACCGCGCTGCGCCTGAATCCCAGCGCGGAGGCCCACACGAACCTGGGCTTCGTCTACTACACGCTCGGGCGCTACGAGGAAGCGGCCCGCGAGTACCGGGCGGCGACCGAATCCGGGGCGACGCAGGCCGAGGCCTTCGGCAGCCTGGGCGACGCCTACCGGCAGATGGGCCGCCAGCCCGAGGCCCGCGAGGCGTACGGCAGGGCGATCGCCCTGGCCGAGGACCGGCTGCGCGTGAACGCCAAGGACGCCGGTCTTCGCGCCGGGCTCGCCATGTTCCTCGCCGGCTCGGGGGCCTGCGGCAAGGCGCGCGGGGAGGCGCAAAAAGCCGCACAGGAGTCCGGCGCCGACGCGGAGACCGAGTACTACGTGGCGGTGGCCTTCGCGATCTGCGGCGACCGCGCCCTCGCCGTCCGCCACACCGTCCGCGCGCTGGAGGCGGGATCCGTGGCCGACCTGCGCACCAACCCCGACCTCAGGGAAGTGCGGGCCGATCCCGCGGTGCGCCGGCGCCTGAAGTAGCTACTCCTTGCTGACGATCATGGGATCGATCGCCCACACCTCTTCGGTGTCGTCCTTCTGGCGCTGCACGACGTCGTACTTCCAGGTCGCCTCGCCCCGCTGGTCCACCGGGCCCGTCGTGATCTTGCCGTCGGCCGAGAACGTGTAGCGCCCCCGCCACCTCTGGGTGCGGGCGAACGGGCCCTTCACGCCGCCCTGCACGTGGAAGTCGAGCTCGAGGGTCTGGCCAGCGGCCAGGCCCTTCACGACCAGCTCGAGGCTCGCCCCCGGGGTGAGAAGCGCGATGGAGGGCGTGACCGACCGGGCTTTCACGTCCACCACGACCGAGGTGTCGACGGGGAAGCTGCCACGCGCCGCGCCCTTTCCGGGCGCCCGGCCCTGCGCGTAGGCGCAGGCGACGAACGCCCCCAACAACCCGAAGGCCAGGACGACGCTCTTCAGACGCATGGCAGCCCCCTCCTCGCTGACGGTGACGGTGGCTAGACGTATATCGCTTTCCGTGTACGAAGGGAAGCCCGCCGGCTCAGCGCTTGCCGCCGGCGGAGGCGAAGGCCTTGTGCGCCGCGGCCAGCTCCCGCGCGATCTCGTCGCGGAGCGAGGCCGGCTTCGTCACCCGCACGTGGGGCAGGAATCCCTTGATCCACGCCTTCAGCTCCCAGCCGGGGGCCACCTGCAGGGAGAGCGCGACCGAGCCGTCGCTCCGGTCCTCCATGCTCTGGCTCTCGTGCCAGACCCGCTCCCGGATGTAGCCGGCCATCTCGGCGGAGAAGACCAGCTCCACCGCCTCCGGCTTCCCCCCCGCGATGCCGAAGGCCCCCCGCGCGTATTCGCCCACGCTGAAGTCCGCGGGGATCTCGAACTCCTCGTCGAGGACCTCGATCTCCTGCACGCGCTCCACCGCGAACGTGCGCACCTCGCCGTACTCGTGGGCGCGCGCGTAGAGGTAGAGCCCGCCCCGGTAGTAGACGAGCCGGTAAGGATCGATCGTGTACTCCTTGGTCTTCTTGCTGTTGAACGAGAAGTACGCGATCTTCGCCGGGCGCTGGTGCAGGATGGCGTCGATCAGCCCCGAGATCACGTCCTGCTTCTGCGAGTAGTCCTTCGAGGGGTCGGGGCGCGCGGAGAAGAGCTCCTGGATCCGCGCCAGGTAGGGGAGGCTGCGCGCGGGGAGCGCCTCCTTGATCTTGTCGAAGGCCGACTCCAGGTCCTGGGCAAAGGGAGCGCCGCCCAGGAAGGACAGCATGTTCTTGCCGAAGTAGAGCGCGGCCAGCTCGGCCAGGGTGAAGCTCTGGGTCAGGCGCTGCTTGTGGCCTTCCACCACCCGCCACACCTTGCGGCCGTCCACCCGGTCGTCGTAGAGGGGGAAGCCTGCCTCCTGCAGGGCCTCGATGTCGCGACGGATCGTGCGCTCGGTGACCCGGTGCTCACCCGCCAGATCGGCCGCGGTGGTGTAGCGGCCCGCCTCGATGGTCTTGAGGATCTTCCATTGCCGGATGACCTCGGCGTTGCGCATCGGGCCCCCCGGCGCGGATTCTAGCCTGATTGCCCGGCCCGCGCGGCCGAGGGCGTTCTGGAGCTATACTCCCGCCATCCAAGGCCTCGGAGCGCCCGGAGGACCCATGACGGAACGTCCCCCCCGGCTCGGCGACGTCATCGACGACTACTGCCCGCGCTGCCGGCTGCTCATGAACCACGACGTGGCGAGCCTGTACGACGGAGCGGTGGCCAAGGTGACCTGCCGGACCTGCCACAACACCCACGACTATCGCCACGCCCAGGTCCCCCCCCGGCGCAAGAGCAAGAAGGACGAGAAGGTCAACCTCATCGAGCAGGTGCTGGCGGGGATTCCGCGCCCGCCCGAGCCGCCGCCCCCGCCCCCCGTCCCCCTCAAGAAGAAGCGCGACCTCTGGGCCGAGGTGGAGCGCCTCAAGAAGAAGTAGTGCGCGCGGTCGACGTCATCCAGCGCAAGCGGGACGGTCTCGAGCTCAGCCGCGAGGAGATCGAGTTCTTCATCCGCGGGTACGCCCTGGGCCAGATCCCCGACTATCAGGCCTCTGCCTTCACCATGGCCGTCTTCTTCCGAGGGATGACCGCGGCGGAGACGGTCGCCCTCACCGAGGCCATGATGCGCACCGGAGAGGTGCTCGACTTCTCCGACCTGCCGGGCCCCAAGGTGGACAAGCACTCCACGGGCGGGGTGGGAGACAAGACCAGCCTCATCCTCGCCCCCCTGGCCGCCGCCTGCGGGGTCTACGTGCCCATGATCTCGGGCCGCGGCCTCGGCCACACCGGGGGGACCCTCGACAAGCTGGAGTCGATCCCCGGCTTCCGCGTCCGGCTCTCCCTCACCGAGTTCCGGGAGGTGCTCCGCCGCTCGAAGCTGGGCCTCATCGGCCAGACGCCCGAGGTGGCTCCCGCCGACCGCAAGCTCTATGCCCTGCGCGACGTCACCGCCACGGTGGAGAGCCGGCCCCTCATCTCCGCCTCCATCATGAGCAAGAAGATGGCGGAGGGGATCGACGCCCTCGTGCTCGACGTGAAGACGGGAGACGGCGCGTTCATGAAGTCCTTCGAGGACGCGAAGGCGCTGGCCCAGACCATGGTGGAGATCGGCCGCGGCATGGGCAAGAAGGTGGCCGCCCTCATCACGGACATGGACCAGCCCCTCGGGCACGCGGTGGGCAACGCGCTCGAGGTGGTGGAGTGCGTGGAGACCCTGAAGGGGCGGGGCCCCAACGACCTGGAGTCGCTCTCCCTCGAGCTCGCCGCCCGCATGCTCCAGCTGGGCGGCGTCACCACTCAGCTGGAGGCGGCGCGGGCCCGGGTACGCGACGCCCTGGCCTCGGGGGCGGGGCTGCGGAAGCTCCGCGAGATCGTCGAGCTCCAGGGGGGCGACCCCCGGGCGGTGGACGACCCCGCGCTCCTTCCCCGGGCCAGGGAGGCGCTCCCCCTGCGCGCCGAGCGGGACGGACGGGTGACCCGCATCGCCTGCGGGGCGGTGGGCCACGCGGCGATGCTGCTGGGCGCGGGACGGGAGACGGTGGAGAGCGCGATCGACCCCGCGGTCGGCCTGGTGCTGCACAAGAAGGTGGGTGAGCTGGTCATCCAGGGAGAGCCGCTGCTGACCATGCACGTGAACGACCGGACCCACCTCGAGGAAGTCACGAACGTCCTCAAGGACGCGATCCGGGTGGGGCCCGAGGCCCCGGCCCGCACGGCGCTCATCCGCGCCGTCCTGGACTGAGGGGCCCATGGAACGACTCTTTTCGGTGCTCGGCATCGTGGTGTTCCTGGGCATCGCCTGGGCCTTCTCCACCGACCGCAAGGCGATCTCCCTGCGCACGCTCTCCTGGGGGCTGGGACTGCAGCTCGCGCTCGGCCTCTTCGTCCTGCGCACGCAGATCGGCCAGGACCTCTTCGCCTGGATCGGGGTGGCGGTCACGCGCGTGCTCGACCTGTCCTTCAAGGGCTCGGAGTTCGTCTTCGGCTCGCTCGGGGCCAAGCAGGGCGGAGGGGGCCCGGTGGGCTTCGTCTTCGCCTTCCAGGTGCTGCCCACCATCGTCTTCGCGGCCGCTACCTTCGCGGTGCTCTACCACCTGGGCGTGATGCAGCTCGTGGTGAAGGCCTTCGCGGTGGTCATGACCCGGCTCATGCGTGCGAGCGGAGCGGAGAGCGTGAGCGTCGCCGCTTCCATCTTCATGGGCCAGACCGAGGCCCCCTTGACCGTGCGCCCCTTCCTGAACGGGATGACGCAGTCGGAGCTCCTGTGCGTAATGACGTCGGGCATGGCCCACGTCAGCGCCGGGATCATGGGAGCCTACATCGCGCTCGGGGTCGAGGCCCGGCACCTGCTGGCCGCGGTGCTCATGACCGCGCCGGGCACCATCCTCCTGGCCAAGATCTTCATCCCCGAGACGGGGACGCCCGCCACCGCGGGGACGGTCCGGGTGGAGACCGAGCGCACGGACAGCAACGTCATCGGGGCGGCGGCGCGCGGGACGAGCGAGGGCCTCCACCTCGCCCTCAACGTGGCCGCCATGCTCATCTCGTTCCTGGCCCTGGTGGCCCTCGTCAACCTCCTGCTGGGCAAGCTCGGGGGCCTGGTGGGGATGGAGCTCAGCCTCGAGCGGATCCTGGGGGTGGTCTGCGCTCCCCTGGCCCTGCTGATGGGCGTCCCCTGGAAGGAATGCTTCGCGGTGGGCGACCTGCTGGGGACGCGCGTGGTCTTGAACGAGCTGATCGCCTACTCGCGCCTGGGTCCGATGAAGGCGACCCTCGACCCGCGGACCTTCACCATCGCCACCTTCGCCCTCTGCGGCTTCGCGAACTTCGGCTCCATCGGGATCCAGATCGGAGGCATCGGGGTCCTGATCCCCGAGCGCCGCAACGAGCTGGCCCGCCTGGGCCTGCGCGCCCTGCTCGCGGGCACCCTCGCGAACTTCGTGAGCGCCTGCATCGCGGGGCTGCTCCTGTGATCGGCTTCGCGGAGGCGGAAGAGGCGGCCGCTTTCGTCCGCTCGCGGACGTCCTTGCGCCCGGTGGTGGGCGTGGTCCTGGGCTCGGGGCTTGGGGCCTTCGCCTCGTCCTTCGAGCGGCCCGTGCGCCTGCCCTACGCGCAGGTCCCCCACTTCCCCACCGCCACTGCCCCCGGCCACCGCGGCGAGCTCGTGCTGGGACACGTGGGAGGAGTACCGGTGGCGGTGATGTCGGGCCGCGTGCATCACTACGAGGGCTACCGGCTGGACCAGGTCGTCTTCCCCGTGCGCGTCCTGGGCCGGCTGGGCATCCACGCCCTCATCCTCACCAACGCGGCGGGCTCGGTGAACGTCAACTACAAGCCCGGCGAGCTGATGGTCATCGAGGACCACATCAACCTCCTCGGGAACCCCCTGATCGGCCCCAACGACGATCGCCTGGGGCTGCGCTTCTTCGACATGAGCGACGCCTACGACCCCAAGCTCCGGGAGATCGCGGAGAAGGCCTGCTGGAAGGCCGGAGTGCCGGTGCGCAAGGGGGTCTACATCGCGATGACGGGTCCCTCCTACGAGACGCCCGCCGAGATCCGCATGGCGCGTACGATGGGAGCGGACGCGGTCGGCATGTCGACCGTCCCCGAGGTCAT
>Ga0070705_100001797_pt1 | contig 11083 bp, 9 predicted proteins | sample KBSK5253metaG_FD_65455 | JGI IMG/M metagenome (GOLD analysis project Ga0070705, IMG submission 65455) | Corn, switchgrass and miscanthus rhizosphere microbial communities from Kellogg Biological Station, Michigan, USA - KBS K5-25-3 metaG | ecosystem: Host-associated > Plants > Roots >... | reverse complement strand
CCTGGCCCGGGTCACAAACTGACAACAACGCAGGGGGGTTGGGCCGCCCCGGGTGTCCCCCTGGCGGAACGTGCCGATAGATGAACAAGACCATCGGCAACGGCCTGTCCTACTTGGGAGTCTCGAATGTCACCTGCAGCAGCGTCCAACGCGAATGCCAGGGGTAAGAAGAAGGGCTTCATGTCCGGGATAACCAGCGGTGGCGGCGCCGGTCGTACCGTGTTCATGGCGGCAACGGCCATGGGCCTCATGGCGGTTCTGGTCACGGCGGGCATCCTGGGGACCGCCGCAGACACGGCCACGTACTACGTGCTGAACGTTGACGTCGCGGCCCGGACCCAGATCACCCCTGACATGTTGAAGGCGGTGACCACCTCCACCGAGGGAGTTCCCACGGCGGCGAAGGACCTGGTCTTCGTGACCTACAACGAGGTGTTCGCGAAGTACTCGTTGCAGGCGAACGACCTGGTGACCAGCTCGAACGCGGGTGCGCTGGAGTCGATCAACAAGGACCTGCCAGCCGGCTTCGTGGTGGCGTCGTTGATGGCACCGCCCGAGGACGCGGTGGCCGGCAAGATCCGCCGGGGTGACTACATAGATGCGTATGCGGTTGGCGCCCCGAACTCAGCCACGGGGGCTGGGGGTAACACGATCTCGAAGCTGGTGCTGCACCACATGCTGGTCCTGGATGTGACGGTGTCGCCGTCCACGATCACGGCCGCTGCCGGTCAGCAGGCCGGGTCGAACCTGGCCCCCGGTCCGGAGTCTGCTGCGGCCCGCAGTGGTATCCCCTCGTTGTACACGGTGGCAGTCACCCCGATGGACGCGGCCAAGATCTCAGTGATCCGGGGCAAGAGCATCTTCCTGACACTGTCCTCCAATGATGCCGGGAAGGGGCCGGTGGACGTGCAACAGGGACTGCAGAAAGTCTTCGGCTCCGACCCGGTGGGCGACTCGGGTGCGGGGACGGCTGCGGCGCTGGCCGCTGGGAAGCAAGCTGCGGCGGACGCCGCAGCCCGTGCTGCCGGCAAGGTCGTCAGCCCAAGACCCATCGCGACCGCCGCCCGCTGACCCGGGGTGGCAGGTAGCACTCCGGGTCAGGACACCCAGTAACCAAGATCGCCCGCCGCACGAAACTGCACGTCTACGAAAGAGGAAGTCATCGTGACCCAGGTCAGCCAGATTGCCACGCCGAAGGTGATTGTCGTTGGCGAGGACGAGATCTACGCCACGTTGGTGGCCAGCGGCGTGGACTGGGATCTGCAACACCAGGTGAGAACCCTGGCACAGCTGCGGGACGACCTGTCTGCCGGCCGGTTGAACTCCCAGTCGGGCGTCCTGGTGATCAGTGACTCGGTGCCGGCCCAGGTCGACGAGCTGGAGGCGTTGGTGGCCTGGGCCGCCCCGTACCTGCACGTGTTCGTGGTGGCGTGGGAGCCTGAAGGTGCGGAAGCGTTGTACCAGCGGATCATGACCCAGATCCAGGTCGCTCAGGGGGAGGGTGAACCGGCGATCGCGGGGCTCTACTTCGTGCCGGCGGACTCCGGTGCGGCCATGCTGGACGGCATACGTCAGGTCCTCGCGGATTACCTGCCGTGGCCCGCGGCATACGCACCCGAGCTGTACACGCCGCTGACCCGGACGGTGGCGGTGGTGCCCACATTCAGCCCCGGTGTGGTGCACGCCCGAGCGCCCCAGGTCGCCGTACCCCCTGTTGTCCCGCCCGTTGTCCCCGTTGTTGTCCCGCCCGTTGTCCCCGTTGCCGCCAAGGCTGTTGTCCCCGCTGTCGTTCCGGCTGTTGTCCCTGCTGTCTCGGTGTCAGCTGCGCCGGCCCCCGCGCCCCTGCCAATGCCGGCGCACAGGCAGCAGGCACCCGAGCCGGCATACACCTCACCGGCATTCACCGAGCCGTCGTACGTCAAGACCCCCAACGGTCAGAGCGTGACCGGGAGCCCGATTCCCGGGCAGGTCACGCTTGCCGTGACCTCCAGCAAGGGCGGCAGCGGCAAGTCGACCACGGCCATGCTCGTGGCGGCGACGATCGCGCACAGCTCCCGCAAGGCGTTCGAGGCCGGGCTGATCCCGCGCCCGCTCAAGGTCGCCCTGGTGGACATGGACACCCGTGACGGCCAGGTCGCGTCGATGGTCGGGCAGTACATGCCGACCGCGATCAACATCCGGGTGGAGCCACGATGGGATGAGGCCACGATCCTGCGGAACCTGGTCCATGCGGACCGTCTGGAGATTGACTGCCTGCTGGCCCCGGTGCGTCCCAGGTCGGCTGACGATGTCGGCCCGGAGTTCTACCGCCACGTGATCCGCACGTTGCAGTGCACCCATGACGTGGTGGTCATGGACACGTCGGTGAACTACCTGGACCCGATGATCTCCACGGTGTGCCTGCCGGAGGCGACGGCGATCATGTTTGTCACGACCCTGGTGTCCACGGCGGTGCAGGGGATGGCCCGGGCGTTGAACGAGATCACCGGTGACGTGGAGTCCGACGGGATGGGGATCCCCGCGGAGAAGATCGGGGTGGTCGTGAACCAGGCCATGCGCAACGTCGGCATGGACAAGGGACAGGTGCTGGAAGCAGCCCTGGGTGTGCCGATCATCGGCCAGGTCCCGATGGCGTCACAAGATGTCCAGCTGGCCACGAACCACAACCGGATGCACATGCTGATGGAGCATCGCCAGCTGGGTCCGGCGTACTTCGCCTTGGCGCAAGCATGTCTGCCGAACGTCCAGCTACTGCCCCCGGCTGACTGGGGCTTTGGCAGCGTGCCACCGTCGGTGGGCACCGGACAGGCCCCGGCCGCTCAGCGACCGACCCCGGTCGGGCACGGGCAGAGGTCGGAGCAGCAGGCACCGCCACCGGTGCGCGCCAGACGCGGTCTGCTTCGGCGCAGGTAATGCTCTCCGACGCTCCCCGGATACCCGTCACGGGGCGCGTCCCCCCGGGGGCGCCCACCGCGGGCATCCCCCTCACCGATATCCGCACCGCCGGCCTGCCGGTTGCGGGCCTGCCGCCCGCCCAGGTCCCGGTTGCCGGGTTGCCGGCGTTCCGTATGCCTCCCTCTCCCATCCTCCCGATCGCTCGTAGGGTCCTGGTCGCTCCTACGGTCCTGGTTGCTCCTGCGGTCTGGGTCGCTCCTGCGGTCTCGCTCCCTCCTGTCCTCCCGGTCGCCCCCGTTGTCGCGGCCGCGCCGGCGGCTGGCTTGTACATGGCGGCCGGCAAGCTGACAGCCGACCAGCTGGTTCATGGCCAGCCCGGCATGTTCGACCATCTGCAGGACCGGATCGTTGAAATGCTGGAGTGGGTCCAAAGCCAGCTCGTGGAGCGGGGGTACGCCGAGCAGATCGTTGAAGCGAGGGGCGACCCCGAGCTTCGCGCCGAGATCGAGACGGTCATCGACCGGCTCATCCTGAGACGTACGAGCGAGAAGTCCGTGGTCCGCGGAGCCGACAAGGCCATCCTGATCGCCTCGGTGATCAACGAGATCATCGGCCTCGGCCCGATCGAGCCGTTGTGGTCCAACCCGCGAATCACCGAGGTCATGGTCAACGGCCCCAAGGAGGTGTATGCCGAGATCGACGGCAGGCTGGTCTTCGTCCCGGGTGCACAGTTCCGTGATGCGGCCCACCTGCTCGAGGTCTGTCAGAAGATCCTGCAGCCGCTGGGCCGACGGATCGACCTGTCCAACCCCCTTGAGGACGGCCGCCTCCCGGACGGTTCCCGGACCAACGTCGTGCACTCGGCGATCGCCCCGCAGGGCCCGTACCTGACCATCCGTCGCTTCCCGGACACCGTGTGGACCTTGAAGGACCTGGTGGAGATCAACTCTCTCGACCGGGAGATGGCCACGTGGCTGGCGTTCCTGATCAAACACAAGTGCTCGGCAGTCGTGGTCGGTGGCACCGGCTCAGGCAAGACGTCCCTGCTGAACGCGTTGTCCTCCACGATCGACCGGGGTGAGCGGATCGCCACGATCGAGGACGCGCTGGAGCTGCGCCTGCACCCGTCGGCTCACGTGCTGCGGCTGGAAGCCCGCCCGCCTTCGGCCGGCGGCATGGCTGAGGTCACCATCCGCGACCTGGTGAAGAACTCGTTGCGTATGCGTCCTGACCGCGTCATCGTCGGTGAGGTTCGTGACGGTGCCGCGCTGGACATGCTCACCGCCATGAACACCGGCCACGAGGGGTCAATGACCACGGTTCACGCCAACGGCGCCAACGAGGCGGTTCGCCGGCTCGAAGTTCTGGTGGCCCAGGGCGCAGAAGGCATCGGCTCCGCAGCGGTCAAGTGGCTGATCTCGGACGCGGTCGACCTGTTCATCGTGGTCCGCCGGTACGAGGACGGCTCCCGCAGGGTGTCAGGTATCTACGAGATCCCGGTCCTGAAGTCCGTGAGCGAGGAGCTTGTTCCGACTCCCTTGTGGGAATGGGAACAGTCCGGCACCGAGGGCCGCAAGCTCATCGGTTCGTATGTGAAGCGCAACGAGGTCAGCGCGCAGCTGCGTGAGCGCCGCCGGCTCGACCTGTTCCCGATGACAACGTGGGAAGACGTGATGAGAATGTCCGAAGTCCCAGCGGCTCTACGACGGAAGGACTGAGCCGATGGTGGTTCTCCTGTATGCATTGGTGTTCGTGGCCGTGTTCCTGGCGGTTGTCGGTGTGGGGCTCAACCTGCAGAACCCGTTGAAGAAGAAGACGTTCTCCGAGGCGTTGTCCTACATCAACGCCTCCGAGTTCGAGCTGGACACGGCGATGAACCAGTCGACCAAGACGGACAAGGCGACCTGGTCGGAATACTGGTCCGAGATGTATGTCAAGGCCGGCAAGATCTCCGCCCCGGCAACCCCGGGCCGGGCTGTTCTGATGTTGGGTCTGCTGATGGGCCTGATCGGGCTGTTCGTCTTTCCGGCGACCTGGTGGGGTGGGATCGTCATGTCGCTGGTCGCGCTGCCCATGGCGAGAGGATGGTTGCGGATGGAGGCGAGCAAACGGATCCACACCATGGAGAAGCAGCTACCGGCGCTGCTAGCCGGCATCCGCGCGAACCTCAGCTCGGGAGCGACTGCACAACAGGCGATCGTCGCGGTGGCTGACGACGTGCCGGCGCCCCTGGGTGACGAGCTCAAGGCGCTGCGCCGGGACATTGACGTCAATGTGGGGCTGGAGGTGGCGTTGCAGGACCTGTCGAAACGCGTTCCCTCCCGCGAGATGCAGTTCCTGGTGTCCTCCATCGAGATCAGCGTGCGGGTCGGCGCCGACCTGGACCCGCAGATCCAGATCATTGAAGGGATCGTGCGCCAGCGCTCCCGGGTGCGAGGGATGATCCGCAGCGCCGTGGCCCAGGCCAAACCCACGATGCTGCTCGCCTACTGCGTCGTGCCGCTCATGCTCGCGTACTCGTTCAGCAACCCCGAGAACAAGAGGTTCTGGCTGAGTACCGACGGGTACGGGCCGATCATGCTGGGCCTGATCATCGGCCTGTATCTGTCCTGCCTGGCGGTTGTCCATGCGATGGTGAAGGGCGTTGAGAACACATGAGCAACCCGGCAGTGGGCGTGGCGGCGATCCTGGCTGGTCTGACGGTCGGGCTGGCGATCTGGGGGGCGTTCGCGCCGGTTGCGTCGTTGCCTCCAGAAATGGCTGCTGACGAGCTCTTCGACCGGCAGAGCGCTCTGGGCGCCGGGCAGGGTGGGGTGTTCAACCGGTTCTTCCGCCCGATGCTGCACAACTTCGTGCCGCAGACACCGATGTCGGTGCAGCTGAAGGCGCGTCATAACGACAAGATCATCGAGCTCCTGGTCCGCTCGGGTAACCCCTGGGGCCTGCAGCCGGAGGAGTACTACGCGCTCCGGTTTGTGACCGCTCTGGTGGGGCTCGTCTCGGCCACCGGGTTGTCCCTGTTGACGATCTTGCCGATCCCGGCGCCGCTCGCCATGGCTGGCGGTGCCCTCATGGGGTTCGTGCTGCCACGGGTGCGGCTGGACAGCCTGCGCGGCAAGCGGAAGAGGGCGGCCACGCGCGGACTGCCTGAGGCGTTGGACCTGCTGGTCATCACCATGAACGCCGGCGTCAGCTTTCACGCCGCGATCGTGGCGGTCGCCGAACGCCTGCCAGACGGGGTGATCCGTCAGGAGCTGGGCCGTGTGGTTGAGGACCTGCGCGCCGGACGAAGCACGGTCCAGGCGTTGTCGGACCTCGCGCGTCGTACCGCCTCGGTCGAGGTGGAGGCCTTCGCCAAGTCTGTGGTGATGGCCGAACGGCTCGGTTCGGACACCTCCGACACGTTGCGCCAGCAGGCGGACGCGGCCCGTGGGGCGTATGAGCAGATCCTGTCGGAGAAGAGCGCGAAGCTGGCAACCACGCTGATGTTCCCGTTGATGGCGTTCCTGCTGCCGGCGTTGTTCCTGACCGTCCTTGGGCCGGCGTTCCAGCAGCTGATGACCGCCTTCAAGTAGTCGTTCACCGATGCCGATAACACAGGTACGGACGGGAGGGGGCTCCAGGTTCCGTGCCGGCGAAATCATGACGAAAGGGGGAAAGCATGCTAAAAGGACGGCGCACTTTCTTCAGTCACCGCGGGCGTGACGAGCGGGGCGCCGAGTTCGCTGCGGCCCTCTTTGTCTTCCCGGTCCTGTTCATCCTGATCATCGGCTGTATCGAGATCGGGTTCTACGTCCAGACGCGGATGCGGGTGGAGAACGTCCTGCGTGACGCCGCCCGTTCGGTTGCCGCCGAGGGCGGCGACTTCAACATTCGTACGCGCCCTCTCCACGTCACGACGTCGATCAGCGCCGAGGCAACCAGCGCCCTGGTGAGCGGCAGCACCTGCAAAGTCTCCCAATGCGACTCCGGCCTCACCCCACTCGTCAAGTGCACCCCGCCCATAGTCCTGACGTCGGGAACCACCGTCACCTGCAAGCTGGCGGCCAAGTACCCGTACAAGTCGTTGTCCGGCACGTTGATGGATGGCGCGTTCGGCCTCGGAATCGGCGGCATACTCCAAGATTTCAATGCGTCGGAGTCCGCTCGCGCCGAGACAGGGACCACCGGGTGATCAAGGTCCCTGGGTCCGGTGTCGTGACCGCGACGGCCCGGAGGGCGGCCCGTTTTGGTTGGGTGTGGCTGCGTGACCCCGACGGCCGTCGTGACGAACGCGCCGCGACCTCGCTGGTGATGTTCATCATGTTCTTCCCCCTCATCGTGGGCTCGTTCGGCTTCGGCGTCGACGTGGCGCGCAACATCTGGATCCGCACCAGCCTCCAGAACGCCGTCGACACCTCCGTCGTCGGCGGCGCCGCGGTCACCAAGATCAGCTCAGCGGGCCAGGTGGTCGTTGACGGTGGCCCGGGCGCGGACCAGGCCCAGGCCGAGATCCGGAAGCTGTACGCGCTCAACCGGGAGGACAACCCCGGGCTGAAGTGCTTTCCTGGCCCTCCGGTCCTCGGAACCACGCTCACGCAATGCTGGACCGAGCCTCCCTTGAGCCTGGCGATCACGGCCAACTCAGCCAAGTTCTCCGTGCATGAACAGTCCACCAACGCGTTCCTGATGCTCCTGGGATCCCCCACCCAGGAATACAACCTGAAGGGCCATGCCGAGGTCGCCCGGATCAACGAATGATCTCCCCCCTGACGACCTGACAGGGTGGGTCCCGGTGGGCACCAAGCCCATCGTCCCGAGCAGGAGGCAGTTGTGAGCCAGTACGAGAACAGCCCTGCACCGCACGCGTCAGCCGGCGGTCTGGGTGGTGGGTTGCCGCCGGCGCCGTTCGGCGGTCTGCCGCAGCATCCGCACCATCCGCAAGCTCCGCAGCGCGTGCAGCCGGCACCCGCGCAGCCGGACAGGCATACGGCCGGGCAGGCAACGACTCCGGTGGCACCCGTGGCACCCGGGGCACCCGCGGCACCGGGGGGGTCCCCGTTCGGTGCTCCCGGAGGAGTGCTCCCGTTGCCCCCGTCCGGGCAGCCCAACGAGGGTCTCGGCAAGGGACTGTCCGATGAGACGAAGCGTTCCGTGATGACCTTGCTGGAGCTGATCGGTGACGACGAGTCTTCCGAAGTCATCCTCAACGGGCCGAACGAGATCATGTGCAAGGTTGCCGGGGCTCGCTACCACGTCGAGGAGATCAAGTTCGGGGACGCCGAGACCTACCACCAGGTCCTGAACGACTACGTCCTCTCTTACACCGACACCGCGGACCGGATCGACGGGGTGAACATGCTCGTGGAAGGCCAGATGGAGCTGCCTTCCGGCCATCCGGGCAGGCCTCCCATGCTGGCGCGGGTGCACATTCTGTGCCCACCGCTGGTGACCTTCGCGAAGGTCACCCTGGCCAAGAAGTCGCGCACTGACTTCACCCTGGACCGTCTGGCCGAGTCGGGCGCGATGACGTCGAACATGGCCGAGTGGCTCAAGGTCGTCGCCCTGGGCCGGATCACGACAGTGGTCTCCGGGCCGACCGGCGCCGGCAAGTCCACGATCCTGCAGGCGATGACCCATCATTTCGACCAGAACGACCGGGTCATCCTGATCGAGGACACCCCCGAGCTGCGGCTGCCGATCGCGGACACCGTGTACCTGTGCTCAACGTCGCTGAAGCCGGGCGCAAGACCGGAGGACGTGGTCAGCACCGAGTGGCTGGTCAAGGCCGCGAACCGGATGCGGATGGACCGGATCATCGTCGGTGAGGTACGTGGCGCTGAGATGGCCGAATGGCTGATCGCAGCCAACTCGGGCGCGGAAGGGTCGGCCACGACCGTTCACGCGGACAGCCCGCGCCGGGCCCTGGACAAGATGCTGGCCCTGGCCACGAAGTCACCGACCTCGGGGTCGGAGTCCACGCTGCGCCGGGAGATCGCCGCGACCGTTCAGCTGATCATCCAGGCCGGCTTGGTCGACGGTCGGCACCGGATCACCCAGATAGAGGAGATCTCCAACCAGGTCCGGCTGGAAACCGGGGTGATCGCCTCCACGACGTTGTTCGAGTTCGACCGGTCCCTGGGCCGGCACGTGGTGCGCCACCGTCCCAGCGACGACCTGATGAACCTGCTTCGTCAGCGTGGCGTCAGTGTCAACACTGCCTGGTTCGCGGGGGCCGTCTAACCGGACTGGCCGGTGTCCTCCTGATCCGGAGCCTGCAGGCACCGGCAGGGACATGGGTGCTCAACACAAGAAAGGCTCACTGATGGACGGCACCACGGACGGCGAGGCCACCTGATGGCCCTGCGTGCGGCTGCCGTCTCCTGCGACCCCACCCCCGACGACTCGGTTGCGGAACCGAAAGTCACGGAGAGCGAGGTGCGCGAGGACCTGGCCGGCGCGGACTGGACACACAGGCCCGCTCTGGTTGGCCCGGACGGCTACCGCAGCCCGCTGATCGAACGGCTGACCGCAGACGGCGGCGACCGGTTGACGCTGGACGGCCTCCGCCGGGACGTGCCCTTGGTCAAGGCCGGCAACCTAGCCGCCCGCCACCTGGCCGACCCCGAAAAGGAGCTCAGCCGGATAGAGGCGGCCGCGCTCTGGAAGGTCGCCGGCGCGGGGGCCGCCGCCAAGGAACGACTTGTCGTGGCCGGGTTGCCATTGGTCAAGATGCTGGCCCAGAAAGAGCTGCGTCGCCGGACGCTGGGATGGGGGACAGCGGTCACCTTCGACGAGCTGGTCCAGGAGGGCATGTCGGGGCTGCTGCGGGGGCTGAATGCCTACAACCCCGACGGTGGCCAGAAGTCGCCCACGAACTACATCGGGCAGTGGATCCTCACCGAGATGCGACGCAACGTGGAACGGCTGGACAACGACTTCGGGGTCTCGTTCGACGCGGCGGAACGGTTCCGCAAGATCCGTGCAGTGCGCAACCGGTTGCGCAAGGAGCTGGGTCGTGAGCCGTCGGACGAAGAGATCATCGTCGCGTCCAGTGACGCCCCCGGCACCCGCTCGGACCCGAAGTTCGGTCCGGTCGGACGGGCACTGACCCCAGGCAAGGCGTTGACCGGCAGACAGCTGGACGAGGAACGTGCCATGCGGTTCAGGGTTGGTCTCACAGCAGCTCGCCTGGACGCGACCCTCGGCGGACCCGACGAGTCTGGGACAGCGCTGGTCGACATGGTCGTCCTGACCGTGGACGGCTCCCGTGACCATGACGTGCAGGAGATAGTGGCGGAGAAGTCCACCAGGGACGCGTTGTCGAGTCTGCTGCGGCAGGTGTTCGACCGGATGAGACTCCCGGCGGTCCAACGGGACGTGATCGCCCGGCGGTACGGTTTGCCGCCCTACCTGGCCGAAGAGTCAGCCCGGGACATCTCCAGGTCGCTGGACCTGCACCGCGAGAAGGTCGGACGGGTAGTTGAGGCGTTCCAGCAGGAGATGGCCCGCCCCGGCGGGCCTTTCCATGCCGTCTGCACCCAGCTCGGCGATGAGGACCTGGCCGGTCTCAGCCTGGGCTGGGTGCCCCGGACGTTGGGCGACTGGCACGCCGTCCCGAACGCCGCCAAGGTTGCCACCCTGCCTGATGCCCTCGTTGACCCACTGGTGCCGCGTCAGAAGAAGGCCCCGCCGCCGCCGTTCGCGTCGCTGCGCCTGTCAAGCGGCTATCTCGTGCAGTTCCTGTGCGACTACCACAACTGGACGTTCAACGGCAGCTACCGGGCGGGCGTCCCGCAGCCAGCTCAACGAGCCTGCCCACGGTGTGGCCATCCCTCGGCAGCCATCCGGGTGCTGCGCAAATGATGGTCCTGGGGCGGTGGGGACAGGCAACGATCGTGCCGATGAGACAGGAGTGGGCACCGCGTCGCCAACCTGGCGCGCGCAATGGCGGAGGCAACCGATGATGAGCGTGGAATACGCCGGCATGACTACCGGTACGAACGGTGAGACGCCGACTGAGACGCGGGTTGACACCCCGGTCAAGACCCCGGTGAGCATCCCAGCATCGCTGGGGGCGGTCGGCTACGCCGCGTTCGCGCTGCTCCAGGCGATCCCGCTGAGCGAGATCGTCCCCTTCTCCGAGGTGGTGTCAGCGTTCGAGGCCGAAGGCGCCCACCAGGTCCCGTCACCCGCACTGGCAGCCGTA
>Ga0070705_100001794_pt1 | contig 11097 bp, 6 predicted proteins | sample KBSK5253metaG_FD_65455 | JGI IMG/M metagenome (GOLD analysis project Ga0070705, IMG submission 65455) | Corn, switchgrass and miscanthus rhizosphere microbial communities from Kellogg Biological Station, Michigan, USA - KBS K5-25-3 metaG | ecosystem: Host-associated > Plants > Roots >... | reverse complement strand
CTTGAGCCCGTCGAGTCCTCGTGTTCCGTTGAAGGAGTTGCTTCTCCAGCTCCACAAGCCAACTTCCTTGTAGCCATTGTGACTGCGCTCGAATCTTACATTCAGCGCATCGCCGTCCGGCCATCCTTCGATGTGCGCTTGCTTGACGAAGTAGTCTTCGTCCACGTGGTAACCCATCGCCCAAACTATGCGGCTCGCCGCAGTTTCAGGCCGCGCCTCCGAACCAAACTTGACCGTCCACTGTTTGCCACTCGAGTCTTTAACGAAAATCTTCTTCGACGTGCCCGAACTCGATCGACTAACAAATGTGAAAGCAGCCGAGGTGTCCGGCGCGCCTTCAGAACCGCCGGGGCCGTAGAACAAATCGAGTTCCTCGATAGCACCGGGCTCCTTCCAAAGCGTCGCATGACCTTCGCGCGCCGCCACGCGATTCGTCTTGCGGGCGCTGTATCCTCGTTGTTCTTGCTTGTCTTGAGTTGCTGATCCAGCAACATTGGCAGTGAAACCAGGAGCGAGAGCCCCTATCAGTAAGAAGGCCAGAATTCCTGATCCCGTTGTCAGGTTGCGCGCGATGAAATTCTTGGACATAACATTTTCCTTTTCAATTGCGATCACTTCCTGCGGGCGCCGGCGTTATCCTGCTGCGGCGCCCGCTCTCACGTGGGGGCAAGCGATCTATTTTTCCGTATCGCTGATGACTATCTCGACTCGCCGATTTGTCTGTCTGCCCTCGGCTGTATCATTGGTGGCCACGGGCCTGATCTTTCCAAAGCCGCGCACCGCATTCAATCTGTCCGCCGGCAGCGCCGCCGAAATCAAATAATCGTGAACCGCCTGAGCGCGATCCTCCGACAGTTTCTGGTTGTAATCCTGCGAGCCAACCGAATCGGTGTGACCCTCGATCTGCATGCGATAAGAACCGGGATACGCCAGGAGAATGCCTGCGAGCTTGCTTAATTTCTCGCGGGCGCCGGGCTTCAGCGTCGCCTGATTGAAGTCGAACAAGACATCAGACAGGTTGACGATCAGGCCGCGGGCTTCTCGCCGGGTCTCAAGGATCTCCGAAAGCGAAATGTAGAGGCGTTGCTGCACGTCGCTCTGCTGCTCCTTCATCAATTGCGTATCAAGACGAGCGCGTTCCGCCTCGGCCCGTGCTGCCTCTTCATTGGCCTTTGCCTTGTCTGTTTCGTTCTGTGCCTGCTCTGCACGTGCTCGTGCGGCTGCGCTCTCCATTTGCGCGCGGGTCATCGCGTCGCGATCCGCCGCCGCTCGCTGGTTTGCGTTATCGGCGTCATTCTGCGCGCGGTCGGCTTTATTCTGCGCGCGGTCGGCATCGTTTTGAGCCTGGCCTAATGTGAGGGCGTTATCGCGGCGTTCATTTGCAAGCCGGGCCTGGGCTTCGCGTTCGACCGCTTGCGTTCGCGCATTTTCAGCGATGCGCATAACATCGTGCGCCGCGCCGCTGTATTTTTCCTGATCCTTGCGGCGTTCTGGCCACGTCTGCTCTAAAGAAGCCAGCTTGACTTCGGCGTCGCGCAACTCGATCTCCGCATAGTGGCGAGCGCCGGCGCGCCTGGCGATCTCTACCGATCGGCGAGCGCCAAGAATTAGCAGCGGAGTGTTGTAATCGGCATTGAGCAACGGCTCAGAGGAAGAGGCCGCATAAAAGGTGCCCGGATCGCCGGTATATTCGATGCTGCTTGTTTGTATTCCGCCTTCGGTGCCTCGACGCAATGTGTTTTCCGCAACAATGACCGGGCTGGGCAGCTTGACCGCCGAGTGCGGTTCCGCCGTAATGATCAATCCAAATGTTTGAAAGTTCGTGGTCACGTCGATGTTGTTTTTATTCTTAATCGGAAGCTCGGCCAGATTGTCCGCCTGTCCTTCAGGGGCTATCGCCCAAAGGACAAAGGTCGTGTAGAACGGGCCAATGGCTTGCGGATTCCCGAGGTTTTCCATCTCGAGCTTGATCCGCGTGCGGCCGTTCTCGTGTTTGATCTCGGCCTTGCCGATGGCTCGCGGGTCGATGGCGGAACCAACCATATTGACCGTCGTGCTGTCGTTATTCTTATACCGAATCGCCAGCGTTTTGCGCTTAACGGCGACCCACTGTGAGTTCGCCGTTTCCTGTCCCGCTGCCGCAATTTGTGCGAGCCCGGCGCCGGCAATCATCGCCGCTATCAACGCGGTTGTTAAAACCAATTTCTTTGAGTTCATAATGTGTATCCCTCCTCTGGGATTATCTTTCGTCGAATCTGTGACTATGAAGGCACTTCGAGAATTGCGTCTGCGCGCCGATTCCCGAATCGATGGATTAGTGTACGTGGTGCGCGAGCCGGTCCGGCTCTAGTGACCAGTGCAACTCATATGAACTTGTTAGCCTACTCTGATTACGAGTCCAGCGATGTTCAATATTGAACCGATCGAGAAATGAATTCTGCCTTTCGGAGTTTTCAATCTGATGGACCGGTTTATTCGTCACTCACAAACGAGCGAGTGCTATTTCTCAATCTGTGCAAAAGAGGACAGCGCCGTGGAAAGATCTGCGGTAACCTAGCCTTCGACGAGCGACATATCATTCTGGCGCAGCCGGTGAAACGCGATAAGCGGACGTTGTTTGCGCCAGAGCGGAAAGGAATGAGTGAGAACATGACTATTTTGATTGTTGTCATCGTGCTGCTTCTGCTCTTTGGTGGCGGCGGCTATGGTTATCGTCGTTGGTCGAGGTAGGTCCGGCTCGCCGCTGCAAGCCAGACAGCCTGGGCCTTGGGCAAGACCGCCGCTGTCGGAGCAACCCATCGCAAACCAATAACCAGCGATTGCGAAACAAATCCAACCCGCGTCTCATAAACCGGGTTGGCAAGTAAGGAGTGTGAACTCATGGGAATGCCGAACAAAACCGAGATGAGAGGCAAACTCAATAAAGCGAAGGGCGCCGTAAAAGAGAAGGTAGGACACGCCATGGGTAACAGAACAATGGAGAAGGAGGGCGCTGCGGCCCGAAACAAGGGAAGTATGCAAGAGACCGTAGGCGCGGCAAGACGGAAGCTCAGTGACGCGGTGAAGGGCCTTGGTAAAACTATCGGTGGATGACCGGCAGCCGCACTTGAAGGCATGCTGCCTCGCGCGACGGTGATTGCTCTGTTCGCGCTTGCATTTCGCCGAAGCCCGTTGTGGGAGTGGCCTCTTTCGCGCAGATTCGCGGGCCAATTCCGGCGGCATTTATCACACTCTTGCTGGTGCCGATGATCTACTCGACTACTGTCTCCCGCCTATCCTTATCTTAGTGTCTCGTCCTTCATCTTAGTGTCTCGTCCTTCGCCACCCCGTAGTAGATTCCATTGAACAGGAACTTGAATGTCCCGTGAGGCTGGGCGCGAAACGTTATCTCCGGGCCGAAGAGAAACAACTTGCCCTTTCCTACTCTTGCTTCGGCGACCGCAACTCCATCCTGCAAATACTTCTGACCCCAGGCCCAGCCGCTTCGGAGAGGCTTGTCGCTGTCGAACCACGCGACTGGTTTTACGCCCATCATCGAAGCTTCGGGCCTAAACCTGAACACGGGGCTGTTGTCGAAGAACACATCGAGCTTCTCAGCCATTCCGTACGCAAGCGGATTAGTGTTATCGACTCGCACCTGAAGAACCGATCCCGGAATGTAATATTTCTCGCGCGGAAGCGCTCGCTCTGAGCCGTCTTGCTGTTTTTCCATCAACGCGTTCGCGATCGGGAGGCCCGTGTTGTACCCAAGACTCGTCGAGCTGCCGATGGTTAGAATCGAGCCGCCGGCTTCCAGAAACTCGCGCAGCTTCGGAACCGTTTTCGCAACCGTTACGTTGCCGAGGCGGTCTCGAAACTCCGCGGGGATGCTTTGAGGATCGATCGGTCCGCCAAACCCGCCGCCTCCACCAGCCGCTCCTCCGCGTCCATCTCGAAGTGGAATTCCGCCATCGACAAAAATCAACACGTCGAATTTGCTCGCCAGATTCCCCGAGTCAAGCGTTGGCGCATAGACGACCGTGAACGGAAACTCATACTGCTCCAGAAGCCAGCGCACCCAACCTGACGGCATCGACCCGCCGTAGCGATCCCACAAACCTATTCGCAACGCGCGCAGCTTGTATGCTTCGCCCGTTGGCTTCAAGGCTACGGGATCGAAACTCAGTCCGATGTCGTCGGCGAGCTTCTGAAGTTTCGCGAAGGTCGACGGCTTTGCCTGAATGAAGATCGCGCCCGGGCCATACCATTTGCCTGCTGCGTTGATTCCCTGCTTGAGCCAGTAGACTTCTTCGCCGCTCGCGAGCAAGCGATTCACGGCGATGATCGAATCGTTGACTCGATGATCGAGCAGGAAGCCGGCTGCATTAGCAACGTTGTTGACTTTGCCGGGCCACGGTTTCACCAGACCATTAATCTTTTCAAACGGCCCGTCGAATCCATCGAGCACTCGATCAAACACGATGCCCATCTGATAAGCCACCGTGTATCCCGCGTTGTCATAGGGCGGAGTCGGCGCGCCGCCCGGATACGGTATGTCGTCCGGGTGATCCTGGGGCTCGAACATATCGAGAACGTGCGGGCGAAACGCTTGCGCGGTTTTTACTACAAACGACCCGGCGGGATAGGTCTTGCCCGCAACGGTGAATGAGCCGGTCGCGCGATGAATCGTGATGCCGGTCTTTACCAGCGTGTTGATAAATTTGATCGCGGTCAAAAAATCAGGTTGATCGGAAGGGATGATGAAGCCTCGCGGGTCGCGTTTGTCGGGCGCGTGAAGCATCTCGTAATACTTAAGCGGCAGGCCGCGTCCCTGTCCGCCGAATGATTGCGGACTGTCACCCGCAGGCGCGGCATCTCCGGCTGCTGGTGCGGCGCGGCGTCCCTGACCTTCGGGTCCCGAGCCTGCGGCTTGCGGCATGTCTTTAGTGACGTGCGCCTGCACCTCCGCGATGTTCTTCGGAGTTATCGTCCAGTAGTCCTTGCTTCCGCGGTCGATCGAGTTCTTGCCCATTCGATAGATGTTGAACAGGAAATCTTCGCGATGCTTCGAAGCGAGATCGAGCACCGCTCGATTCGCGGTGATTGAGTATTCGATCGACTGGCGAAAGTGCCACTGCTGAGGAGAAACCGGGTAAGGAAAATCTCCTTTCGCGAGTTGCCGCTGAAGAAAGAAGGGGATTTCGATCGGAGTTGGATTGCCGATCGATTCGGTCAGCAAGCCGATCATGTTATGAAAATAAGTCACCGTGCGAAGCCCGCCGTTCCACCACGTCGAATACGACGATCCGGATCTCATAGTCGCGCCGGGTTTGTTCTCTGCGACGAAGCGGCTGTGCATCGCCGCGCCCACGAGATCGATGCCGAGCGGGATCAGCGGATCGAAATAATAGTTGAACGGATCGCGAAACGGCGGCGCAAACAACACCGTGCCCGCGGGGCCGGTCTGATGATGGTTGTAGACGATCTGCGGAAACCACTCGTGAAAGAACACATGATTGATGGCTTCGGTCTCGGGCTGATTCGACATGTAAAAATCTCGATTGTTGTCGTGCCCGATGTACTTCTGATAGAGCCGCGGAAGCCCGGCAGTCGATCGCTTCAACGGATCCTGCTCGCGCATGTACCAGTTGGAAACGAGATCCAGTCCGTCCGGATTCACCGGCGTCGCAAGCAAGATAACGTCTTTCAATATCCGCAGAGTCTCCGGGTCGTTCATGCTCACCATCTGATAGACGAGTTCCATGAGTTGCTGTGCCCCGAGCACTTCGGTTGCGTGCAAGCCGCCGTCGACCCACACTACGGCTTTGCCTTCGGCTGCGAGGGCTCTTGCCTGTTCGTCGGTCAATCCCTCGGCGGTCGCTAGGCGCCGCGCGATCTCTTTGTAGCGATCGAGTTTCTTGTGATTCTCAGGCGCTGTGATGATGGCCATGATCATGGTCCGGCCTTCGGCGCTCTTGCCAATCTCGACGAGCTTCATGCGATCGGACTGCTGGGCGAGCTTCTTCCAGTAGTCGACGAGCTGAGTGTAGTTGGCGAGTTGATAGTCATCGCCGAAGTTGAACCCGAGTTGTTCCTTCGGCGTCGTGATTCTGGATTGTGCTGCGGCCGAGACAGTGAGTAATGATGCGGCTATCAGAATCGAAGCAAGAGAAAACCTGCGCCTGTTCATAAGCACCTCAAGAGGCGTTGAGATTCCACTGTATGGGAAGCAGGGCAGTTGCGCGCGCCCGGCGGCCAGCTAGTATAGCTGACAAACGCAAACGATCAACACGGCGCGAAGGTGAAGATCAAAACTCCAAGCACAAACCACAGCAACGCGAAGATCAACCCGTAACCGAAGAACTCACGGAAATTCACGCGAGCAACTCCGGCGACAACGACATACCAGAATGGCGCAATCAGATTTCCCATGTGATCGCCGATGCTAAGCGCCAGAAGCCCACGCTGGACGGTCACTCCCGCGGCGCTCGCAGCCGCCGAGGTTATGTACCCTTGAATCACCCATTGTCCGCCGCTCGACGGAACGAATATCGAAACAACCGTACCTGACAAGGCAGCGAGAAACGGAAACGAATAAGGAGTTGATACCGATGAGACCAACCCTGCGAGCACCTCTCCTGCTGACGTGAACTGAATGAGCCCCGCGACTCCAGCGTACATTGGATAGATGATAATGACCGGCCAGCTCGAAACGACGGCTCGTTGCAGCGTCTGAGTGAAACGGTAAATTGTTCGGTGCAGCAGCAAACAGGAAAACAGCAGAATCGTGTTCAGAGAATTGATGTCCAGACTGAGATGTTTAATGCCAAAGTGATTGTACAACCAGCCTGCCATAACCGCGCAGATAACCAGCGGAACGATCGGGTTTCGTTCGAGGCGTTCTGAGAAGTTAGCCGCACCGGGATCGATTGGCTTTCCCTCTTCGCTCAGCTTGCAGGCGTCGGGGAAATCGGAGACGGGCCGGCAAGTCTTCGGCATCAGCAGATAACCAACAACGATCAGAATTGCGACGAAGGAGACTTCGAGTATGATCGCGGCCGGCGACCAGATCGTCGTGCTCAAAGGGAGAATGCCGATACTCTTCTCGAGGAAGTGACCCGGCGTCGCCATCAACAGCGCCGCGCTCGATGACAGGCCAAATTGCCAGGCTGCGTTCGCCGCCCACAGCAACGCCAGCAGGAACAGGAAGTCCAGCTTGATGCCTTTGCGTTCGGCCTCGCGAGCGAAGTGAACGGCGACAAGCGGAGTCATCGCGATTCCAAGTCCCCAGTACAAGTACGCGGCCGCGGCTGTCACCAGCACTGAAAGCGCGACCGCCTGAAACTGTGTCTTCGGCAACCGGGAGAGACGGGTAATCGCGGTCTTGAAGAATGGCGTCGCTCCGAGCACCGAACTCAGCACGATGATCAGCGTCATCTGCATGGTGAACGGAAGCAGCATCCACAGTCCCTGGTAGTATGCATCCAGAGTCTTGCCCGGAGAGTTGCCCAGCGCCAGCGCCATCCCTGCCAGAATTAAGAGGAGAATTACTGACGCGGTTATCGCATCTGGCACGAACCTACCCATTGCGCGCGCGAATATCTCGAGGATGCCCGGCCGCGCGTCGCTATCTACGGTTGTCTTCGTCGTCGGCATTTGTAGTTCCTACGTTCAAAGCGGGCGTTCAGAGTACCGACTTTAGTCGGGTAGTGCACTGCTTTGCCGCAAAACCCGGCTAAAGTCGGTACTCTGAGCACCCGCATTCCGAACGTCTTTCTTTCAATAGAGTAGCTGCTAGCGAGCATCTGAGAACGTTCAAAGCGGGCGTTCAGAGTACCGACTTTAGTCGGGTAGTGCACTGCTTCACCGCAAAACCCGACTAAAGTCGGTACTCTGAACGCCCGCTCTTGAAATCCATCGCGAGCCGGATCTATTGATCGTTGCCCGTCGCCGCGTCCTGCCTTCGAGCGGGAGGCTCGGGTCGGCCGGCGCCGAGGTTGTTGTAGTTCATCGCCGCGTTGAACAACAGGAAGAAGCTGCCCTGGGTCTGATGCCGCCACATCGGGTTGTTCGCGAACATCACCACGTGACCCTTTCCGACCGGAACATCGACGACTGCGGGCTTGCCCGCAAGTTCAGACGCTCCCGCAAGCATTCCGCTGATCAACAAATCCTTCTCGCTGGTGTTGAATCGCAGGACGATTCGCGGACGCATATTCGGAGGAGGAATCAGCGCGGCCGCGAATTGACGCAGTTCTTCGGGAATGCCTTCTTCGCCGGGACGCGTTTGTTGTTGAGGCCGTTGTCCGGCTTGCGGCATAGACTGGACGATATCCGGATCAGTCAGCGAGCCGCGACCCGACGGCCTCTGACCGGGAGGGAGTCCCCCGCCGCCTCCACCACCACCTCCGCCGCCAAAGCCGCCCGGCAGCGCGCTGACGTTGAACAGCGGGGCCTGGCTGAAATAGACAGGTAGCGAGTCTCCGTAGCCATACGCGATCGGGCTCTTCTTATCCGCAAACGTCGCGTTGAACACCGAGCCGCGCGCATTGAGCTGACGCGCGTCCTGAATCGTCACGCCCGTCGTGATTCCGTAGTCGATCGGAATTTGCGAGATGCCGGCAATGGTGATGAATAATCCACCGTCTTCGATGAATCGCTGAAGATTCAACACGCCGCGCAGCTCGATACCGCCTCGCATGTCGTCGGTTTGATCGGGCGAGAATCCCAGGTTAGGCGTCAGCTCCGTTTGTTTCCAGGGCACCGGATCGCCTCGCTTCGGCGTGCCGTTGACGATCGACTGAGCCGAGCCGCCCACCGGAGGAAACAGAATCACATCGTACTTGTCTTTGAGATTCGGAGTGTCGCGAAGAACGTGCACCGAGATGTACGAATAAGGAATCTTCAAGCGATCGAATTCGATTCGATACCAGCCCTCGTTCTGAGTGTTGGTCCACGTATGAACGATCGCGATGCGCGCCGCGGTGATCTCGTGAGTCTTCACCTCGGGCAGCTTGTCCACCGCAACAGCAGTCAATCCAAGCTCCGTGACCGCAGCGTCAAGCTTCGCGCGCAAGTCAGACGCGTTGCCTTCGGTCTTGATGATGAATGACCCGGCGTTGAATTGCTGATCGCCGGCCTTGAATGAATCTTCGGCGGCGTTGATCTTCAAATCCGCGAGCTTGTATCGCAACGTCGCAAGCGTATTGTCGGCGTTGTGGTTGATGATGAAACCGGCTGTGGAAGCCGATCCTGTGACACGGCCTTTTACCTTGGCATCACTCGTCAACAACACCATCGGGGCGTCCAGCACGGACTTGTCGGTAACCCGGACGGTCTTCACGTTCCTCAAAGCGCCGAGGGTCCAGCCGGTGTCATCGTATGGGCGCGGGTCGTTCACGTTGTAATACTGCGTATCAAACAGCATATCGGCCATTCGCGAATAAGGCTGATCCATCCGCACGATGTAAGATCCAGCGGGAAACTTTTCAGTCTTGAAGCTGAACTCCTTCGTCGAGGTTTGAACTTCGACTCCCATCAACCGAAGAAGGTTGATCATGTCGGCAGCTTCGACAGGTCGCGTCGTGTCGCCGGGCACGACCCAGGCGTACGGACCTTCGTTGGCCGCTTTGCCGACTGATCGTTTGCTCTTGATGTAAAAATTGTTCAGGAAGCGGTCCTTCTGATTCGCGACGTAGTTCATAGCAAACAAAATCGCGGACTGCTGCATGTTGATGTTGTTCCGGATTGACCATTTCACCCACGGAAGCGGCGGGTTCGGACGAAACCAGTCCCGCTGAGACTGCGCGCCAACATTGCGCACGCTTGTGTCCGCGCCCTGACCGCCAAATGTCTCGTAGAAGCGCCCAATCGAGTTGTGACCGTTCGCGACATAGAACATGTAATTCGGCGCCCAGCCGTCGTAGAACCCGTGAGTCCACACGCCGGGCACTCCGCGCTTGGTCATCTCTTCGATCTCGTGATAAGCCAGCACGTGCCATTCATCGATCACCAGCGGATCAAGCCACGCGTTGTAAGGTCCGGTTCCGGTTGACGTGTACAGGAACGGGACGGACTCGTGGAGATCATGGAGGACGACGGGGTGATACTCGAGAAACGTTTTCATCTGGTTTCGCGACAGCGCGAGCGCCATCCCGAGCCCGTCGCGGTTGTTGTCGTGCGCGACGTACTTTCCCCAGTAGAGCAGCGGCGGCGCCTGCTTGTTCGGATTCGCCTTGCGGTAGTTGTAAACGTCTACCGAGCGATCGCGGCCATCGACTTCAAGCGCCGGCGTGATCATCACAATGACGTTCTTGCGAATCGCGTCGATGAACGGCGTGTCCTCGACGGCGAGCCGATAGGCAAGCTCCATCAGCATCTCGGGCGAGCCTTGTTCGGGCGAGTGGATCGAACCGGACGCCCAGTAGATGGCTTTGCCTTCACCGATCAACTGCTGAGCCTCGGCGTCATTTGTCTTGCGAGGATCGGCGAGCCTGGCGGTGATCTCTTTGTAGCGGTCGAGCCTGGCGATGTTGGCTTCGTCGCTGACGACGACGAGCATTTGCTCGCGGCCCTCTTCGCTGCGTTCTGGGGCGGTGAACACGCGGACTCGCGGCGTGGCTTTTTCAAGCTCGCGATAGTAGCGATACATGTCTTTTGTGTAGGTGAGCTTGTTGGGCGTGCCGATGGCGTATCCGAGGACCTTGTCAGGTGAAGGCACTTTGTCCGATGCAGGGAGATGATCGACGAGTTCGGTGAGAAAGTATTTCTCGGTCGTGTACTCTTTGATCTTGGCTGAGTAGTCTTCGTTGATCTTCGAAGCCGGCACGGCCGCGGTTTTGGCTTTCGCTCTTCTCTGCGAGGCGGCGCCGGCGGCGCTACCGGTGGCGGTAAATGCCGCCAGCATCGCGCACGCGATCACAAGCGCGCAGGTCAGCCTCAGTGCAAACAAGCGTCCTCGATTCATGGCATCCTCCAGCGGAAATGATGAAATGATGGGTGATGATCGATGAATGACGAACACTGAACGCGACGGGTCGGTTCTTCATTCAGCATTCATGATTCAGCGTTTAGGAGAAAGTGGCAGAGCGTGCTCGAGTCCGCGCCAGTGGAAGCACG
>Ga0070705_100001793_pt1 | contig 11099 bp, 11 predicted proteins | sample KBSK5253metaG_FD_65455 | JGI IMG/M metagenome (GOLD analysis project Ga0070705, IMG submission 65455) | Corn, switchgrass and miscanthus rhizosphere microbial communities from Kellogg Biological Station, Michigan, USA - KBS K5-25-3 metaG | ecosystem: Host-associated > Plants > Roots >... | reverse complement strand
TTGCCGCCGCCGCCCGGCGCATCGATCACGAAGTGCGGCACCGCCAGCCCCGAGGTCCAGCCGCGGAGCGCCTGGATAATCTCCAGCCCTTTCTGCACGGTCGTCCGGAAGTGCTCGGCGCCCGCAACCTGGTCACACATATAGATGTAGTAGGGCCGCACCCGCGCGGCGAGCAGCTTCTGCATCAGCAGCTTCATCACCTCCGCGTCGTCGTTCACGCCCTTCAGGAGCACCGTCTGGCAGCCCAGTGGGATTCCCGCGTCGGCCAGCATGCCCAGCGCCTTCACCGCGGCGGGCGTCAGCTCGTCGGGATGGTTGAAGTGCGTGTTGATATAGAGGGGATGGTACCGCTTGAGGATTGCGCACAGCTCCGGCGTCACCCGCTCGGGGAGGTGGCAGGGGACTCGACTCCCGATCCGGAGCACCTCCAGGTGGGGAATCGCCCGCAGCCGCTTGCAGATCTCGTCGATCCGGCGGTCCGACAGCAGCAGGGGATCGCCGCCCGACATGATCACATCGCGAATCTCCCGGTGTTCCTCGAGATAGCGGAAGGCCGATTCGAGCTGAGACAGCGGGATCTTCTCGGGGTCGCCGACCTTGCGGCGGCGCGTGCAGAAGCGGCAGTAAGCCGCGCACACCGGGGAGACGAGAAACAGCGCCCGGTCCGGATAGCGGTGCGTGATGTTGGGGACCGGCGAGTTCGCGTCTTCCGCGAGCGAATCCACCAGACCGTCGTGGACCTCGAGCTCCTGGACCGTGGGGACGTATTGCCGCCAGATCGGGTCGCCGGGCGACTTGATCAGATCCACCATGGCGGGGGAGATGCGGAATTCGAAGTTCTCGGCGGCCTGGCGGAGATGCGCGATGTCCCCGACGTGCTCGGCACCGAACCGAGCGGCCAACGCGTCGAGCGAGGCGATGCTTTTCCTACGGAGCAGCTCTTGCCAGGTCTCCAGTAGTCAGATCCTTGGTATAGATCACCAGATCGTCACCGGGCGCGTAATACCCCGGGATGGTCGCGGTCCTGGTGTAGCCGCGTGTTTCGTAAAACGCCCTCGTCGCTTGGTAATCGCCACGCGACGAGGTTTCGACGACCACCAGCCGTCTGCCGTCGGCCGTCAGCAGGCGCTCGACTTCGCGCAGCAGCTGCGACCCAATGCCCGATCCCTGTCGGTCGCGATCGACGACGATCCAGTATAGATCGCTCGTCGCAAGCGTGCCGGGCGTCGGCCCCCAGCAGGCGTAGCCAATCAACTGATCGGCGTCGAATGCACCGACGAACTGATAGTCCTCGTCTCCCGCCAGGCTCTCGTCGAGCAGCTCGACCGCGGTGGCGACCTCTTCCTTGCGAAAGAGGCCCGTCCCACGCGTCAGCTGCTCAAGCCGTGCGCGGTGCGCGTGCCCGACGGGGCGCAGCGAGCAGCTCACGCGCGGCCTTCGTTCCCTGGGCCTCCCGCAACGCGAGCTCGGCGATGCGGCGGATCAGCTCGGCGTAGTCCCACCCCGCGGCCTTCGCCATCCGCGACAGGCCCGCCTCGTCGGTGAGATCGGGATTGGGATTCACTTCGAGGATCCACGCGCGACCTGCCGCGTCCACGCGGATGTCCACCCGGCCGTAGCCTTTGCCCTGCATCGTGCGCCACGCCGTCTCCGCCAGGCGGCACAGCCGGTCTGAGACGCGCTGCGGGATCTGGGCGGGGCACACCGGGCGGCTGCCGAGATCCTCGGGCGATCCGACGTGCCACTTGGCGGCATACGTGAGGATCGGCCACGTGCCCTCGGGCATCGTGCTGAAGTCGATCTCGGCGACCGGGAGTGTGCGCTCGCCGACGATCCCGACATTGAACTCGCGGCCGGCGATGTATTGCTGCACGAGCACCTCGTCGAACTGCTCGGTCATCGCGGCGATGCGCGCCTTGAGGTTCTTGCGATCGGTGACGACCGATTGCCGGTCGAGGCCCGCGCTGGCGTCTTCGGCCGCGGGCTTCACGATGGCGGGCAACGGGAAGTCGTCGTCGATTTTTCCCTGCGCGATCGTCCAGCGCGGCACCGGCAGGCCGGCGCGCTCCAGCAGCGTGTTGGCGACCGCTTTGCGGCGGCAGGCGGACGTCGTCCACGGCCCGCAGCCCGTGTACGCGATGCCGGCCAGCTCCAGCGTGCCGACGACGTGATCTTCCCATTGCGACACACCGCGCACGCCTTCGCAAAGATTGAAGACGAGGTCGGCCCGACGGCAGACGTTGAACCAACGCATGTCGTGCCGGACCGGAACGCGCTGCACCTGATGATTGAGGGTGACGAAGATTCGGGCGATGTGGTCCACCGCCTCCATCACGCCGGCGACATCCTCGGCGGTCCAGTCATCGGCGCCGGGGTCGTAGAGGATCACGACTCTCACGCGGAAATCGCGGTTTGTGCGGGTAAGGGTGCAGCATGCTGCGCCCCTACTTCGGAACCAGTGATCCGCCGCCACGCGATCCGAAGGACGTCCTGAATCAGCTCGTCGTAGGTGTAGCCGGCGACCCGCGCGGCCTTCGGGAAGCAGGAGTTCATCGCCGGATCGGGGATGATGCCCGGCAGGGGATTGAGCTCGACGACGTTCGGGACGCCGAAGCGGTCGACACGCACGTCGATGCGGCACCAGTCGCGGCACCCGAGCGCGCGATACGCATCGAGCGCGACACGCTCGGTCTCGCGGCAGAGCGACTCGGCCACACCCGTCGGCGGGCACCGGAAGATCGCGAGCGGATGCTCGGGCGTGTCCCAGACCCATTTCGCCTCGTAGCCGTAGACCGGTGGCGCACCGGCAGGCAGCGTGGCGAAATCGAATCCGACGATCGGCAGGCAGCGCACGTCGCCGTTGTTGCCAAGGATCGCGACGGTGAACTCGGGACCGGGGAGGTACGTCTCGACGAGCACCGGCTGCTGGTAGCGCTCGAGCAGGAAGGGCACGCGCTCCGCGAGCTGTGACGCCGTGTCGCATAAGTTATTGACGAATATGCCCTTACCAGACCCCTCCGCGACCGGCTTCACGAACAACGGAAACGGCAGCGGCATACGCTCCAGGTCCGCGACGCGCTCGATCACGCGAAACGGCGCGGTGGGCACGCCACGATACGCGAGGATCTCCTTGGTGCGTCCTTTGTGCAGTGTCAGCGCGAGTGTGAGCGGGTCGGAGCCCGTGTACGGAATGTTCAGGTACTCGCACAGCGCGGGGACGTGCGACTCGCGACACGGCCCGTGCAATCCCTCGGCCATGTTGAAGACGATGTCGGGGCGCGCGAGCGAAAGTTTTTGCGGAAAGAGTTCGTCGGCTTCGAGACGAACGACTGTGCCAAAGAGACTCAGAGCCTGATCGACCGCGTCGATGGTCGACGGGTCATCCCATTCTGCGTAGGCATCCGACGAGGGCGTTACGTCGGGTTTCTCGTTGTATGCGAGACCAATCCGCATGTAAATGCAGAATACGAAAACATCTATCACTACGCAAGAGACAATCGTCGAACGAAAACGTTTTCGTTCGACGTCGTCGTTAGTCGACGTTTCTCAGACTTTGTGATACGTGACGCGAGCAGCTTCGCCTTTGTCGTCGGCGACGTAAATCTCGAAATCGGAGAACAACGAGCCGGCTTCCTGTTGCAGAATCCGCAACACGGCGACGGCCATGCGGCGGATTTCGAGCTCGGCGCCTTCGCCGCAGCGCAGCTCGAGCATCGTGCGCCATGCGCGCGCGTTCCCGGAGACGACGATCTTCACCTCGGTGGCGTTCGGCAGCACGCTGCGCGCCGCTTCGCGCGCCATTTTCCGCCGGTGCACTTTGTCGGCGACCCACTCGTAGCGCTGCATCAACCCTTCGACCGCGCGCACGTAGGCGGCTTGGGCCTCGGCGACCTGCTGCTGCCAGTCTTCCTCGAGCCGCGCGTCGCCGGCGACGGCGGGCGGCATGACGAACGCGGCGTGTGACTCATCGACGTAGCGCTGCGAGATCTGCGAATACCCGAACCCCGCGCGGTGACGGACCAGCTCGTGCGAGCAGGAGCGCGAGATCCCCTCGATGAGCAGCACGTAGACGGCGTGCTCCAGCACCGAGCCGTGACCCTGCTTCTTGATGTTCTCGAGGTATTCCGCCGTCGTCCGATTCACCGGATTGTGCTGACTCATGTAGCACAGCCGGCCGGCGTACTCGGCCAGACGCTCGCCGTCGCTTGCCGCTCCGCGCCACTGCACCTTGAGATGCTCTGGTTCGACGAACTGCGGACGGCCGAGCAGCGTGATGCGGGGAGCACGAAACACTTCCATCGGGGCTAGTGTGCCAGTTCGCGTTTCGGTGTGGCCCATGCGGCGCTGCGCTCCACTTCTCGTAGTCGCGTTGCGATGTCTTCGGGAATGACCGCGGCACCGGCACCGATCTTGAGGGCGGCCACGGGCGACCAATCAGTCGCGGGAATGATAACACCGGGGTTGAAGATCGACAGCGGGTCGTAGGCTCGCTTCACGTCCCGGAACAGCTGCATGACCTCGGGGCCGTAGAAGCGCTCCAGGATTCCCGCACGCAGCCGCCCCACGCCGTGCTCGCCCGACGGGACGCCGTGCAGGCGGATCAGCAGATCGGTGACGTCGTCGAACAGGCCGCGCAAGGCGTCGCGCCAGCCGCCCGCCGTTGTGTCCGGCAGCGCATTCACATGGACGTGCCCGTCGCCCGCGTGTCCGAAGATCGCGACCGGTATGCCGCGCCGCTCCGCCGCGGCCCGCAGCCCAGCCACGTACGCGCCGAGCGCGTCGAGCGGCACGCAGCCGTCTTCGACGATCTGCAGCGAGCGCTGCGTGGGAGGAAGCCGGGACAGGGCAGGGGACGCCTGGCGGCGCACATTCCACAACTGTTCGAGTCCCGCGCGGTTGACCGCGGTCTCGACATGCGTCACGGACTGCTTCAAGCCGCGCACTGCATCCCCCACGACGCCGCGCGCGGCCGACGCCGTCTCGCGTTCGAACTCGACGAGCAGCAGGCAGGCGACCTTGGGTGCGTCGGGGACGAACTGCAGCAGGGTCTCATCCAGCAGCTCGAGCGCGGAAGGATGCAGCGACACCAGGTACGGCACCGCTTCGGCCATCGACTCGAGATCGGCGAATCCGAGCGCGGCACCGGCGACGTCGGGAGGAATCGGATCGAGCCGCCAGTGGACTGCCGTGATGATCGCGAGCGTCCCCTCGGAGCCGATCAAGAGATCGATCTCGTCGCCTGATTCGGCGAAGCGGTCGAGTGCGTAGCCGCTGGAATTCTTGCGGGTCTTGGGATAGCCGTCTGCGATCTGCCGTCTGCCGTCAGCCGTCAGCGCGTACTGCTCCGTGCTCCGTGCTCCCCGTTTGACGGTCCGGATCTCGCCGTCCGCCCCGACGATCTCGAGTGCCTCGACCCACTTGCGCACACTGCCGTACCGCAGGGTCCTGGGGCCGGCCGCGTTCGTCGCCACCATCCCGCCGCTCGTGGCGAAAGCGCCGGACGACGGGTCCGGCGGGAGTCGCAGGCCGTACGGTTTGGCGGCGGCGTTCAGTTCGGCCCAGGTGACCGATGCGCCGGCCCGTGCACTCCGGCGCTGAGGATCGATGACGAGATCGGAAAAGCCGGTGCTCAGGTCCACGATGACGCCATTCCCGACATTGCCACCGGGCATCCCGCTTCCCGCGCCCCGGGGGATCAGTGCGAGGTGCGACTCGCGCGCCTCCCGCACGAGCGCCACGACATCGTCCTGGTTCTCCGGAAGCGCCACCGCGGCAGGCAGAATGCGGTAGATGCCCGCACCCTCGGCGTACGCCGCGCGGACACGAGCGTCGGTGACTAACACGCTCCAAACTTGACACAGGGGAAGGACAACGTGAAGCTTCGTTTCCTGATGGCTCCTCCACCGATAACCGCACCTCCCGCGTCGAGCGCGCCCCCCCAAACATCCCCGCGTGCTCAGCTGATCCACATCGAAGTGGATCGGCGGCTGGGTCACGAATGGGATGAATGGAACGGCCGCCCCCTGCCCGGCGGCGGCGACTTTTCGGCAGCCCCGCGGGTGTTCTTCCGCTTCGCCGCACTCACCATCGCAGCAGCCACCGGCGCCCTCGCCCTTCTTCTTTATTTGATTGGGCCCCGGCTCGGGACGCTCTCACCGCTCGTGCCCAGGATTCTCTGGTCGCTCGTGGCGGTGTTGGCGGTTCTGCAATGGCTCTATCTGGGAGTGGTCGCGGCGTCGTTTTACGGCGGCCGCAATCTGCTGCCCGAACGGCTGATGGAGCGTGGTCCCTACCTGCAGCTGATGAATTACACCTCACTCATCGCGCGCGCCTTCGGCAAGCGCGACTGGGTGGAGCATGCCGCGATCGACGTGTACAACACGCTGGCGGAGCGGAGGGGTCGCAAGCTGGGGAAGGGCGAGCTATTGGTCTTGATCCCGCGTTGCCTTTCAAAGCAGGCGCTCGACGGGGTGCTGGAGATCGCGGGGCGCTACGAGGTGCCGGTCTTCGTGGCGACGCGGGGCCAGCTGGCGCGGCGTGTCATCCGGGAGCGCCGGCCTCGTGCCGTGGTCGCGGTGGCGTGCGAGCGCGACATGATGACCGGCTTGCGGGACGTCGCAGGAAAGCTTCCCGTCCTCGGCCTGACGATGCAGCTCCCCAACGGGCCCTGCCGCGACGCCGTTATCGACCTGGGACAGATGGAGCAATGGGTGCGGGGGCTCGTTGGCGCAGCACCAGCCCCAGGACACACCACGCCGTAAAGGCCAGCCATTCCACTGCGGTAAGGCTTCCGGGTACAACAGGCACGACTTTCATCAGGACAATCGCGACACTCACCACCGTGCCGATCATGGCGATGGCGACGCCGTCTCGCATGTTTTGGCGGCGCGCCAGCGCGATGAACGCCAGGCACGCGGCGCACCAGCCGATCGCTCCGACGGCCGTGCCGACTTCGCTGATCGGCACGAGCACCGCGTCGCCAAGGAATGCGGCGGCGGCCGTCGGAATCGCGACGAACGCGATGGCCAGCGCAGGCGTCCCGAATCGCGGCTGCACGGCGCCGAGCGCGGGATGGACCAGCCCGCGCCGTCCGAGTGCGTAGACCAGCCGCGTGGCCGCGACGAAATTCCCGTTAAAGACCTTGAAGAGCGACAGCACCGCGGCCGCGAGAATCAGTCGCGCGATCCAGGGCGTGCCGAAGGCGCGTGCGAATGCCGCGTCGGTCCCCAGATGCTGGCTGACGATGTCGGTCCACGGATACACCCACGCGACCACGCCCACGATCACAACGTAGAACAAGCCTCCGGCGAGCAACGCGACGGTGATGATCCGCGGGAGCGTGCTCGGACTGAGGTGCGGAAGCGCTTCCTCCGACGCCTTGGGAATCGACTCGAAGCCGGTCATGAAGTAGGGAACGACCTGCATGACGAGCAGCACGGAGATGAATGGCCCGACTGGAGCGAACAGCGGCACGACATTGGCTGGACCGCCGTGGCCGACGCCAAGCGCAACAAACACTGCGAAGCACGCCAGCAGGCCGATGGTCGTGATGTCCTGAAAGCGTCCGCTGAGCCGGATGCCACGGTAGTTCACCACGCCGATGGCGGCCGTCAGCGCGAGGCCGGCAACCAGGCGCGGCAGCGTGATGGCCTTTCCCGCCACGGTGTACAGCACGACGGCGTTCATCCCGGGAAACAGCCGTGCGAGGAGGTTGCCGATCGCCACCGCTTCCCACGGGCAAACGATGGAGTACGCCAGGACCATCATCCAGCCGGCGGAGAAACTCACCGCCCTCGGAAAGACCCGCTCGGTGTAGGCGATTTCGGCGCCAGCGTCGGGAATCATTCGCACCAGGCGGCCGTACGTGTGGGCGATCGGCAGGAGCAGCAGGGCGCCTATGAGAAAACCGAGCATCGCGCCCGCCGGCCCGCCGCGACCGAGCCAGTCGTCCATGACGACCAGCCAACCGGCCCCCACCATGCTGCCGAAACCGAATGTGAAGTACTCGAGGGCGCCGAGACTTTTAGTAAGTCGTGACTCCAAGCTTTTCCTTTAAGGCGGCGAGAAGCTGCTCGGCGCGCAGCTGACTGGGCGAGCCGGGCGGCGCGGCCCGCTCGAGATCGCGCGGTGTGCGCGAGGGATCTTCCATCGGCCGGTACACGGCCTCGATCGTCACTCGCGACTTGCCTGGCACGTCGGGATCAGCCCAAACGCGCAAGCGATGCGTTCCCGCGAACTCGCGCGTCTCGAGAAACGCGTCCCGGAGATTCACGAAACGCACGCGGAGAGTGTCGGCGCGGAGCAGTGAATCGGTGAACTGTGTGACGCGTTCGGGCGGTGCGTTGATCACCGCGTGCAGCGCCTCGGGCACGGGAGCGAACGGTGGCCGCGTGGTTGTGGGTGTGCACGCACTGAGCAACAAGGCGCATGCCCACGCACCACGCACCACGCACCACGTACGTTTCAATGCGTATGCGGTGGTGTGCCGGGGGGATGCGAGTGTGTCGCTTTGGCCGTATCCGCGGGCGCAGCGTGCTCGTGCTCCTCACCGGGTTGGTGCTCGTGGCCTGCTTCGCGGTTCTCGAGCTCGTTCTGAAGCGTGCGCGATGGAATGCCCGCGGCGTGCTGGAACATGAGTCTGCCACCGAGCACGCCGGTCCACACCAATCCGAGGAGCCCGACGATGCTCAACATGCGCGTGAACGCCAGCTCCTGCGCCGGCATCTGGAAACGGCGGAAGAGACGCCAGACGAGGACGACAGTGAACAGCGACATCGTGAGCAGCGCCATGTTCTCGTGCTTTTCCATGATCTCGTGAATCGCTTCACCATGGTCGATCGTGTTCGACGCGATTTTGCCCGCGACCACGGCCGCCCATCCGCCGATCACGCCGGCCCACAGCGTCCAGATGCCGGCCCACATGAGCGATTCGCGCTTCGTGGTCGCCGCGGCGACATCGAACAGCACCGCCACCAGGAGCAGGGCCGCGGGAAGATCGTTGAGAACCGCGTGCCAGTGAGCAGCGTCGTAACCGAGCATTAGAGTCCCAGGTTGCTGACGGTGGGTGGATTGGACGAGTAGTCGTAGAAGCCCTTGCCGGATTTTTTGCCGTACATCCCCGCGAGCACCATCCGTTTGAGCAACGGCGGCGGCGCGTACCGCGCCTCGCGGTATTCCTTGAACATGATCTCGGCGATGTGATGCGTCGTGTCGAGGCCGACGAAATCGAGCAGCGACAGCGGACCCATCGGGTACCTGCAGCCTAGTTGCATCGCCTTATCGATGTCGGGCACGCTCGCCACGCCGCGTTCCACCGCGCGAATCGCATCCAGCAGATACGGCACCAGCAGCAGGTTCACGATGAAGCCGGAGTTGTCCTTGGCCGCGACGGGCTCCTTGCCCAGCGAGGCCGCGAAGGCAAAGGCGCGCTTGAACGTCGCGTCTGATGTCGTCACGGTGCGGACGACCTCGACGAGGGCCATTAGAGGAACGGGATTGAAGAAGTGCAAGCCGACAAATCGGTCGGCCCGCTTCGTCGCGCCCGCCATCTCGGCGATCGTCAGGCTCGACGTGTTGGAGGCGAAGATCGTCCCTGCGGCGCAGAGGCCGTCGAGCTCGAGGAAGAGCGCGTTCTTGAGCGCGAGATCCTCGGTGATCGCTTCGATCACGATGTCCACTTTGCGCAGGTCGGCCACGACGGTCGCGAACGTCAGGCGCTTGAGCGCGGCGTCCCGGTCCGTGGACTGGAGCTTTCCGTTTTCGACCAGCTTGCCGAGCGATTTCTCGATGCCGGCACGGCCCCGCTCGAGGACCTCCTTGGAGACGTCGCGCACGATCGTCTCGTACCCTGCCGTCGCCGCGACCTGGGCGATGCCGCTGCCCATCAAGCCGCAGCCGAGCACTCCGACGCGCTGGATGTCCGCCAATTCCTCAGCTCCTGGTTTTGGGCTTCGCGGGGGGAGGAGTCTCGAAGGCTTTGCGCACCTCTTCGGCGATGCGGGCGAACGTCTGCGACGCCCCCGGCAAGATGCCCTGGCTGGGGGAGCGAATGTCTCCGCGCTCGAGCCGGTCGAGGACCTGCTCCAGTGCGATCTGCAGGCGCTCGTTTGCGCCCCGGTAGGTGCGCGCGACCATCGCGCCTCCCGCCGTCAGCCCGACAGCCGGCGCGAGCATCAACGCCTGCGCCAGAGCCAGCGGGGGAGCGATCAGTGCGACCGCGCCGGTCATGCCCCAGCCCACAACCGCCATGACGGTGGCGCCGGTGATGCGTTTGGCGCGCTGCTGCCGGATGTCCGCCTCGAGTCGCACGAAACAGAATCCCGGCTCGAGCTGTACGACCTGCGCGCTCACCTCATTGGCCTGCGCGAGTGAATAGCGGCGTCTTCCCGCCAGCGCGCGTTGAATCGACGCGAATGCGCCCGCCTTTGGCTCCCATGAGGTCCGGTCGGCGAAATGCCGTTTGGGCTGCAGCAGCTCTTCGTCCGTCATCCAGCGGCTCAGCTCGCGCTCGACGGAGGTGCGATCGCCCGGGACGACGCGGTACGCCACGATCGTGCGGGGACCGGTGAGCCACGCCCACGTCCCCGTCGCGACTTCGGGGGCGACGCGCGTCTGCTCCTCCAGCATCGCCTGCCGCAGATAGCGGTCGGGAATGCCGACGTCTTTCCCGAGCGCCAGGACTTCGTTGTTCGTGAGACCGTCGCCGACGTCGTGTTCTCCGGCCTGGAGCTCGGCAGCGCGCTTGATGATGCGCTCCAGCGCCTCACGACTGACGAGGTCGCCAGCTCCCTTACTCATCAGACCTTCGCCCTTCCTTTATTGCGCGGCGCCGGCAGCCGTTCGCCCGACGTGCGCTCCGGGAGGGCCCGAGTGGTGGACTCGGTGATCTTCTCCATGAAGCCTCTGAACAGGTCGATCGGGATCGGAAAGATCGTCGTCGAATTGTTTTCGGACGCGATCTCGTTGACGGTCTGGAGGTACCGGAGCTGGATCGCCGCCGGCTCGCGGCCGATGATCGCTGCGGCCTGCGCGAGTTTCTCGGACGCCTGCAGCTCGCCTTCGGCGTTGATCACCTTGGCGCGGCGCTCGCGCTCCGCTTC
>Ga0070705_100001789_pt1 | contig 11110 bp, 8 predicted proteins | sample KBSK5253metaG_FD_65455 | JGI IMG/M metagenome (GOLD analysis project Ga0070705, IMG submission 65455) | Corn, switchgrass and miscanthus rhizosphere microbial communities from Kellogg Biological Station, Michigan, USA - KBS K5-25-3 metaG | ecosystem: Host-associated > Plants > Roots >... | reverse complement strand
CGGCCATCCAGGCCACCCTCTACGACTACGCGGCTGCCCGCGCGCGGGTCCGTGAAGCGTTCGCACCGCTGCTGCCGCAGCTCTCGGGCTCGGTGACGGCGACCCGCAGCAACACCAGCACCATCCCCACGACGTTGACGACGGGCCGCGTCGCCACAGTGCAGATCAGCCGCCAGCCGGCCGACACGTTCCTGGCGCAGGTCCAGCTGTCGCAGCTGCTCTTCGACTTCGGCAAGACGCTCGCGGTCACGCAGGTGGCCCGAAAGCTCGCCGAGGTGTCGGCCGAAGGCGTCGAGCTCCAGCGCCAGCTGATCGCGCTCACGGTGAAGGAGGCGTACACCAACATCCTGCTGGCCCAGCGGTTGATCCGCGTGCAGGAGCAGGCGCTCGAGCGCGCCGAGCTCAATCTGGCGTCGGCGAAGGGCTTCGTCGACGTGGGAACGCAGCCGCTGTCGACGGCCGTCCGCGCCGAGGTCGACGTGGCCAACGCGAGGGTCGATCTGATCAACGCGCGCAACGCGCTCAAGATCGCGCGGGTCTCGCTCAACACGGCGATGGCGATCGACGCGAGCACTCCGACCGAGATCAAGGACAACCTCGAATACGAGCCGACGACGATCGACCGGGCGTCGCTCCGGGCGGAAGCGCTCAGGCAGAGCCCGGAGTACCGGCAGGCGAAGCTCCAGAGCTCGGCGGCGGCGGCGGGGGTCCAGGCGGCGACGCGGAACTTTCTGCCCAACGTCAGCGGGACCGGCTCCTACGGCGGATCGCAGCTCGAGCTGAATCCCAATTGGTCGCTCGGGCTCGCGTTCACCTGGAATATCTTCGACGGCGGCAATCTGATCGCAGCCTACGACGAAGCGAAGGCCAATCACGGCGCTGCCAATGCGCGCGTCAAGGTCGCGGAGCTGACGCTCATCCAGAATCTCGAGCAGGCGGAGATCGGCGTCGAGGCCGCCCAGGAGCGGATCCAGGCGGCGCGCGTGCTGATCGCGTCGTCCCAGGAAAACTTCCGGCTCGCCCAGGGCCGGTTCGACGTCGGCGTCGGGACGATTCTCGAGCTGACCGACGCCCAGCTCGCGCTCACGCAGGCGCAGAATACCGAGGCGCAGGCCCTCGCCGACTATCGCATCGCGCTGGCCCAGCTGGATCGCGCCGCGGGACGACGGTAGGGTCGCCGCGTGGCCGAACGGGAGACGGCGGCGCCTCAAGGGGGATCGATGGATATCTTGCGCATACTCGTCGTGGTCTGTATCGCCGGCTGGCTCGCGATCAGCACGTTCTTCTCGTTCGCCGTCGCGCCGCTCGCCTTCCGGGTGATCGACCGCGGCGCCGCGGGCCAGCTCGTGTCCGCGGTGCTCCCGCGCTACTACGACTGGGGCATCGTCCTGTGCGCGATCGCGCTGACCGCCTCCGCGGTCGTGTCGGGCATGAGGCCGCGCGGGCGCGCGCTCGCCGGCATCGCGCTCTGCGGAACGATGCTCGGCCTCTTGCTCTGGGCCTCGATCGTGGTCCTGCCGCGCGCCGAATCGGCGCGGCGCACCCGCGACGACGCCGCGTTCGCGCTCGCCCACCGGTCATCGGTCCAGCTCAACGGCCTCACGATGCTCGCGGGCGCCGCCGTGTTGCTCCTCGAAGCGCTCAGCCGCCCGACGCGGCGTGACCGCTGAGCTCGAGGACCGTCCGAACGCGATCGGCGACCGCCGACGGCGGCTCGTGGGCGATCGCCTCGCACGCCGCGAGCAGGAGCCACGCCAGGGTGTCGGGCGCGAGCCCGACAGCCGGGCGCGCCCTCGGCGCGCGCGCGATGGTCTCCTCGAGGCTCAGCCGTACCTGCTCGCGCGCCCAGCTGAGGGCCAGTGAGGCCGTCTTCTCGCGCCGGCTCTTGGCCCAGGCCCCGTAGACCTCGCGAGGCAGATCGGCGGTCGGCGTGAACGCGTCGGCGAGCCTTCGCAGCGCGCCGTCCAGCGGCGCGCCGGCGAGATCTTTGGCGAGGTCGAGCAGGAGCGTTTCGGCGCGGGTCGGGCGCGGGACGATGACGCGTATCCGACGCTTGCGGCCTTGTCGGATCTTGCTCGGCCGGGTCTTTCGCCGCTGAGTCTTTCGCGGCCGAGTCTTTCGCGGCTGAGTCTTCCGCTGGCGGCGGCGCGGACGGGCCATCGCCCCTCCAAAATAGCAGGAGACGGGCGGGGCGCCCCATTCTGCGCCGGGCTATTCGTAGCGCAGCGCTTCGATCGGATCCAGCCGCGAGGCTTTGCGGGCCGGGTAGAAGCCGAAGAAGATGCCGATCGCCGCGGCGAAGCCGAACGCGATCAGGATCGACTCGGGCGCGACGAGCGTGCGCCACTCGGCGAAATAGCTGATCGCTTCGGAGCCGGCGACGCCGAGCGCGATGCCGGCGATGCCGCCGATCAGCGAGAGCGTGATGGCCTCGATGAGGAACTGCAGCAGGATGTGCCGGCGCCGGGCGCCGACCGCCATGCGCAGACCGATCTCGCGCGTGCGCTCGGTCACCGACACCAACATGATGTTCATGATGCCGATGCCGCCCACCAGCAACGAGACGGACGCGATCGCCGCCAGCAGATAGGTCATCACCCGCGACGACTCTTCCTGCGTCTGGAGGATCTCGGAAAGGTTCCGGAGCCAGAAGTCGTCGTCCTGGAACGGCTGGAGCCGGTGGCGCTGGCGCAGAAGCCCGCGGATCTGGTCCTCGGCCTCGGTCATGTCCTCGCCGGGGCGTACCTTGACCGAGATCGAGCCGACCGCGCGGGCATTGGCCTGGCTCACGCCGAGCACCTTCTTCTTCGCCGTCGAGAGCGGGACCAGGATGATGTCGTCCTGATCCTGCCCCCACGAGTTTTGCCCCTTGCGCGAGAGAATGCCGATCACCGTGAAGGGGACCTTCTTGATCCTGATGATCTGGCCCAGAGGGTCGGATTCTCCGAACAGGTTGAGCGCCGTCGTCTGGCCGAGCAGGGCGACCTTGGTCGCGCCGTCCACGTCTTCCTGGAGCACCGGACGGCCCTCGTCGACGGGCCAGTCGCGCGCCTCGAAGTACGAGGGCGTGACGCCCTGGATCTGAGTGGCCCAGTTGAGATTGCCGTAGACGACCTGCGCATTGCCCCGGACCGATCCCGCGGCCGCCTGCACACTCGGGATCTCTCGTGCGATCGCGGTGGCATCGTCCTCCGAGATCGTGAGCTGGCTACCCATGCCGAGCCGGACGCCGGCGCTGTTCGTGCTGCCCGACAGCACGATGATCAGGTTCGACCCGAGGCTCTGGATCTGCTCCGCGACGCGGGCCTGGGCGCCGGAGCCGACGCCGACCATGGCGATCACCGCGCTGACGCCGATGATGATGCCGAGCATCGTCAGGGCGCTCCGCAGCTTGTTGACGCGGAGGGCGCGGCCCGCGATACGGACGCTCTGCCAGATGTTCACGCGGCGTCCTCGTCTTCGCGGGGCAGGGACGTGAGCGCGACGGCGGCATCGACCGGCGCCGCCACGCGCTCGTCGGCTCGGAGCCGGCCGTCACGGAAGATCAAATGGCGGCTCGCGTAGGTCGCGATGTCCGGCTCGTGAGTGACGAGCACGATCGTGAGCCCGGCGCGGTTGAGCCCTTGCAGCAGGGCGAGCACCTCGACGCTCGTGCGGGTGTCCAGGTTGCCGGTGGGCTCGTCGGCGAGAATCATCGCCGGGTCGTTGACCAGGGCGCGCGCGATCGCCACGCGCTGCTGCTGGCCGCCCGACAGCTGGGACGGATGATGGCCGGCGCGATCGGCGAGGCCCACCGAGGCGAGTCGTTCTTGCGCGCGAGCCCGCCGCTCCCGCGCGGGGAGCGCGGCGTACAGGAGCGGCAGCTCGACGTTCTCGAGCGCCGTCGTGCGTGGCAGCAGATTGAACTGCTGGAACACGAATCCGATCTTGGTATTGCGGATCCGCGCGAGGTCGTCCGCGGACAGCCCGGCCACGTCCTCGCCGTCGAGCTCGTACCGGCCGGCGCTCGGCGTATCGAGACAGCCCAGGAGATTCATGAAGGTCGATTTCCCCGAGCCCGAGGGCCCCATGACCGCGACGAAGTCTCCGCGGTCGATCGTCACCGACACGCCGCGCAGCGCGTGGACGGTGTGCGGGCCGAGATGGTAGTCCTTCGTCAGCCCCTCGGTCACGATGATCGGCCCGGCCACGGCTAGAGCCTCAGACGTGGCGCGCCTTGCTGCGGCTGGCCGCGGCCGGTCCCGCCCGCGGACCCGACGATGACCTCCTGGCCCTCGCGCACGTCGCCGCGCAGCACTTCGGTCGAGGCTCCGTCGCTGAGCCCGAGCGTCAGGGTGATCGCGGCCGGCTTGCCATCGGGTCCGATGACCCAGACGCGGCCGGCAGTGCCGCTGCGAACTTCGCCGGCGGTCGCCGTCATCTCGTCGTACCGCACCTTCTGATCGTCCGTGAGGAACTCGCGAATGCGCGCGCGCTGGGCTTCGCGGATCTTCTGCGCCTTCGGCCGGCGCTCGGCGTCGGGCAGACCCTGAAGGCTCCGCAGCTGCTCGCGGCCCTCTAGTAAGATCGGCTCGAGCTTCTTCTGCTGGTCCTCGGTGAGACCGAGCCCCTTGACCAGGCGCTCACGGATTTGTTCGACCGAGGGCGGCGCACCACCCGCTGCGCCGGCACCCCCGGTCCCCGGTGCGCCGCCCGCCACCGGCCCGGCCGGTGTCGGCGCGTCGACGCCCGCCGGACGGAACCGGAGCGCGGCGTTCGGAATCTTGAGGGCGTTGGCCTTCTGGGCGACGACGAGCTTCACGTTGGCTGTCATGCCGGGCATCAGCTTGCCCGAGGGATTCTCGACGCCCACGATGACCGTGTAGGTCACGACGTTCTGGACCACCTGGGGCGCCTTGCGGATCTGGGTCACGGTGCCCGTGAACGTCTCGCCCGGGAATGCGTCGACCGTGAAGTTCGCACGATCGTCGAGCTTGAGCCGGCCGATGTCCGCCTCGTCCACGCTCGTCTCGACCTGCATCTTCGTCAGGTCCTGGGCGATCGTGAACAGGATCGGCGCCTGCAGGCTCGCCGCGACGGTCTGGCCGACGTCGACCTGACGCGAGACCACGACACCGTCCACCGGCGCCAGGATCGTCGTGTGATCGAGATCGACCTGCGCCTGCTTGAGACCGGCAGTCTTCTGGTCGACGCCCGCCCGCGCCGATACGAGCATCGCCTGCGCGACGCGAAGCTGAGCGGTCGACGACTGGATCGCTGAATCGAGCGCCTGCTCGTGCGCCTTCGCCGAGTCGACCTGCGCGAGGGCGGAGTCGTGGGCGGCCTGCGACGAGTCGAGATCGCTCCGCGCGATGAGTCTTCTCGCGAACAGCTCCGTCTTGCGGTCGAAATCGCGCTTGGCGTCGACGACCGCGACCTGGGCTTTGGCCGTCTGGGCCTTCGACTCGGCATAGGCGGCGCGGGCGTTCTCGACGTCGGCGCGGGCGCGCTCGACCTGGGCCTCCTGATTCAGCACCGTGGCCTTGGCCGACTCGACGTCGGCCTTCGCCTGATTGACCTTGGCCACGAAGATGTCCGGGTCGATCCGCGCGATGACCTGGTTCTTCTTCACGATCGAGTTGAAGTCGACCAGGAGGTCTCTGATCTGGCCGGACACCTGGCTCCCGACCTGCACCGTGATGACCGCGTTGAGATTACCGGTGGCCGAGACCGCGGCGGTGAGGGGACCGCGCTCGACGCGGACCGTCCGGAATTTGGGGACGCTGCCACGGCTCTGGGCGTAGAGGTAGCCCCACACCGCACCCCCCACCAGCAGGGCGACGACGACGAGGGAAACGACGCGCTTCATCAACTGATTAGACGTCGTGGCCGGCGAACTGTTTCCTTGAGGTCAGCGCAGACCAACGGCACGATCCAGCCTCGCGAGCGCGATCCGGTAGTCGGCCAGGGCCTGGCTTTCGGTGTTCTGCGCCTGGGTGAGCGCGAGCTGCGCGTCGGTCAGCTCGAGGATCGTGCCGACGCCGGCGTCGAACCGGCCCTGGGCCAGCCGGAAATTCTCCTGGGCCGACGCCACCAAGGTCTGAGCCGCCAGGATCCGCTCCTGGGCTTCCTCGACGGCGATCTCGGCCTGCTCGACGTTCTGGATGATGTCGAGCTCGGTCGACTTGACCCGCGCCTTCGCCCCTTCGACGTTGGCCTTCGCTTCCTGGTAGCGCGCGATCCGGTTGCCGCCGTCGAAGAGGCTCCAGTTCAGGGCCAGGCCGATCGACCACGCCTCGGCGAGCTGGGTCTGCGCAGCGCCGTAGGCGCCGGTCCCAGTGACATCGGGAAAGAAGTTACGGAAGGTCTGTCGCTCCAGCGCCTCGGCGGCGGACGCGCGCAGCTTGGACTGCCGGTATTCGGGACGCTGTCGAAGCGATTCGGCCCGGAGCCTCTGACGATCGATCGTCACCGGCTGATAGATCAGGTTGTCGACGATCTGGGTTGGCGCATCCACGTCGATCGCCATCGCGATGTTGAGCGCGACGATCGCCTGGCGCAGCGCGTTCCGTGCTCTGATGAGGTCGACGCGGGCATTCGCCACGTCCACCTCGGCGCGCGCGACGTCCGATTTGGGACGCGTGCCCACGTCGAAGAATCCCTTGGCCGATCTCAGATTCAGCTCGGCGCGCTCGACCGCCTGCTCCTGCACGCGGATCAGCCGCTGGCTGAAGAGCGTATTCGTGTACGCCTCCTTCACCGTCAAGGAGATCAGCTGCCGCTGGAGCTCGACGTCCTCGACCGCGACCTCCGCGAGCTTTCGCGCCGCGTCGGTCGCCGCCAGACTCTTGCCGAAGTCGAAGAGGAGCTGCGAGAGCTGAACCTGCGCGAGGAAGCTGTCGCCGAACTGCCGCGTTTGCGTGGAGGTCACGTTCGCGCCCGCGAGGTTGGTGGTGACGGTCGGGATGTTGCTTCGCACCGCGCTCACGACGCCGCTGACTTGTGGAAGCAGCGGCGAGAAGGCCTGGTTCACGCGATAGCGCGCCGCGGCATAGTCGGCGAGCGTCGCCTGGATGCGCGGCTGTGCCTCGAGCGCGATCGCGATGCATTCCTCGAGCGTGAGCACGCGGCCGGCGACCCGAGCGGACGCCGGCGCGGGCGCGGGCGTCTGCTCCGCGGGCGTTGGCGTCGGCGGCGCCGGTGTCGGAGTCTGCGCGCCGGCAACGCCCGTCAACATTACGAAAACGAACGAAGCGATCGGCGTGAACGACGCGATGCTCCGAGGGCTGGACATAGGCACAAGAGAATACCACGCGGCGTTGGGCGCCTCGGAAGAGGTTGCGCGCGCGTCGGTGGACAATCGGTGGATGCGCGGTGGATACCTTTTTTCTTGAGAACGCTAGATTCAGCGTGCTAGATTCTCGCACACCACAAGATGTAGTGACCTGACGCTTCTGCCGCTATCATTGAAGAGGAGGCCCCGAATGTTGTCGGAAACTCGCCCAGCGAAAGTCGGCAAGTGGACCGAGCCTGCCTTGCGGGTTCTGCGGGAGCGCTATTTGACGCGGCAGGGGGGCGAGGTAGTCGAGACCCCGGAGGAGATGTGCTGGCGCGTCGCGCTCACGATCGCGCGGGGTGAGGCGCGCTACGGGCGGAGCGAAGCGGCGGTCCGGGAGATCGCGACGGCGTTCTACGACATCATGATCGAGGGCAACTTCCTGCCGAACTCGCCCACGCTCATGAATGCCGGCAAGGGCAACGGCCTGCAGTACTCCGCGTGCTACGTGCTGCCGGTCGGCGACTCGATGGAGGAGATCTTCGACTCCGTCAAGGCGGCGGCGATCATCCACAAGTCGGGCGGCGGGACGGGGTTCGCGTTCTCGCGGCTGCGCCCGAAGGACGACATCGTCGCGTCGACCGGCGGCCGCGCGTCGGGGCCCGTGTCCTTCCTGAAAGTCTTCAACAGCGCAACCGAGGCGGTGAAGCAGGGCGGAACGCGCCGCGGCGCGAACATGGGGATCCTCCGGGTCGATCACCCGGACATCCTCGAGTTCATCGACTGCAAGCTCGACGGCGGCATCACCAACTTCAACATCTCCGTGGCGGTGACCGACCGCTTCATGGACGCGCTCGCGTCGGGCAGCGAGTACGACTTGATCAACCCGCACAGCGGCGCGGTCACGGGCCGGCTGCTGGCGAAAGAGGTCTTCGATCGCATCGTCCGGGCCGCCTGGCGCACCGGGGATCCAGGCATGGTCTTCATCGACCGGATCAACGCGAGCCCCGCGAACCCGACGCCGGCGATCGGTGTGGTCGAGGCGACGAATCCATGCGGTGAGCAGCCGCTCTTGCCGAACGAGGCGTGCAATCTCGGCTCGCTCAACGTCTCGAAGTTCGCCCGGCGGAGCGATGCGGGCGAGTGGTCGATCGACTGGGACGAGATGGAGCGGGTGGTGCGGCTCGCAGTGCGCTTCCTCGATGACGTCATCGAGATGAACCCGTACCCGCTGCCGGTGATCGACGAGACCGTGAAGGCCAACCGTCGAATCGGTCTGGGCATCATGGGCTGGGCCGATCTCCTGTTCACGATGGGCATCCCGTACGACTCCCAGGAAGCGATCGACCTCGCCGACCGGCTCATGGCGTTCGTGAAGGAGACGTCGCACGATCAGTCGGCGAAGCTGGCCGACGAGCGCGGCACGTTCACGAACTGGGACCGTTCGATCTATCGGACGCAGCGGCCGATGCGCAACTCGACGGTCACGACGATCGCGCCCACCGGGACGATCTCGATGATCGCCGGCTGCTCGTCCGGCGTCGAGCCGATCTTCGCGCTGGCCTTCGAGCACCGTGTGAAGCAGTCGGACGGCGAGCGGGTGCTCACCTTCGTGAACGAGACCTTCGAGCGGCTCGCGAAGGAGCAGGGGTTCTTCTCGGACGCGCTCATGCAGGAGATCGCCAAGCGCGGCTCGCTCCACGGTATCCGCGGCCTCCCGGAGCACGCATCCCAGGTCTTCAAGACCTCGCACGAGATCGGCTTCGAGTGGCACGTGCGCCATCAGGCCGCGTTCCAGCGCTCGACCGACAACGGCGTCTCGAAGACGATCAACCTGCCGAACAACGCGACCGAAGACGACGTGGCGCGCGCTTACCGCCTGGCATGGGAGCTCGGGTGCCTGGGCATCACGGTGTTCCGCGACGGGTGCAAGGGCGAGCAGGTCCTGAACATCGGCGTCGGAAAGAAGGAGAAGACCCCGGCCGTCGCCGCGCCGATGGGCCAGCCGGTCATCAAGCCGCGCCCGCGCGGCCTCAAGGGCTCGACCTACCGGACCCAGACACCGATCGGCACGGCGTGGATCACGATCACCGAGAACGACGAGCACGAGCCGTTCGAAGTCTTCGTCCAGGTCGGCAAGGGCGGCTCGGACACGATGGCGGTGGCCGAATCGCTGGGGCGGCTCATTTCGCTCATTCTCAGGCTACCTTCTCCGCTCTCCGCTCAGCGGCGGCTCGAAGAGGTCATCAGCCAGCTCGCCCGCATCGGAGGCGGCCAGCCGACGGGCTTCGGCCCCGACAAGATCCTCTCGCTGCCGGACGCGCTCTCGCGCACCCTGGCCGAGCACATCGGCGAGGTGAAGCCGCTGCCCGAGGCTCCGGTGTCCGCTGCCTCACGCAAGCAGATCGGCGACCTCTGCAAGGAGTGCGGCCAGGCGACGTTCGTGTACGAGGAAGGCTGCAAGAAGTGCCTCTCGTGCGGCTTCAACGAGTGCTGATCAGTCATCCAGATGGCGGGGCCGGTAGCCGGCCCCGCCATGATTCATACCGGTTCAGAGCGCGCCTCGGGGGATGATCACGTCGATCTCCCGGTGCTAGAATCGCCACTGTGTTTTCAGGCGGAACGTACCCGGAAGTCGCTCGCTGGCTTTGGAATTTCCTGACCGCGCACGCCAAGCGCGTCGATCCTCGCTTCGAGGTCATCCTGGACGCCGGGGACGAGCGTGAAGGAAAGTCGTACGGCGCGCGATTGAGCTTCCTCCATCACCTCGGGCCGCCGCTCGAGTTCGAGTTCCGCGACGCCGCCGACAATCGTGGAAGCCTCGCCTGGTGCTCGACCCTGGCGGAGCGGATCAAGGCGCTCGCCCGCGAGCTCGTCACCGCCACCCGGGGCGTCGCCGACGTCCGGACACCCTAGCTCCTCGCGCTGGATCCGGGCAGGGGACCTGAATGGGTTCCTCGGCCTCGCCCTCGACAACATCACCCAGCTCGTCATCCTGTCGTCGCTGCTGATCGGTGTCTTCAAGTTCCCCGCGGACCTGGTGCTCCAGCGCATGGTCCCGGGCACCGCGCTCGGCGTGCTCCTCGGCGATCTGGCCTACACATGGCTCGCGGTGCGGCTCATGCGCCGGAGCGGGCGTGAGGACGTCACGGCGATGCCGTTCGGGATCGACACGCCGACCTTGTTCGCGATGGTGTTCGGCGTTCTTGGTCCCGTGATGCTCGCGACCGGCGATCCGGTGCTCGCGTGGAAGGTCGGCATGGCCGCGACGATTGCCATCGGCCTCGTCAAGCTCGGCCTCGCATTCGCCGGAGACTGGGCCAGACGGGTCGTGCCGCGTGCCGCGCTGCTCGGATCGATCGGCGGAGTCTCGATTCTCCTGATCGCCTTCTTCCCGACCTTGAAGATCCTCCGTGACCCACTGGTCGGCCTGGTCGCGCTGATCCTGTTGCTGCTCGCTCTGTTCGGCCGGGTGCGGATGCCGCTCGGGCTTCCCGGAGCATTTGTCGCCGTGCTCGCCGGCACGGCGATCTTCTGGGGGCGCGCGGCGCTCGATCTGGGGCCAAGCGGTGTGATCGCGCTGGGACCGCTGCGCCTCTCGCTGCCCTGGCCGACGCTCGGGTGGCTCGAGGCGCTTCCGCAGACGTTGCCCTATCTGTCGATCGCGCTCCCGTTCGCGCTCGTGACGATCATCGGCGGCATCGACAACACCGAGAGCGCCGCGGCGGCCGGTGACGAATACCGCACCCGCGACATCTTGCTCATCGAGGCGGTCGCGACCGCGTTGGCCGGCAGCTGCGGCGGCGTCGTCCAGAATACGCCCTACATCGGTCATCCCGCGTACAAGGCGATGGG